>JACDJC010002077.1_pt1 | contig 16448 bp, 18 predicted proteins | sample 7454191 | NCBI WGS metagenome assembly JACDJC01 (sample SAMN14253291, study PRJNA609438) | sludge metagenome | isolation source: sludge after 25d culture with pyrite and EDTA | collected 2018-12-20 | reverse complement strand
ATGGGACCGAGCCCTGAACGAGCGCGTTCCCGTCCTCCAGACAATACAGCAGTGTATCGTCGTAATAATCCCGTCTGCATTCAGGGCATCGTTTCATTGAAACTCCTCGCGGCGTAAAAAATGCCAGGCTCCGTTGTCTCTATTCTGTCGGGCCATCAAACGTCGAATTCTGCCAGGACCGGAGCGTGGTCGCTCGGTTTCTCCAGGCCGCGGGGCGATCGGTCGATGATACAGTTTGTGCATTTTGCGGCAAGCGGCGGCGACGTCCATATATAATCGATCCGAAGGCCGCGGTTGCGCTGCCATGCACCTTCGCGATAGTTCCACCACGAGAATTCTTGCGCGTCGCCGTTGATCTTTCGGAAAAGATCGACAAAGCCCCATTGCTTGACGTTGTACATCGCGGCCCGCTCGGTCTTTGTGAAATGAAGCTTGCCGGTCCATTGCTCTACGCTCCAAACGTCGGCGTCGTCCATAGCGACATTGAAATCGCCGCAGAGCAGCACATCATTGTTAACGTCGCTCGTCGCATCAAAATAGCGCCTTAGCCGCATCAGCCAATCGAGCTTGAACGTAAACTTATCGGTACCGAGCTCGGTGCCGTTCGGGATATATGTATTGACTATCCTGATCCCGTTTATGGTCGCCGCGATCAGACGTTTTGGCGATTCATCGTCGTCGTCGTCAAATCCTTTTTGAACGTCCTCGATCGGCAGTTTCGAAAGGATCGCGACGCCGTTATACGATTTCTGCCCGAAGAATTCGGCCTCGTATCCGGCACTGTTTATTGCGTCGAGCGGAAAATTCTCATCGACGCATTTCGTTTCCTGCAGGCAGACGACGTCCGGAGCTGTGCGTTCGAGCCATTCAAGCAGCTGGGGCATGCGGACGTTGATCGAATTGACGTTCCAGGTGGCGATCTTCATTTGTTGATATCTTAACGGCTTTGCGCAATTGCGGGAAATATTATTTGCCTGTCCGGCCTGCATTTCGCTCCCAAAAAACGCCATCGGCAAAGCCTTGTATGCTCTTGTCGGTTTCGGCGAGTTCGAGACGTTTTGCGGCGAGGAGGCAAAATTCTTCGTCGGATTCGATGGCGGTAAAGTGGCGGCCGAGCTTTCGGGCGACGACCGCGGTCGTGCCGCTGCCGGCAAAGGGGTCGAGGATGTGATCACCCTCATTGCTTGAGGCAAGAATGATCTTGGCGAGCAGCTTCTCGGGTTTCTGCGTCGGATGATCGGTGTTCTCCGGCATCGACCAAAATGGCACGGTGATGTCCGTCCAAATGTTCGAGGGGTGCGTGTCGCGAAATTTTCCTTCCTCGTCCCAGTCTTTAGGCTTGCCGTTTTCGCGATACGGGGCAAGCACCCGGCGACGCTGCTTTACCGCATCGAGGTTGAATGTGTACTCGCCCGAGACGGTAAAGAACCAGATATCCTCGGCCGCGTTCTTCCAGTTCGCCTTCGCCCCGCGACCCTTTTCGCGTTCCCACGTGATGCGGTTTCGCAGCGTGAAGTACCTTGAGCCGATGCGCTGTATTGCCGCCGCCGAACGCCAATCGCCGCAGATATAGATGCTCGCTGTTGCCTTGAGCAGCGGCACGCAGGTCTTTATCCATGAGTCGAGCCAAGATTCGTATTCGTCCGATGTCGATTGTTTGAACGCCTCTTTCCCGAACTTTTTCGTCAGGTTATACGGCGGATCGGCAAACAGCAGGTCGAAGGTATCGGCCGGCATTTTTTTCAGCACGAGAAATGCGTCGCCATTGATGACGATGTCGCGCGCCGCGATCGTCTCTGTGGTCTTTGAAACGCGCCGAACATACCGCATATAGTGCTTCGATTCGGCAGGCCCCAAAGATATTGTACGGTTACGTGCAGCCCTTTTTGTCATCGCTTTTCAAGAGTATACGCGGTCGTTATCAAAGTGAAGCGTGCCGAGTGGCTGATTTTCGCCGAACCCCGATTTTTACAACGCTGTGACGTTCAGGGGTCTCCTTGACCGTCAAAATCGCGCGTGATAGTCTCTAATGTTTTGAGAGTCGAACGATCGAAGCTCTTTATTTAACAGCTTTATTTTATAATCGCGTATGTTTTTGCTGGCCTTTGCCGAATCGATCCAGCTTGTGCCGGACGGCACTCTTTTTATACATATCGCCCTGATCCTTCTGATGATCTGGGTGCTCAACCGTACGTTCTTCAAGCCGATCAACGCGATCCTCGAAAAACGCTCGAAGCAAAAGGTCGGCCGCGGCGGCGAGGCCGAAGAGATCCTGCGCAACGTTGCCGATAAGCAAAAACAATACGAAAAAACGATGCTTGCGGCTCGCAGCGAAAGCTACGAGATGATCGAGAGCGAGCGGACAAAGGCCGTCGAGGAACGGCAGAGTGCGATCAGTGCGGCCCGGGCGGAAACGGCGGGCCTCATCGCGAAGGAGAAAGAACTGCTCCGCGACGGGGTTGCCGAAGCCCGCGTCGAGATCGTCCGCGAGGCTCAGAAAATGGCCGAGAAGATCAGCGCAAACATTTTGAAGGCATAGTATGTTGGCATCTTTTTTCAACCTGATATTCATTCTCGCCGCCGGTGCGTCCGCTGAGGGCGGATTCGCGGGTTTTTGGGAAAAATATCTTAATTACCCCGGATTCGAGATCTGGAAGTTCGTGAATCTCGCGATCTTTGTCTCGGTCATCGTTTATCTTTTGAAACGGCCTTTGAGCGAGGCATTCAAAGCAAAACGCGAATCGATCAGGGCCGAACTCATCCGGGCAGAAGAAGAAAAGAAGGCCGCTCTTGCAAAGCTCACCGAGGCCGAAGCAAGACTTGCCGGCGTTGAGGCCGAGATCGAAGCAATAAAGAAAGAGGCCCGCGAAGAGATCGAGGCCGAAAAACTGCGGCTCGCCGCTCAGGCCGAGGCCGAAGCCAAAAAGCTGCGTGAGCAGGCCGCCGGCGAGATCGTCCGCATCGGACAGGTCGCCCGTCTTGAACTTCGCCGTTTTGCGGTCGATGAGAGCCTTCGGCTTGCCGAAGAAAAGCTGCGATCGCAAATGACACCGGACGTAGATTCAAAACTCATCAAGTCAGGCATTCAGGCGATCGGAGGTTTGAACTAACATGAGTGTTGAGACCGTATCGCGTCGTTACGCAGCCGCCCTTGCAGACGTTGTCACGAAGTCGGGCGAATCCGAAAGCGTCCGGGCCGAGCTGAAGGGTTGGGAAGAGATGATCGCCTCCAACAACGATCTTTCGACCGCATTCCGCAACCCGGCGATCGCCCACTTGAGAAAAGAAGGCGTGCTCGAGGAATTGCTCAAGAGATCGAAGCCCTCCAGGACAACGGCAAATTTTCTTCGCATCCTGCTTCAGAACAGCCGCCTGACCGAGCTTTCTGAGATCAACGAGCGATTCGTTTCGGAACTCGAGGAGCGTGTCGGGATCGTTCATGCAGAGGTCTCGTCGGCACACGAGCTTTCGGACGAGCACAAGGCCGAGCTGAATCGAACCTCGAAAAGCTCACCGGCAAGCAGGTCAAATTCGATTTTGAGATCAACAAAGATCTGATCGGCGGTGTCGTCGCACGGATCGGTTCGACCGTTTACGACGGTTCGGTCAGAACGCAGTTAGAACATTTAAGAGAACAATTAATGCAGAAGTAGTCTGAGAACGCCTTCAGGCATTTTCGGACTCATAAATTTATGGAAGCAATCAAAGCTAACGAGATCAACGAGATAATTCGAGCCCAGATAGAGAATTTCGATTCGAGCATGACGGTCGACGAGGTCGGAACGGTCATCAAGGTCGGCGACGGCATCGCCGAGGTTTACGGGCTGGAAAAGGTAATGGCCGGCGAATTGCTCGAGTTTCCTCACGGCGTTCGCGGGCTCGCTCTTAACCTTGAGGAAGATAAGGTCGGGTGCGTGCTCTTCGGCGATTTTCAGAAGATCAAGGAAGGCGACGAGGCAAAGCGGACGAAGCGCATCATGAGCGTTCCTGTGGGCGACGCAATGATCGGCCGCGTCGTCGACGCTCTCGGCAACGCGATCGACGGCAAAGGCGAGATCATCACCGATCTTTATAACCCGGTCGAGCGTATCGCTCCCGGCATTATCGACCGCCAGCCGGTGAAAGAACCCCTGCAGACCGGCCTCAAAGCGATCGACGCAATGGTGCCGATCGGCCGCGGACAGCGTGAGCTGATAATCGGCGACCGCCAGACGGGCAAGACCGCTGTCGCGATCGACACGATCATCAACCAGAAAGGCAAGGACGTTATCTGCGTTTACGTTGCTATCGGGCAAAAGGCCTCGACCGTTGCTCAGGTCGTCAAGAAGCTTGAGGACTACGGCGCGATGGACTATACGATCGTCGTTACCGCGACCGCATCCGATCCGGCAGCGATGCAGTTCCTCGCTCCCTATTCGGGATGTGCGATGGGCGAGTATTTCCGCGATAACGGACGCCACGCTCTGACGATCTACGACGATCTTTCAAAGCAGGCTGCCGCATACCGCGAGATCTCGCTGCTGCTCCGCCGCCCGCCGGGCCGCGAAGCATATCCCGGCGACGTCTTTTATCTTCACTCACGCCTTCTTGAGCGTGCCGCTAAGATGTCTGATGCGCGCGGCGGCGGTTCGCTGACGAGCTTGCCGATCATCGAAACGCAGGCAGGCGACATTTCGGCGTACATCCCGACCAACGTGATCTCGATCACCGACGGTCAGATATTTCTCGAGTCCGACCTTTTCAACTCCGGCGTCCGTCCTGCTATCAACGTCGGCAACTCGGTCTCGCGTGTCGGCGGTTCGGCTCAGATCAAGGCGATGAAATCGGTCGCCGGCACGCTCCGTATCGACCTCGCTCAGTTTCGCGAACTCGCGGCATTCGCCCAGTTTGGCTCGGACCTCGATAAATCGACGCAGGCGCAGCTCGAACGCGGCCGCCGCCTCACCGAGATCCTGAAACAGGGCCAATATCAGCCGATGGAGGTCGAACAGCAGGTGATGATCATCTGGACCGTTACCAACGGCCTCGCCGATGACATCGAGGTCGCCGATCTCAAACGGTTCGAAGAAGAATTGAACGCGTACATGAAGAACGCCCATCCCGGCGTCATGACAACGATGCGCGAGAAGAAGAACATCGACGACGCCCTCAAGGCAGAGATGAAAGAGGCGGTCGAAGATTTCAAAGCGACCCGCTGGGAATCGGCAAGCGCCGCAGCGGCATAAGAAGTGTGTGAATGATCGGTGAAGAATGATGAAAGCGAACGGCCCTCATAATCCTTCATTTGAGATCCACGATTGGTTTATATGGCTAGTTTGCTAGACATGCGCCGGCGCATCAAGTCGGTCAAGAACACGCAGCAGATAACCAAAGCGATGAAGATGGTCGCTGCCGCGAAACTCAAACGCGCTCAGGACCGCGTTACCGCATCGCGTCCTTTCGCGAAGAAAATGTCGGCGGTCCTGGGCGGATTAAGCTCAAAGGTCGCCGACGAATTCTCACATCCGCTGCTGACCCAGCGGGGCGATCAGAGATACCTGGTCGTTCTTGTGACGGCTGACAAGGGCCTCGCCGGCGGTTTCAACGCCAACGTCATCAAGGCAACGCAAGCTTTTTTGGAGACGAATTCCGAGAAGTCGTCCGAGCTGATCGCGGTCGGCCGAAAGGGGCGTGATTTCTTCAAACGACGCGAGATAACCATCGCCGCCGAGTATATCGGCCTGACCGGCGCCGGACAGGTGAAATATACGGATGCCGCCGATATCGCCGAAAAACTGATCGAGACCTTTACCGAAGACGAAACCATCGACAAGGTATTTCTTGTATTTACCGAGTTCAAAACGGTCCTTTCTCAAAAACCGGTGATCGAACAGCTCCTTCCGATCCCGTCGATCGCAAGCGAGGGCGAGGCCGAGGTCTCAGCCGATGCCGAGTACATTTACGAACAGCCTGCGGCCGAGATATTCGGCAAGCTGCTTCCGAAACAGGTCGTCACGCAGGTTTACCGCGCCATGCTCGAATCGGTCGCGTCCGAACAAGGCTCGCGTATGACCGCGATGGATTCGGCCTCGAAGAATGCCGGCGAGTTGATCGATTCGCTGACGCTGAACATGAACCGTATTCGCCAGGCAGCGATCACCAAAGAGATCATCGAGGTCGTTTCAGGAGCGGCAGCCGCCTAATTCACCAAAGTTAAGATTCTCCTCGAGGCCCGAACGTGTATTTTGCGTTTCGGGTCCTTTCTTATTGAATTCCCGAAGTCGCCAAGAACAACTTAGCGAATAATGACCCCTCTCTGGATCGGCTCGCTGGGATCGAAAGAAATTGCTTCGTTTGCCCGGCAATTCGAGCTACAATTCCGAAGATTTACGCGGAGTGTTCGGTGGGATAAATATATGAAATATTCGATCTTAGTTGCTGTCTGCTATTTAGCTTTTTCAGTCAGTGTATCTGCTCAAACTACCGAAACTTTTGACATTGCTACTTTCCAGCCGCCGAAGGGCTGGCAAAGGCAGGCCGCCGCGGATTCGATTCAGTTTTTGACCGAAGACGAAAAGAACGGGACGTTTTGCATAATCACGTTGACGAAGTCCATTCCCGCCCTTGAAAGTCCGAAAGAAAATTTTGAAGCAGCGTGGGAGACGATCGTGAAAGGTGCCGTGAACGTCTCAGCCGCTCCGACGATGTTGCCGGCAAGCAACCCCGAGGATTGGAAAGCGGAAATGGGTACGGCTCCGTTCGAGAAAGACGGCGTAAAGGGAGCAGTCGTACTTATCACAGTCAGTGGTCACGGAAAGATGGTAAACCTAATGATCCTGATGAACACTGAGGCCTACGAGGCTGCGGTGACGGCGTTCATCGAATCGATCAGCTTGAAGAAACCTTTAGTCGAAAAGGGCCAACCGCCCATTGATGCACCGCCACTGAGTCAGGGCATTCGGCCTTCACCGGCCCGTAAAAGCAGTTTTAAATTTTCTACTTCCAATTTTGACGATGGCTGGACGAGCACAGAGCGGGAAGATTGGGTAGAGGTCGTGAAAGGGCAGTTCAAGGTCTTGATCCATTATCCAAAAGCAGGAACGATTTTCCCCGCCGACCCGGAACCACTAACAAACACCGCATGGGACATCTTAGTCGCCCCGCGATACAGCAGCCTCAGAAACTATAAAACGGCCTCTATCACGAATTACAGCCGGCCTTATTTAGGCATGGGGCATGCGGTTGAGAGAACTTCTGGAAAACAAGTATTTGTTCTTCTTTTTCGGCAAGGAAATACTGGCTGGATCGAGTTTGTTGCTCCGGACAAAAATAGTTTCATGCAGCAATTCAAATTCGATCCTGAAACCATAAGGTGGGACAGCGAAAGCGACCTGCTCACGCCCCTTATACAAATGGTGAACTATAACAAATTCGCCATTGCCGAAAGCGACTTTAACGGCACTTGGACCAGTGATTTTGCCGGTGTCCAGCAACTGTACAGCGTTTACACCGGAGACTATGCCGGTATGAACGTCAATCAGTCAAAAGAAGAGTTTGTATTCGGCGCAGGCAACTCTTACAGTTGGCGATTGCTTGTCGTAAGCGGCATGGTTGGCAGCACGAATTATGCCAACGTAAAGTCAGCCGGCAAATTCAGCGTTCTCAATAACTGGCAAATTCAGTTCTCAAAAATAGAGTCTGGCCCCAAAACTTATAACGCATATTGGTCGTGCATCAAAGGCGCCAGACTGTTACATTTGCTCGACGCCAGAACCCCGGGAAGCGGTATTTATACAGTGTATGGAAAAAAGTGAATCGTTGTGCGACGGTTCGTCACTGCGAGGGTAACCGAGTTCTTGTACTCGAAAGCACCGGGCAGTCGTGCAATCTGGTCACGGTGAGGTGAGACGCATATGCGAAGGTCACAACTGGTTTTGGTGGCGTTAGTTTTGGTCGCGGTACTGGGCTGCGGCAAGCTGAACGAGCTCGTAAATAAGAACAGAACTGGCGATCCGGAAATTGTCAAAGCTAAGAAGCTGGCGGAAGATGCCGTCACGAAAGACATTCTCGCCGATCCGCCATCGCCGGGCGCGGCGGTCGTCCGCCAGCTTGCGCGTCTCGATCCCGAAGCCGCATCACTGCAAAAGACCATTGTGGAGCTGGAGCGCTCGGCTATCAAGAAGTTCGCCGAAAAGCTCACGGAGGAATACAATGTCGATCCCGCGAAGCTTCCTGTCGGGGCCCGGCAGAATTCTCAAACCGCCGTTCGCCGCGAGCCTTCAGTCGCGGATGTTACGCCGGCAGATCGTCTCGTGCTGGGTATGCTGCAGGCCAGCCAACCCATGTCGGAGATCGGCGTAAGCTCGAACGATATCAACCTCACGGTTTTAATCACCTCATATTTCAACGACCTGCTCTCGAACGGGATAAAGGACGTCGGTTCGACGACAAGAACGATGCGTCAGGAAAACGGCGAATCCTATTCGGACATGAGCATCGACATCGGTCGCAATGCCGACGGTTCAAGCAAATTTGGCTTTAGGATGAACACGCGCGGTCACGCAGGCAACCGTTCTCTCGATTCCGAGTTCGAAGGAAGTCTCGATGGTCAACGTTGTCCTCAGTTGGATGGCTCAGTCTATTTCACCGCCAAGATCAAACTGTCCGGCAAGTCCGGCGACAACACATACATTCAGGACGTAACCGCGAAGATAATTGCACACGTCAATGATGATGCGGAAATTACAAGCCGCGAAATAAGGATCAACCAGGGAATCCAGGAAACAGCGGGCATCAACCATACCTATGTTGAGACGGAGTTTCAGGTCACTGAGAGCAACGGGGTCATCTCGGCCACTCAACCTCGCGTCGTTAGAGTCGGCGGGGATCAAGGACCTCATTCAGACGATGTTGCGACGGCGGGAAACAGGGCTGGCATGCAAGCTGCGATGTCCGCTCTCAGCTTTACCAAAGTGATGTGGCAGAGGGGAGGCTGTGTCGCAATCGATGCGAAATCGCCAGGCAGCGTCCAGCCAAGCTCGGTCAACGAGATACCCGTATCGGTAAAACACAAACAGGACGGAAGCAGCGTGCCATCGAAAGTAACTGTCCAGCTTGCCGGAGGGACTTCCGTGTCCCCGATGCAGATCGATCAGACGCCGGGCAAGTTGAGCTACACCGCGCCGCCAGAAAAAAACAAATCGGCAACGATCAAGCTCGAGGCTCGATCGAAACGCGGGCGCGCAACGCTCGATCTGAACGCCACTACCGGCGGCAACGCCTACAATATCTCTGGCAATATCGACGAAGCATCGATGCGCGGAACGACGTGTGATTCGAGCGCGCCGTTCACCATCGGCGGAACTTTGACGTTCCAGTTCACGCCGACGAGCGCGACGACGGGAACATACACCTACCGAGGCCCATACAGCGCAACCGGCTCAGGCCCATACGTTATCAACGACAACGGGACGATGAAGCTCGATGGCACCGGCTGCATAATGGGCAGCAACTGCGCAACATACTCGCACATCTGGAAGGCCGAACCGATCGATCCGAGTTCTTGCGGAAAATAGGTACAGCAGACAGTTATGTCATTGTTGTTCTATTGACCGGCGTGCTTTTCCGGATCGCTTCTCGTGAGACAAAGCTCAAATTATCAGCGAAACTTATTCACGTTTACCTAGGGAAAGGCCTTCGACGACCGCGACTAGCATTTATTCATAACGTGAACTTGAATACACGGTTAATGTAAAACTCGGTCTTGGCAGCGGGCGGGTTCGCCGCGGGATGCTGCTCTCAATTCCGCAGGCGGCCTGACGTTTACAAAACCCTGACACGGCAAGCAATGTTTGTTGAAATCGGATCTGATTTCATATAAGCTTTGCTTGCTTTTTCGTTTCTAAAGTTTACGACCGGAGGAAGATCATATGATGTTGGGTGTCGGAGCATTGCTTATGCTCATCTGCGTTGTCTGGTTCGTCGTCTTGAGTTTTCAAACCGGTTCGAGCACCGGCGAAAAGGTCATCTGGGCCATCGTCAACTTTCTCTTTCAACCGCTTGCCGGGATCATCTTCTTTTTCGTTAAGAAGCAAGGCCTGATACCTATGATCCTGGGCATTATCGGTGTCGTCTTTTACGGCTACGGAATGTTCACCTCGATGGGCGACATCATGCAGCAGATGCCCAGGTAATGACATCGGACGCCGTTGCGAACAGCACTTGGCGCGGACGCTTTTGGCGTTACGCGCCTTTGCTTTTTTGGATCGGCGTCATCTTTTATCTTTCCGGCGGCGGCGGCTCGTTCACCGAATCGTCGCGATACATCAAACCCATTCTCGAATTCCTCTTCCCGTCGGCATCGCCCGAGACCATCGCGCTTTACCACGGCTTTTTGCGAAAGGTCGCTCACCCGACGGTCTACGGCATTCTGGCTCTTTTCGCGGCGAGGGCATTTCTGACGTCTTCGAAGGACGTCCTCCGCCGAATGTGGTTTCCCGCCGCACTTCTGACGGCATTGTTGATCGCATCGCTCGATGAATTCAACCAGAGCATGCTTGCCTCGCGTACCGGAGCGATGGCCGACATCGCGCTCGACCTCGCCGGTGCGGCGGTCGCGGCCCTTTCGCTGCTTATCCTGAAGCGGAACCGCTCATCGGCAGAGCCTGACCGCCCGCCGCCTGCTCAGAACAGCTAAAACTTCCAATTGGCCGAACTTTGTGGCATATTCTATCGTTAGATATTGAACAAGGAGACTGAATAATGAGCATTATTGACAAGGTTAAGGAAGCCGCGATGAATCAGTTCATCGAGGTGATCGAATGGCTTGATAACACTCAGGATACGTTGCTTTATCGCTTTCCGGTCTATCAGCAGGAGATAAAGAACGGGGCTCAGTTGATAGTTCGCGAATCGCAGGCAGCAGTATTCGTTTTCGAAGGCCAGGTCGCCGATGTCTTCACGCCCGGCCGTTACACGGTCGAAGGCGGCAATACGCCGATCTTGTCAAAGCTCGGTGCATGGAAGTACGGATTCAATTCGCCGATCAAAGCCGAGGTCTATTTTGTTAATACCAAACAGTTTACAGACATGAAATGGGGGACCTCGAACCCGATAATGCTTCGCGACGCCGATTTCGGCATCGTCCGTCTTCGTGCATTCGGCGCTTACAGTCTTCGCGTCGCCGATCCGGCGGGTTTTATCAAGGAGATCGCCGGGACCAATGCTCATTTTCAGACCGAGGATATAGACGGACAGCTCAAACGAGCCATCGTCACCGAATTTTCTGACGCCCTCGGCGAGATGAAGATCCCGGCGCTCGACCTTGCCGCTCAGTATAAAGAGCTCGGCGAGGCCATCCGCGCCAAGATCAACGGCGATTTCAACAGCTACGGGCTCGAGGTCACCAAGTTTTACGTCGAGAACATCTCGCTGCCGCCCGAGGTCGAAGCCGCAATGGACAAGCGTGCGTCGATGGGCGCTCTTGGCGACGCTCAGAAGTATATGCAGTTTCAGGCCGCAGATGCTCTTCGCGATGCCGCACAGAACGAGGGCGGAGGTGCCGGCCTCGGCGCGGGCCTCGGCGCCGGGTTTGCGGTCGGCGGCCAAATGGCTAATGTGTTCGGGCAGCAGGCGGCAGGCGGTGGCGGCGGAGCCGCGGCCGGTGTCGCGTGTCCGGCTTGCGGAAAGCAGAACGCTGCCGGTGCCAAGTTCTGCGCCGAATGCGGCGGCAAAATGGAGGTCGCACAGGTCCCGTGCGTTAAGTGCGGTGCAACGCTTCGCGAAGGCGCCAAGTTCTGCTCTGAATGCGGTTCGACCCAGGAAAAGGCAAAATGTACCGGCTGTCAGGCGGAGCTTTCGGCCGGCGCCAAGTTCTGCCCTGAGTGCGGCACCAAAACGCCCGATGCCGCATAGGTCAGGACGCTGATCAGTTACATCCGAAAGATGGAGCGCCGATATTGACCGTTCTTCAATATCCCGGGCGCTCCTCTTTTTTTCTTTTTTGATCTAAGATTTACGAATATGGCAATCAGTCCCGAACTACTTGAGATCCTCCGTTGTCCGATGTGCAAAGAAGAGGTCGAGCTTAAGCCTGACGGCAGCGGCCTCAAATGCCTTAATGCTGAGTGCTCGCTGGTCTATCCGATCAAGGACGACATCCCGGTGATGCTGATCGACGAAGCGACCGTTGAAAAGTAAGACGGTGTTGAAACAGAAATGCTGATCGATTGGAAAACCGTTGATCGCGTTCTTGTGATCCGATTGCGGTCGATCGGCGACACGGTGCTCGCGACGCCGTCCCTCGTCGCCCTGCGCCGGCATTTGCCCGAAGCTCAGATCGACGTTCTGCTCGAAGATTGGGTCGCGCCGCTGCTTGACGGAGGCGGCGTCGCCGATAACGTCATCGCCGTTGGCAAGGCGGCCGCCGATCGGTTCGCCATCGCCCGCCGGATAAGACGCGCCCGGTACGATGTCGTTTTCAATCTCCACGGCGGTACGACCTCGACGTTTCTGACGCGTGCGACCGGTGCCCGCCACCGGATCGGCTATGCCAACTACCGTTTCCCGCGCCTTTATACCGCATCATTGACGTCTTCGTCCGACTTCTGGAATCGGGAGTTCACGCATTCTGCCGAACAGCAGCTTGCCTTGCTCGGTTTCGCAGGTGTGCCGGTCGACGATCGGCCGCCCAGCCGCTTGCCGATAACGGATGTCGCGCTCTCGTCGATAGACGGCAGGCTTCGGAATTCCGCCGTTCCCGATCTGCATTCCGCATTCGCCCTGATCCATCCGGCGGCAGCGTTCGCAACCAAGCAGTGGTCCGCCGCCAATTTCGCACGCGTCGTCGAATTCCTCGCCGAAAAAGGTTTGGCGGCCGTCGCCATCGCCGCACGGCGCGAACGCGCGGTGCTGGCAGATCTGGCATCGGCGTCCGGCGTTCCGGTCGTTATGTTCGACGACCTCACGCTGCCCGAGATCACCGCGCTCGCATCCCGCGCAAAGCTCTTCGTCGGCAACGACAGCGGCATCGCCCACATCGCCGCCGCGGTCAATACGCCGTCGGTCGTCATCTTCGGTTCGTCGAACCGCGACCACTGGCGGCCGTGGACCGATTCGCCGTACGAGATCGTCTTTCAGGAATTCGCCTGCCAGCCCTGCCCCGGCTACGAATGCAAAGAGTTTGGCGAACCGCGCTGCATCCTTTCCGTCACGGTCGATCAGGTGACCTCCGCGATCGAACGCGTCCGCATCGCCGCCGGCGTCTAATAGCTCTGAAGGGATGTGGGTCTTTTGATCCTGCGGGCGAGCGGCTGCGAAAACCTCAGGTCGAGGATCAGCACACCGCGATTGTCCAGCTGGCAGCGGTTGAAAACGCGTGTTTCGAGCAGCGTAATGCCAAATTCGCGGAGCAGACGGTTCGCCCTTATCCGAAGTCCGCCCGCACGCCCGCGATCCCTTATCGGAAATGCCTCGTTGTCCCTTGCCGCCCTCGAGGGCTTTAGCCCGATCGTTTCACGCTCGCGGTCATACAAAAGCTGGCAGGCATCCGGCTTCCCGAGCCGCTCGTGCGCCACGCGGTTTATCACGATATCGCCGTATTTGTTGATCGAAGCATACATCGACGCCCAACGCGTCGCCGCCGCTCCCCGTGTGCAAACCTCCCAATTCCGCCGCACATTCACATTCTCAGAATACTCCATAGCAAAACGAATGTATCATCCGCACAACATCTGTGTCAACAATAAGTTTTCCGGTCCCCAAACAACAAAAAGGGCGGCAGCACCGCCGCTCGCCCTCAGCTCCGATTCGCTCAGTGCAGCTCTTGTGTCAGCTTCGTTCATTTCGTCCGTACGAGGCCTTTGGTGACTAACTCCGAAGTTTCCCCAGCGGCGGAGCCGCATTACGAGAATAGCCAGAGGTGAAACTTCTGGACAACGGCATCCAACCGCAGCGTGCGTTGAAGACGCACGACGAACCGTTGTTCACCATAAGTATCTTTCATCAAACTCAAGATCCGCTTTTTTCAACATATCGACATATTCATCTTTGAAATCGATCTTGGCATGGTGTTGCTTTTGATCCTTTATATACCGCCTCACCGGTTCAATGGATGATGGACTAACCGAAAATGCCCCGTAGCCTTTCTGCCATTCGAACTGCTTTGTTATCTCCCGGTGGACCCACTCGGACGAGTCGGCCTTAAGATCGCGCAGGAGATAGTCAAGCCGATGTTTTGACCTCAGGCTGACCAGCAAATGAACATGATCCTCAATACCGCCGATCTCGAGCGGAACCGCTTCCGATCCCTTTACGATACCGCCAAGGTAAGAATGAAGCCGCGATTCCCATTCCGGGCCGATCATCCTTATCCGGTCCTTCGTCGAAAAGACAAGGTGAAAATATGAGGCTATATGGCTCGATGGCATTTTATTTCTGTCGCGGCTTCACCGCGAGGTAATGTCTCTCTCGTTCCCAGAGGTTCCACCTCTGGCTATTCTCTGTCTGCCGCCTTGCGGCACCTCCCCAGCCGCTCACCCTGAGCTGCGGTCCGATCAGATCTGCTCTTCTGGCGGCCTCGTTCATTGCAACAGTTTCTTACTGCCTACCTTCCAAATCAGGAAATCGAGCAGGCGTACATCGTGACATTTCGTCAGAGCAATATCACGCTGTTTCAAACTTTGTAGGATCGTGGCCACATCCTCTTGCTTTGCCCAGCGAACGTAATCGTCGGTTGCGGTGCGAAAGAATTCGAGGCACCAATCTATTCTCAACGCCATTGGCCGCGTTGGGCCGGGCGGCTTTACGCCAAGGAATCGCGAGACGTGGATGTCGTAGATAGGACTGCTCTCATCGTGCATTCCGACGAGCTTAGAAACAAACGAAAACGGAAGCGTTACAGAACCCTGATGATTCTTGATGCAGCTTAGCTCTTGAAAGATGAATTTAACGTCAATACGCCCGTCGGTTTTCGGTGGGCTAAAGAGTAGCTCGAAATACTTATCATTGAATTCGTCTGTTAGGCCGCCAATACGCAGTTGGTAGAAGTCCGTAAAGAGTTCGCGGAATCGTCCTCTCGAAAAGGAGTCGTTATTAGGTAAAAGCGCCTTGAGGTCCAGATACGGGCAGAAGTCACGGTGGAACAGATTCCTTTCCGCGAAAGCGAGTGCTTCGAAGTGCTCCCGGCTTAATTCCATTATGAAGCTCCCCAGTTGCTCGCCCTGAACTGCGGTTCGATCGGTTCTGTTCTTGTGTCGGCTTCGTTCACTCGGCGGGAGGAATGGAACTAAGGCGTTCTATTGCAAGTTCCAGCAAATTATCACTAAAAAGCTCTTCCTTTCGTTTGGCGTGACTTCGGCCAGCAGGCCAGTTGCTGATTCCTTCACGCACGGCGGACAATGTGGGTTGTACATGCTCGCGGGTAACCAACCAATCCACGGTCGCTAAGACCTCCATGCCCAAAGGCGATTGAAAGCCATCTATCAAACGGTCTGTCGCTTCGACAGCCGGAAGGTAGGCCTGAGCCTCTGTTTTTAGATAAAGTGCGAGCTTTTCGCGTTTCGAATCTTCAAACCAGACCGAGTCGAAAGCGTTCGCGTCGGCGATCCGTTTATCGCAGTGGAGATAGCTTCCGTCTAATTGGTTCAACAAGTGCGAAAGCTGATGAGCGTACGGGCCATATCGATTCGCCGTAAACTGGAGTTTCAGCGGGTCATCCAACCCGAGCCTATTTATATTTCGTCCTAAGAACCAGGCCAACTTTTGAGCCTCGATAAATGTGCATTCAATACCCAAGACCCAGTAACGCCGAATCAATTCGGCGATCATCGCTCTCGCAGGAGTTAGTTTCTCTACACCCTGTTTCTTCGCGACATTCTGATACTTCGCGACCGGCTCATACACGATCACATCGACATCATCGAGTTCTGACAGTTCTCGCTCAATGATCGGTCGAACGACATTCCATTTAAGACCACCATTACCACAGCCGAGAGGCGGAACAGCGACTGACTTGATTCCCTTCTCACGGATGACCTTCTTAAGCGAAACCATGCCTGACTCGATCCACTCGAGTCTCGTCGGACGATACCATTGCTCTTTGGTAGGGAAATTGATTATCCATTTCGGTCCGTCGAACTCGCTATTCGCGGTAACGAACATTTCACCAACACGCACTTCACCGGCCCTGCAAGCGGCCTCATATTCCTTGAAGTTTGTTGTGAAGCGCTCCTTGAACATCAACGCAATACCTTTGCCCATTACACCAATGGTGTTAACGGTATTCACTAATGCATCAACTTTTGCTTCGAGCAAGTTTCCTTTAACAAATTTGATGGTCATAGCGGAAAGTAATATAGCGGCCGTTCGTAAACGGGAATTTCCGAGCCAAGATTCGCCAATTCTGCGACTATCTTTGCCTGTGCATTATTATTAAAACAACAGATGCCAATTATAGCCGACATCGGGACACT
>JACDJC010002076.1_pt1 | contig 16451 bp, 7 predicted proteins | sample 7454191 | NCBI WGS metagenome assembly JACDJC01 (sample SAMN14253291, study PRJNA609438) | sludge metagenome | isolation source: sludge after 25d culture with pyrite and EDTA | collected 2018-12-20 | reverse complement strand
GTCTCTCCTCATCGGGCTCTACGGTAATAGGCACATTGTGCTGTTCCAGGTAATACCAGAAGAAGCCTGCCCTGAGCCTGACCTTATAGAAAGGAAACCGGTCTTCGATGGCTGCAATGGCGTCGAAAAGGGGTTTGGCTTTTACCCGCTCCTTTAATTCAGCCGTAATCCTGAATACAGACGTTAATTCCCTGCCCTTTACAGCAGGAAATATTTTGGCCGCGTTATCTAATCTAAGCCAGAAATTATCTGTAATTGTATGGTTCATGGTCACTCTTCCAGGGCTTCAAAATTTCACTCTCTGCCTGAAACGAAGTTACCTATATTTTTGGAATAAAGATAATCAATCCGGCAATCAGGGCGACAGTGGCACTCACCATCACGGCCGCGGCCGATATATCCTTAATTTTTTTGATGGCTTCATGCCTGCCGGGCGACACAAAATCAGCCAGCCGCTCTATCGAGGTGTTTATGGCTTCCAGGCCGAGCACCCAGCCAATGGCAAACACCACTATCAACCACTCGGTGTGAGAAAGGCCCAACAGCGCACCCAGCAATAGAGCCAATGCAGCGGCTGCCAGGTGAATCCTGAAATTGGGCTCTTCTTTTACCAATATGCCGAAACCTTTAAAGGCATATTTAAAGCTGTTCAGACGCTTTTTTAACCGGGAATCTTGTGGGGCCATAGGGATGATTATTTTGTTGCGTTGGTTTCGGCGTTTCGACAGGGCTCAACGCACCGCTCCACTCAACCGGTGTTCTGACTCAATTTTTTTGGTCTGGGGTCAAGCACAAAAACTTGAAAGGGTTGATTGTATAAAGCCAACCGGCGATTGAGCCGAGCCGAAACCGCCCGGAAAATAAGGTAATAAGGTCATAATTATATTGCTTACCAGGCTACTAAGGTTTAAAAAAAGAAAAATAAGGTTTCTTGTATTGTATAGTTGTGATTTTTCTACTGCTCTTTCTACCGCTCTGCGGCTTTAAGGCTTTCTATTTAACCCTTTCAACCTCACTATACCAGCTATTTTACGGCGTCGCAGCCGGCTCCTTACTCCCCCTCCTTCGTAGAGCTTGTCCCGCTTTTGCGGGAGGGCTGGGGGGAGGCTTTCAACAGCACCAGCGACCGACCCTGTATCTCATATTGCTCTTTCACGCTGTTATGCGGCTCAGTTATCTCCTCTCTGGAGGTGTCTATCACAACTTCCCAGCTGTTGTTCAAATCGTCGTTGGGCAACTTAAAGGTGGCCGGTTCCCAAAAGCTATTTACCAGTATCAACAGAATGTCCCCGCTCAACTTATTGCCGTTCTCATCTATCTCGTCCATCAGCTTGCCGTTGAGCAGCATGCCCATGATACGGATAAATTTGGTGTCCCACTCTTTTAGGGTCATATCTTTCCCTTCGATATTCAGCCAGCGGATATCCCGGATATCCTCGCCATGAATGGGGCGGTTTTTAAAATATCTGCGGCGGTGGGTTACCGGATGGCTCTTGCGAAGTGCAATGAGTTTTTTTGTAAACTCAAAAAGCTTCTTTTGGGTGTCATCCCACTCCCAGTTCATCCAGGCCAGTTCATTGTCCTGGCAATAGGCATTGTTGTTGCCGTTCTGTGTGCGGCCATACTCATCGCCATGACTTATCATGGGTACGCCCTGACTCAGCAACAGGGTGCTCAAAAAGCTCCGTTTGCGTTGTTCGCGTAGTTTTATGATGTCTGTATCATTGGTGGGCCCTTCGGCGCCACTGTTCCAGGAGATGTTGTTGTTTTCGCCGTCATTATTGTTTTCGCCATTGGCCATGTTGTATTTCTTATTGTAACTCACCAGGTCGTGCAAAGTAAAACCATCGTGGGCGGTCACGAAGTTAACGCTGGCCGAGGGCAATCTCCCGTTGTCCTCATACAGGTCGCTGCTGCCGCTAAAGCGGTAGGCCAGTTCACTCACCTGGCTCTCGTCGCCGCGCCAAAACTTACGCACCGAGTCACGGTACTTCCCATTCCATTCGGCCCATTGTACCGGAAAGTTCCCAACCTGGTATCCCCCTTCACCCAGGTCCCAGGGTTCGGCAATAAGTTTAAGCTGCGATATGATGGGGTCCTGGTGGATGGTATCCAGAAAGGTGGAGAGCTTACCCACGTCGTACAGGCCGCGGGCCAGGGTAGAGGCCAGGTCGAACCGGAAACCGTCCACCTGCATATCGGTGGCCCAGTAGCGCAAGCTGTCCATCACCAATTGCAGGGTACGGGCACTTAGCATGTTCATGGTGTTGCCGGTGCCGGTATAGTCGGTATAGAGCCAGGGTTTCTTTTCATCCAGGCGGTAGTAATTCTGGTTGTCGATACCTCTGAATGAGAGGGTAGGCCCCATGTGATCCCCTTCGCCCGTGTGGTTATACACCACATCGAGAATCACTTCGATGCCCGCCCGGTGATAAGCTTTCACCATCTCCTTAAACTCATTTACCTGCTCGTTTATCTGGCCCGATGCACTGTATTGCGCGTGAGGCGCAAAATAACCTATGGAGTTATAGCCCCAATAGTTGGTAAGGCCCAGGTCGAGGAGAAACTTGTTGTGCACAAAATGGTGGATGGGCATCAGTTCAATAGCGGTGATCCCCAGCTCTTTAAAATAATTAATTACCCTGGGATGAGCCAGGCCCTTGTAAGTTCCGCGCTCATTCTCAGGCACATCGGGATGGGTGGCTGTAAAACCCTTTACATGCAGCTCGTAAATGATGGATTTATGCATAGGCGTTTCAGGTTTCTCTATACCCTCCCAGTCGAAGTTTGTATCGGGCACCACGCATTTGGGTACGTGCGTGGCGCTGTCTGCATCGTTGAACTTAAAGCCCTTCTTAATGTTTTTTCCGGTGGGCACATAGTCGAGCATACAGTCGCAAACGTCAAACTTGCCCGCTATCGCTTTGGCATAGGGGTCGGTGAGCAACTTATGGCGGTTAAAACGCAATCCCTGTTCGGGTTTGTATTCACCCTCTACCCGGTAGCCGTAAAGCTGGCCCGGTTTTAATCCCGGCAGATAGACGTGCCATACGTAATCGGTCACCTCCTTAAGTTCAATTTGGGTGTATTCCCGGGTGTCGTCGGGAGCGTGGAACAAACAAAGAAAAACCTTTTCGGCATATTCGCTGAACAGCGTAAAATTTATCCCTTTGCCGTCGAATGAGGCTCCCAGTGGGTAGGGACGTCCGGGTAACACGGGACCGTTATATTTTTTCATTTAAAATTTTTTCGTATATTACTGCGTTGCTAAGTTATTTTAAAAAGCCATCCGCCCAACAAAAAATGGAGAATCTTATAGTTGAAACAATTTATTTTTTTATTTGTTTCAATTATAGGTTATAACCCGAATTATATGGAATTCAATACCAATACTCCTTATCCAACCTATTTTGAAGATGGAAGATGTTTATTCAACGTTTGGGCACCAAAAGCCGGGGATGTAAATCTGGTAATCACTGATACAGGGCTGGAGTTGCCTATGACCCGCCGGGAGCGCGGTTATTGGACACTCACCACCGATAAAGCCCCTGTGGGAACACGGTACAAGTATAAACTGAACAACAAGGGGCTCTTTCCCGACCCTGCTTCTCTTTCCCAGCCGGAGGGTGTGCACGAAGCCTCGCAAACCATCCGGCTGTCGACATTTAAATGGAGCGACCGGCATTGGAAAAATATTCCTCTTGAGGAAATGATTCAGTACGAGCTTCATACCGGTACGTTTACCAGGGAAGGAAGTTTCGACGGGGTGCGCTCCAGATTGCATTATCTGAAAGAGCTGGGCATCAATGCCATTGAGTTATTGCCGGTGGCACAGTTTAGCGGGCATCGCAACTGGGGGTACGATGGTGTGTATCCCTTTGCCGTGCACAACAGTTACGGAGGGGCCCATGCCTTGATGCGTCTGGTGGATGAATGCCACCGGGCAGGTATCGCCGTGATACTGGATGTGGTGTACAACCATTTTGGGCCCGAAGGAAACTACGTGGATCACTTTGGGTATTATTTTTCAGATAAATATGGCACCCCGTGGGGGCATCCCATTAATTTCGACGGAGCCTACAGCGATGAGGTGCGCCAATTTGTTATTCAAAATGCGTTGATGTGGCTGCGCGATTTTCACATCGACGGTCTCCGGCTGGATGCCGTTCATGCCATCTACGATTTTGGCGCTACGCATATCATGCAGGCATTGCATGAAGCGGTGCAACAACTGAGTGCTGAAACCGGTCGCCCTTATCACCTCATTGCCGAAACCAACCAGAACGATGTGCGGTATATTTCGCCTCCTTCCAAAGGGGGTTACGGGCTCAGCGGACAGTGGAACGATGATTTTCATCACGTGTTACATCATCTGATTACCGGCGAAAAAAGTGGCTATTACGGCGACTATGTTGATTCCCATCATCTGTTGAAAGTTATGAAGGAGGCTTATGTATACAGTGGTCAGTATTCCGCTTTCCGGAAGAAAAGCTATGGCAACTCCGCTTTAAATAATCCGGCCTCGCAATTTGTAGTTTTCACCCAAAATCACGACCAGGTGGGTAACCGCAGGCAGGGCGAACGGCTCATTACACTGGGTGGCTTTGAAGCGGCAAAACTTGCAGCCGGGGTATTGTTTGTATCTCCTTTTGTGCCAATGCTGTTTATGGGTGAAGAGTATGGCGAACGCGCCCCGTTTTACTATTTTGTGAGTCACCTGGATGCCCATCTTAATAAGATGGTGCGGGAAGGACGCGAAAGAGAGTTCAGTGCTTTTTACAACGGAGAGGAACCGGTAAAAGACCCTGCAGACCCCGAAACTTTCGATGCATCAAAGTTGTCGTGGGCCATCGAACAATCGGAAGAGAAAAAAGCGATGCTGAACTTTTACAAGACCCTCATCCGGTTGCGAAAAGAAAATCCTGTGCTAAAAACTGCCGATAAAGAGAATCTGGATATCATCGGCAACAACGAAGTGTATATTTTAAAGCGTTGGCAGGGTGATAATCAGATATTGGCCGTGATGAATTTTATGAACGAAAACCGCCAGGTGGTGTTGCCTCCTGTAAAGGGGCACTTGCAAAAAGTGGTTGACTCGGCCGATAAACAGTGGCTGGGAGCCGGCAGTCCGGCTGTCATGATGGTTCAGGAGGGCAGCCGGGTAGAAGTGTCCGGGAGGTCGGTGGTAATCTATGCCCGCAAATAATCAAAAATATCAATATGAAACGAGCATGTTCGTTGAATACAAACACGGATGAAAATTTCACATGCGAGTTCCATCCGGCCAATAGAAACAAATTATTTACGGATGAAAGGTCAGCAAAGAGTTATTATCGAAAATGTTAAACCTCAGATTAATTGTGGCGAATTTCCCGTGAAGCGGGTAGTTGGCGACAAGGTGGAAGTGGAAGCCGACGTGTATAGCGACAGCCACGATGTGCTGAGTGCCGGGGTGATTTATAAACACGCCGGCGAGCGGGAGTGGCACCATGTAGAGATGACCTATGACATTAATGACCGGTGGGAAGCACAATTTAAAGTGTCGCGACTGGGCACCTGGCATTTCACTGTACGGGGCTGGATTGACCATTTTAAGTCGTGGCACCGCGATGTACTTAAAAAGATTGATGCTCAAACCGACTATGCCTCCGATTTGCTGGTGGGGGCCGGCATCATACATAAGAGCCTGGCTGCTTTTCCGGATATGGCGGTGGAGGAATCGGACTTTCTGCGGGAAATTGTTTCCGAGTTTTCCCGGGAGAGTCAGAGTGCCGAAACCCGAATCGACAGCCTCGTGAGCAACACCCTTTACGAAGTGATGATAAAGTATCCGGTAAAGGAGCATGTTACCACCTTCCACAAAACCTTTGAGGTTACCGTGGAGCGCCCCAGAGCCAATTTCAGCAGTTGGTATGAGGTGTTTCCCCGGTCGTTGAGTCCGGTTGAGGGACAACATGGCACCTTTAACGATGTGGTTGAATTTTTGCCTTACGTGGCCGAGATGGGATTTGATGTGCTCTATCTGCCACCCATTCACCCCATTGGTAAAACCAAACGGAAGGGAAAAAATAACAGTGTGACGGCACAGCCCGGCGATCCAGGCTCACCCTGGGCCATTGGCGGCGAAGAGGGGGGGCATAAAGCCATTCATCCCGAACTGGGTACCATGAAGGATTTCACCAACCTGATAGAGAAAGCTGCCGGGCAGGGCATTGAGATAGCAATGGATATGGCTTTTCAGTGCTCCCCCGATCATCCTTATGTGAGAGAGCATCCCGAGTGGTTCCGGCATCGCCCCGATGGGTCGCTGCAATATGCCGAGAATCCGCCTAAAAAGTATGAGGACATCTACCCGCTGAATTTTGAAACCGACGACTGGCAAAATCTTTGGGAAGAGCTCAAGAGCGTCTTTTTGTTTTGGATGGAGAAGGGCGTTAAGATATTCAGGGTGGACAATCCCCATACCAAGTCCATTCGTTTCTGGGGATGGATAATAGGGGAACTCAAGCAGTTGCATCCCGATGCCATCTTTCTGGCCGAAGCCTTTACCAGGCCCAAGGTGATGTATCAATTGGCCAAACAGGGATTCACACAGAGTTACACCTATTTTTCGTGGAGAAATACCAAATACGACCTTACTACCTACTGCGAAGAGCTGGTGAAGACGGAGGTCAGGGATTTTTTCCGGCCCAACTTTTGGCCCAACACGCCCGATATTTTGCCGGAGTACCTGCAGGTTTCACAACGAACCGGATTTATTCAGAGGGTGGCTCTCGCTGCTACGCTCAGCTCCAATTACGGTATTTACGGCCCGGCATTTGAACTCATGGAGAACGTCCCTGTTGAGCCGGGTAAGGAGGAGTATCTTAACTCGGAGAAATATGAGCTGAAGCATTGGGATATCAACCAACCCAACAGTCTGCGAAAGGTGATAGCCCGGCTCAATAAGATACGCAAAGAGAATAAAGCGTTGCAGAACACCCATTCACTTAAATTTCACGACATCAATAACGAAGCGTTGATCTGTTACAGCAAATCGTCGCCGGGACTGGACAATATTATACTGGCAGTGGTGAATCTGGACCCCCACCATACCCATTCGGGATGGATTAATTTTCCGCTGCAGCAGTTCGGCATGGAGCCCCACAGCTCCTTTCAGGTACAAGACCTGATGAGTGGCGCCTTTTACCTCTGGAACGGCGAACACAACTTCGTGGAGATTGACCCGGGCATAATGCCGGTGCATATTTTTAAAGTGAGACGCAAGGTGCGCTCCGAGAGAGATTTTGATTATTTCATGTAAGGAGAGGCGGGGAGTTGGAAGCACGAAGCGGAAAGTACGAAGCACGGAGCACGATTCCGATAGCTATCGGAATCGGTCTTCGCGCTCCGAGCTCCGCGCTCCGCGCTTCCCACTTCTAACCTCTAACCTCTAACCTCTAACCCCGATAGCTATCGGGACTAACTTCTAACTTCTAACATCTAACTATGACCAATTCAAAACAATGGTACAAAGACGCGGTGATCTATCAGGCACATGTGCGTTCGTTTAAGGACAGTGACGGCGATGGCATCGGCGATTTCAGGGGCATGATTGAAAAACTCGACCATCTTAAATCGTTGGGCGTTAATGCCGTATGGATTTTGCCTTTTTACAAATCGCCCCTGAAAGACGGCGGGTACGACATATCCGATTTTACCAGTATTCATGAGGATTACGGCACCATGGCCGACTTTAAACGCTTTATCCAGGAGGCACATAAACGGGGACTACGGGTGATTACCGAACTGGTACTAAACCATACCTCCAGTGCTCACCATTGGTTCGAGCGGGCGCGTCGTGCCAAACCTGGCAGCGTGCATCGCGATTTTTACGTGTGGAGCGATACCACTGAAAAGTATAAAGACGCGCGCATTATTTTTCAGGATTTTGAGATTTCCAACTGGTCGTGGGACCCGGTGGCGCAAGCCTATTATTGGCACCGCTTTTATTCGCACCAGCCCGATTTAAATTACGACAACCCGGCCGTGCACAAAGCCGTTTTTAAGGCACTTGATTTTTGGTTTAAAATGGGTATTGACGGCCTCAGGCTGGATGCCGTGCCTTATCTTTACGAGCGGGAAGGTACCAACTGCGAGAATTTGCCCGAAACGCACCAGTTTTTAAAGAAGCTGCGTAAATACATCGACGATAAATACGAAAATAAGATGTTGCTGGCCGAAGCCAACCAATGGCCCGAAGATGCCGCCGAATATTTCGGTAAGGGCGACGAGTGCCACATGTCGTTTCACTTCCCGCTGATGCCGCGGCTCTACATGGCCATGCGCATGGAGGACCGGTTCCCGCTGATCGACATCCTGGACCAGACGCCTGCCATCCCCGAAAACTGCCAGTGGGCCATTTTCCTTCGTAACCACGACGAGCTCACCCTTGAGATGGTCACCGACGAGGAGCGCGATTACATGTATAAGTCGTTTGCTCAAAATCCCAAGCAACGTATCAATCTGGGTATTCGTCGCCGGTTGGCCCCGTTGCTCAGCAATGACCGGAAAAATATTGAACTGCTCAACATCCTGCTTTTTTCCATGCCGGGTACTCCCATCGTTTATTACGGTGATGAGATTGGGATGGGCGACAACTATTATCTGGGCGACCGCGATGGCGTACGTACACCCATGCAGTGGTCGGCGAATATAAATGCCGGTTTTTCAACCGCCGAGCCTCAAAGGTTGTTCCTTCCCGTCATTTTTAATCACGACTATCATTACGAAACGGTTAACGTGGAGAATCAGGAGAAAAATCCTACCTCCCTCCTTTGGTGGATGCGTCGTGTTATTGCCAAACGCAAACAATACAAAGCCTTTAGCCGGGGCTCCATTGAGTTCATCGATGCCGGCAACTCCAAAATCCTGGCTTTTGTGCGGAAATACAAAGAGGAGGCCATCCTGGTGGTGATTAACCTGTCGCGATATACGCAAAAGGCAGAGTTAGACCTTAGTGATTACCAGGGGCTTGTGCCTGTAGAGGTCTTTAGCCGGAATCATTTTGCACCCATTGGCGAGAATCTCTATCATTTTCCGATTCAGTATAAAAACCATTTTTGGTTTGAGCTTTATCAACCTCTTTCCCACGAACAGGAAGAGGCCCTGGCACTCAAACAACAACTGAGCTTTACCACCACAGCCTGGAACCGGATGAATGAGACCCATTTGAATTATATAAATGGCCTGCTCAATGAGTATGTCCAAAAGAGCCGGTGGTTCAGGGGAAAAGCCAAAAAGCTTAAAGGAATTTCCATCGACGACCACATTCCTTTGAAGAACGGGTCGGAATCGTCGTATCTCTTCATCATCAACACCACTTATATTGAGGGTAAAGATGAACAATACCTATTGCTTCTTTCATTAGCTACGGGTGAAGAGATGATGAATGTGCGGTTGAATCATCCCCAGTCGTTAATTACTCAGGTTGAGGTTGATGGACGTGAGGGTGTTTTATACGATGGTGCGTATAATAAAGGGGTACGCGATTTGATGTTTAGACTCATCCTGAACAGGGGTAAGATAAAAAACCGGAGAGGAGACCTTGCAGGTGTTCCGGGCAGGCTGCTGAAAACCAAGGTGAAACGGGGTGAGCTGCCATTGCCGTCGAGGGTTTTAAGTGCCGATCAGTCCAATACTTCGTTGTTGTACGATCACCGTTTTTTCCTGAAGATTTACCGCAGTCCCGAAACCGGCAGTAACCCTGAACTGGATGTTATCAAGGCACTTACAGAGCATACCTCCTTCCGTCATTTCCCGGTCTACGCCGGTGCAGTGGAGTACATCTCCAACGATTCGGAAAAGATGGCCATGGGTTTGTTGGTCGATTTTGTGCCCAACGAAGGCAATGCCTGGGAGTATACCCGCAGCGCCATAGAGGCCTTCTTCGACCGGGCGAATTCCGGACGGGAGCGGTTGCTAAAATATGGTGAGCAACCCGCCGAAATTATGGAAAAGATGCCGGAAGATGAGCAAACCGAGGTGTTCGACCCATTCTTTATAGAGATGATGGAGCTGCTGGGGCAGAGAACGGCGGAGATGCACATGGCTCTGGCGTCGATAAAGGGAAAAAAAGAGTTCGCCGAAGAATCTTTCTCGCTGCTTTATCAAAAATCGCTCTATCAGTCGTTCCGAACGCTCATACGCCGCACCCTGAGTGAGATGAAAGCCTCGCGGCAAAAGCTGGGTAAAGAAACGGGGGAGCTGCTGGATGAGATTATTCAAAACGAAGGGGTATTGCTGTCAACCATTAAGCACACCCTGGAACAGAAGAAGATACATACCTCAAAGATCCGGATTCATGGCGATTATCATCTGGGGCAGGTGCTGTTCACGGGTAAAGATTTCGTGATCATCGACTTTGAAGGGGAGCCTACACGTTCGCTCACGGCACGAAGCCTTAAGTATTGCCCCTTTAAGGATGTGGCCGGCATGTTGCGCTCGTACCACTACGCCATTTACATGGGCTTTCTGGAGTATAAGACCAAACATCCGGGAGATTACAGCTTTGCGGAATCGTGGGTGCTGGTTTGGTATCGCCGCGTTATAGATGCTTTTCTGGACAGTTATCTCAAAACAGCCGGTTCCTCTTCGTTTATTCCGTCGGAGCGCCGTCAGATAGATGATCTGCTGTCGGTTTACACCATCGAAAAAGCCATTTACGAGGCAGACTATGAGTTCAATAACCGCCCCGACTGGCTGCACATACCGCTGAATGGAGTGAAAAAGATATTGACCGATTTGGTTGAAAAAACATCAACGTAGCGAATATTTGTTGCCGCGGGCAAAAAGACCATTCATTCATAAGCCCGGAGGGGTTACCCCCCACTGAACATTAACATCATAAAAGAGATCTATTATGACACCACCCAAAAAACCTGATAAAGAATCAACCTCCAAACCACAAACCACTTCAGGGAGTCCCCGAAAAAAACCTGCAACTAAATCTGTTGGTAATGAGGCAGCCGGCAAAAACCCTTCCCGGCCTAAGGTATTAAGCGCCGTGGTGCAACCTTCAGTTTGGGAACTCCCCGATTTTATTACAGAATACGACATCTATCTTTTCCGCGAGGGCAAGCACTTTTCGCTTCATAAAAAGCTGGGAGCACATTTCACCACCCATAATGAAAAGCGTGGTGTCTTTTTCGCCGTGTGGGCACCCAATGCAGAATCGGTTACCGTTATTGGCGATTTTAACGGTTGGAACCGGGAATCCCATCCGCTTGTTGCCCGGAACGACGAATCGGGTATCTGGGAGGGTTTTATCCCCGGTGTGGAAAAAGGTGCTGCCTATAAATATTTCATCACCTCGTTGCACGATAACTACACCGTAGAGAAAGCCGATCCGGTATCGGGTTACAATGAGCAGCCACCCAAAACGGCTTCGGTGGTATGGGAGAGTGCTTACAGCTGGAGCGATGAGGAGTGGATGCAGAAGCGAAAAAAGAACAACGCGCTGGACGCGCCCATGTCGGTTTACGAAGTGCACCTGGAGTCGTGGCGGCGCGCACCCGAAGAGGAAAACAGGCCGCTGACCTACCTTGAGTTGGCCGATCAACTTTCGGAGTACGTGAAAGAGATGGGTTACACCCATGTGGAGCTGATGCCGGTTACCGAATATCCCTTCTCGGGAAGCTGGGGTTACCAGGTTACCGGTTTTTTTGCACCCACCAGCCGCTTTGGCAATCCCGATGAGTTCAAGTATTTTATTGATGTGCTGCATCAGAACGATATTGGTGTCATCATCGACTGGGTGCCTTCTCACTTTCCGGGCGATCAGCATGGTCTTCACTTTTTCGATGGTACTTATCTTTACGAGCATCAGGACCCGCGCAAGGGGTATCATCCCGATTGGAGCAGCTATATCTTTAACTATGGACGCAATGAGATACGCAATTTCCTGATAAGCAGTGCGCACAGCTGGCTGGAGCGTTATCACATCGACGGTATAAGGGTGGATGCCGTGGCCTCGATACTTTACCTCGACTACTCGCGCAAGGAGGGCGAATGGATACCCAACGAACACGGTGGACGTGAGAACCTGGAAGCCATTCAGTTTCTGCGTGACTTTAACGAGTCGGTTTATACGGCGTTCCCTGATGTTCAAACCATTGCCGAGGAGTCTACCGCCTGGCCCATGGTCACCCGCCCTGTTTATACGGGAGGATTGGGATTTGGTATGAAGTGGAATATGGGTTGGATGCACGATACGCTCTCTTACTTCTCGCACGAGCCTGTTCATCGCAGCTTTCATCATAACCAGATGACCTTTAGCATTATGTATGCTTTTAATGAGAATTTTATGCTCTCGCTCTCTCACGATGAGGTGGTGCATGGCAAGGGCAGCCTGGTGAATAAAATGCCGGGCGATGTGTGGCAGAAGTTTGCCAATCTGCGGGCCCTCTTTGGGTATATGTTTGCCCATCCCGGGAAAAAGCTGCATTTTATGGGCATGGAGCTGGGCCAGTGGAATGAGTGGGACTACGAAAGCAGTCTGGACTGGCATCTGCTCGATTTTGATTTCCACAAGGGATTGCAGTTTTTTATGAAGGACCTCAACAGCCTGTACCGCCGTTATCCGGCATTGTATCAGGACGATTTTACACCCCACGGATTCGAGTGGATTGATGCCAACGATGCGCAGAATTCCATTCTTTGCTTTATGCGGTTCGATAAGGAGCGGAAGCAGCCGGTACTTATGATCGCTAATTTCACGCCGGTACCGCGTTATAACTACCGTGTGGGGGTGCCCGTGGACAAACGCTGGCACGAGATACTCAACAGCGACGCGCCACAATATCACGGCAGCGGTATGGGTAATTTTGGCGGGGTGGACAACAATCCGGTGCCCTCACACGGACACGAGCAATCGATAAACGTGGTTATTCCTCCGTTGGGAATTATAATGTTTACACCCGAGGGGTGATACCCGTTGGCATTGCCATGCTGTTTGAGGGTTAAACAGGAATCACCTTGCCAATCAATGGATTATTTTCCAATTTGACCGCAAATTCAAGTAGTTCCGTTGATTTTTGGTTCGCACGAGCTTCACTGTGGTGTTTGTACGTAGTTTGTATAAATATAGATAAAAATCCATTTATTGAATGTATTTTCGTATTTATAACTAAATGCATTTCTGTTTGTCGTTTATGTAAACCTCAATGGTTATTCATATTTCGCATGGTTAATTGACTAAAATTGGTCTAAACAAATAGTTAATTGCAATAAAATTACTCTTCTATGTCCACCTACAACCCCGTTTCCACCTACCGGCTGCAATTCAACAGTGAATTTACGCTCAACGATGCCCAAAAGATCGTTGACTACCTTCACCGGTTAGGCATTAAAACCATCTATGCCTCGCCTATTTTGCAGGCCGTGAAAGGAAGCAGCCACGGCTACGATGTGACCAACTACCAGAGAATAAACCGAGAAGTGGGCCTGGTAAAAGAGTTTAAGCAACTTATTGCGGCACTGCACGACCTTAATATGGGTTGGTTGCAGGATTTTGTGCCCAATCACATGGCTTTTTCGGTGGAAAACCCATGGATTTACGATGTGCTGGAGAAAGGAGAGGAGTCGGAATTTTACCATTACTTCGATATTTTCCGGAATCATCCCGATCCCCGGTTGAGGGATAAGCTGATGCTTCCTTTTTTTGGCAAACCGCCCGATCAGCTCATCGACGACGGAGAATTGACCGTTTCCTATAAAAAGAGCGGATTCAGCCTCAAATATTTCGACGATGAATACCCCGTTTCCAAATCGGCCTACCCCGCATTGTTGAAAACTACAAACACGGCGCTTCCAAAAGAGTTGGATGCCTTTGTAAATAACGCCATTTCTGCCCGGGGGTGGGATGCTAAGCTGGAGGAGCTCTACCGCAGCTACCGGGAGAATCCATCGGTAAAAAACTATATAGATCAGTGTCTCACCGCGCTCAACAACGATAAAGACCAGATGAAGGAGTGGATTAAGAACCTTTCCTGGCTGCCTGTTTGCTGGGACGAGACGGAAAAGATAATCAACTATCGCCGGTTCTTTACCATTAACGGGCTTATTTGTATCAATATTCAAAACGATGAAGTGTTTGATGCCGCCCATCAGCTTATCCGCCAATGGGCAGAGAGCAGCATGATTGACGGGGTTCGCATCGATCACATCGATGGTCTTTACCATCCGGATGATTACCTTACCCGATTACGAAAACTGCTTGGAGAGGAGGCATATATTTCGGTGGAAAAAATTCTGGAACAGAGAGAAAGTCTGCCCGAAATTTGGCCCGTGCAAGGTTCCACCGGGTACGATTTCCTTGGCATGGTTAATCATCTGTTGACCAACAAAAAGAGTGGTGCTCAGTTTTATTCGTTTTATAAGAAATGGAAGGAAGGAGCTGTAGACATTAGAAACTTGTTTCATAACAAGAAACGGTTCATTCTCTTCAACCGGATGATGGGCGAGCTGGATTATCTGGCCCATGAATGCATCAGCCTTCCCGCTGTGAATGCTTTGGGAACAGATGTGGAAACCATGAAGATGGCCCTGGCCGAATTCCTGGTGTTTTTTCCGGTTTATAAAATATACAATACGCCCACCTGCTTTACCGATAAGGAGACCCGGCTTGTAAAGAGGGTATTTAAACAGGCTGGGGATAAAAATGAGGCACTTAAACTGGCCATGAAGGTTTTAAGAGATTTGTTTCTTCTAAAAAACCTTGAAGACGAAGAAGAGGTTGACCTCGTAGACCATTTTTTCAGGCGCTGCATGCAGTTTACCGGCCCCCTGATGGCCAAAGGCATAGAAGATACTGCCTTTTACGCCTTCAATCTGTTTATCGCGCACAATGAGGTTGGGGATTCACCCTCATACCCGGGGATATCCCGGAAAGCTTTTCACCGGTTCATGCAGGAGCGCGGCCAACGGTGGCCTTTGACGATGAATGCTACGGCTACACACGACACAAAACGGGGCGAAGATGCCCGTGCCAGGCTCAACGTGTTGAGCGATATGCCCCAAAAATGGATGGAAAAGGTCAATGAGTGGCAGCAGGTAAACCAGCCTTATAAGTTGAAAACCGAAGAAAAAGAGGTGCCTGTCTCCAACAACGAGTATTTTATATATCAAACATTGTGTGCCCATCTGCCCATGAACGGTCGGGTGGATGATTCTTTTGTGCAGCGGATTGAAGCCTATCTGATTAAAGCCCTGCGTGAGGCAAAAGTTCATTCGTCGTGGAGCGAAAAGGATAAAGAGTACGAAGAAAAAACCCTGGCTTTTGTCAGGAAGATATTGTCACCCGAAAGTGACTTTCTGATTAGTTATTACGATTTTATGGATGCCATCATCCCGCATGGCATGGTCAATTCCATCACCCAGCTTATTCTTAAAAATACGGCGCCGGGCGTGCCCGATATTTACCAGGGCTCAGAGACCTGGAATCTGAGCTTTGTGGACCCCGATAACCGTCGCGCGGTCGACTATAAAATGCTTTCGCGTAACCTGCAAGAGGTGGAGCGGGACTACAACGGTGCCGAAGCTTCTGAGCTTGCTCAAAAGCTGTGGGAGCAGGCCACAGATGGAAAAATCAAGCATTTTATCACCTGGCTCACCTTGCAGGAGAGGTTGCGTCAGCCTGAGCTGTTCCTGAGAGGCAGCTACTCTCCTTTGGAGATTAAAGGGAGGTTTCAGAAGCATCTGATTGCCTTTCACCGGCATTATCGCGATGAGCATCTGGTGGTAGTGCTTCCGTTGAATACCGGTGCGATGCCTGCCGGTCCTAACTGGGAAGATACCCGCGTGAAACTTCCCGCCTTGGCCCCTTACCGATGGGAAAACCGCCTGACAAAAGAGGTCTTCAAGACAGCCGGAAAGCTTGAGGCTGGTGAGCTTTTTGAAAAAGTACCCTTTGGTCTGCTGAAAGGGATTCCCAATGAGCCTGAACGGAGAGCCGGTATTCTGATGCATGTCTCTTCGCTTCCCGGCGCTTATGGCATTGGTGATTTCGGCCCGCAGGCACACAAGTTTATCGACTTTTTAAACGCCTCGGGACAACGCTACTGGCAAATATTGCCTTTGAGCGTAACCAACCATCTCACCGGTTATTCGCCATACAGCTCTTTTTCGGCATTTGCAGGCAACACTCTTTTTGTAAATCCCGTTCATTTGGTTAAAAAGGGTTTGATAGATGATCCCGAACTATTAAAATTCAGATTGGAGGCCGGTGATAAAGCCAATTTTCAGCACGCCGAAGAGGCGAAAAACTATTTTTTGGACTTAGCCTGGGAAGGATTTAAAAAATCGGACGATGCAGCTTTGAAGAAAAAGCTGGGGGTTTTTCGTGAGAAGGAAAAGTATTGGTTGGAGGATTTTGCCCTTTTTGTGAATCTGAAAAAACAGTTTTCCCAAACGCC
>JACDJC010002075.1_pt1 | contig 16457 bp, 11 predicted proteins | sample 7454191 | NCBI WGS metagenome assembly JACDJC01 (sample SAMN14253291, study PRJNA609438) | sludge metagenome | isolation source: sludge after 25d culture with pyrite and EDTA | collected 2018-12-20 | reverse complement strand
TCGCCACCAAACTGCCGGCTCAGCACCGTCGTGATCGCCGCCGTCAGCGTCGTCTTGCCATGGTCCACGTGACCAATCGTCCCCACGTTCACGTGCGGCTTCGTACGCTCGAACTTCCCTTTCGCCATTTCGAACTCCGTTACCCGTTACTCTCGTTCCTGATGATCCGGCCCACCGCAGCCCGGAACCCCTGTTCCGGCGCCCGGCCGGAGCGCCCATTCATCCCCGGCAGCACCGCATCACTTCGTGCGTGCCGAAATGATCGCGTCGGCAACGTTCTTCGGCGCCTCGGCATAGTGCTTGAATTCCATCGAATAGGTGGCCCGACCCTGCGACAGCGACCGCAGCGTGGTCGCATAGCCGAACATTTCCGCCAACGGCACCTCGGCCCGGATCTGCTTGCCGCCGCCCGCCATGTCCTCCATGCCCTGGACCATGCCGCGCCGTGAGGACAGATCGCCCATCACGTTGCCGGCGTAGTCTTCCGGCGTCTCGACCTCGACCGACATCATCGGCTCGAGCAGCACCGGACTGGCCCGACGCATGCCTTCCTTGAAGGCGATCGAAGCGGCCTGCTTGAACGCATTCTCGTTCGAGTCGACGTCATGGTACGAACCGAAATGCAGCGTCACCTTGACGTCGACCACCGGATAGCCGGCCAGCACGCCCGCCGGCAGCGTCTCTTCGATGCCCTTTTGCACCGCAGGAATGTATTCGCGCGGCACGACACCGCCCTTGATCGCATCGACGAACTCGAAATTCGCGCCACCGGGCTCGAGCGGTTCGAGCTTGAGCACGACGTGACCGTACTGGCCGCGCCCGCCCGACTGCTTGATGAACTTGCCCTCGGCTTCCTCACAGGTCTTGCGGATGGTCTCGCGGTAGGCGACCTGCGGCTTGCCGACCGAGGCCTCGACACCGAACTCGCGCTTCATCCGGTCGATGATGATCTCCAGATGCAGCTCGCCCATGCCGGCGATGATCGTCTGCCCGGATTCCTCGTCGGTGCGCACGCGAAACGACGGATCCTCCTGCGCCAGGCGACCGAGCGCAATGCCCATCTTCTCCTGGTCGGCCTTGGTCTTCGGCTCGACCGCCTGCGAAATCACCGGCTCGGGGAAATCCATGCGCTCGAGGATGATCGGCGCTGCCGGGTCGCACAGGGTTTCACCGGTGGTGACCTCCTTCAGGCCCACGCAGGCGGCGATGTCGCCGGCGCGCACTTCCTTGATTTCCTCGCGCTGGTCGGCCAGCATCTGCAACAACCGGCCGATGCGCTCTTTCTTGCCCTTGATCGGATTGAGCACGGTGTCACCCGACTTGAGCACGCCGGAGAACACGCGAATGAAGGTCAGCTGACCGACAAAGGGGTCGGTCATCAGCTTGAATGCCAGCGCCGAGAACTTCTCGTCGTCGTCCGCCCGCCGGGTGACCTCGGCATCGTTGTCATCGTGCCCGGCCACCGGCGGAATATCCGCCGGCGACGGCAGGAACTCGATCACCGCATCGAGCATGCGCTGCACGCCCTTGTTCTTGAAGGCCGTGCCGCACATCATCGGCTGGATCTCGTTGGCCAGCGTGCGCTTGCGCAGACCCTTGCGGATGTCGTCCTCGCCGAGATCGCCCTCTTCGAGATAGCGATCCATCAGCTCTTCGTCCGCTTCGGCGGCCGCCTCGACCAGGTTCTCGCGCCATTTCGCGCACAGATCGGCCAGCTCGGCCGGGATGTCCTCGTAATCGAAGCGCATGCCCTGCGAAGCGTCATCCCAGATGATCGCCTTCATCTTGATCAGGTCGACGACGCCGCGGAAGCCCTCCTCCGCACCGATCGGCACGACGATCGGCACCGGATTGGCCTTCAGGCGCAATTTCATCTGGTCATGGACCTTGAAGAAATTCGCTCCCATGCGGTCCATCTTGTTGACGAAGGCGAGGCGCGGAACACGGTACTTGTTCGCCTGGCGCCAGACGGTCTCCGATTGCGGCTGCACGCCGCCAACGGCGCAATAGACCATGCAGGCACCATCGAGCACCCGCATCGAACGCTCGACTTCGATCGTGAAGTCGACGTGTCCGGGCGTGTCGATGATGTTGATGCGATGCTCGGGCATGGACAGATCCATGCCTTTCCAGAAGCAGGTCACGGCCGACGAAGTGATCGTGATCCCGCGCTCCTGCTCCTGCGCCATCCAGTCGGTCGTCGCGGCACCGTCGTGCACTTCGCCCAGCTTGTGATTGACGCCGGTATAGAACAGGATGCGCTCGGTGGTCGTCGTCTTGCCGGCGTCGATGTGCGCCGAGATGCCGATGTTCCGATACCGCTCGATAGGGGTCTTGCGAGCCATGTTTACAACTCTCAGGGATTCGTGCAGACGCTTGTATCGACCACACGGGCCCGGCGTGATGTCACCCGGGTCTTGACGGAAGCGACGTCGTCATCCGGCAGGCGCCGCCATGTTCAGCTTCAGGTCCGATCCGCAAACGGGTGCGGCAGGCGCCGACTCAGAAGCGGAAGTGCGCGAACGCCTTGTTCGCCTCGGCCATCCGGTGCACTTCATCGCGCTTGCGCACGGCGCCACCGCGGTTCTCGGCGGCCTCCATCAGCTCGTTCGCCAAGCGCTGACCCATGGATTTCTCGCCGCGCTTCTTGGCGGCTTCACGCAGCCAGCGCATCGCCAGCGCCATCCGGCGCACCGGCCGCACTTCGACGGGCACCTGGTAGTTCGCACCGCCGACGCGACGGCTCTTGACCTCGACCATCGGACGGGTGTTCTGCAATGCGTTCATGAAGACCTCGAGCGGATCCTTGCCCGAGCGGGTCCGGATCTGCTCGAAAGCCCCGTACAACATGCGCTCGGCAACGGCCTTCTTGCCGTCGAGCATCATCACGTTGACGAACTTGGATACTTCGACGCTGCCATACAGCGGATCGGGAAGAATTTCGCGCTTGGGTACTTCGCGACGACGGGGCATGTACTCACCTCACTCATTCAGCTGCGCGCCCCGGCCCGGGGCACTGCATGGCAACTCCACTCGCAACCGGGCCGGACATCAGCAGGGGAAGACACGAATGCCGCTGAGGACCGGACACGGCCACGGAAGCTGCCGCTTACTCGACCCGACACCCGGAACGGGCAACGGGACCATGGGATCCGGAAAATGAAAAACGCGAGCCGTTGCCTCCGGCTCGCGCTACCCGAACGACACCGGCGTCCGCGCGATCCCGCACGCGGACGTCGATTGACGCTCAGGCCCGCTTCGGACGCTTTGCGCCGTACTTCGAACGCGCCTGCTTGCGATCCTTGACGCCCTGCAGATCGAGCGAACCGCGCACGATGTGGTAGCGCACACCGGGCAGATCCTTGACTCGCCCGCCGCGGATCAGCACCACCGAGTGCTCCTGCAGGTTGTGGCCTTCACCGCCGATGTAGGAAATGACTTCGAAACCGTTGGTGAGACGTACCTTGGCCACCTTGCGCAAGGCGGAGTTCGGCTTCTTCGGCGTCGTCGTGTAGACACGGGTACAGACACCGCGTCGCTGCGGACAGTTTTCGAGCGCCGGACTCTTGCTGTTCACCGATGCCGTTTCACGGCCATGGCGAACGAGCTGATTGATCGTGGGCATCCTGTTGATCCTTCTGATTCCGGCCAGGACGAAGGGCCCGGCCGGTGTTTCCGGTTGTCCCCGCCCGACGCGGTCGGGCAGCAACACAGATGTCTGCGCGGCTCTCGCGCATGAACACCTTTCTTTTCCGAAAAGCCCTCTAGTGTATATCGCCTGTCAATGAAGAGCAAGTCGGGCTGCCGAGTCGGGCATTGGCGACACCTGCTCTGCGGATGCCGCCAATGCCCGGGGAAACCCGGAGCCCGGATGTCCTCACAGGCCCTCGCCGCTCTCCACCCCGGATTCTCCGGTTTCGGCCGCCTGCTCGGTTTCCAGGTCCGGCATGGGCTCGAACAGGGCCTCGGCGGCGGCCAGTGCGGCCTGCTCCTGCGCCTCGCTCTGTTCGCGCGCCTTGCGGGCACGGTGGAAGGCCAGGCCGGTGCCGGCCGGGATCAGGCGCCCGACGATCACGTTCTCCTTCAGCCCGCGCAGTTCGTCGCGCTTGCCCATGATCGCCGCCTCGGTCAGCACGCGTGTCGTCTCCTGGAACGAGGCCGCCGAAATGAACGAGTCGGTGGACAGCGACGCCTTGGTGATGCCCAGCAGCAGGTTGGCGTGGACGGCCGGCAGCTTGCCGGCGGCCTCGGCCTTGTCGTTCTCGTCGAGCAGATCCGAGCGCTCGACCTGCTCACCGGTGATGAAGCGCGTATCGCCCGGATCGACGACCTGCACACGGCGCAGCATCTGGCGCACGATCACCTCGATGTGCTTGTCGTTGATCTTCACGCCCTGCAGACGATAGACGTCCTGCACTTCATCGACGATGTAGCGCGCCAGCGCCTCGATCCCGAGCAGACGCAGGATGTCGTGCGGATCGGCGGCGCCGTCGACGATCATCTCGCCCTTGTTGACCACCTGTCCGTCGTGCACGAGCACGTTCTTTTCCTTGGAAATCAGGAATTCGTGCGCGTTGCCGTCCAGATCGGTGATGACCAGACGCTGCTTGCCCTTGGTGTCCTTGCCGAACGAGACCGTTCCGGTGACTTCCGCCAGCATGCCGGCGTCCTTCGGCGAACGCGCCTCGAACAGCTCGGCCACCCGCGGCAGACCGCCGGTGATGTCACGCGTCTTCTGCGACTCCAGCGGGATGCGCGCGAGAATCTCGCCGACGCCGACCTGCTGACCGTCGCGCACCGTGATCAGGGCGCCGACCGGGAAGCCGATCGTCACTGCGTGATCGGTATTGGCGATCTTCACCTCTTCGCCGGCCTCGTTGATCAGCTTGACCTGCGGCCGCACGCTGCGCGCCGCCGCATTGCGGCGCTTGGCGTCGATGACGACCAGCGTCGACAGCCCCGTCATCTCGTCGATCTGGCGCGCCACGGTGACGCCTTCCTCGATGTTCTCGAAGCGGATCGTGCCGGGGTACTCCGTGATGATCGGGCGCGTCAGCGGATCCCAGGATGCGATCCGGGTGCCGGCCTTGACGGCCATTCCGTCGCCGGCCATCAGCAACGCGCCATAGGGCACCTTGTGCCGCTCGCGCTCGCGTCCGTTGTCGTCGGTGATCGTGATTTCGCCCGAACGCGAGATGACGACCAGATTGCCCTTGTCATTGGTGACGTAGCGCATCTGGCGTGTGAAGCGCACGACGCCGTTCGACTTGACTTCGACGCCGCTCGAGATCGCGGCGCGCGAGGCGGCGCCGCCGATGTGGAACGTGCGCATCGTCAGCTGCGTACCGGGCTCGCCGATCGACTGCGCGGCAATGACGCCGACCGCCTCGCCGCTGTTGACCAGCGAACCGCGGCCGAGATCACGGCCGTAGCACTTGGCGCACAGCCCGTAACGGGTCTCGCAGGTCAGCGGCGTGCGCACGCGCACCTCGTCGACGTTGATGTGCTCGATCTGCTCGACGATGTCCTCGTCGAGCAGGGTGCCCGCCTCGACGACCGTCTCCTGCGTTTCCGGATCGACGACGTCCGAGGCAGCGACACGTCCGAGAATACGGTCACGCAGTGCCTCGACGACTTCGCCACCTTCGATCAGCGCCTTCATCAGAACGCCGTCCGCCGTGCCGCAGTCGTCCTCGGTCACGACCAGATCCTGCGTCACGTCGACCAGGCGGCGCGTCAGATAGCCCGAGTTGGCTGTCTTCAGAGCGGTGTCGGCCAGACCCTTGCGCGCGCCGTGCGTCGAGATGAAGTACTGCAGGACGTTCAGGCCCTCGCGGAAGTTGGCCGTGATCGGCGTCTCGATGATCGAGCCGTCCGGCTTGGCCATCAGGCCGCGCATGCCGGCGAGCTGACGGATCTGCGCGCTCGAACCGCGCGCGCCGGAGTCGGCCATCATGTAGATGGAGTTGAACGACTCCTGCGGCACCTTCGCCCCGCTGCGGTCGACGACTTCCTCGGTTTCGAGCTGACGCATCATCGCCTTGCCGACGTCGTCACTGGCGCGACCCCAGATATCGACCACCTTGTTGTAGCGCTCGCCCTGGGTGACCAGACCCGAGGTGTACTGCTGCTCGATTTCCTTGACCTCGCCCTCGGCCGCGGCCAGGATGCCCGCCTTCTGCGTCGGCACGAGCATGTCGTCCAGCGCAATCGAGATGCCGGCCCGCGTCGCCAGGCGAAAGCCCGACTGCATCAGCTTGTCGACGAAGATCACGGTGGCGCGCAGCCCGCAGCGGCGGTACGAGGCGTTGATCAGGCGGCTGATCTCGCGCTTCTTCAACGCCTTGTTCATCAGCGCGAACGGCAGGCCGGCCGGCAGGATCTCCGACAGCAGCGCGCGCCCGACGGTCGTTTCGACGCGGATCGGGTTCGGCACCAGCTCGCCGCTGGCGGCATCCTTCGCATATTCGGTCAGGCGTACCGTGATCCGGGTGCCGAGCTCGACCTGGCCGCAGTCCCAGGCGCGCTGCACCTCGCCGATGTCGGCGAAGAGCATGCCCTCGCCCGGCGCGTTGATCTTCTCGCGCGTCGTGTAGTACAGGCCGAGCACGATGTCCTGCGACGGCACGATCGACGGCTCGCCGTTCGACGGGAAGAGCACGTTGTTCGAGGCCAGCATCAGGGTGCGCGCCTCGAGCTGCGCTTCGAGCGACAGCGGCACGTGCACGGCCATCTGGTCGCCGTCGAAGTCGGCGTTGAAGGCGGCACAGACGAGCGGATGCAGCTGGATCGCCTTGCCCTCGATCAGCACCGGCTCGAAGGCCTGGATACCCAGCCGGTGCAGCGTCGGCGCACGGTTGAGCAGCACCGGGTGCTCGCGGATGACTTCCTCGAGGATGTCCCAGACGATCGGTTCCTGGCTCTCGACGTATTTGCGCGCCTGCTTGATCGTCGTCGCAATGCCCATCGTCTCCAGCTTGTTGAAGATGAAGGGCTTGAACAGTTCGAGCGCCATCAGCTTGGGCAGGCCGCACTGATGCAGCTTGAGCTGCGGACCGACGACGATGACCGAGCGCCCGGAGTAGTCGACGCGCTTGCCGAGCAGGTTCTGGCGGAAGCGTCCGCCCTTGCCCTTGATCATGTCGGCCAGCGACTTGAGCGCGCGCTTGTTCGCGCCGGTCATCGCCTTGCCGCGGCGGCCATTGTCGAGCAGCGAGTCGACCGCCTCCTGCAGCATGCGCTTCTCGTTGCGCACGATGATTTCGGGCGCCTTCAGCTCGAGCAGGCGCTTGAGGCGGTTGTTGCGGTTGATGACCCGGCGATAGAGGTCGTTCAGGTCGGACGTGGCGAAGCGTCCGCCGTCGAGCGGCACCAGCGGGCGCAGCTCGGGCGGCAGCACCGGCAGCACCTCCATGATCATCCAGTCGGGCTTGATGCCGGAGCGCTGGAAGCCTTCGAGCACCTTCAGGCGCTTGGCGATCTTCTTGATCTTCGCTTCCGAGCCGGTTGCCGCCAGATCCGCGCGCAACTGCTCGATCTCGCGATCGAGATCGATCGTGCGCAGCAGTTCGCGCACACCCTCGGCGCCCATCATTGCGCGGAATTCGTCGCCGTATTCGTCGGTCTTCGCGAGGAAATCATCCTCGGTCATGATCTGGCCACGCTTGAGCGGCGTCATGCCCGGCTCGATGACGACGAAGGCCTCGAAATAAAGCACGCGCTCGATGTCGCGCAGTGTCATGTCGAGCACCATCCCGAGGCGGCTCGGCAGGCTCTTGAGAAACCAGATGTGCGCAACCGGGCTGGCCAGTTCGATATGGCCCATGCGCTCGCGGCGCACCTTGGCCAGTGTGACCTCGACGCCGCACTTCTCGCAGATCACGCCGCGGTGCTTCAGGCGCTTGTACTTGCCGCACAGGCACTCGTAGTCCTTGACCGGCCCGAAGATCTTGGCGCAGAACAGACCGTCGCGCTCGGGCTTGAAGGTGCGGTAGTTGATCGTTTCGGGCTTGCGCACCTCGCCGAACGACCACGAGCGGATTTTCTCCGGCGAGGCCAGTCCGATGCGGATCGCGTCGAAATGTTCGTCTTCCTGGACCTGCTTGAACAGGTCGAGCAATGCTTTCATGTGCTGCTCCTGAATCCTTGTCGGTTCCGGGACTTGATCAGTTGCGTTCGAGATCGATGTCGATGCCCAGCGAGCGGATCTCCTTGACCAGCACGTTGAAGGACTCCGGCATGCCGGCGTCGATCGTGTGCTCGCCCTTGACCAGGTTCTCGTAGACCTTGGTCCGGCCGCTGACATCGTCCGACTTGACCGTGAGCATCTCCTGCAGGAGATACGAGGCGCCATAGGCCTCGAGCGCCCAGACCTCCATTTCACCGAAGCGCTGGCCGCCGAACTGCGCCTTGCCGCCCAGCGGCTGCTGGGTCACGAGCGAGTACGGTCCGGTCGAGCGGGCGTGCATCTTGTCGTCGACCAGGTGGTGCAGCTTCAGCATGTGCATGTAGCCGACCGTCACCGACCGGTCGAAGGCGTCGCCGGTCTGTCCGTCGTAGAGCGTGACCTGTGTCTTGGTCGGCGTGAAGCCGATCAGCTTCGTGCGCTCGTCGTCGTCGGGGTAGGCCAGATCGAGCATCTCGTGGATCTCGGGCTCTTCGGCGCCGTCGAAGACCGGTGTGGCGAACGGCACGCCGTCGGCCAGGTTCGTCGCCAGCTCCGTGATCTCGCCGTCGTCGAGCTGGTCGAACGGCACGGGTCGGCCGCCGATGCGGTAGACACGATCGAGCAGGGCGCGGATCTCGGCCATTTTCGCCTGGCGCGTCAGCAGGTCGCCGATGCGCCGGCCAATACCCTTGGCCGCCCAGCCGAGATGCGTCTCGAGAATCTGGCCGACGTTCATCCGCGACGGCACGCCGAGCGGGTTGAGCACGATGTCGACCGGCGTGCCGTCGGCCATGTACGGCATGTCCTCGACCGGCACGATACGCGAGACGACACCCTTGTTGCCGTGCCGTCCGGCCATCTTGTCGCCCGGCTGCAGGCGACGCTTGACGGCCAGATACACCTTGACCATCTTCAGCACGCCCGGCGGCAGTTCGTCACCCTGCGTGAGCTTCTTGCGCTTTTCCTCGAAGGCCAGATCGAACTGGTGGCGCTTCTGCTCGACGGACTCCTTCAGTGCCTCGAGCTGGGTGGCGGCGGCCTCGTCGGCCAGACGGATCTCGAACCAGTGGAAACGGTCCAGATCCGCCAGATATTCCGCCGTCACCGTCGCGCCGCGCGCCAGGCGCTTCGGCCCGCCATTGACCGTCTTGCCGACGAGCAGGCGCTCGATGCGCGCAAAGGCGTCGTTCTGCACGATGCGCAGCTGGTCGTTGAGATCCTGCCGGTAGCGGCGCAGCTCGTCGTCGATGATCGACTGCGCGCGCTTGTCGCGCTGGATGCCTTCACGCGTGAACACCTGCACGTCGATGACCGTGCCGACCATGCCCGAGGGCACGCGCAGCGACGTGTCCTTCACGTCCGATGCCTTCTCGCCGAAGATCGCGCGCAGCAGCTTCTCTTCCGGCGTGAGCTGGGTTTCGCCCTTCGGCGTGACCTTGCCGACCAGCGTGTCGCCGGCCTCGACCTCGGCGCCGATGTAGACGATGCCCGAATCGTCCAGGCGCGCCAGCTGCGACTCGGACAGGTTCGAGATGTCGCGCGTGATGTCCTCCGGGCCGAGCTTGGTGTCACGCGCGAGCACCGACAGCTCCTCGATGTGGATCGAGGTGTAGCGCTCTTCGGCCACGACCTTCTCCGAGATCAGGATCGAGTCCTCGAAGTTGTAGCCGTTCCAGGGCATGAACGCGACCAGCATGTTCTGGCCGAGCGCGAGTTCGCCCAGATCGGTCGAGGCACCGTCGGCAATGACGTCGCCGCGCGCGATGCGATCGCCCTTGCGCACGATCGGCCGCTGGTTGATGTTCGTGTTCTGATTGCTGCGCGTGTACTTGATCAGGTTGTAGATGTCGACCCCGACCTCGCCCGCCGTGGCCTCGGCATCGTCGACGCGCAGGACGATCCGGTCGGCGTCGACCGAATCGATGATGCCGCCGCGCAGGGCGGTCACGACGGTGCCCGAATCGACTGCGCAGGTGCGTTCGATGCCGGTGCCGACCAGCGGTTTTTCCGGGCGCAGGCACGGCACCGCCTGGCGCTGCATGTTCGAGCCCATCAGCGCCCGGTTGGCGTCATCGTGCTCGAGGAACGGAATGAGCGAAGCAGCGACCGAGACGATCTGCGACGGTGCGACGTCCATGTACTCGACATGTTCGGGCGAAGTCAGCTCGGATTCGCTGGCCTTGCGCACCGAGACCAGATCACCGGTGAGCTGGCCCGCCTCGTCGATGGCCGCGTTGGCCTGGGCGATGACGTAGCGCCCTTCCTCGATCGCCGACAGATAGTCGATCTCGTCCGTGACGCGGCTGTCGACGACCTTGCGGTACGGCGTTTCGAGAAAGCCGTACTCGTTCAGCTGCGCATAGAGCGCGAGCGAATTGATCAGGCCGATGTTCGGACCTTCCGGCGTCTCGATCGGACACACGCGTCCGTAGTGCGTCGGGTGCACGTCGCGCACCTCGAAGCCGGCGCGCTCGCGCGTCAGTCCGCCCGGACCGAGCGCAGACACGCGCCGCTTGTGCGTGATCTCGGACAGCGGATTGGTCTGGTCCATGAACTGCGACAGCTGCGACGAACCGAAGAACTCGCGAATGGCGGCGCTGATCGGCTTGCTGTTGATCAGGTCGTGCGGCATCAGGTTCTCGGTCTCGGCCTGCCCCAGGCGCTCCTTGACCGCGCGCTCGACGCGCACCAGACCGGCGCGGAACTGGTTTTCGGCGAGTTCGCCGACGCAGCGCACGCGACGGTTGCCGAGGTGATCGATGTCGTCGATCTCGCCGCGGCCGTTGCGCAATTCGACCAGGATCTTGATGACGGCGAGGATGTCCTCGTTGGTGAGCGTCATCGGGCCGGTCAGTTCCTCGCGGCCGACACGCCGGTTGAACTTCATGCGCCCGACCTTGGACAGATCGTAGGCGTCCTCGCTGTAGAACAGACGATGGAACAGCGCCTCGACGGCATCCTCGGTCGGCGGCTCGCCCGGACGCATCATGCGGTAGATCGCGACGCGCGCGGCCATCTGGTCGGCCGTCTCGTCAATGCGCAGCGTCTGCGAGATGTACGGCCCCTGATCGAGATCGTTCGTGTACAGCGCACGGAACTCGTGCACATTGGCGTCGCGCAGCTTCGCCAGCAGCTCTTCCGTCAGCTCGTCGTTGGCGCGGGCCAGGATTTCACCGGTGTCCGGATCGATGACGTCGTGCGCCAGCGCACGCCCGTGCAGATAGTCCTCCGGCACCGAGACGTGACGCAGGCCGGCGGCCTCCATTTCGCGGATGTGCTTGGCATTGATGCGCTTGTCCCGACCGACGATCAGCCGGCCCTCGCGATCGACGATGTCGAAGCGCGACATCTCGCCGCGCAGACGCTCGGGCACCAGTTCGAGCTGTGCGCCTTCGTTCATCAGCCGGAAGCTGTCGAAGGAGAAGAAATGCGCAAGGATCTGTTCGGGGGTCAGGCCGATCGACTTGAGCAGGATCGTCACCGGCATCTTGCGCCGACGGTCGACGCGGAAGTACAGGATGTCCTTCGGGTCGAACTCGAAATCCAGCCAGGAGCCGCGATACGGAATGATGCGCGCCGAGAACAGCAGCTTGCCGGAGCTGTGCGTCTTGCCGCGATCGTGCTCGAAGAACACGCCCGGCGAACGGTGCAGCTGCGACACGATGACGCGTTCGGTGCCGTTGATGATGAACGAACCGTTGGTCGTCATGAGCGGCAGTTCGCCCATGTAGACCTCCTGCTCCTTCACTTCCTTGACCGCCGGCCGTGCCGCCTCGCGATCCATGATCACCAGACGCACCTTGGCGCGCAGCGGCGCGCAGTAGGTCAGCCCGCGCTGCTGGCATTCCTTGACGTCGAAGGCCGGATTGCCGATCGTGTACTGCACGAATTCCAGGCGTGCGAATTCGTTGTTCGAGACGATCGGGAAGACCGAGGTGAACGCTGCCTGCAGGCCGTCGATCTGGCGTGCGTCGGGCGTGGTCTCCCGCTGCAGGAAGCGATGGTACGACTCGATCTGCGTCGTCAGCAGGTACGGCACGTCGAGGACCACGCGCCGCTTGGCAAAACTCTTGCGGATGCGCTTTTTCTCGGTGAACGAGTACGGGGAAGCGGTGGTCATGAACACTCCGTATCTGGCAGGAGACGAGGAAAACGATATCGGCGAGCGTGCGGATCACACCTGCCGAAGGCGCGGAGCAGCCGTACGGCCCGGGCGGTGCCGGCGGCCGCACCAGGGCGACATCCGGAGACCGGACGCCGATCGACGCTCTCGAGGGAATCGGTGCACAGGAAGACCTGGCCAGGGGGCCGTCGGTGCACGGCGCGGCGCCGGCACGCGAGGCGAAATCATGGGGTTTGCCGGCTCGAACGTCATCGGGATCATGGACGGAACCGGCAAACCGCGTGTGTCCGCCGCAGAAAACGGGCACGACCGCGCCCACGCGCATGCCCGGTCGGGCATGCGGTACGCGCGGTTCGCACGGAAACGAAAGGCCAACGCTTACTTGATCTCCACTTTCGCGCCGGCGTCGTCGAGCTGCTTCTTCAGCGCCTCGGCATCAGCCTTGGAAACACCTTCCTTGACCGCCTTCGGCGCACCGTCGACCAGGTCCTTGGCTTCCTTCAGGCCCAGGCCCGTCGCGGCCCGCACCACCTTGATCACCTCGACCTTCTTCTCGCCGGCGCCCAGCAGCATCACCGTGAATTCGGTCTGCTCCTCGGCGGCGGGTGCGCCCCCGGCGGCAGCGGCCGGTGCAGCGGCAACGGCGGCGGCCGCGGCCGATACGCCGAACTTCTCTTCCATCTGCTTGATCAGCTCGGACAGCTCGAGCACGGTCATGCCGGCGATCGCGTCGAGGATCTCTTCCTTGTTCAGTGCCATTTCATTTACTCCAAAAGGTTCGAATCGGTTCGGAATCCAGAAGGCCGGAATGGATCAGGCGCCTGCCTGCTCCTTCTGCTCGCACACCGCAGCCAGGGTGCGGGCAAAGCGCGCCGGCACCTCGTTGAGCGTACGAACGAACTGGGCGATCGGCGCCTGCATCGTGCCGAGCAGTTTCGCCAGCAATTCGTCACGGCTCGGCATCGAGGCGAGCTGCTTCACTTCGTTCCCGTCGAGAACGACGTTCGGCATCGCCCCTGCCTTGAGCTGCAACTTGTCATTGCCCTTGGCAAAATCGTTCAGCACTTTCGCGCCCAGCACCGGATCGCTCGAAAAGCCGTAGAGAAGCGGGCCGACCAACTGGTCGGACAAGCCCTCGAACGGCGTTCCGGCAACCGCGCGTCGCGCGAGCGTGTTCTTCAACACGCGCAGATAGACCCCCTGTTCGCGCGCCTGCTTGCGCAACCGGGTGATCGCCCCGACTTCCAGACCCCGGTACTCGGCGACGACGACCGCCTGCGCCTTCGCCAGTTCGGCGGAGACTTCAGCGACCACGGCCGCTTTTGCTTCTCGGTTCAGTGCCATTTCCCGTTCCATGATGGGCACTTCGCACCGGGTGATTGCTCACCCGGACACAAAGGAGGCCCGACTGATGACAAGGCGTTCCGAGCCCGAGCTTTCGAACCGCTTCCGGAGAATGGTCCGACATCACTCCTGCTTCGGGTTCCGCCATCTGCGCAGGGACATGAGATCCGGCCGGAAGGATCCGGCCAGCCCATGAATTAAGGTCTTCGGCCTTGCGGGCTTCGACGCCCTGCGGTCTTTGACAACCCGCGTGCCAGCCTCCTCGCCGTCCGGAACCCGTTCGATCCGGCGGCCGGCATGCGGCCCAAAGTTCTCTCTGCTCCCTTCGCGACACCCTCGTGTCGCCGATCCGGTGCCGCCGCTTCAGCCGGCCGCCGCACCAGTGGATGAAAACGATCCCGTATCGACCTTGATGCCGGCACCCATCGTGCTCGACACCGCGACCTTGCGCAGATAGATGCCCTTGGCCGCCGCCGGACGGGCGCGGTTCAGTGCATCGACCAGCGAGCGCAGATTGGTCTCCAGCTGCTCGACCCCGAAGGACGCGCGCCCGATCGTGGCGTGCACGATCCCGGCCTTGTCCGTGCGGTACTGGACCTGACCGGCCTTGGCGTTCTTCACCGCCGTGACCACGTCCGGCGTCACCGTGCCGACCTTGGGGTTCGGCATCAGCCCACGCGGGCCGAGAATCTGGCCCAGCGTGCCGACGACCTTCATGGCATCGGGAGAGGCGACCACGACGTCGAAATCGAGCTTGCCCGCACGCACCTGTTCGGCCAGGTCGTCCATGCCGACGATGTCGGCCCCGGCTTCGCGTGCCGCGTCGGCCTTGTCGCCCTGGGTGAATACCGCCACGCGTACCGTCTTGCCGGTACCGGCCGGCAGCACGACCGAACCACGCACGATCTGATCGGACTTCCTCGGATCGACGCCGAGCTGAACCGCCACGTCGATCGACTCATCGAACTTCGCGGTGGCCGTCGTCTTCACCGTCTCGAGCGCTTCGGCCAGCGGATACAGGCGCTGCCGATCGACGGCGGCACGAATGGCCTTCTGTCTCTTGCCCTGGCTTGCCATCACAGACCCTCCACGACGATGCCCATGCTGGCCGCCGAGCCGGCAATGCTGCGCACGGCCGCTTCCAGATCGGCCGCGGTGAGATCCGGCATCTTCGTCTTTGCGATCTCCTCGGCCTGGGCGCGGGTGATCGTTCCGACCTTGTCCAGATGCGGCTTGGGCGAGCCCTTGTCGAGTTTCGCCGCCTTCTTGATGAGCACCGTCGCCGGCGGCGTCTTCATGATGAAGGTGAAGCTCTTGTCCGCATACGCGGTGATGACCACCGGTATCGGCAGGCCCGGCTCCAGGCTCTGCGTCTGCGCGTTGAACGCCTTGCAGAATTCCATGATGTTCAGCCCGCGCTGACCCAGCGCCGGACCGATCGGGGGCGCAGGATTGGCCTTGCCGGCCGGCACCTGCAATTTCACGTAACCGACGATCTTCTTCGCCATTCAAAGGCTCCTTCGTGAGTACCAGCGTTCCCCTGTGCCCGCAGACCGGAGCCTGTCGGGCCGGAAAACTCCTCGTGGGGCGCGCGAACGCACCCGTATTCCGTCCAGCCTGTCGCCAACCGGCGTCCGCGTCAGACTTTCTCCACCTGCCCGAACTCCAGCTCCACCGGCGTGGCGCGCCCGAAAATGGAGACCGAGACGCGCAGGCGACTCTTGTCGTAATTGACCTCTTCGACGTTGCCGTTGAAGTCGGTGAACGGCCCTTCGCGCACGCGCACCATTTCGCCGATCTCGAACAGCGTCTTGGGCCGCGGCTTCTCGACGCCTTCCTGCATCTGCGTCATGATCTTCTCGACCTCGGCATCCGAGATCGGCGTCGGCCGGTTGCCGGTGCCACCAAGGAAACCGGTGACCTTGTTCGTGCGCTTGACGAGATGCCAGGTGGCATCGTCCATTTCCATCTCGACCAGCACATAGCCGGGGAAGAAGCGGCGTTCGGTGATCGTGCGCTGCCCGCCCTTCATCTCGACGACCTCTTCGGTGGGCACGAGGATCTGGCCGAACCGGTCGCCCATCCCGGCACGCTCGGCGCGCTCCCGGATCGCCCGCGCGACGCTCTTCTCCATGCCGGAGTAGGCGTGCACAACGTACCAGCGCTTGCTCATCAGCCCTTCCACCCGAGAATGAGGTCGTACAACGCGAACTCGAGCGTCTTGTCGACCAGCCACAGGAACAGCGCCATCGCCACGACGAAGGCAAAGACGATCGCCGTCACCTGGGTCGTCTCCTTGCGCTCCGGCCAGACGACCCTCCGGGTCTCGTTCCAGGAATCACGCGCAAAGGCGAAGAAACGCCGCCCGGGCCCCGAAGACCAGACAATGCCGATACCGGCCACCAGGCCGGCAAGCACCGATCCGACGCGTGCGATCGTCGGCTCCTGCCCGAGCGCGTAGAAACCCGCAAGGCCCGCCAGAACCGCAATGACGGCGAGAATGACTCTGGCGCGATCGGCGCCGCTGGTCACGTCCTGAATAGCCTGATTCGACATCCGGTTTGCGGCCTGGCGTGTACCGCTCGTTGCAGTAATGGCAGGGGCAGAGGGAATCGAACCCCCAACCTTCGGTTTTGGAGACCGACGCTCTGCCAGTTGAGCTATGCCCCTGTTTTGACTTCCCTGTCCTTTTACTCGATGACCTTCGAGACGACGCCGGCGCCGACGGTGCGTCCGCCCTCGCGAATGGCAAAGCGCAGGCCCTGCTCCATCGCGATCGGCGCAATCAGCGTCACCGTCATGCGCACGTTGTCGCCCGGCATC
>JACDJC010002073.1_pt1 | contig 16472 bp, 17 predicted proteins | sample 7454191 | NCBI WGS metagenome assembly JACDJC01 (sample SAMN14253291, study PRJNA609438) | sludge metagenome | isolation source: sludge after 25d culture with pyrite and EDTA | collected 2018-12-20 | reverse complement strand
TCCTGCGACCAGCGCCGCCGCCGCTCCAATCCGCCCAACACCTCGACCCGCATCGCCTGATGACCTTAAAGCTAGACTTAAGGTCACACGATCCGCGAAATACCCCGCGTCAGGCAAGACGGCGCTCGTCGGATGCGTACCGTTCTCAGGCTTTTATCTCGAATTAATGACCATCGATGTGCTGACAAACGTAACGATTAGCGACTATTCGTCAGGAGTAAGATTCTTGTTCGGCAAAGGCATGGAAAAGGTGAAGTTTAAGCAACCTGATCCCGCTGGATATGGAGATCAAATCAACCCACTTCGAGGCGTAAAAACGGTTAAGGATGCCGTCAGCCGCTTCAACACTGCTTACGACAGGGCAATCAAAGCAGAAAAATTTGCGAAGGAGGGCAAAATTGAACTAGCCTTCGCGGAGTGGCGGAAAATTTTCGGAAGCTATTTCCCGTCCTATGGGTAGATCATCATCAGATTTTTAGAGTGCTTTTTATGGTCTCCCATTCAGCAGAGAGTTCCGCATTTTTTTGATGAAAGATTCTGGACGATAAGCTGATTCCCGCATTCGCTTTTGTCGTTTCGTAATATGAAAATATCTCCAACACTCTCGCATATAGAACGGATTTGTTGGGATCACTTTGGAACAGCTTATAAAGGTCATTGTAGGTGTTGTTGAATCGCGCCCTACACCATTCAAGGCGAAGCCAGTGCGATAGAATTTGCTCACTTAAAATCGCTTGAGCCGCAACGGCAGCGACCGCTAGCTCGGTTTTGCGATTCAGAACTGCAACTAGAAAAATTAGAGCATAGATCGTAACCTTGACGCGTTCTGCTTTTAGCATTTCAAGCGCAATCGCTCTGCTGAAATGACTATTTTCGAATGTGTTTAAGCCGAGCCTTCTCGTTGGATCAGACTGCTCATTGTTGTAATAGCCTTCCGTTCGCTCAACTATGAGCGCAACTTTTGATGCATTCGAAATCAATTCAATACGCCGATGGTCTTCCGCTCGCGGGCGCCAATAAAGGCGAATAGCAATTCCAATCGCAAAGCCAACTACTACAGCGATAACGAACAAAATTTGCGCGACATCATTCAACGCTGGGTATTGAGGCTTTTCGACCACGAGGATCACAATCGATAGAACAGCCGCAGCGTAGAAAGCTACATCGGATGCGACCTCGGCATACCGAAGCGGATTGAAGTATTTATCGCCTATTGGATCGCGCCGGGATGGCGTCGAGCCTGTTTGATCATCAGCGGAAGTCATTAATATCTCCCCGGAAACTGATTGTTGAACAACTTATTCCATTGCTCAAACGCCTGAGCAAGATTCCCTTGTTTCTCTTGATCTAGAGCGGATGCCGCAACAACCTTGGCATAAGCGAGCCAGTCCATTGCATTCTGATGTTCATGGCTGAAGCAAGCATAAATCGGCGTCGTGCCACCGGCAGGATCACTCATGTCGGCAAGGCCACTCAGGTGTAAGTAATTTAGCGCGGCTGAAACATCGATCTTATACATGACAATGGATTGAGTGGCCAAATACTCTGCCACCTTCATCTCTAGATAGAATGATCGAATTGGAACGCGACAAAAATACTTCCAGGCTTTGATGAGCCTAATGACTGGCTTCGCTTTCTGAGATAGACGCGTGTGCTGAAAATCGATCATTGCACCGCTAAGTTCGGGGATCGACTGAAGCCACCCACCAGAACGGTTCGGAATTCCGTAGTTGATCCAAGCGCCGCTGCTCTGCCCGATCTGATATGCCGGAATTATTTCGTGCTTCTCACTGGCGGCTTCACCGAATGGCACGATCACTGCTGGCGCGTCCACATAGACATTCGTTCGTGGAAATCTCATGCGAAGCGCGCGGGCAATTGCGTTCAAGCTATCGGAAGAATTTTGGTGAAGGATAGTGGCGGGCATTACAGCGAAGTAATCTACGTCGCTATAACCCGATACACTCGTACCGTATCCGAAAGACCCTGATCTAAAAAAACGAGAGAGTGAAAAATTGGCCTTTAGGCAATCTTCAATGCTCGCGCGGTGAGACGCGGCAAGTTGCGTTTCAGTTCCTGACGGGGTGAGGCGTGAAAGAAGCTCAGAGAATGCTTCGTCGATGCTGCGCACGATAGATCAACATATTTCGAGTAACAAAAAAAATATCGAATCGGGGCTGAGCGCTCTCAGCCTATTGCTCCAAGTGGGTCGGCGTAAGTCCCGAGGCTTCATTTTCTCCCAGCCGTTCGGTCTTTATCTGCGGACGATTCGCTGGACGGTCCGGATAGTAGAAACCCTCGCCCTTCATCAATCATCCTTCCAAGCGATCCCAAAACATGACGGCGTCCATCTGCCACATGAATTCGAACACAATTTCAAGCCCGTTTTCTTTGATCTTCTCCCCGGTCACCTTGACAGGAATGTTGTTGTGCTTGCACAGCGCGTCGATTTCGAACCGATGAGCGCGGTGATAACTCTCTTCCACAGCAACATGGTAAGGGTGCGGTTTCCGCAAACGAAAGCCGCTGCCACGCGGCTCGGAATCGCGACGATGCGCCATCAATTCAGGCAGACGCGCGATGCCCTTTGCGATCTAGAGAGCTTCTTCAGACGACAGGTAGCGATGCGAGAACCGTTGCCGCTGTACGTAATCCCAAAACGCAACCAGCGCGACCTGAACACCGTTCGCATCCTTCACCCCGAAGGCTTATGTCCGCATTTGCTCCCCCGTCCAAGGCGGTGGAAATCGGCGCTTTGACCGGCTTGACCCAAGAGAACGAAATGGGAACGCATCTATTATGGTCAACCCGGAACATAGTCATGTCCGCACTTCCCGCACCCGATCGCAGTCGGAATCGGAACGACTTGAAGACCAAGCAATCGCGGCGTGTGGAGGGGATATGCGCAGTGCGATCCGCGCTCTGATCGTTGCGAACGAATACTTTGAGGCTGAGATCAACCGTCTATGCCAGGCGATCTCAACCGGCTATGCGCGCGGTCGAAAACGTAAACAGAAGGACGATGCAGCTTAGGAGGATTGCAGATGCCAGACGTGACTTACTACGTCGCTTTGCCTTTCGGCCTTGACGATGATGGACCTTCGCCGCGCGAGGCAATTGAATGCACAAGTGCAAGTATGGCAGTGCGTAGCGCTGAAGCCTTATCACACAAGGAAGGCAATGTCGGCGCTAGCCGCACGGGCGATCCCGGCCCGGGTGAATTCAGCGATGCTGTTTTGTTGAAAGCGTTCGCGAGGTTCCGACGGATTTAAGCGCGCTTTAGGTCGGGGGTTTTTGGAGCATCCATCTTTACGTGGGGCCCCACGAAGAGTGGGGTGTACCCCACCCACCTCGTGTCCAGACAGGGGTGGGGTCGGGGTGTCCTGACCCAAAATTAGAATTTTGAGGCTTCATTTATTTTTCGGGGTGCAAAGCGGTTGCAACGGACGGCAGCGAAGACCGCCTGTCACCGAACTCAATAGAAATTTACGAGTGAAGATCGGAAGTTAAATGGTGCCCAGGGGCGGGATCGAACCACCGACACTGCGATTTTCAGTCGCATGCTCTACCAACTGAGCTACCTGGGCGCTGCCCCGAACGCTGCCAAGACAGCCTAGGGAGAGCGCCGGTTTATAGAGAGCCAGAACCGCCCTGTCCAGCCACCGGCGCAATTTCCCCACGCCCCTTGACCGCCACCGGCGAGCGGCAAAATTTCATCGGATTCAAGGGCTTCCGAAGCACTGGAAAAAGGCCGAACGGCCTATTTCGGCTCGTCCATATCGTCTTCGTCGTCGGTTTCCCGCGCCGGGATCGCATAGGAGCCCGACAGCCAGCGGTTGAGGTCCACCTCGCGGCAGCGCTCCGAACAGAATGGCCGGGAGGCCTCGACCGGCGGCTTGCCGCAGATCGGGCATGGTTTGACGGGCTTTGCGGATTTTTCGCCGCTAACCGGCATTCAGCCAGCCGAAGCGAATGGGAAAACCCTCGCCGCCGAGCAGCGCCGTGGTCTCATAAAGCGGCAATCCGACCACATTGGTGTAGGAGCCGACCAGCTTCACCACAAACGAGCCGGCGATGCCCTGCACGGCATAGCCGCCCGCCTTGCCGCGCCATTCGCCGGAGCCGATATAGGCCTGGATGTCGTCTTCGCTCAGACGCTTGAAGCGCACGCGAGTTTCCACCAGGCGCTGACGGAAGCTCTCTTTCGGCGTGACAAGGCAGATCGCGGTGTAGACGCGATGATTGCGGCCCGAGAGCAGCCGAAGACACTGCGAGGCTTCATCCACCAGTTCCGCCTTCGGCAGGATGCGGCGGCCCACCGCGACCACCGTGTCGGCGGCCAGAATGTACGATCCGCGCAATTCGTCATCGAGCTGGACCGATTTGAGCGCGGCCTCGGCCTTGGCGCGCGCGAGGCGGTTGGCGCAGGCGCGCGGCAGCTCGCCGCGCTTCGGCGTCTCGTCGACATCGGCGGGGCGCAGCGCATCGGGCTCGATGCCGGCCTGATTGAGCAGGCTGAGGCGGCGGGGCGAGCCGGAAGCAAGCACGAATTTGGTACGGCCTAACATGCGGGATGGATCAATGTCGCTGAGGGGTCAATGGGCGCGGAAACTATCCGAAGGGGAACGCCGCGACAACAGCGCCGCGGCGGCAGGAGGCCGGGACCGGGGCCGGGGCCGGGGCCGGCCGTGATATCTTACGCGTTCGCCGGCGCCGAGGGCGCGAAGCGCTCGCGGATTCGCTTGAGCAGGCCGTCGCGCACCGCGCGGTAGGCGTCGAGCTGCAGCTCGCGGCGGCCCTCGACGCCCACCGGGTCGGGCGTCGGCCAGTATTCCACCTCGGTGGCCGACGCCGCGGTGAGCTGCAGCGCCTTGTGGTGCGCCTCCGGCGACAGCGTGACGATGAGGTCGAAGTTCAACCCCTCCCAGTCCTCGAGGTCCTCCACGGTCCACGGCTTGTGATGGGAAATATCGAGGCCGATCTCCTTCATCACCGCCACCGCGAAGGGATCGAGGTCCGCCCTGCCGACGCCGGCCGACTGCACATAGAGCCCGCGCGGCACCACATGACGCAGCAGGCAGGCCGCCGTGGGCGAGCGGACGCTGTTCTGGCCGCACATGAACAGCACGGCCTGCGGAGAGCGCGCACGCGCCGGCGCCGCCATGGATCAGGCCCGCTCCGCCGCGGCCGGCGCGTGACGTCGGCGCAGGCCATTCATGAACCGTCGCCCTTCCAGTGCAGCACCGAGATCAGGGTGAACAGCCGCCGCGCGGTCTCGAAGTCCACCCGCACCTTGCCTTCCAGCCGCTCCATCAGCGTGCGCGAGCCCTCGTCGTGGACGCCGCGGCGGCCCATGTCGATGGCCTCGATCTTGTCGGGCGTCGCGGTGCGGATCGCCTGGTAGTAGCTGTCGCAGATCATGAAGTAGTCCTTCACGATGCGGCGGAACGGCGTCAGCGACAGCAGATGCGCCACCACCGGCGTGCCGTCCTCGCGCCGGATGTCGAACATCAGGCGGTTGCCGGTGATGCCGAGATGCAGGGTGAAGGGTCCGCGCGCGCCGCCGTCGGGCTCGAACACGTTCTTCTCGACGAGGTCGTAGATGGCGATGGCGCGCTCGTGCTCGATGTCGGGCCCGGAGCGCCCGATGGACTCTTCATCGAGCGTCACCGCGACGATACGGTTGCGGGAGGCGTCGTCTGGCGGCGGCTTGGTCATGACAGGTTGAGCCGCAACCCGATGGAGCGCGCGTGGGCGTCGAGGCCCTCGGCCTTGCCGAGCGTCATGGCGGCGGGCCCCAGCGCGCGCAACTGCTCGGTGCCGCATTTCAGGATCGAGGTCCGCTTCATGAAATCGAGCACGCCGAGTCCGGAGGAGAAGCGCGCCGAGCGCGCGGTGGGCAATACGTGGTTCGAGCCTCCGACATAGTCGCCGATCGCCTCCGGCGTATGCGCGCCGAGGAAGATCGCGCCGGCGTCGCGCACGCGCGCGGCGATCCGCTCCGGATCGGCGGTCATGATCTCCAGATGCTCGGCGGCAATGGCGTTGGCGAGCTCCGCCGCCTCGTCCAGCGCCTGCACGACGATGACGGCGCCGAAATCGTTCCACGAGGCGCGGGCGATCGCCGCGCGCGGCAACGTGGTCAGTTGCGCCTCCACCGCGTGCGCGACATCGTCGGCGAGCGCGGCATCGTCGGTGATCAGGATCGACTGCGCGTTGGCGTCGTGCTCGGCCTGCGCCAGGAGATCGGCGGCGATCCAGTTGGCATTGGCGGTGCGATCGGCGATCACCAGCACTTCGGAGGGACCGGCGATCATGTCGATGCCGACCTTGCCGAACACCAGACGCTTGGCGGCGGCGACATAGGCGTTGCCGGGACCGACGATCTTCGCCACCGGGGCGATGGTCGCGGTGCCGTAGGCGAGCGCCGCGATCGCCTGCGCGCCGCCGACGCGGTAGATCTCCGACACGCCGCCGAGATGGGCGGCGGCCAGCACCAGCGGATTGAGCCGCCCGTCCGGCGCCGGCACCACCATCACCACGCGCGGAACGCCGGCGACCCGGGCGGGCACGGCGTTCATCAGCACGGACGACGGATAGGCCGCGGTGCCGCCCGGCACATAGAGCCCGACCGCGGCGATCGCGCTCCAGCGCCAGCCGAGCTCGACGCCGGCGGCATCCGTAAAGCGCTCGTCCTTCGGCATCTGCCGGCGGTGAAACGCCTCGATGCGGTCACGCGCGAAGGTCAGCGCCGCGAGCGTCTCGGGCTCGCACGCCTGCACCGCGGCCTCGATCTCGGCCGGCGTGACGCGCAGCGCGCCGGCGTCCAGCGTGAGGCGGTCGAACTTCGCGGTCGCCTCGATCAGCGCCGGGTCGCCGCGCCGCGCCACGTCGTCGACGATGGCGCGCGCCGCCGCGTCGATATCGGCGGCGACCTCGCGCTTGGTGGCGAGGAAGGCATCGAAACGGCGGGAAAAATCGGGGCTCTGGCTGTGGAGGCGGATCGGCATGAAAAGTCCGGGCGGTCGGCGCACGGGCCGCTGCGGGCCCCCGGCCCGCGCAGGATCATGCGCGCATTGGCGAATTCGGCGCGCGGCCGACGGTGCCGCGTTGCACCAATCCTTAGCATCCTCGCGGCAGAACCGCGAGCGGAAGCCGCACGCAGCCGGCTAATTCTCGGACTTCGCCGAGAGGTCGGGCTGCGCGCCGTCCTCGGGCGCGGCGGCGAGATCGTCGGGGCCGAGATCGGCCAGTTCGCATTCGAGGCATTCGACGTCGAGCCGCAGCACGCCGCCGCCGGAGAACAGCAGCAGCACGTTGCCGCCGGGCGGGCTCGCCGGATGGAATTCGATCCCGAGCAGCGTCAGCGCCTGTTCCGGCGCGGCCATGTCGATGCCGCGCGATTTGCACGCCAGCACCCGGTCGAAGCGCAGCGCGGAGATCAGCCGGTGCGGCTCGCAGTGATGCGCGATGGTCTCGTCCCAGTCCGGCCGGCGCATGCCGACGACGAGGCGTTTCTCGCCCTGCCGCCAGATGATGTCGCCGGCGGCCACCGCCGCGTCCTGGACATGGGCGGACACCACCGCAAGGTCGTCTTCGTCGAGGGCGATCAGTTTGCGCTGGGACATGCGGCCTCCGCCGGGATCACGATCCTCACTATCCGCTGATGCGCTCGATGGTGGCGCCGCAGGCCGACAGTTTCTCCTCGAGCCGCTCGAAGCCGCGGTCGAGGTGATAGACGCGGTTGACGACGGTCTCGCCCTCCGCGGCGAGCGCCGCGATCACCAGCGACACCGAGGCGCGCAGGTCGGTCGCCATCACCGGCGCGCCGCGCAGCTTGCCGATGCCCTCGATGGTCGCGGTCTCGCCGTCGAGCGCGATGCGCGCGCCGAACCGCGCCAGCTCCTGCACGTGCATGAAGCGGTTCTCGAAGATCGTCTCGGTAATGCGCGAGGTGCCCTTGGCGCGGGTCATCAGCGCCATGAGCTGCGCCTGCAGGTCGGTGGGAAAGCCCGGGAACGGCGCGGTGGTGACGGTGACCGGGTTGAGACCCGCGCCGTTGCGCGCCACGCGGATGCCTTCGTTGTTCGGCGTGACGGTGGCGCCGGCTTCCGTCAGCACGTCGAGCGCCGCCTGCAGCAGTTCGGGCCGCGCGCCGGAAAGCTGCACGTCGCCGCCGGTCATCGCCACCGCCATGGCATAGGTGCCGGTTTCGATGCGGTCCGGCAGCACGGTGTGGCGGGCGCCGTGCAGCTTCGCCACGCCCTCGATCACGACGCGTGGCGTGCCGGCGCCGACGATCTTCGCGCCCATCTTGTTGAGGCAGTCGGCGACGTCGGCCACCTCGGGCTCGCAGGCGGCGTTGGTGATGACCGTGGTGCCCCTGGCCAGCGTCGCCGCCATCAGCGCCACATGGGTGCCGGAGACCGTGACCTTGGGAAAATCGATCGGCCCGCCGGTGAGGCCGTTCGACGCCCCGGCGATCACGTAGCCGCCGTCGATCTGGATGTCGGCGCCGAGCTTCTCCAGCGCCATGATGAGCAGGTCGACCGGCCGCGTGCCGATGGCGCAGCCGCCGGGCAGCGACACCTTCGCCTCGTGCATGCGCGCCAGGAGCGGCGCGATCACCCAGAAGCTCGCGCGCATCTTCGACACCAGCTCGTAGGGCGCGGTGGTGTCGATGATGTGGGCGGCCGAAATGTGCAGCGTCTGGCCCTGGTATTCGTGGTCGCCGGAGCGCTTGCCGGCGGCCATGATGTCGACGCCGTGGTTGCCGAGGATGCGCTGCAACTGGGCGACGTCGGCGAGCCGCGGCACGTTGTCGAGGATCAGCGTCTCGTCGGTGAGCAGGCTCGCGATCATCAGCGGCAGCGCGGCGTTCTTGGCGCCGGAGATCGGAATCGTGCCGTTGAGCTTGTTGCCGCCGACAATGCGAATGCGATCCATCCGACCCGCCCCTGTTTTCGGATAATGGTTCTACCGTGCCCGGCGCCACGTGGAAACCGCGCCCGGCGGGCCATGCCGGCCCGAAGTTCCAGTCTAATACAGCGAAAATCGCTCGAATTGTGTCGGCCGGGCGACAATGCGCCGGACTAACCCCGCCCCGCCGGATCGGGGGCCTCCGGCGGCAGGGCCGCCTCGCGCAGGCGGGCCTCATCCTCGGGCGCCGCGGCGGCACGGCCGCGCGCCTGCAGCTTGCGCCGCCGGAGATTGTCGCGCAGCGCCGCCTTCAGCCGTGCAGCGCGGGCCTCCCTGGCATCGCCGGCCTCTCTCGTGGCGTCATCCGTCATCGCGAACCTGTCTCACGATCCCGCGCCGGCGGCCGTCGCCGGCCGCGGACGAATGGGATAATATCAAACCCTTGGCAGATTTGGGACGCGGAGATCATCATGACGAGCGGAATGGAGACCCTGGCGCCGGCGGTCCGGCAAAGCCTGGCGGAATGGCACCGTTTCGTCGCAACCGGCAGCGAGGACGTGCTGCGGCCGCTGTTTGCGGAAAATACGGTGTTCCGCTCGCCCTTCGTGCATTCGCCGATCCCGGGCAGGCCGGCGAGCCTCCTGATCCTCACCACGGTGGTGACGATCTTCGAGAACTTCCGCTATCACCGCACCTTCGCGGCGCCGCCCCAGGACGTGGCGCTGGAGTTCAGCGCCAACATCGGCGAATTGCAGCTCAAGGGAATAGACCTCATCAAGTTCAACGCCGACGGCAGGATCGTCGAGTTCGAGGTGATGGTCCGCCCGATCAAGGCGCTTCAGGCGCTGGGGACCCGGATGGGCGAGCGGATCGGGCCGCAACTGGCGCAATACAAGGCCGCCGCCGCAGCCGCGACCTGAGTTCCGGCGGGGCTTTCCGCCCGTCCGAAGCGTTCCGCGCTTGCGACGCCGGTAGCCTTGTGGCAAAGGATCGCGCGCCCGCAAGGGCTTTCCGGCCGATTCACCCCAACAGGTGCGGCTCTGGCGTTCGCTGCCGTAGCTCAGTGGTAGAGCACTCCCTTGGTAAGGGAGAGGTCGACAGTTCAATCCTGTCCGGCAGCACCAGCGATTTCCCTGAAAGATCAATCCGCTGCAGCCCTGCCGCGCCCCCTTGCGCGGGATTTTTCCAGTCGACGCTCGCGGTGCGAACTGCGCGGCCGGCGGGGTTACCGATTTCCGACCAACCTCGGGGTGGATTTGAAGTTCTGCCCAACCCCACGTTGTTCCAAAATCTTAACCCGGCATTCCGATACTCCCACGCGATCTCTCATGGCTGGAAGTGTTGGGGCAATCGGTATGGTTCTGCAGCTTAATCTCAGCAAGAAACTCTCTCCTTCCAATTCCAAGGCGCCGCGTCTGGCGTTGGGCGTGCGGGGGAGCCTGTTCCTCGCCTTTGCGGTGATTGCCGGCATGGCGCTCGTCATCAGCGCGGGCGCGAGCCTGCTGCTCGGCCAGCTCGGCGGCATGATGAACGAGCTGAGCGGCCAGGACATTCCGCGCCTGTCGGCCAGCCTGCAGCTCTCCGCGCAGAGCGCCAGCCTCTCGACCGAGGGCCAGGCCCTGCTCGCCTCCGAGAACGAGGCCACGCTCGCCGAGCGCACCGCCCAGATGCAGGCCACGCAGCGCATCGTCAGCGAGAAGCTCGCGGAAATCGCGCGGCTCGGCGCCGACAAGCCGGTGCTGGAGGCCATGACCGAGACCAGCAAGAACATCGGCGACATGGTCGGCAGCATCGGCAACGCCGCCCGCGAGCGGCTGGAGACCACCGCGTTGCGCGAGGCACAGGCCGCGGCGCTGCGCAAGGCGCATGGCGATTTCCTGTCCGCCGCGGCGCTCGCCATGCTCGATGCCCAGACCCAGATGAACGCCATCCTGGGCTCCGCCAATTTTTCGCAGGACGATGCGCTGGATGCGGCGCGCGCGGTCGACCTGCTCGGCAACATCGTCACCGACGCCAACCTGATGGCGTCCGACATGATGGCGGGGCTGGCGGCGACCGGCAGCGACGCGCTCGCCGCCGCGCAGGAGGCCTTCGAGGCCAAGAAGAAGAACGTGACCTACAAGCTCGGCGAGCTGAAGAAAGGCGACGCCGGCGAGACGGTGCGCGAGCCGTTCACCAAGCTCGCCGCGCTGGCGGACGGCAAGACCGGCGTCTTCAAGGTCCGCCAGAAGGAGCTGGACGCCAACGATTACGGCCAGCTCATCGTCGAGGAAACCCGCAAGCTCAACCGCGGCCTCGAGATCAGCGTCAAGCAGCTCGTCGACGGCGTGCAGGCCGAGACCGCCAGCCTGACGGGCCTCGCGAGCCAGCGGATTTCGCTGGCAACCATGGTGATGCTGGCGCTCGGCGGCCTCACGCTGATCGGCTCGGCGCTGTTCGTCTGGCTCTATGTCGGGCGCAGCATTCTCGCCCGCATCCGCAACCTGCAGACCGTGATGCAGCGCCTGTCCGAGGGCGACCTCGAGGCCCAGGTGGCGCGCGGCCGCCAGCAGGACGAGATCGCGGTGATGGCGCAATCCCTCGAAGTGTTCCGCGACGGCATGATCCGCTCGCGCGCGCTGGCCGGCGAGCAGGAGCGCGAGACCGCCGCCAAGGCCGAGCGCACGACGCGGATCGAGGCCCAGATCGCAAGCTTCGAGGCCAAGATGCGCGAAGCGCTCGGCGGCCTGATGACGTCGGCCGACACCATGCAGGCGACCGCCGAGAGCATGTCCGCCACGGCGGACCGCTCCAGTTCGCTGGTGAGCGCGGTGGCCTCCGCAGCCGAGGAGACCTCGGTCAACGTGCAGACCGTTTCCGCCGGCACCGAGGAGCTGTCGTCCTCGATCCAGGAGATCAGCCGCCAGGTGGCGAATTCGGCCGACACCGCCAAGAACGCCGTCAGCGAGGCCGGCAAGACCGACACGACCATGCAGGGCCTCGCCGACAACGCCAGCCGCATCTCGAGCGTGGTCGACCTGATCCAGGAGATCGCGTCGCAGACCAACCTGCTCGCGCTCAACGCCACCATCGAGGCGGCGCGCGCGGGCGATGCCGGGCGCGGCTTCGCGGTGGTCGCCGCCGAGGTGAAGAGCCTCGCCGAGCAGACCGCGAAGGCGACCGACGAGATCCGCGCGCAGATCGCCAGCATGCAGAACGTCACCACCACCGCGGTCGGCGCCATCCGCAACATCGGCACGACCATCGGCGAGATCAACGAGGTGACGGCGGCGATCGCCGCCGCGGTCGAGGAACAGGGCGCGGCGACCCGCGAGATCGCCCGCAACGTCCAGCACGCCGCCAGCGGCACCAGCGAAGTGTCGGGCAACATCGTCGGCGTCAGCCAGGCGGCGATCGAGGCCGGCCAGGCGGCGACCCAGGTGCTGACCGCATCGAGCGACCTGCGCCGCGAGGCAGACAGCCTGCGCGCCGAGATCGACGCCTTCCTGCACGGCATCCGCGCCGCCTGAACCGACGAGCGGCGCGGTCATGCCGTCCGGCGTGACCGCGCCCCCCGAGGGCCTCAGATTGACTCTTCGGGACCTCCATGGTCCTTGCTAGACAGACGGACGGGAACCGCCGCGGCCGAAGCGCCGCCGTTTCCGCTTCAGTCGGGACCGACATCCCGCGTGCAGAGGATCAGCGCATGAGCATTTCGCCGGGTTTGGACGACAAGGGCGGGTTTGCCGCCGGCCGCGACCGCCTCTCCGAGCCGCGCTACGACTGGACCCGCGCGGAGGCGCAGGCGCTCTACGACCTGCCGTTCGCCGACCTGATCTTCCAGGCGCAAAGCATCCATCGCCGCAACTTCGATCCCAACCACGTCGAGACCGCGAGCCTGCTCAGCATCAAGACCGGCGGCTGCCCGGAGGACTGCGGCTACTGTTCGCAGAGCGCCAAATACGACACCGGCGTCAAGGCCACCAAGCTGATGGACCATGACAGCGTCGTGGAGACGGCGAAGCGCGCCAGGGACGCCGGCGCGGAACGCTTCTGCATGGCGGCGGCGTGGCGCAATCCGAAGGACAAGGACCTCGACAAGGTCTGCGAGATGGTCAGCGCCGTGAAGGGGCTCGGCATGGAAACCTGCGTCACGCTCGGCATGCTGACGCCGGCGCAGGCCACGCGGCTGCACGACGCCGGCCTCGACTTCTACAACCACAACGTCGACACCTCGCCGGAGTTCTACGGCAACATCATCACCACCCGCACCATGCAGGACCGCATCGACACGCTGGCGCACGCGCGCGACGCCGGCCTCAAGGTCTGCTGCGGCGGCATCATCGGCATGGGCGAGCAGGTCGACGACCGGCTCGGCATGCTGACGCTGCTGGCGAACCTGCCCGAGCATCCGGAAAGCGTGCCGATCAACATGTGGAGCGAAGTCAAGGGCGTGCCGGTCAACGCCACCGCCGAGCGGCCCGACCCCATCGCGCTGGCGCGCATGGTGGCGGTGGCGCGCATCATGATGCCGCGCAGCGTGGTGCGGCTGTCGGCAGGCCGCCAGTACATGACCGACGAGTTGCAGGCGCTGTGCTTCGTCGCCGGCGCGAACTCGATCTTCATCGGCGACGTGCTGCTGACCACCAGGAACCCGCAGACGGTGCGCGACGCCGACCTGCTGAACCGGCTGGGGATCGCCTCCCGGCTCGACCACGCCCCTGCGGCCGACGCGCATGACGGCTGCGGCTGCGGCTGTAGCTGCGCCGCCGAGGCGGCCGGCGCCGGGGCCGCCTGAGCCTGTTTCAAACGCCACGGCGCCTTGCATGGCAACCATGCCGCGCGACCGCGCCCACTAGCGCGCGGGGATTTGCCGCGTTAAGCCGACGCCGGACAACGCGATTGCGAGACGATGCACACCAAGACAGCCATGGCCCCCGCCGCTCCCGACGGGCTGCGCTATCCGATCGAGACACCGCCCCGGCCGGATGAGGCGATCGAGGTCGCGCCCGGCCTGATCTGGGTGCGCCTCGCGCTGCCGTTCCTCCTCAACCACGTCAACGTCTACCTGATCGCGGACGGCGACGGCTGGACGCTGGTCGACACCGGCATCGGCAACGAGGCCACCATCGCCACATGGACCACGCTGTTCGAGGGCCCGCTCAAGGGCTTCAGGATCACGCGGCTGATCGTCACCCACGCGCATCCCGATCACGTCGGCCTCGCCGGCTGGATCGTCGAGCGGTTCGGCTGCCCGCTTCACATGTCGCAGGTCGAGTATCTGCAGGGCGCCTACCACCAGCACCGCGGCTCGCCGGAGCGCAAGCTGGCGCAGCGGCTGTTCTTCCGCCGTCACGGCATGGACGAGGAGATCACCGAATTGCTGCTCGGCCGCGGCATGGACTATCTGAAACGGGTTTCGGTGCTGCCGGCATCCTATCGCCGGCTGTCGAAGGGCGACGAGATTTCCATCGGCGCGCGGCGCTTCAGGGTCATCACCGGCGGCGGCCATTCGCTCGACCAGGTGATGCTGTATTGCGAGGCCGACAACATCTTCCTCTCCGCCGACCAGGTGCTGAGCAAGATCTCGCCCAATGTCAGCGTCTGGGCGGTCGAGCCCGAAGCCGACTCGCTCGGCGAATATCTCGTCTCGCTGGCGGAATTGTCACAGGTGCTGCACGACGACGCGCTGGTGCTGCCGGGCCACGGCGTGCCGTTCTACGGCGTCAAGACGCGCATCCGCCAGCTCGCCGACCATCACGAGGATCGCTGCCGGCTTATCGCCGGAGCCTGCCGCGCCGCGCCGAAGACCTCCGCCGAGCTGGTGCCGGTGGTGTTCCACAAGCGCCCGCTCGACCCGCACCAGACCGGATTCGCCGCCGGCGAACTGATCGCTCACGTCAATTACATGCTGGTGCAGGGGCGGCTGAAAGCCATCGAACAACCCGATGGCGTGGTGCGCTTCGAAACCGTCGAAGCCTAGCGACGACGGCGTTGATTTAATTGACTTAAGTCAAATTCCCGGCAAGGGGCAGCCGTGAAAAATTCTGCCTCGACAGCAAACCTGGAAACGCTCTAAAAAGACGCGTGCACTCTCGGGCTTGTGGCCCGCGGGTCCCCTTTCCGGGGTTGTGTGATGGATTACAACAAGTTCTTCGGCGACGCCCTCGAGCGCCTTCATGACGAGCGGCGCTACCGCGTGTTCGCCGATCTCGAGCGGATCGCCGGCCGCTTTCCGCATGCGATCTGGCACTCGCCGAAGGGCCAGCGCAACGTCGTGATCTGGTGCTCGAACGATTATCTCGGCATGGGCCAGCACCCCAAGGTGGTCGGCGCCATGGTCGAGACCGCCACCCGCGTCGGCACCGGCGCCGGCGGCACCCGCAACATCGCCGGCACCAACCATTCGCTGATCCAGCTCGAGCAGGAGCTTGCCGATCTGCACGGCAAGGACGCCGCGCTGGTCTTCACGTCGGGCTATGTGTCGAACCAGACCGGCATCGCCACCATCGCGAAGCTGATCCCGGACTGCCTGATCCTGTCCGACGCGCTGAACCACAATTCGATGATCGAGGGCATCCGGCAGTCGGGCGTGCCCTACCTGGTTTTCCGCCATAACGACGTCGCCCATCTCGAGGAACTGCTGCGCGCGCATCCGGGCCGGCCGACGCTGATCGTGTGCGAGAGCCTCTATTCGATGGACGGCGATGTCGCGCCGCTGGCGAAGATCTGCGATCTCGCCGAGCGCTACGGCGCCATGACCTATGTGGACGAGGTTCACGCGGTCGGCATGTACGGCCCGCGCGGCGGCGGCGTCGCCGAGCGCGACGGCGTCATGCACCGGATCGACGTGCTGGAGGGCACGCTGGCCAAGGCGTTCGGCTGCCTCGGCGGCTACATCGCCGGCAGCAACGTGCTGGTCGACGCCGTGCGCTCCTACGCGCCCGGCTTCATCTTCACCACCGCGCTGCCGCCGGCGATCTGCTCGGCCGCGACCGCGGCGATCCGCCATCTCAAGACCTCGAAGTGGGAGCGCGAGCGCCACCAGGACCGCGCGGCGCGCGTCAAGGCGATCCTCACCGCCGCCGGCCTGCCGGTGATGCCGAGCGACACCCACATCGTGCCGATGCTGGTGGGCGATCCCGAGCGCTGCAAGCTGGCTTCCGACATCCTGCTCGAGGAGCACGGCATCTACATCCAGCCGATCAACTATCCGACCGTGCCGAAAGGCACCGAACGGCTGCGCATCACGCCCTCGCCCTATCACGACGACGGGCTGATCGACGACCTCGCCGAGGCGATGGTGCAGGTGTGGGGCCGGCTCGGCCTGCCGCTGCGCGCCAAGCCGATGGCGGCGGAATAATCCTTCTTCCTGAACGCCCCCATGGAGCCCGGCCGCGCGACGCGGCCGATTCCGCCTTGCTTGCCCGGACCTCGGAATGCTGCAACTGTGGCGCGCGGGCGCCGCCGGGCCCCGATCTCCCGTCATGCCGGATGCGCGGAACGGCCGGCCGGAGTAAGGTCGGCGCCGGGGCGCCGCCCCGGGAGGGAACAGGTCCATGCTGCATGACTGG
>JACDJC010002066.1_pt1 | contig 16491 bp, 18 predicted proteins | sample 7454191 | NCBI WGS metagenome assembly JACDJC01 (sample SAMN14253291, study PRJNA609438) | sludge metagenome | isolation source: sludge after 25d culture with pyrite and EDTA | collected 2018-12-20 | reverse complement strand
GACCGAGATTACGGGTGATTCCGGGCGCGCCGCCTTCCTGTTGCGCAATGAACCGCTGCGGGCGTTCGACTACAAGACGGCCGACACTCTGGTTCAGGAAGGCCGCTCCGATGCGGTCATTGCCTATCTGGAATCCCTCGCCAGCGGTTTTGTCGGGTGATTTCAACAGCCATCGGGGAATGCGGAGAAGCGGCGTTTTACCGCGTCATTGCGCTCGCTCACGCCCGCACGCTGCTGTCCGGCATCGGAGCGGCACGACAGGGTGGCCGCTTCAACCGCCCCAGCCAGGAGGCACTGTACCTGTCACCGAGCGCAGTGACGGCGCCAGACGGGAGACATGAGAAACGGCGTTCATCTTGTTTCGTACGGACAAACAGCGTACATTGAGACAGAGGATATGAATCGATCCCCGAGGGACAAATCATGCGGATCACACTCGACCCCCACGACAAGCCGCGCAATGCGCGTCTTGAGGCACGTGTGTCCAGCGACCAGAAGGACTTCTTTCAGCACGCGGCGAGTCTGACGGGACGGACGCTAAGCGAGTTTGTCATCGACAGCACGCAGGAAGCCGCCGCGAAGATCGTGCAGGAGCATGAGGTGATCCGCCTGGCCCGCGAAGAGCAGATTGCTTTCGTGACTGCGCTGCTGACGCCTTCCGAGCCGGGGTCGCGCTTGCAAAAGGCTGTCCAGAGCTACCGTCAGAAGGCGGGGCTTTGATTGGCGCTCATTCTTGCTTCGGAGCACATCAGCCCACTTGAAAAGGTCCATGAGCGCAAGTCGTTCGACTGCGGCCATGAAGACCTGAATCGTTATCTGCGCGAGCAGGCGCGACAGGACGCTGAAAAGCGTGTGGCTGCGCCTTTCGTGCTCACCCAGCCGGGCGACCCTAGGGTGCTCGGCTTCTACACTCTTTCATCCTCCATCATTCCCGTTGACGAACTGCCGCCAGACCTGATGAAGCGGCTGCCACGCTACGGCCAGTTGCCCGTCACCCTGCTCGGACGGTTGGCGGTGGATCGCGCAGCGCGCGGTCAGGGTGTCGGCGAATTCCTGTTGGTTGATGCCCTGCGCCGCAGCCTGGAAGCTGCGCAGCAGATCGCGGCCATGGCGGTGATCGTGGATGCCAAGGACGAACGGGCTGAAAGTTTTTACCGGCATTTTGATTTCCGTCCGTTCCAGCGAACGCCTCTTCGGCTGTTCCTGCCCATGGTGCAGATAGCAAAGCTTTTTGAATAGCGGATCAGCAGGCTCCCCTTATCGACAGACATTCCCGGCCCATGGAGCCCCCTATGCTTCAAGACAAAACCATCATCGTGACCGGCGCCACCTCCGGAATCGGCGCCGCTACCGCCGCGCTCGTGTCATCGCTGGGCGCGAAGGTGATCTCCGTCGACATCAACGCTCCGGAGAAGCCGGTCGGCGAGTTCTTTCAGGCCGATCTTTCCGATCGGGCATCGATCGACCGGCTCGTCGCGGCGCTGCCGCACGGCGCTCACGGCCTGGTCAACGCCGCCGGCTTGCCGCCGACTCGCCCGGCGGATTCCGTGGTGGCGGTAAACCTGGTCGGCCTGAAGTATCTGACGACCTGTCTTGTGCCGACGCTCGCCGACGGAGCTTCGATCGTCAATCTTGCCTCGCTGGCCGGCCTGGGCTGGCCCGACGCAAAGGAAGCGATCGATGCCAGCGCAAATCTCGATTTTGACGGCGTCCCGGCCTTCTGCAAGGCGCACGACATCATCGGTGCGCGCAGCTACTTCTTCTCGAAGGAGGCCCTGATCGTCTGGACGATGCAGAACCGCTGGACCTGGCGCGACCGCGGCATCCGCATGAATACCGTGAGTCCGGGGCCGGTGGAGACGCCGATCCTGAAGGATTTCCTTGAGACGCTGGGTGCGCGTGCGGAGGAAGACATGCGCATCATGGATCGGCCGGGCCGCCCGGGCGATATCGCTCCGGTCATTGCCTTTCTGCTGTCGGACGGTGCGGCGTGGATTCGTGGCACCAATATCCCCGTCGACGGCGGCATGTACTCGCATGTGCTCTGCGAGATGCACGGCTTCTGAACCAGTTTCCGGAATCCCGGCCGCGAACGGTCGGCCTGGTTCCGGACCGACCGTTCTTCGTTCCGGCATCAGTTCCGCCCACCCGCAGCCGGTGGCAGTGCCGGAAAGCTGATGGCAAGCGCCGCGTGAGTCCAGACCCTGGAGTGGCTACACTGCCCCGATCGGGGCCAATACAGAACGCGCGCGCTCATGGCGGGATGAGATCGAAGCGCTGCGCGTTCTGGCCGATCAGTTTGCCCGCCGCACGCGCCCGGGCAGGATCGCGCACAGCGTCAGCACCCAGGCAATCGTCGTCAACGGCATCACCATCCCGACGAGACCGTCCAGGGCGAACGGTCCCGTCTCACCGATCGCAAAGAGCACCACGGCGTGCGCGGCAGCCGAAATCCAGCCAAGTGCCGACACCCAGCGCGGTGACAACCCTGCGTGCGCCAGGCCGATCACTGCGCTGACGGTGTAGAGCAGCGTCGGTACGGCCGATGCGACGAAACTCAGCCAGAGCGCGCGCCAGCAAAAAGCAACGAATGCCGGGTCGATGCCGGCCAGTGCGCCATTGACGCCGACCAGCGCGGCAAGTCCACCAATCGCCACCAGCAACTGGGTGAAGAGGCAACCGGCCAGCGCCAACCGCAGCAACCCGGATCCCGCTCGCCCCTGCGGCACCAGTTGAACGAGAGCGACAAACAGTACGACGCGCAACACCGCGCCCGCGATCGCGAGAAACGCAGCAAAATACAGCAGGCCACCGCCTTCCGCGAGGATCCGGGACAGCTCGACCGGTCCCGCCCCCAGCCGGGCATCCGGGGGGATCAGCCCCGTGCCGACGAGAAAAGCGACTGCTCCGAGAATGCCCGCGCCGGCACCCCCGCGCGCCCACGCGAGTTCCTCGTTGTTGCCAATTGCTGTGGCCCCTGCCCGCATCTCTGCCATGGTGATCTCCCGGCAAGCCTCGTGAAGACCGGTTCCGCAGGGCGGAGTGGTCTGTCTCGAAGCATCTGCAAAGGAATGGTTGGAAACTGCGGGTTGGAAACTACGGGTTGGAAACCGCTGGCGACGGCTCATTTCGCTTCGGCGTCAGTGCCGCCCACCTGCAGCCGGCGGCGGCGCCGGGAAGCTGATGTACGGGCCTGCGGGCTCCCTGCCCGGGTCCAGCGCTTCGGGTGCGGGACTTCCGGCTGCGCCGAGACGCCGGATGTATCGATACAGGGCCTGGAGATCGGTCTTGTTCATCGCCCGGATCGAATACCAGGGCATCGGCGGGCGGGTCTGCAGTTCCGTGGCCTTCTGCAGCCACTCCTGCTCCGACATCGACGCGAAATACAGGCGCAGATTCGTTGCGTAGGTGGTTCCCCACGGGCCACGCCAGCCGACTCTTTCGCCGGTCAGCCACTGTGCTTTCGGTACCCGCCCGTCGGTGGCGCCATAGCCCGGCGTGTGGCAATCGTTGCAGCCCGCGATCTCGACGAGATAGCGGCCACGAAGGAGCGGATCGCCTTGTGCCTGTGCGAGAACGGGCACCATGCACGCTGCGGCGAGAATCAGACGCAGTTTCATTGCAATCTCCCATCCGGATCGATTGGAAACGCGCGGTTTTCGCATGCCGCGCCTTGCGTAAACCGCACGTTGTGGGTGTTCCGGCACATCCGGGCGACGCCGGGAGCCGTCGAACAATGGAATCGATCCGTCGCCCCGGCAATAGCGGAATCCACTCACTGCCGCAGTGACACGCGCGCCGGGTGGCCGGGGTAGGCGAACCCTAAGCCAGCAGGCGCGCAGCCAGCCGGGTGCGGCTGTGCACCCCGACCTTTTCGAAGATCGAACGCAGATGATTCTCGACCGTACGGATCGAGATGCCCAGCAAATCGGCAATCTCGATGTTGCTGCCGCCTGCGCAGACCAGCCGCGCGACTTCGCGTTCGCGAGCGCTCAGCCCGTGGCGTTCGGCCATGTCGTGCCCGGCTGCGGTCCACGATGTACGCATCGTCACCAGGATGCGCGGCCCGCGGTGATCGGGCAACGCCTGTGCCTCGATCGCGATCGGACGAAGATCGCCCTTGCGCGTCAACGAAAATCGACGGGCCACACTTCCGAGGCGCGGCGGATCATGCCGCAGCTGATGGCGCAAGACATCGGACAGACGACCGCCGGCCGACGTGCCAAAGCCGAAAACCGCCGCTGCACTGCCGCCAACCTGCATCACGTTCAGGTTCTCGTCGAGCACGAGGTAGCCGTCTCCGGGATGGGCACAGGCGATCCGGTCGACGACCGTTTCCGCGACAGTCAGCGCCTCACGGGCGGCCAGGCCGGTAAGTACGGAAACCAGTACCGGGCCGAGTTGTCGCAAAAGCGTCGCTTCGGCGGATCCGAAGGCCGCGTCGCCGGAAGATCGGTGAAACCCGAGGCACAGCATCGCACGCCCGAAGCCCGAGTGAAACGGAATGCCCACGCCGATGACGTGTGCGATGCCGGCAGGCTGCAGAAAGCGCCGGTAATAGTCGCCAAGGTACAGGTCACCGGTTCTCGGAAGCACGCTGATCCGGGCTTCCGGGTCGATCCGGAGGTGCAGCCCGGCCTGATCATCAGCGAAGAACTCGAGCTGGCGCTGGAACAGTGGATCCACCGCGAAGAACTGCTCCGAATAGGCGTCGGGGGCCCATGACTTCTCGCCGAGGTAGCTGCAGGTGCCGACGGCCACGCCGACGTCGGGGCGTTCGCTGAACTCGACAAACACCGAGCTCGTTGCGTGCAGCACCGAAGCCAGCGGATCCAGCAGCCGATCCGCCACCATTGCAACGCTCGAACACGAACCGACGGCATCGAACAACCGCAGCCGGGATTCCGGTGAGTACGTATCCGGCATCGATACGAATTCCCCAGATGAGGTGACTGACTCCTTTGCCCGCGTACCGACGCGGTCGGCACGGTTCGATCATGTCAACGCGACAGGCAGATGTCGATCATGAACCACTGTCGGTGATGATCCGGTCCGACTCCGGAAATCAGGACTTCGCCGTCGAGCCGAGATCGGGTTTGCCGTCCGGCCAGGCCCGCTCCTCGCACTTTTTGCAGTACGACGGCTTTTTCGGCAGGTTCTCGTCATACTGCTCGCCCCAGGCCGAAAGAGGCATTTTCGTCGGTAACGTCGGAGTGCCACACAGTCCGCGCAGAATGTTGCTGCGGCGCGAAAGATGGTAGTCCCAGATTCCGTGCGTACTTTCGGAGATGACGACTTCGTTCTTTTCAGCTTCCGTTGTGGGAATCTGAATATCCTTCATCGAATCGAACAGGCTCATGATGTGCGTTGCTGAAGTGAATGAAGTGACAGCTTGCCCCAGGGAAGCGCGATCGTCCCGGAAAACCGCATTGAACAGTGGTCTGATCTGGACGCTCTTCAGGATAGTCCTTCGCGGCCGTCTTTCATAGCCGGCTTTCACGACCATCATTCGTGACCACTATTCGTGGCCGCCATCCGCGACCACCAGTCACGACCGACCTTCGCATCTCCGCTTCGCTCAGGATCGCGCGGCCGGCGTGCCGGGGATGACCCCGCCCGTGGCACGCAGACAGGTCTGGCCGTCATCCGGCACCGGCGTGCGCAAACCGGTCGAGTACCTCGATCAGCCGCTGCGGCGCCGAATACATGACCATGTGGTCGCAATCGATCTCGGCAGTCCCGGTGACCGCCGTGTCGCGCGCCATCCGGCGCTGCAGCGCGATCGTGATCGCACGATCCTGCAGGGCGAAGATGTAGCGGCGGTCGATCGGGCGGTCGTCGGTGATCCGCACCGGGTTGCCGAACGGCACCAGCGGCTGCGGTTCGATGCTCGCCGGATCCAGCGCGGCGAGCACGTCGACCGGCGTGGTGTTGAACAGCGCCGGCCGCACGGCGGCCACCGGAAACATCCCCATCGGCGGCTCGCCGCTGACCTGCAGTTGCGCCTGCACCTGATCCGAAGCGCCTTCAGCGGTTGCCGAGAGATCGAGCAGCGACTGGCCATTGCGCGGCAGGAAGGCAGTGAGGTAGACCAGCCGGACAATGCTGCCACCGGCGGCGATGAAGTCATCGGCGGCCTGCGTGATCACCATCCCGCCCATCGAGTGGCCGACAAGAATCGCCGGCTCGTCGCTGGAGCGCAACTGGGCCACGGTCCGGTCGGCATACATCTGCAGCGTCACCTGCGCCTTCGGTGTTTCGTCCTCGCCCTGCCCGGGCAGGGAGAAGATCTCGACGCTGTGTCCCTTCGCGCGCAGGCCGTCGAGGAAGGTCGGCGGCCAGATCCGGCTGTTGCTCATTGCGCCGTGAACAAGAATGAATCGTGCCATGCCGGTCTCCTTCGCTGACGGTGGGTTCTGCCAATGGCAGAAAGTACCGCAACTGCGCCGGAATATCCCTGCCCGCACTGGCACCCTGCTTGCACGACTCCGGAGGCGGACGCCAGAATGCCCGTGCACGAGGCCCGGAGGACACGATGAAGACGCTGGCGCAGGAACTCACCAGGGAACACCAGGATATCGACGGTGCCATCGCGGCATTCACCGCGCAGGCAGCCGATGGCCAGCCGCAGGCACCAACCCTGCGCGCGGCGCTGGCAACACTGCGCCGGCACATCTGGCTGGAGGAGACGATGCTGTTTCCGCCGATGCGCCAGGGCAGTGCCTTCGCCGCGATCTTCGCGATGCTGCGCGAACACGGTCAGATGTGGCCGATTCTCGACCGGCTCGACGAGCAGCTCGAGCGCGGTGCTGCCGCTCGGGAGGTAGCCGCGACGCTCGCCGAACTGGCGCAGGTGCTGGCTGCGCACAATGACAAGGAAGAGCGCACGATCTACTCGCTGGCTGATGCGGCACACGAGGGCGAGTCGGCGCAGAAAATGATGGCGCTCATGGCCGACGGCGAGATGCCGGCCGGCTGGCGATGCGCGCGCGCCGAACCGGCAGCCGGGAGTTGAAGGCATTCGAAAGCCGGATCGTCATGGTCCCGGCGCACGAAGCCCTACACTGCAAGTGGCAGTGGCAACCAGAGAACGCACCAGATGGACCAGGGCATCTCCGACCAGGCCGGTGTAAATCGTTTTTCCGGTCCTCCGCTCATCTTCGATAACAGTTATGTACGTGAACTGCCGGGTACCTATGTCGCCTGGCGCCCAGTGCGCGCGCCACAACCGCGCCTGCTGTTCCTGAACCGTGAACTGGCGGGCGAACTGGGGCTGGACGCCGACACTCTCGCCGGTGAAGCCGGCACCGACTGGTTCTCGGGCAACACCCTGCCCCCCGGCGCCGAGCCAATCGCACAGATCTATGCCGGGCACCAGTTCGGCGGCTTCTCGCCGCAGCTCGGCGATGGCCGTGCGCTGCTGATCGGCGAGCTCATCGATCGCCACGGGCACCGGCGCGATATCGCCTTCAAGGGATCGGGGCCAACACCGTTTTCCCGCGGCGGCGATGGCCGGGCGGCTGTCGGACCGATGCTGCGCGAGGCGCTCGTGAGCGAGGCGATGCACGCTCTCGGCATTCCGACGACGCGCGCGCTGGCTGTGGCTGCCACCGGCGCCCCGGTGCGGCGCGAAACGATGCTGCCCGGCGCGATCCTCACCCGCGTAGCGGCCAGCCACCTGCGCGTCGGCACCTTTCAGTTCTTCGCCGCACGACGTGATGTCGACACGCTGCGCCGACTGGCCGATTACGCCATTGCCCGGCACGATCCCGAACTCGTCGATGCGCCGGACCGTTATCTGCAACTACTGCGTGCCATAGGCCAGCGCCAGGCGAAGCTCGTTGCGCAATGGATGAACGTCGGCTTCATCCACGGCGTGATGAACACCGACAACATGACACTGTCGGGCGAGACGATCGACTATGGTCCATGCGCCTTTCTGGAAGCGTACCGGCCGGACACGGTCTTCAGCAGCATCGACGAGGGCGGCCGCTACGCCTACGCGAACCAGCCGCTGATCGCCCGCTGGAATCTGGCGCGCTTCGCCGACACCCTGTTGCTGCTGGTCGCCGATCCCGCCGATGAAAAGGCGATGGCCCCGGCGATCGCGCGGGCAACCGAAGTGATCGACGCCTTCCCGCTGTGGTACGCCGACGCCCTGCTTGCCGGACAAAGGGCAAAACTGGGTATCCGGGACGATGGAGGCGATGATGGGGCCGATCGCGCACTCATCGACGACTGGCTGGCTCTGATGCAGGCCGATCAGGTCGATTTCACGCTCGGCTGGCGCCGCCTGGCCGACGCGGCCGACGGTGACGATCGGGCCTTGCACGCGCTGTTCGCCAATGGCGATGCGCTGGATGCCTGGCTCGCGCGCTGGCGCGAACGGTGTGCGCAGGACGACGGCGGCACCGCCGTGTCCGCCATCGGCGCTGACCGCCGTGTCGCGGACGACACGACCGGCGATGCGGAAACGGGTGGCGATGCCAGGGCCACTGCACCACCGGCAATCCGGGCGCAATCGATGCGCAGGGTCAATCCGCTTGTCATCGCACGCAACCACCGTGTCGAGGAAGCGCTGGCCGCCGCTTCGGACCATGGCGACCTAGCACCCTTCGAGCGCCTGCTCGCTGCCGTGTGCCGCCCGTATGACGACGATCCCGCGCAGGCGTATTTCGCCGAACCCGCACCGGCCGAGGTGACGGCGACCTACCGTACTTTCTGCGGCACCTGAACGCCGCATGCTGCGCGGCCACCGCCGCGGACAGGCTCTCACGGCGCGGTGCAGTGTGAATCGGCGCAGTTCGACACGAACCGGCCCGGGTGGTGTCAGTGCAGCGTCGTGCGCTGCAGGATCGATGCCGGCACGCCGATTCCCTGTGCCAGCAATTCCTCGATCATCTCGAGCAGGATGCCGGTGGCCTCCTCGTCTCCTGCCTCGGCGCGTTTGATCAGGCCTTCGATTCTCTGTTCTTCTTCGTTCATGGTCACGTGGGCGTAGTGCCGACGTTCGCGATCTTGCCACCGACCCGACGGTTTCGAGGTGATTTTCTGCACCCTGTCTTTCTTCTGCAACAGCCGTTGGCAGCCGGACGGTTTGCGGGCACCGCCCGGGACCAGGGTCCGGACCATCCAGCCAGCTTGCGTGCGGCAGGTGCCGCATCCCGCGCCGCGACGCAACGGCCCGGGTTGCAACGTGCTCAGGAACGCCGTTGCGCAGACGCCGCAGACGCCGCAGATATACGCCGGCGCGGCAAGGCGATTCGCGACACCGACGCTTCCTCGCCGATCAGACCGCCTGGCCGGAAGAGCAGCATGACCATCAGGACGAGACCGATCAGGATGACCTGTGCGGCGCCACCCTTGATCTGCAGACCGGCCGGCAGCAGTTGCTGGGCCACGGTGCCGCTGAGCGTCCACACCGCCCACATGACCAGTGCGCCGAGCACGGCGCCCCGATTGTTGCCGCTGCCGCCGACGATCAGCATCGTCCAGATCTGGAAGGTGAAGATCGGCTGGAAATCCTGCGGGCTGATGTAGCCGATGAAACTGGCATGCAGCGCGCCGCCCAGCCCCATGATGGCCGAGCCGATGACGAAGGCCTGCAGGCGATAACCGAAGGCGTTCTTGCCCAGTGACGACGCCGCGGTCTCGTCTTCACGGATCGCCTTCAGCACCCGTCCCCAGGGCGAGCGAACCATCGCCTCGAGCGCCGCGTACACGATGACGACGATCGCCAGTGCCAGCACGAGCATCAGCAGATTGCGTCCGGCCACGGTCGTGAACCAGTCCGGCAGCGGGCGCGGAATTCCGCCGATGCCCTGGCTGCCGCCGGTGAGCCACTGCGCGTTCAGCGCCACCAGTTGCAGCGTCATGGCGATGCCGATCGTGACGATGGCGAGGTAATCCTCGCGCAAACGCAACGCCGGGATGCCGACGATGAAGGCGACGAGACCGGACACGGCCGTGGCGCCGATCAGACCGGCCGCATACGGCCACTCGAAGCCACCCATCTGGCCCATGTGCACCGGCCCGGACAGCAGCGCGAAACCGTAGGCGCCGACGAGGAAGAACCCGGCCACTCCGATGTTGAACAGGCCGGTGTAGCCCCACTGCAGGTTCAGCCCCAGGCAGACGATCGCGAAGATCGACGCCTGCGCAAGAAAGAACACCAGGTAGGACGCCAGACCGCTCATCGGCCACGCACCCCGAAAATGCCGGTCGGCCGCACGAGCAGGATCGCGAACATCAGCACGAAGGCAACGCCGGGCTTGTACGCCGAGCCGATCAGCGGCACCGAGATCTCCTGCGCCAGACCGACGATCAGGCCGCCCACCACGGCGCCGTGAATGCTGCCGATGCCGCCCAGAATGGCCGCTGCGAACATCGGCAGGATCAGGTTGAACCCCATCTCCGGCGACAGTTGCACGGTCAGGCCGAAGAGCGTCCCGGCCACTGCTGCCAGTCCGGCACCGATGAACCAGGTCCAGCGGATCACCGCCTGCACGTCGATGCCGGCAACCCGCGCGAGCGACGGGTCGTCTGAGACGGCGCGCATCGAACGCCCGAGCGGCGTGTGGCGCAGGAACAGGTGCAGGGCCAGCATCAGCACCGCCGTCAGGCCGATGACGAACAGTTCGTCGGCGCTCATGCGTACGCCGGGAACGATGCCGGTGCTCACGGCGATGTTGCGCGAGTAATACTCCGGGCGCGAGCCCCAGAGGAAGACGATCGCGTTGCGCAGCATCAGCGAGGCGCCGAACGAGGCGATGACCAGCGTGATCGTCAGATCACTGCGCCGCAGTGGCCGGAACAGCAGGCGATCGAGCAAGAGTGCGAGCACAGCGCACAGCACCATCGCCAGCATCACCGCAACGAGAAAGCCCCAGCCGAAGGTCAGCGGACCGATCGTCTGGCCGCCGGCAAAGAAGGCGGCGAACAGCAGTGTGAAGTAGGCGCCGAATGCGAGGAACTCGCCGTGGGCGAAGTTTGCGAAACGCAGGATGTCGTAGGTCAGCGTCAGACCGATGGCCCCGAGCGCCAGCGTCGCACCGGTGACCAGCCCGTCGGCGGCATACTGGATCATGCGGATCCCCGGCTCATCGGTGCCACGCCTCCTTCGTCCATCTGCCCATGGACTCGTCCTGTGCACATGTTCAGGCCAGCGCCCGCTGCGCGCCCAGGTACAGCGCACCAACCTCGGGGTTGCCGAGCAGCGACCCGGCCGCGCCCTCGATGCGCTCGCGTCCCTCGGCCAGGACATAGCCGCGATCGGAGATCGCCAGCGCGGCGCGTGCATTCTGCTCGACGATCAGGATCGTCACGCCGAGCGCGCGCACTTCCCGGATGCGGGCAAAGAGCAGTCCGACAAAGCGCGGTGAGAGCCCCGCTGACGGTTCGTCGAGCATCAGCACGCGCGGCTGCGACATCAGCGCCCGGGCCACCGCGACCATCTGCCGCTCGCCGCCCGACAGCGTGCCGGCCGCCTGTCGGCGCCGCTCCTCCAGCCGCGGAAAGAGTTCGTAGACGCGGTCGAAATCTTCCTGCAGGGTGCGCCGTCGGCCACGTCCGGCACCGGCCGCGCCGATCTCCAGATTCTCCTGGACAGACAGACGCACGAAGACGTTGCCGGTCTGCGGCACATAGGCCAGGCCGTGCGCCGCCAGGCGATGCGCCGGCACGTCGAGCAGTTCGTCACCGAAGAAGCGGATCGAGCCCGAGCGCACCGGCACCAGCCCGGCAATTGCCTTGATCAGCGTCGACTTGCCGGCACCGTTGGGTCCGAGCACGGTCACGATCTCGCGCTCGCGCACCTGCACGCTGATGCCGCGCAGGATGTCGACTTCCGACACATAGCCGGCGGTGACCGCCTGGATATCCAGGGCCAGCGCGCTCATGCCGGCACGCCGCCCAGATAGGCCTCGAGCACACGCGCGTCGCTGCGCACGGTTTCGGGCGTGCCTTCGAGCAGCAACCGGCCCTGCGCGAGCACCAGGATCGGATCGCACAGACTCATGATCAGGTCCATGTTGTGCTCGATGACGAGGAAGGTGATGCCGCGCCTGCACAGCTCGCGCAGCTTGTCGGCAATCGTTTCGAGCAGCACCGGATTGACCCCGGCACCAGGCTCGTCGAGCAGCACGAGCCGGGGCTCGGCCATCAGCACGCGTGCCAGTTCGAGCAGCTTTTGCTGGCCACCGGACAGATTGCGTGCGAATTCCCCGGACAGGCGCTCCAGCCCGACGAAATCGAGCACTTCGCGTGCCTGCTCGCGCAGCGCGTTTTCCTGCGCACGCACCCGTCCGCGGGCAAACCAGTTGTTCCAGAAGCGCTCGCCCGCCTGTCCCTGCGCGGCCAGCATGCAGTTCTCCAGCACGGTCATGCGCGCGAATGGACGCGGAATCTGGAACGTACGCACCAGCCCGGCGTCGAAGATTCGCCACGGAGGCAGTCCGCCGATGGCTTTTTCTTCAAAGGAAATCGATCCTGCATCGGGCCGGTGCACGCCGGCAATCGTGTCGAACAGCGTGGTCTTGCCGGCGCCGTTGGGTCCGATCAGGCCGGTGATCGTGCCGGCCTGCACGGTGAATGACACGCCATCGAGCACCCGCAGGCCGCCGAACTCCTTGACGAGATCCCGGACTTCGAGCATCGAGCCGTCAATCCAGCCCCGAACGCATCTGCCGGATCTGATCGGCACTGACCATGCCGGTCGCCTTCACCTTGCCGTCCACCACGCTCCAGACGACCATCGGCGCATCGATGTCGCCGTTGGCATCGAACTGCAGCGGACCCGATGCGCCGATGTACTGCACCGGTCTGCCTTCGGCGAGCAGTTGCAGTCCGCGCTGCAGCGAGTCGACACCCGCATAGATCTTCTCGCCCTTCGGATCGGTGACCTTGCGGATGCCGTCGCGCACCGCGTCGGCATCGTTTCGTCCGGCCTGCGCCATCGCCAGGCCGATCAGCACGCCGGCGTCATAGGCGTTGGGGATGTAGGGCTGCGTGGGCAGCTCGCCATTCCTTTCCCGGAATTCGTCGCTGAACAGCTCCAGCGACGGCGTCTCGACCGACCCGGCCGCGGTGCCGTGGACTTCCTTCAGATAGTTTGCCCCGACGTCATTGACGAAATCCTGCGACTGCAGCCCATCCGGCAGCAGGAATTTCTGCGGACCGCCGGCGGCGATCCACTCGCGCGCAATCGTCGTGCCGTCACCCGGGTAGCCGATCAGGAACAGCGCCTCGGGCTGCCCACCGAGAGCCTTGCTCACCTCGGCCCGATACGACGGCTGACTCGGGTTGTAGACGACGCTTTGCGTGATTGCCCCGCCGGCGCGCGTGAAGGCTTGGCTGAATTCACGGTCCAGGCCCTGACCGTACGGATTGTTCAGGTAGAGAACGGCCACCTTGCCAATGCCGGCATCGCGCGCCAGACGCGCCATCGCCACACCCTGCAGGGCATCCGACGGACAGGTGCGGAACCAGTAGCCCTTCGTGCGGCCCTGTTCGGCCATCTCCGTGAAACCGGGTGACGTCGACGACGGCGAGATCTGCACCACGCCCGAGCCGACCGTCACCGAGGTCAGCATCGCCGCGCTCACGCCACTGGCGAGCGCACCGATGATCGCCGGCACGTGCTGCACGTCGACCAGCTTGCGCGCGGCATCGACACCGACCGATGGGCTCGTCTGATCGTCGAACAGCGACAGCGCGAGCTGGCAGCCGTTGACGCCCCCGGCCGCGTTCATATCGGCAATCGCCAGCTGTGCGCCCTTGGCGATGTCCTGTCCCAGTGCGCCGAGCGAACCCGTCAGCGACATCACGCTGCCGATGGTCGTCGTGCATTTCGGTTGTGCCTGCACCACGCCGATGGCGCTGACACCGGTCACGGCCAGTGCGACGGCCAGCCGGATGATCTGCCGCTGAAACACTGCGATTCCCCTCCAGACAGGTGCAAGCCAGCCGGCCTGCGGACAGGCGCAACTTTGACATGAAACCCAGGGGCCGGGAAACAGGTCGTCGTCGCTGCGGCCGGCGCCGGTCAGGACCGCGGCGCCTTGTCGGTCGGGACGGACGGATCCGACACACCGGAATCCGCCATCCGCCTCGTGCCACCGCCGCCGGATCCCGTCTCTTCGGCCACCATTTGCACGGCCTTCCCATTGGTCGTCGCCACCGCTTCCCAGGCGGCGATGAACAGCGCCGCAACGACCGGACCGATGACGAAGCCATTGATGCCAAGAATGCTCAGGCCGCCCAGCGTCGAGAAGAGCACGACATAGTCGGGCATTTTGGTGTCCTTGCCGACCAGGATCGGACGCAGCCCGTTGTCGACCAGGCCGATCACGAAGGTGCCGAACAGGATCAGGCCGACCCCCTGGCCGATCGCTCCGGTGGCAACCAGGTAGAGCGCGACCGGCAACCAGATCAGCACCGGGCCCACGGCCGGCAGCAGCGACAGGATCGCCATGGCCACGCCCCACAGCATCGACCCGTGGATGCCGAGTACGTGGAAGGCAATCGCGCCCAGGACGCCCTGAATGACGGCGATGACGACCGTGCCCTTGATCGTCGCGCGCACGACCGTAGCGAATTTCTCGCCGAAGCGGTGCTTGAGTTCTGGTTGCAGAGGCAGGCTGCGCCCGATCCGTTCGATCAGTGCATCGCCGTCGCGCAGCAGGAAGAAGAGCAGATAGAGCATCAGGATGAAGCCGACGACGAATCCGAACGTGCCCTGTCCAATGCTCAAGCCACGCTGCAGCAGCAGCCGCATCGCCTGCGACAGAGCGTCACCGAACCGTTCCTGGATCTGTGCCAGCGTCTGCAGGCCGAAGCGTTCAGGCAGGTGGCTGGCCCAGGACGGCAGACTGTCGAGCAGCACGGCGAGCCAGACCGACGGCTGCACTTCGCCGCTCTGGATCCGTACGTACACCCCTGCCGCTTCGCGCGTGATCATCGTGCCCACCCATGCCAGCGGTACGATGACGACGATGAGGACCAGCAGCAGCGTGAGCAGCGCCGACAGGCTGTGCCGCCCGCCCGTACGGGCAACCATGCGCCGTTGCACGCCGATGAACAGCACCGCGATGGCCGTTGCCCAGAACAGTGCACCGTAGAAAGGCAGCAGGATCCAGAAAAATGCGATCGTGACGACACCGACCAGCAGCCAGAACATGCGTGTCCGGGCTGATCCGGATTCCTCCGCAATCCCCGCCGAATGAGGGTTTTCCATCACCGAAACCTCTCCTGGCGATCGCGCTGAACACGGATCTGCGCGACAACCACTATCATTGCGCCTTCGCAAGACTGCTGCGCCCCGGAACGTATGAGCAAATCAACCATCATGACCGTCGAAGTCCGCTTCGGCGATTGCGATCCGGCCGGGATCGTCTTTTATCCACGCTACCACCGCTGGATGGATGCCGCATCGCTGAATTTCTTCATGACACTGGGCGTTCCCCCCTGGCATGAACTCGAAAAGATCAACGGCATCGTCGGCACCCCGCTGCTTGAACACCATACGCGCTTCCAGAAAAGCTCGACCTATGGCGAGACGCTGCAGATCCGTACCGAAGTGGAGGAATGGCGCAGCAAGGTCTTCATCCAGAAACACGTGATCACGCGCGGCGACGACCTGCTGTGCGAAAGCCGGGAGACACGTGCGTTCTGTGCCCGCGACCCGAATGACCGATCGGTCATCCGCGCGATCCCGATTCCGCAGGAAGTCCTCGATCGCTGTCGCTGACCATCGAAGCGTCATTCTGCGAAGCACGCACGGTACGCGAACGGGCCCCGCAGAAAGCGCACGCCGCCGACCACGGCACACCGCAACCACGGTAAATCGTACGGCAACCGGGGCAAATGCCCGGCGTGCACCCGTGCGCGCGTCAGGCCCCGGCGTTGCGCATCGCCTGACGCAGTTCTGCGCGATCCTCGCCGGTCCAGCGCCGGAACAGCTGGTGCTCGATGCCCACCTGGTCGAGCGCCTTGCCCACGCTCTGGTGGATGATGTCGAGAATGCTCTTCGGATGGTGATAGAAGGCCGGCAGCGGCGGCAGGATGGTTGCGCCGTAATCGGCGGCGCGCATCATCAGCTCGAGATGGCCCTTGTGCAGCGGTGTTTCGCGCACCATCAGCACGAGCGGGCGCTTCTCCTTCAGGGTGACGTCGGCGGCGCGCACGACCAGATTGAACGTGAATGAATTGGCAATCGCCGACAGCGTCTTGACCGTGCACGGCGCAACGATCATGCCGCGCGTACGGAATGATCCGCTGGCCACGGCGGCACCGATGTCCTTGTTCGGATAGACGACCTCGGCCAGCGCCTTGACTTCATCGAGCGAGGCGTCGGTCTCGATCGCCAGATTCATCGCCGCGGCTTCACTCAGGATCAGGTGCACCGGCTCGCCGAGCCGGTGCAATGCCCGCAGCAGTTCGACGCCGTAGATCACGCCTGTCGCTCCCGTGATCGCGACCACGAGGGGAAGGCGG
>JACDJC010002065.1_pt1 | contig 16493 bp, 17 predicted proteins | sample 7454191 | NCBI WGS metagenome assembly JACDJC01 (sample SAMN14253291, study PRJNA609438) | sludge metagenome | isolation source: sludge after 25d culture with pyrite and EDTA | collected 2018-12-20 | reverse complement strand
TGTTTTATGTGCCGCAAGCGGGCGTGGCCGATATGCACCCCGCTGAGTTTTACAAGAACAAGCCGGGCAACTTCGAGCGCATCAAGCGCCAGCGCCTTACGCGTTATGTAGTCACCGATCACACCAGTGGCGCGATCTTCGCCTGGTATGTGGCCGGGGGTGAGAGCCTCGCCAACATGGCCGAATCGCTGCTCGAAGCCATGCGGGAAAAGCCCGGCGAGGCGCTCTACGGCAAGCCGTTTCACCTCTATGTAGACCCCGGTACGGGCGCTACCAAAAACTTTCGCCGGTTTTTGGCCGGGCTTGAGATCGAGCTGGTGGTGCACGCCCCCGGCAACCCCCGCGCTACCGGGCAGGTGGAGAACGCACATAACTTGGTGGAAACCCAGTTCGAGGCGGGTTTTAAGCTCACCCATGTGCCGGGTATCGACTGGATCAACACCCAAGCGCGCCGTTGGTGCCAGTGGTTTAACGCCAGCAAAACCCACACCCGCCACGGCCTGACCCGGCTGATGAAGTGGATGGAAATTACCGCCGCGCAATTGCTGTTGGTAGATGTGGACCGCGCCCGGTATTTATTCACCCGCGAGCCCAAGCCCTGCCGTGTGAACGATGCGCTGCGCATCCAGTTTGAAGGGCGCGTGTGGGATGTATCCAGCGTGCCCGAGGTGCGCGTGCGTGAGCGTTTGGCGGTAACTACCAACCCGCTCGATGCCGATACTTGCTACGCGGTGCTCATGGCCGATGGCCAAGAGGTATTGCACCCGCTGCCGGTGGTGGCAACCGATGCCCACGGCTTTGAAGAAACCGCGAGCCTGATTGGCCGCGAGATTAAACGCCCGGCAGACACGGCAGCCGATACCAATCGCAAGCGCATTGAGCGGCTGGTGATGGGGGCCGATACCGATGAGCAGGCCGCAAGCGCGCGCAAAGCCCGTGCACTGCCCTTCGGTGGCCGTATTGACCCCTACAAGCACCTCGATGACCTGCCGGAAGTTACCCCTTTGCCCCGCCGGGGCACGGCGGTGGATTTAGGCGCGCCCAAGGTGGTAGATCCGCCGCTCACCCATGCCGAGGCCGCGATGCAGCTCAAGCCGCGCGTGGAAAACTGGGGCCCTACGCACTATGCCGAGGTGGCCTTGCGCTACCCCGATGGCGTGCCAGCAGCTGATCTGGATGCGTTGGTTGAACAGTTCACCCGCCATCTGCGCGCACCGCTGCGTGCCATTGGGGGTGGGGCATGAACCCGATCAACCTCAAGGCCGTACTGGCCGCACTGGGTGTGACCCAATACCAGTTGGCCGCTGCCGTCGGCGCGAGCCGCACGGCCATCACCATGCTGTGCAATCAAGGCCAATGGCCGAAAAAAAACCGCGAGGCACTCAGAGAGCACATCACGGCCTTTTTAACCCTTTCCGGTGTCAGCGCGCCAACGCTGGCCACCGTTTTTGACCCCACCCCAAACCAAGGGGAATCCAGTTCTCAGGAGAACGATGCCATGTTACTACGCAAGCAGCCTTTATATCCAGCCACCAAAAAACACTTTGGCCTTTTTGTTGACCCATTCGGTGAGCTGACAAGCAGCGAAGAGGTGTTTTTAACCCCCGATGCTCGCTATGTGCGCACCGCACTGGCGCAAACGCTGAATGCCGAACGCTTTATCGCCATTGTGGGCGAATCGGGCGCGGGTAAAAGCACCCTGCGGCGCGATTATATCGACCGCATCCAGCGCGAGGCATTGCCGGTCATCACCATCGAGCCGTATGTGCTGGGGTTGGAAGATAACGACACCAAGGGCAAGAGCCTCAAGGCCACCGATATTGCCGCCGCGATTATCCGCAGCATTGACCCGCAAGCGCGCATTCGGCTCACCGCCGAGGCGCGGTTTGCTCAACTGCACCGGCTGCTGCGCGATAGCCGCCGCGCGGGTAACCGGCATGTGCTCATCATCGAAGAGGCCCACGGCCTCTCTCTGCCCACCCTCAAACATCTGAAACGGTTTTATGAACTGGAGGATGGGTTTAACCGACTGCTCTCCATTGTGCTGATCGGGCAATCCGAACTGGCGCAAAAGCTGGCCGAGAACCGCCCCGAGGTGCGCGAGGTGGTCCAGCGCATCGAGATGATTACCTTAGAACCGCTCGATAGCCACCTTGAAGCCTACTTGGGTCACCGGCTGGCTCTGGCCGGTAAAAAGCCCGCTGAGGTGGTTGACCAGGGCGGCATCGATGCCCTGCGCGCCAAGCTCACCGTGCCTGCCCGTAACCGTGCGGCAAGCAGCATCTCGCTGCTCTATCCGTTGGCTGTGGGTAACCAGCTTACCGCCGCCATGAACCTCGCCGCCGATCTGGGCGCGCCCGTTAATACCGCCGACATCATCAAAGCCGTTTAAGGAGCCTGTCATGAACACAGAACAACAAGCCGCCGCTTTCCCACCCTTGCTCGACAAGCCACAACGCCGCGCGCCCATGCCCCAGCATCAAACCTATGCCACTCGCCTGGCGCGGGTGCACGATGCCCTGTTTGTGCTGCAAAAGAACGGCATTGATGTAATCGATATCGACATTAACCGCCCCAAGCCTGTGATCACCATACCGGCCAGCAAACGCAACGAGGCGCTAGGCCGCGCATGGCCGTATCAGACCAGCCGCGATGAACGTGGGCGTGTTCGCCGCTACCAAATCGCCATCGAAGGCTGCCGCGTGGAGTTTGATAGCTATGGGCATTAATGCAGCCACACCCCCATCCCAGCCTTCCCCCATCAAGGGGGAAGGGGTAAAAACACAGGAGCACATCATGACAACCGAACAAACGCCCACAGGCTACCTGCGCAATGCACAAGGCCACCTCGTGCCCGAATCGCAAGTGCGCGAGCAAGACAAACTGCGCGATGAGGCCGTAATCCGGCTGGTTACGCGCGGCCAGCAGATCAACCAATCGCTCATCGAGTACAAGCGCCAGGCACTGACTGAAATATCTGATCTGATCCAGATCGCCGCCGATAAATACGACGTAACCATTGGCGGGCGCAAGGGCAATGTGAGCCTCTCAAGCTATGACGGTAAATACAAAATCCAGCGCCATGTGGCCGATCGCATTCAGTTCGGCGAAGAGCTGGAAGCCGCCAAGGTGCTCATCAACCAGTGCATCGACCGCTGGAGCGAAGGCGCATCAGACAACATCCGCGTGTTGGTTGATCGGGCCTTTCGTACCGATACCAAAGGCCAGATAAAAACCGCCGCCGTGCTCGAACTGCTGCGACTTGAGATCGACGATGCCGAGTGGATGAGCGCCATGGAAGCGATTAAAGACAGCATCCAAACCACTGGCACCGCCGTGTATATCCGCCTGTACGAGCGCGTGGGTGAATCCGATCAATATCGGCCAATCCCCCTTGATTTGGCGGCGGTGTGAGGTAGTAAAAATGACAACTATTTTCTTTGAAGACGATGGCCAGGATTTTCTGGAATGGGATGTTGATGAAAATGGGCTTGTGATCGATTCACGGCCATTTCAAGGTGCCATGTGGGCTAGTGGAAATTTATTTCTTGATCTCGAATCATTAGTTGTTGGTGGTTTTCCAACGTTTAACCGTGATGGTGTTGCCAAATTTATTAAGCATCGCATTGAGCGAATAGTGCCATAAACCCCATAGCCCAGCGGGCGGTGGCTAGGTGTCCGACACACCACAACACCCGCAGCACAAGCCTGGTGCCTAACTACCTCACCGGGTGATTGAGCCGATTGACTGGCGTAAGCAGTCACCCGATTAAATCCGCTTTAACCCGAGCAAGGCCGATTCAATCGAGTAAAAACCGAGATCAGTTATGAACACCGACCCCGTTGTTAATTTTTATATCCGCCCCGATGGCCGCTTTGGCCGCAGCGCCGCGCTGCCTGATGGGGTGATCTTGCTCGCCACCGGGCGGCAATCGCGCATCGACACGCTGGTACGCCACACCGCCCTGCGCGATGAGCAAGCTAAGTGCTACCGCTTGCCGCCGCAGCCCGAGCGTATCGAGGGCGTGCCGAATGATTTAACCGCAGCCGTAGGCCAATACATCGAATGGGTGCGCGGCAACCCGCTTGGCAAGGGGATTACATTTGAGGTGATTAAGTGATGAACAAGAAAGCAGACCCATCACCCCATCCCTATCCCACAAGGGGAGAGGGGGCAATTACTCCTTCCCCCTCAATGGGGAAAGGCAGCGATGGGGGTGCTATTGCTCCTTCCCCCTCAATGGGGGAAGGCCGGGATGGGGGTGCAAAGCACCGCGCCATGCTGGCAAAAATCCACATCGCGAAGAAACAACTGGGGCTGGATGACGATACCTATCGCGCTATTCTGGCCCGCCACGGTGAGGGCAAAACATCCAGCCGTGATCTGACCATCGCACAAATAGATGCCGTGCTTCGGGAGTTCACCGGCAAGGGCTGGGCACCCAAACAGCCATCAGCAAAGGCAAAGAGCCGGCGCAAGATGGCCACCGGCCCCGAGGTCGAGAAGATCCGCGCGCTATGGCTTTGGATGCACCAGCTCGGCATCGTGCGCGATCCCTCCGAATCCGCGCTTGCTGCCTATGCCCGGCGCATGGCGGGTATCGATGACCTGCACTGGGCCGATGGTGGCCGCTGCTACCGGCTGATCGAGACGCTCAAGAAATGGGCGCAGCGCGAGCTGCCCGCTCATCTGGCAACCCGCTTGCAGCAAATGCAACAAGCCGGGCTGATTGATCCTCGCAACACGCTGGCCGGTTTACTGGAGCGTTGCGCCGGGCCCGCCCGACGCACGGATACCTTTGATGTGCTGCAAGCCGCGTGGTTTTACCTCGACCAACTGCCTGCTCAAATACCCCCGCCTAACTAGGAGGATATCCACCATGACCCTGCCGACCGAGTTGTTGATGCGCGATGCGCCCGATTTGCTGCGTGACCTGTACGATCAGACAGCCCACCTCGCGCGTGCGCGCGGCCTCGATCGGGAAGATGCCGACCGCCTCGCACTGGCGCTGGTGGACGTGATGACCGATAACTGGGGCGGGCGCAATTTCAACTTCCCGAAGGGCACTACCATGCGCTTGCTCAAACGCGACCTTGCCATCTGGCGTGAATTTGATGGCAACAACCATTCTGATCTGGCAGAAAAGTACGATGTAACCACCGTCTGGGTATACTCCATTATCCGCAAGGTACGTGCATTGATTCGAGATGAACGCCAACCCGGATTGTTCGAATAACCGCCAACCGCACGAGAGGCGTTTTAAGCGATTTTTAACCCACGCTGCACGTCTTGCCCGCTTTGTGGTAAAAAACAAAAACTGAACGCGTCAAAAATCGATTCAGGCGGCTTTGCCCGCTATTCTCCCGACCATCCTTCACCCATACAGCGGGAACGGCATAAGAATCAGCCGATTTTCTATAATCTCCATTAAAAGACCCGCCCCCGCGCGCTGCCCACAATGGGCAGCATGAAACACCAAATCAGTTTTTACACCGCTGCACTCACCGCCATCCCATCGAATGGTTCGGTGGGTACTGCGCCGTCTGAAATTCAGTTGTTCCCCGCTGGGCAGTTCCGTGCCGATGATGGCCGCCCGGCAAATGTGGCGGGCTGGGTGATGACGCAAAAGCAAGCCAGCGCCCTCATTGCTATGCAGGCCGCACGCAAAAACCCCACGGTGATCGACTTTGAGCACCAAACCCTAAACGCCAAGCACAACGGCCAACCGGCACCCGCTGCCGGTTGGTTTAAAGCCCTCACATGGCGCGCCGGTTCTGGCCTGTTTGCCACGGGCGTTGAATGGACACCCGCTGCCCGCGCCATGATCGAGGCGGGCGAGTACAAGTTTATTAGCCCCGTGTTCACCTACAACGCCAAAGGCGAGGTGACCCGCCTGCTGCATGCCGCGCTGACCAATGACCCCGCGCTCGACGGCATGGCCGCTGTGGCCGCCGCCTTTGATTTATCTGCCCTTAACCCCGCCCTTAATCCTGATCAGGAGCCTTACATGAATCCCGAATCACTCAAAGCATTGGGGCTTGCCGCCGATGCAACGCCAGAACAAATTGATGCCGCTGTCGCTGCTTTAACCACCAAGATCACCGAGGCCGATGCCAAAGTTGCCGAGCTAACCGCCCAAGCCGCCACCGCCGCCGAGCAAGCCGCCGCGTTAAAAGCCAGCCACCAGCCTACCGCTGTGGTTGAAGAGCTTAAAACCCAGCTGGCCGCACTCACTGCCGAGCACAACCAACGCCAGCTCGATGAGCTGATTAAAACCGCCGTGGCCGAAGGCCGTTTGGTGGGCGCGCCACAAATCGAATGGGCACGTGGCCAAACGCCTGCCGCATTGAGCAGCTATCTGGCTACTACCACGCCAATCGCAGCCCTTACTGGCACACAAACCGGCGGCAAAGCGCCTGACCCCGCCAAACCCACGCTCACCACCGAAGAACTGGCCGCCTGCACGCTGCTGGGGCAAAGCCCGGATGAGTACCTTGCATTCAAATCAAACCAATCTAGCGCAGGAGCTAAATAATGGCTGTTTTAACCCCCGCATTGCTTTCTGCCCTGACCACGGGCTTTCGTAAAGAATTTCAAACCGCGTTTGATGGCGCGATGGCCGAGGTGCAATACACCAAACTGGCCACGGTGGTGCCGAGCTCGACCAAATCCAATACCTACGGCTGGCTGGGCGACTTCCCAGACTTCCGCGAATGGGTGGGTGATCGCGTGGTTAAAGACATGGCAGCCCACGGCTACGCCATCGAAAACAAAGACTACGAATCCACCGTCGGCGTCAAGCGCACCGACATCGATGACGATAACCTCGGCATCTACAGCCCGATGATGGCGCACATGGGCCAAATGAGCGCGCAGTTCCCCGATAAGCTCGTGTTCGATTTGCTGAAAGCAGGCACCAGCACCCTGTGCTACGACGGCCAGTTCTTCTTCGATACCGATCACCCGGTATACCCGAGCGTGGATGGTACCGGCGCCGCCGTCACGGTATCGAACATGGATATCGACACGGTTGCCCGGCCAACCAACCCGGTGTGGTACCTGCTCGATACCCGCAGTGTGCTCAAGCCGATCATCTTCCAAAACCGCAAAGCGCCGGTATTCACCTCGATGACCAAAATCGATGATGAGGCCGTGTTCACCAGCAACCTGTACCGCTACGGTGTAGACATGCGCTGCAATGTGGGCTTTGGCTTCTGGCAACAAGCCTATGCCAGCAACCAGCCGCTCACGCCAGAGAACTTTAATGCCGCGTATGCCGCACTGTTGGGCATGAAAGGCGATGGTGGCAAGCCGCTGGAAATTAAGGCCAGCACCTTGCTGGTGCCCGCCACCCTGCGCGGTGATGCACTGGATATCGTCGGCGCAGAACGCTTGGCCAACGGCCAGACCAACACCAATAAAGGTGTGGTCGAGTTGATTGTGAGCGGCCGCCTGTAATGGCCGCGCGTAAGCCCGCACCCCTATCCCCGCCTTCCCCCATGAAGGGGGAAGGGGCAAGCACTCCCTCTCCCCTTGTGGGAGAGGGCCGGGGTGAGGGGGCAACCGTATCCATACGGGTCAAAAAACCCCACACCCGCCGCTGGCGTGCGGGGATGTGCTTCACGGCAGAGCCACGTGTCGAATCGGTTACGGATGAAGTGCTCGCCCAATTGCAGGCCGACCCGCTACTGGTGGTTGAGGAGGTTTCAACACCCCCATCCCAACCTTCCCCCATCGAGGGGGAAGGCGCTAATAGCCCCTCCCCCTCGCGGGGAGGGGTTGGGGAGGGGGCTGATTCTGGGGAGGTGGTTAATCCGGATGAAAGCGCCAATACCCCAGCCCAGGCAGCCGAAGGCTAAGCCATGAGCTACTGCACGCTAACCGATCTGACCGAGCGCTATGGCGATGAGGTCATGCAATGGGCCGACCGCGACCAGGACGGCTCGCCCGACCCAGAGCTCATCGCGGCGGCCACAGCCGATGTCGGGGCAGAGATTGATGCCTATCTGGCGGCGCGGTACACCTTGCCGCTCAGCACCACGCCCACCGTGGTGGTGCGTATTGCCTGCGCCTTAGTGCGCGAGCGCTTGGCTCTGGCCGGTGGCGCGAGGATGGATGCAGTAGACCCCATCAAAGCCGAGGCCAGCGATGCCCGCAAGCTCTTGCAAGCCATCGGTGCCGGCAAAGCCAGCATCGGCCTACCCAACCCGGCGCAAACCACCGACGGCGTGCAAATGCAAACCGGCGGCAGAATTTGGGATCGCAATCAATCCGAGGGGTATCTGTAATGAGTGGCTTGTATCAAAACGCCAGGATCGAGGCCAAACTCGACCAACTGCTGGCCGGTGGTAGCGCATCAGGATCGGTAACAGCACTGCCACCAGGCTATGTTGCACCCTTCATGGCCGATTCGATTCCGGATGGCTGGGTCAAGATGGATGGGCAGGCGTTGGCCATTGCCGATTACCCGGTGCTGTATGCGCTCTTTGCTGATCGCTTCAGCAACGGGTTTGATGAGCTGACAACCCGCTCGCAGGCATCCAGTCTGGTTCCTGCCATGACCAGCAACACGGCACCATCGGGCTTTATAGCCAGCGCCTCATCAACTTATGCAGGTTATCCGGCCTATATAGCATTTGATGGCATAACAGGCGGTACCAATGCGTGGATTACGACCAGCGGTGTGTATACCGGATGGCTGCGTATCGACTTGCCTGCAGTCAAGGGCGTGACCAGCTATTCGATCACAGGTCGTGGATCTACGGGCTCGGAACCATCGGACTTCACGCTTGAAGGCAGCAACGATGGCGGTAGCACCTGGACTGTTCTGGACACGCGGAGTGGTGAAACGCTATGGGCTGTTGGCAGCACCCGTAGCTATGAACTGGACGCAAGCCAACTGGCGGCAACGTACAACAGCATCCGGCTGAATATCACTGCATCTGGTGCTCCTGATTCCCACCTGGCCATTGGCGAATTGATGATCAATGGCGGTGATCCAGTCGTTTTGCCGCCACCAGATATCGGTCAGTTCCGTGTACCGAACCTCAAATCCAGCCCGGCCGACCTGCCCGGTGCAGTTTGGTGCGTGAAGGTTGGCTGAGATGAGCTTTTTAAGCCTTGAAGCCACACTGGTCGCCCGCCTTAAAGCCACGCTACCCGGCGATGTGCAGGTGCTCACAGCGGCCGATTTGGCGGGTGTGGCCGAAGGCAGCCAGCCCACGCCAGCCGTGCATGTGGTGTATGGCGGTTATCGGGTGCTGGAAACGAATGCCGGTTTTTCAAGCATCGAGCAAACGTGGTTTGCAGTGGTTACGGTACGCAATGCCCGTGCGGTTAAAAGCGGGGCAGGCGCACGGAGCGAGGCGGATGCACTGCTGGATACCGTGTATGAATCGCTCAGTGCCTACAAGCCTGCTAACGCGCGCACGCTGGAACTTACCAATGCCCCCAAGCCGCAAACCACGGCCGGGTTTATGTATTTCCCGCTGGCTTTTAAAACAACCATCACCCTGAGGAACGCCGCATGCTAGTGCGATTAACCAAGCCCCACGAACACGCGGGCAAAGCCAACCCGGCAGGTGCGGAAATTGAGCTGCCCGAGGCAGATGCCCGCTATTTGATATCGATTGATGCGGCGGCATCCATCACGCCCCCATCCCAGCCTTCCCCCATCGAGGGGGAAGGGGTTAAAGCCAAGACCAGTTCAAAACCCAAGTCACAGTCACAGTCACAGGAGACTAAATCATGAGTCAGCAAATCGTTTGGAACGGCCAAGGCCCCATCTACCAAGGGGTGTACGACCCAAGCAACGGCACCGCCGATGAAGGCTTTTTAACCAACATCGTGCCCTTGCCCTGCGCGGTTAAAACCTTCACAACCTCGCTCAAAGTCGATACCAAGGCAATCAAAGAGAGCTGCTCCGGCCAGCGGCTGGATTTTGCCGAAATCGAAACGGGCAAGTCGATGAGCGTGAAGTTGGAACTCGTTTCGTTCAGCCGCCGCGAACTGGCACAAGCGCTGTACGGCATCGATCTGCTTAAACCAGCGGGCACGGTAACCAGTGAGCTGATTCGCCCAAGCATCGCCGCCGGTGAGTTTGTATTCACCAAGCATGCCAAAATCAGCACGATCGTGATTACCGACAGCAACGCGACACCAGCCACCTTGGTCGCCGGTACGGATTATGCGGTGATCGATGCGGATCAGGGCGCGATCCAGATCAAAAACATCACCGGATTCACCCTGCCTCTGAAACTGGCTTACGAGTCTGCCGAATACGGCAATATCGCCGCCTTCTCGCAAACCGCACTGAAAACCGGCTTGATCTTCACCGGCATCAACTCCGATGGCATCAAGAAGCGTATGGCTATCCCACAAATGCGCTTAACCCCATCGGGTGATTTTAATTGGCTATCGGATGATGCCGCCGTGTTGTCGTTCGGCGGCTCGGTGTATTACACCCCGGGGCTCGATTCAGAACTGTTCGGCGAGTTCATGCGGGTCATCACACTGGCCGCTTAATCCTCAACAAAGCCTGTTTTACTTGCCTTGAAAGGAGGTTTGAAGCGGGCTTGATTGAGGGTTAGCGAAAAATTCCCCGCCAAAAATACCAAACCAGATAACCCACGCTCAACACAAGAACGCCCACCGGCACACCGATTAAAAAAATGAGCATGAGCCAGTGTGGGTTTGTGAGCAAAAACAAGAGCACGGGCAGCATCAGTAAAAACGCAATTTGGCTTTGTAACGTTTTGTTTTTGGGTTTATTTGATTCCATACGGAGCGCCTCGTGTCAGGTCAAAATCTTGAGTTAGCACTTAAGCTCAAAATAGCGCAATCCGGGCTGGAAAACATCCAGAACTTGATTGGTGAGCTTAAATCGGCGGGTATTGCCACCGATGGCCTTGAGGCCGACGCGGCCCAACTTGCCGCAGAACTCAATAGCGTTGATGGTGCAACCAAACAAGCAGCAGCTTCCACCGAAAAATCAACCCAAGCATATAGTGGTGCCGCCAAAGGCGTACGCTCAATCTCAGAGCAACTGGCCGAAGCACGCACAGCGCTTTTGGCTTATATCGGCGCGCAATCGGCCATTGGTGCTGCGGGCAACCTGACCAATCTGGCCGATGAATATAAATCCCTTGAAGCGCGAATCAAGTTAGCCGTTGGCGAACAGGGCAACCTAAAAACGGCCATGGATGCCGTATCGCAAACCGCGCTGACAACCGGGCAAAACCTCAATACGGTGGGCGAGCTCTACGCGTCACTGGGTCGCTCGACCCAAGCCAGCCAAGAACAAATCGCCGCGCTAACCGACACTATTGCCAAGGCGACCGCGCTATCTGGTGGTTCAGCAGAATCGGCAAATGCCGCCATCACCCAGCTCAACCAGTCTTTAGACAGCGGTGTATTTCGGGGCGATGAATTCAACTCGGTCATGGAGCAAGCGCCGATTATCGTGGGTGCGCTGGCTAAATCACTTGGCGTGACGCGGGGCGAACTGCGCGGCATGGCCAATGATGGCACCCTGACCGCCGATGTGGTGACAAAAGCGCTACTCGATCAAAAAGCAGCCATTGATGAGAGCTTTAGCAAGCTGCCCCTCACTATTTCCCGCGCCGCAGAAAATGTGAAAACCAATTTCGCGCTGATGGTCGGCGAGCTGGATAAAACCAGTGGGGCATCGGCAACAGTGGCGGCTGCCATCAATGGCATTGCCGATAATTTAGAGGCCATATCACGCATTGCAGTTGAAGCGGGTGCGATTTTAGCCACGGCTTTTGCTGCTAAGTCGGTGCCTGCGATTATTGGTTTTACAAAAGAACTTGTCGTGGCCACAAAAGCGGCAGGCGGCCTGCGCGCAATGATGGCCGCTATCCCATCATCATTGGTTATTACTGCCGCGCTGGTTGGTGGCCAGTTGGTGATCGATCAGCTTTTGAAAATTGCGGAGCTCAATTCAGAGGCCGGTAAAAATGCGGCAGCAGCACAGGAAACGGCGCGTAAACAACTGCAAGAGTTCTTGTCTGACCAGCAGGCAAAAATCACTGCGCTGGAACAGTACAAAAACACGGTTGCTGTTGGCTCGGAAGAATTCGGAAAAATGTCCGACTTCGAGCGCAAGCAATACGAGCTAAACATTGATGCCGCACGCCGGTACAACATCGCCCTTAAATTGGCGGCCTATGCGCAAAAGGAACTTGGCGTTACGGTTACCGCCAATGCGGCGGAGGCACAAAAGGCGCTTGATCAGCTTGCCTTATCGCAGACGGCAGTGGACAACCAAGTTTCACTCGGTGCGCAGGCGCTCATCAAGCAGTTTGATGCCGCTACCCTTGCCGGGCAAAAAACCACTGATGTGCTCAAAGGCATGGCGCAATCGCTGGATATTGGCAGCGCGGAGAGCATTCAGGCATTCGGTGAGGCGCTGGTAGAGCTGGAACAAAAAGGAGCGATCAGTGCGGCACAGGTTGAACAGAGCTGGTCTCAATCGCTATCTAAACTCAGCAGCGAGGATCTGGCCGCCTTCGCCATCAACGCCAAAGCAGCATTCAACAGTGGCGAGCGTGATGCGGCGGCGCTGGCCGAGGCACTAAATGCCCAACTGAGTGAAGCGGCCAAACGGGTCGGCGTCGATTTAAGCGCCGCCATGGGTGGTGTATCTGCACCTGTTAAAACCGCGCTCGACAATGTCAATGCGTTTGAGCAGGGATTGATTGCAACGGGTAAAACTGCCGCGCAGATTCAACCGGCGATGGAACTTGCATTGGGTAAGGCGATCGACACTGCCAAAACGCAGGCCGATATCGACGCGCTGAAAACCAAGATCCACGGTTATCAACAAAAAGGCGAATTGGCGGCAGCCAGTGCCGCGCGCCTCAATGATCAGCTACTCCTACAAAAACAGGCTGTCGATGCCGCAACACCTGGGGTTGGTAATCTGGCGGCTGGTATTTCGAAACTCATCGCTGGTGCATCTGGGTATGCCGAAATAGCTGGATTACGGTTACAAATCCAACAAATGGGGCGTGACAATGAGCTGACTGCATCGCAAGTTAATGAAAATTTGGCTGCGCTGGATAAACAGGCGGCTGCGCTGGATAAACAGACAACCTCGATCAAATCCAATGCATCCGCAGCGGGTAAAGCGAAAAAGTCCGCGCTTGAGCTGCAGCAGGAATACAACCCTCTTTCCAACGCAGCGCTGGACGCGACGGGCAACCTCGACGACATGAACCAAACTCTGAGCGATTCCGAAGGGATTGCTCAGATGGTTTCAAGCAAGATCGAGGCGGCGTTGGACTCGATCGGCGCGCTGAGTAAGGGTGCAGAAGCTGCCGCGCGGTCGATTCGTACGGCCAGCGGGGACTGGCGTGATTGGGCGTCTGCGGTCGGCGGGATGGACCCAAAACAGTTCGTGAACCAAGATCAAGCGCTGGCTGGCCTGAACGATCAGCTCGCTCAATTCCAAGAATCGGCGAGTCAGGCGGCGGATCAGATCAAGTATCTGAATAATGATTTGAATGCCGCCGGGCTTGAGTGGGTTGGGTTGAATAAAGGGCTGGCCAGCATCTACACGTTTACCCAGAAACTCGCCGAAGCCAAAATCGAGATGACGCAATTTAAATTGGCGCAGTACGACATCAACGAGTCGGTAAAAAATGGTGGTCTCACGCTGGAAGAGCAAGCCCGCAAGCTCCAGCAGCTGAAAAACCAATATAGCGATCTGGATTCTGCCTCGCTGCGGGATCTGCAGGACCAAATCGACCAGGTCAATGGCAAGTTGAAAGCCATGCAGGACCAGGCCACGGCCACCCTGCAATCACTGCAAGAAGAGCTGGCAAATCAGCAGGGTGACTATGCAACCGCTGCCGAGATCGAAGCAAAACAGAAAATCCTCAAGCTGCAACAGCAGATCGAAGAAGCACGCACGGCGGGCAATGCGGCGGCGGTTGAATCTCTGCAAAAAGCGCTGGATATCCAGGCCAAACTCAACGCGACCGCACTGGCTGAAGCCAAGGCGAAAGAGCAACAGGCCAAAGATGCGAACAAAACTAAAACGGCCAGCAGCTCATCCAGTACCACAACGACAACGTCATCAAACAGTGGTGGGGGCGCGAGTCCGGTACCGGCAGCAGCGGGTGCCCCGCCAGTCAACATTCATATCGGCGGTGTGCTCGATGTCAACGATCGGACCACGCTGGATAGTCTGGCGCGCAAGCTGCAACCCGTTTTCACTGATTTAGCACGCCGAGGAGCTGTCTGATGACCAGCATTTCCGTAAACCGCATCATTGGCAATATCGATAATGCCATCCGTCCGGCGCTGATCACACCAAGCAGCCAACGCGGCAGTACCGATATCCGCATCACGGCTCAGAGCAAGCAGGGTCGCGGCCGTATGAACGTGACCGGCCCTTATACCGGCGCGGTCGATAGCGTGATCGATGTGGAAATCATAGGCGGTGCGGGCGCGGCCATGCGCGCCACCACACCCGTTACTCGGGGTGTGGGTAACGGCCAGATGACCATTTCGGCGATTACCCCCGGCGCAGTGGCCCAAACGCTGACCTTCGCGCTGCTCGATGCCGGTGATCCATCGGTCGCGGCGACTCTGGATTTTTTCGGGGTCACACTGGCCGCCAAAACGCCCGGCGCGGCGGGTAACGCCTTAAGCCTGTCGGTCACGCAAAACCTGACCACCGCGGCGCTACCCTATGCTCTGCTCGATGCGATTACAAAAGGCACCACTGATTTTGATGGCCCGGCGTTTGATTGGGGCAGCCCGGCCACAGCCGATGGCGGCATCCCATCCAGCGCCCCGCGCATCCGCTTTGATGGCTTCCCACAGGTACATCGCGCCTGGAAAGAGTGGAATGCCAGCGCATGGACATACCACATCGACCCCGCTCCGGAGTACGACCTACCCACCGATACGCAGTTGCTCGCCGTGAGCGGTGATTACACCCTAACGCTGACCGATGGCACCACCACCGAAACGTATCACGCCATCACGCTGTATGACTTTTTAACGCAAGTGCAGGCGCGCTCGGCGATGATCGAGGTGCGCGGCACCATCGCCGATGACCGCGCCCCCGGCGGCATGGCCGTAACCGACATCCCCCTGCGTACCGATGCCCACGCACTGCCCGCAACCAAGTCCGTGCAGAGTATCTATGCCACCCCGCTGCAAGCAGTGGCCGCAGCACCTACCGCGCCAACGGAGAATATCAAGATCACCTGCAAGGGCGCGGGCGCGGTGGGGCGTGAGGTTTGGAGCGTGGCCGGTTCGGTCTCGGGCACTCTGCCCGACGCGCTGACTGATGAGGAGTATGACCAAGGCCCCATCCGCTTTCACATCCCGCCGATCATCACGCCCATCACCAACCAGGCGCGCATCAGCGCCAAGCCGAGCTATGTATCGCGCGATACCGCCAAGGACGAAGGGCTGCCCAGTATCTGCCTCAACCCGCTCACACTGGGGGCGCAAGCCACCGATAAAACCATCACCTACACCTACACCGCGCGCCCACCGACAGAATGCTCTTGCGATGGCAAAAGTGTGGGGGCGCCATCCGATTTTTGTTTAGGACTGGAGGATCAAAATATGGGCACATTAGATGCCGCGTATCAAACGCGGCTCACGGCGCTGTATCAATGGCGCAGTGATATGGTGGCGGGGAATACAACACACACGCCATCATCCGTTATCTCTGGTACACCAGGGATACCAGGGACGCCACCTCTCACGACAGGTGATTCGTGGTCGATTAACGCATCTTTCAGCATTGGATTAGATTATATCTATGTAAGATTCGATGATTTCACGAATCAACAAGACACACAATCTGCGGCCGATGCCCTTAAAAATTCAGTTATAACATCAGGCTATGCGATTGAGGGCGGAGCAGTCACGGCGGCTGGATACACAGGTATATGCCTGACGACGTACGATAGTGGCCTATATGACATGACAGGAGATAGTTTTTTATATACCAATGTGCTTTTCAATCAGGGGACAATCGTTTCTCCCGGCACCCCCGGAACCCCCGGCACCCCAGACCAGGTATCATCTGCAAGCCTTTCTGGCGCATATATTGACATTAAATGGATCGACGCCGCCACCGACATTCTAGCGAAGAATCTGGCTGACATTTACGACATAACGGCCGCCGCCACCGAATGGGATGCGCTGTTTGTCATTGTGCAGAACGACTTGCAATTTTTGCTTACCAGCACGGCCGATGATGTAGGCAATACCCCACCAACCGATGAACAGCAGCTTAGCTTCCTTAACAAATACAAAAGTCACGGCGATTACATTCTTTCTTTGGCGGGTATCCCCCCAAAATCTGATGCCAGCAGCACAACGGCAGCCGGGGACGGCTGCTGGCAGGATGACCCCTCGGCGACTTTCTGGTGGGTTCCGGATGATGATGAACTGGCACCGGCTTTTAACAATAAGGTATATGTATCATCACGTAAGGGCT
>JACDJC010002061.1_pt1 | contig 16516 bp, 23 predicted proteins | sample 7454191 | NCBI WGS metagenome assembly JACDJC01 (sample SAMN14253291, study PRJNA609438) | sludge metagenome | isolation source: sludge after 25d culture with pyrite and EDTA | collected 2018-12-20 | reverse complement strand
TTCGTCGCGCGCATCGCGGAGTAGTCGACCATGGCTCAGATGAAGATCGAGGACGTCCGCGCGATGAGCGCCGATCAGATGGACGATGCGGTTCTCAACCTGAAGAAGGAGCGCTTCAACCTGCGTTTCCAGCGCGCCACCGGGCAGCTCGAAAACACCTCGCGCCTACGTGAGGCGCGGCGCGACATCGCACGTATCAAGACGGTGGCCGCGCAGAAGCGCGCCGCCGAGAGCAAGAAGAAGTAAGGGGCGAAAGATGCCGAAGCGTACTCTCCAGGGCGTCGTCGTCAGCGACAAGCAGGACAAGACCGTTGTCGTGCGCGTCGACCGCCGTTTCACCCACCCGCTCTACAAGAAGACCATCCGTCGGTCCAAGAACTACCACGCGCACGACGAGAACAACGAGTTCAAGACGGGCGACACGGTGCGGATCGAGGAGAGCAAGCCGCTCTCGAAACTGAAGCGCTGGACCGTGGTCCAGGGCGAGAAGAAGAAAACAGCTTAAGCGCAATCGCGCATAGAAAGAGGACGAGGTGCATCAATGATTCAGATGCAGACCAACCTCGACGTGGCCGATAATTCCGGCGCGCGCCGTGTCATGTGTATCAAGGTTCTTGGAGGCTCCAAGCGCCGCTACGCCACGGTGGGCGACATCATTGTCGTCTCGATCAAGGAAGCCATTCCGCGCGGGAAGGTGAAGAAGGGCGACGTCATGAAGGCCGTCGTCGTGCGCGTCGCCAAGGACATCCGCCGTCCCGACGGCTCGGTGATCCGCTTCGACCGCAACGCGGCGGTGCTGATCAACAACCAGTCCGAGCCGATCGGCACCCGCATCTTCGGGCCGGTGCCGCGCGAGCTGCGCGCCAAGAACCACATGAAGATCATCTCGCTTGCGCCGGAGGTGCTGTGATGGCCGCCAAGATTCGCAAGGGTGACAAGGTCATCGTCCTGACCGGCCGCGACAAGGGCCGGACCGGCGAGGTGTTCGAGGTGCGCCCCGGCGAGGGACGCGCGCTGGTGCGCGGCGTCAACCTCGTCAAGCGCCATCAGAAGCAGACCCAGAACCAGGAAGGCGGCATCATCTCCAAGGAGTCGCCGATCCACCTGTCGAATATCGCGCTCGTCGGCAAGGACGGCAAGCCGACCCGCGTCGGCTTCAAGATTCAGACGGATGGCACCAAGGTGCGCATCGCCAAGCGCACGGGAGCAGAGATCGATGGCTGAGACCGCTTACGTTCCGCGTCTTCGCGCGCAATTCGACAAAGAGATTCGCGGCAAGCTGATCGAGCAGTTCGGCCTCACCAACGCCATGCAGGTGCCGGCGCTCGAAAAGGTCGTGATCAACATGGGCATCGGCGAGGCCGTCAACGACCGCAAGAAGGTCGAGCTCGCCGCCGCCGACCTTGCGCTGATCGCCGGCCAGAAGCCGATCGTCACCCATTCGCGCAAGGCGATCGCCACCTTCAAGCTGCGCGAGGGCCAGGCCATCGGCTGCAAGGTCACGCTGCGCAAGAGCCGGATGTACGACTTCGTCGACCGTCTGGTGAACATCGCGCTGCCTCGCGTGCGTGACTTCCGCGGCCTCAATCCGAAGAGCTTCGACGGCCGCGGCAATTATTCGCTCGGCCTCAAGGAGCATCTGGTGTTCCCGGAGATCGACTACGACAAGTCGGGCGAGACCTGGGGCATGGACATTACGATCTGCACCTCCGCGACCAGCGACGAGCAGGCGCGCGCGTTGCTGACCGCTTTCAATTTCCCGTTCCGGCAGTGAGACGCCGACGTCAGGCGTCTCAAACGCGGAAAGGTATGGAGACTTAAGCTCTATGGCGAAGAAAAGTTCAGTCGAGAAGAACAACCGGCGTCAGAGGATGGCGAAGAACGCGGCTGCGAAGCGCGCGAAGCTGAAGGCGATCATCGCGGACAAGAAGAAGCCGATGGAAGAGCGCTTCGCCGCGACCATCAAGCTCGCCGAGCTGCCGCGCAATTCGTCGGCGACCCGCATCCGCAACCGCTGCGAGATTTCGGGCCGGTCGCGTTCGGTCTATCGCAAGAACAAGATGAGCCGCATCGCGCTGCGCGAGTTCGGCTCCAAGGGCCTGATTCCGGGCCTGGTCAAGTCGAGCTGGTAAGGGAGGTCGGTCATGTCAACACACGATCCGATCAGCGATCTCATCACCCGCATTCGCAACGCGCAGATGCGCTCGAAGTCCAAGGTCACGACGCCGGGCTCGAAGATGCGCGCCAACGTGCTCGAAGTGCTCAAGGCCGAGGGCTACATCCGCGGCTATGCGCAGGTGGAGCACAAGAGCGGCCACAACGAGCTCGAGATCGAGCTGAAGTATTTCGACGGCGAGCCGGTGATCCGCGAGATCGAGCGGGTGTCGAAGCCCGGCCGCCGGGTCTACGCTTCGGTGAAGAACCTGCCGCGGGTCCGCAACGGCCTCGGCATCTCGGTGCTGTCGACCCCGAAGGGGATCATGGCCGACCACGACGCGCGCGATGCGAACGTCGGCGGCGAAGTCCTCTTCACGGTGTTCTAAGGAAGGATAGAGTCATGTCGCGCGTAGGCAAAAGGCCGGTCGCGGTCGCAGCGGGAGTGACCGCGAGCGTCGAAGGACAGACCGTCAAGGTGAAGGGGCCGAAGGGCCAGCTCCAGTTCGTCGTGCACGACGACGTTTCGGTCGAGATGAAGGACGGCGCGATCCGCGTCGCGCCGCGTTTCGAGACCAAGCGGGCGCAGGCGCTGTACGGCACCTCGCGCGCCCAGATCGCGAATCTGATCGAGGGCGTCACCAAGGGCTTCGAGAAGAAGCTCGAGATCACCGGCGTCGGCTATCGCGCCGCGCTGCAGGGCAAGAACCTGCAGCTCGCGCTCGGTTACAGCCACGACGTGGTCTACCCGATCCCGGAAGGGATCCAGATCACCGTGCCGAAGCCGACCGAGATCACTATCGCCGGCAACGACAGCCAGCGCGTCGGCCAGGTGGCAGCCGAGATCCGCGGCTATCGTCCGCCGGAGCCTTACAAGGGCAAGGGCGTGAAGTACGCCAACGAGTTCATCTTCCGCAAGGAAGGCAAGAAGAAGTAACGGAGCCGGTCATGTCGAAACTCAAGGTCACGAATGCCCGGCGCAAGCAGCGCGTGCGCCTCGCGCTGCGCCGGTCCGCAAACGGGCGTCCGCGCCTGTCGGTGTTCCGCTCCTCGAAGCACATCTACGCCCAGGTCATCGACGACCTGAAGGGCGAGACGCTGGCGTCGGCCTCCTCGCTGGAGAAGACGATGCGCGAAGGCGGCAAGACCGGCGCCAACATCGACGCGGCGAAGGCGGTCGGCAAGCTGCTCGCGGAGCGCGCGGTGAAGAACGGCGTCAAGGAAGTGGTCTTCGACCGCGGCGGCTATCTCTATCACGGCCGCGTCAAGGCGCTGGCCGATGCGGCGCGCGAGAGCGGCCTGAGCTTCTAAGTCATCGATCGAAGGAACAGAGGCAGAGGCCTCTCAAGGATTGGACAAAACAATGGCAGCTGAACGCGAACGCGGTGGACGCGAACGGGGCGGTCGGGATCGGGAAGAGCGCGACAGCGAGTTCGTCGACAAGCTCGTCCACATCAATCGCGTGGCGAAGGTCGTCAAGGGCGGCAAGCGCTTCGGCTTCGCGGCGCTGGTGGTGATCGGCGATCAGAAGGGCCGGGTCGGTTTCGGCCACGGCAAGGCGCGCGAAGTGCCCGAGGCGATCCGCAAGGCGACCGAATCGGCGAAGCGCAACCTGACCCGCGTCGCGCTGCGTGAGGGCCGCACCCTGCATCACGACATCGCCGGCCGTCACGGCGCCGGCCGCGTCTACCTGCGCGCCGCGCCCGCGGGCACCGGCATCATCGCCGGCGGCCCGATGCGCGCCGTGTTCGAGACGCTCGGCATCCAGGACGTGGTCGCCAAGTCGATCGGATCGTCGAACCCCTACAACATGGTGCGCGCGACCTTCAACGCGCTGAAGCACCAGGACTCGCCGCGCTCGGTCGCCAACCGCCGCAACATCAAGGTGTCGACGCTGCAGTCGCGCCGTGTCGGCGGCGATGCGGAAGCGGTTGCGGAATAATCGGCGGAGCGATCTCCGCGAATTTTTTGGAGTGAAGACCATGGCCAAGGCCGCAAAGACGATCAAGGTGGAGCAGGTCGGCAGTCCGATCCGCCGCCATCACTCGCAGCGCGCGACGCTGGTCGGCCTGCAGCTCAACAAGATCGGTCGCGTCGCCGAACTGCAGGACTCGCCTGCGGTTCGCGGCATGATCGCCAAGGTGCAACACCTCGTCCGCATCGTCGACGAGAAGTAAGGAAGCGAACGATGAAGCTCACCGAGATCGCCGACAACGCCGGCGCGCGCAAGAAGCGCATGCGGGTCGGCCGTGGCATTGGTTCCGGCAAGGGCAAGCAGTCGGGCCGCGGCGGCAAGGGCCAGACCGCGCGCTCGGGCGTGCGCATCAAGGGCTTCGAGGGCGGCCAGATGCCGCTGCATCGCCGCCTGCCGAAGCGCGGCTTCAACAACATCTTCCGCCTGGAGCTGACCGAGGTGAACCTCGATCGCCTGCAGGAGGCGATCGACGCCAAGAAGCTCGACGCGGGCGCGGCCATCGACGCTGCGGCGCTGGTGAAGTCCGGCCTGCTGCGCCGCTCCAGGGACGGCGTGCGCCTGCTCGGCCGCGGCGAGCTCAAGACGAAGATCAACATCGAAGTCCATGGCGCCACCCAGAGCGCGATCGAGGCGGTCGAGAAGGCCGGCGGTTCGGTGAAGATCCTCGCGCCCGCGAAGGACGCGGCCGCCCAGAAGGCGGCGGCCAAGAAGCCGAACAGGAAGGCTTCGTAAATTCCGTCATGCCCGGGCCTTGTGCCGGGCATCCGCGCCTTTAGCTTCTTGTCGTGGAAGACGCGGATGATCGGGATCACCCGGTCGTGACGAGCGAAAGGACCGGGACGTAAATGGCCTCTGCAGCGGAACAACTGGCGGCAAATCTCAATTTCGCGGCGTTCGCCAAGGCCGACGAACTCAAGAAGCGCATCTGGTTCACGCTGGGCGCGCTGCTGGTCTACCGCCTCGGCACCTATGTTCCGCTTCCCGGCATCGATCCGAACATCTGGGAGCAGGTCTTCAGGTCGCAGGCCGGCGGCATTCTCGGCATGTTCAACATGTTCGCCGGCGGCGGCATCAACCGCATGGCGATCTTCGCGCTGAACATCATGCCGTACATCTCGGCATCGATCATCCTGCAGCTCCTGACCTCGGTGTCGCCGCAGCTCGAGGCCCTCAAGAAGGAGGGCGAAGCCGGCCGCAAGGTCATCAACCAGTACACCCGCTATCTCACCGTGGTTCTGGCCGCGTTCCAGGCCTATGGCATCGCCGTCGGCCTCGAGGGCGCCGGCAACGTGGTGGCGGAGCCCGGCATGTTCTTCCGCCTGTCGACGTCGGTGACGCTGGTCGGCGGCACCATGTTCCTGATGTGGCTCGGCGAGCAGATCACCTCGCGCGGCATCGGCAACGGCATCTCGCTCATCATCATGGCCGGCATCGTCGCCGAATTGCCGTCGGCCATCGCCGGCACGCTGGAGCTCGGCCGCCAGGGCGCGCTGTCGACCGTCTTCATTCTCGCCATCATCGTCATGGCGACCGCGGTGATCGCGGTGATCGTGTTCGTGGAGCGCGCCCAGCGCCGGCTGCTGATCCAGTATCCGAAGCGCCAGGTCGGCAACAAGATGTTCGAGGGCCAGTCCTCGCATCTGCCGCTCAAGCTCAACACCTCCGGCGTGATCCCGCCGATCTTCGCCTCGTCGCTGCTCTTGCTGCCGACCACGATCGCGCAGTTCAACGCCGGCAAGGGGCCGGAGTGGTTCCAGTGGCTGACGACCCAGCTCAGTCACGGCCGCCCGCTGTTCCTGGCGCTGTATCTCGCGCTGATCGTGTTCTTCACGTTCTTCTATACCGCCGTCGTGTTCAATCCGACCGAGACCGCCGACAACCTGAAGAAGCACGGCGGCTTCATTCCGGGCATCCGTCCGGGCGAGCGCACCGCGGAGTACATCGACTACGTGCTGTCGCGCATCACCGTGGTCGGCGCGATCTATCTCGCGGTGGTCTGTCTGATTCCGGAGATCCTGATCTCCTACGCGTCGGTGCCGTTCTATCTCGGCGGCACCTCGCTCTTGATCGTCGTCAGCGTGACGATGGATACGGTCGCCCAGGTGCAGGGCTATCTGCTCGCGCATCAGTATGAAGGGCTGATCCGCAAATCGAAACTGAGGGGCCGCCGTAAATGAGATTGATTCTTCTCGGGCCGCCGGGGGCGGGCAAGGGAACGCAGGCGCAAAGGCTGGTTCAGAAACACGGCATCGTTCAGCTCTCCACGGGGGACATGCTTCGCGCCGCTGTCGCCGCCGCAACGCCGATCGGCCTCAAGGCGAAGGACATCATGGCGGGCGGCGGGCTGGTGCCCGACGACGTCGTGGTCGGCATCATCTCCGAGCGCATCGACCAGCCGGACGCGCGGAACGGTTTCATCCTCGACGGGTTTCCGCGCACGGTGCCGCAGGCGCAGGCGCTCGACGCGCTGCTCAAGCGCAAGCGGCTGGCGCTCGATGCGGTGATCGAACTGCGCGTCAACGAGAGCGCGCTGCTGCAGCGGGTCGAGACGCGGGTCGCGCAGATGCGCGAACGCGGCGAGGAGATCCGGGCCGACGATACGCCCGAGGTGCTGTCCAAGCGGCTGGCGAGCTACCGCGCCCAGACCGAGCCGCTGGTTCACTACTACGCGGACAAGCGCAAGCTCGCGACCGTCGACGGCATGGCGTCCATCGACGAGGTGGAAGCGGCGATCAGCCGGGTTCTGACGGCGCTGGCAGCCGAATCGCCGGCCAGGCCGGCCCGCAAGGCGGTCCGGACCACGGGCGGCAAGAAGGCGGGAAAGACGGCGGCGAAGACGGCCAAGACTTCCGGCAGGAAGAAGGCCTCCAGCCGGAAGAAGGCCCCGGCCCGGAAGGCCGCCAAGGCGCCTCGCAAGGTTGCCAAGGCGGCATCCAAGACGGCCAAAGCGGCCCGCAAGGGCGTCGGAAAGGCTGCCAAAGGCGCTAAAACCGCCAAAAAGGCCACCAGGAAGACCGCGGGCCGACCCAAGGCCAGGAAGGCCGGAACCCGGGTGACCAAAGCCACCCGGAAGGCCGGGACGGTGGCCAAAAAGGGTACGAAACAGCGCGCCAAGACCGCCAAAAGGTTGACGAAACGCCGCTGAATACATTAATAAGCCCGCATCCAGTCGGAAGTTTTCAGACGATGCCGGGCCCCGAAGGAAGAATGGGGAGGGCGTCGTGTTCGCGTTTGCGGATGCCGCCCGACACAGAATAACGAAAGCCGCCCGAGTGGACGGCGACAGGAGCGAAGACCGTGGCCCGTATTGCCGGTGTGAACATTCCGACCAACAAGCGCGTGCTGATCGCGCTCCAGTACATTCATGGCATCGGCCAGAAGAATGCGGCCGAGATCGTGGAGAAGGTGAAGATCCCGGCCGAGCGTCGCGTCTCGCAGCTCACCGACCAGGAAGTCCTGCAGATCCGCGAGATCATCGACCGCGACTATCTGGTCGAGGGCGATCTGCGCCGCGAGGTCGGCATGAACATCAAGCGCCTGATGGACCTCGGCTGCTATCGGGGCCTGCGCCATCGCCGCGGCCTTCCGGTGCGCGGCCAGCGCACCCATACCAACGCGCGCACGCGCAAGGGCCCGGCCAAGGCCATCGCCGGCAAGAAGAAATAAGAGCGAATGGGGAATAGCGAACAGTTTCCGTTCGCTATTCGCCGCTCACTATTCGCTTATCTGGTGTAGCCGCTGGCATTACGGCGGCGTCGAGATCGCAAGAAGGAACTGCAATGGCTAAAGAAGCAACGCGCGTCCGCCGTCGTGAGCGCAAGAACATCGCCTCCGGCATCGCGCACGTGAACTCCTCGTTCAACAACACCACCATCACCATCACCGACGCGCAGGGCAACACCATCGCCTGGTCGTCGGCCGGCACGATGGGCTTCAAGGGATCGCGCAAGTCGACCCCGTATGCGGCGCAGGTCGCCGCCGAGGACGTGTCGAAGAAGGCGCAGGAGCACGGCATGCGCACTCTCGAGGTCGAGGTTGCCGGTCCGGGCTCGGGCCGCGAGTCGGCCCTGCGCGCGCTGCAGGCCGCGGGCTTTACCGTGACGTCGATCCGCGACGTGACCACGATCCCGCACAACGGTTGCCGCCCGCGCAAGCGCCGGCGCGTCTGATCTTATTTGCTGCCGCGGGCGACGGAGCCCGCGTTGTTTTCACGCTGACGCGGAACGCTCCGCGCCGCCGGCGTCTCCAACGCCAAGACCGCGAATGGCATGGGTGAACCAGTGACGATCCAGAAAAATTGGCAAGAACTCATTCGTCCGAACAAGCTCAATGTGACGCCCGGTTCGGATTCGACCCGTTTCGCCACCGTTATCGCCGAGCCGCTGGAGCGCGGCTTCGGCCAGACGCTCGGCAACGCGCTGCGCCGCGTGCTGTTGTCGTCGCTGCAGGGCGCGGCGGTGCAGTCGGTGCACATCGACGGCGTGCTGCACGAGTTCTCCTCGATCGCCGGCGTGCGCGAGGACGTCACCGACATCGTGCTCAACGTCAAGGACATCTCGATCAAGATGCAGGGCGAGGGCCCCAAGCGCATGGTCGTGAAGAAGCAGGGTCCGGGCGTCGTCACCGCCGGCGACATCCAGACCGTCGGCGACATCGTCGTGCTCAATCCGGAGCTCGTGCTGTGCACCCTCGACGAGGGCGCCGAGATCCGCATGGAATTCACGGTCAACACCGGCAAGGGCTACGTCGCCGCCGAGCGCAACCGTCCCGAGGACGCGCCGATCGGCCTCATTCCCGTCGACAGCCTGTTCTCGCCGGTCCGCAAGGTGTCCTACAAGGTCGAGAACACCCGCGAAGGCCAGATCCTCGACTACGACAAGCTGACGCTGACCATCGAGACCAACGGCGCCATCACGCCGGAGGATGCGCTCGCCTATTCGGCGCGCATCCTGCAGGACCAGCTCAACGTCTTCGTGAACTTCGAGGAGCCCCGCAAGGAGGTTGCCGCCGAGATCATCCCCGATCTCGCCTTCAACCCCGCCTTCCTCAAGAAGGTCGACGAGCTCGAGCTGTCGGTGCGTTCGGCCAACTGCCTGAAGAACGACAACATCGTCTATATCGGCGATCTGGTGCAGAAGTCGGAAGCGGAGATGCTCCGCACCCCGAACTTCGGCCGCAAGTCGCTGAACGAGATCAAGGAAGTGCTGGCCCAGATGGGCCTTCACCTCGGCATGGAAGTGCCGGGCTGGCCGCCGGAGAATATCGACGAGCTGGCCAAGCGCTTCGAGGATCACTACTGAGCGACCGCTGCTCCGGATCGTCGCTGACGCGGCATCCGGAATGACGGGATATTCACCGGGCGAACGCAGGAAGCCCACCTGAGCGACATCTCCGGCACGCCGTCGGAAGAGATTGAGGATCAAGTCAATGCGTCACGGAAAAGTTCACCGCAAGCTCAACCGCACGGCGGAGCACCGCAAGGCGATGTTCGCCAACATGGCGGCCGCGCTGATCAAGCACGAGCAGATCGTCACCACGCTGCCGAAGGCGAAGGAGCTTCGCCCGATCGTGGAGAAGCTGGTGACGCTGGGCAAGAAGGGCGGGCTGGCGCTGCGCCGTCAGGCGATCGCCGAGCTGCGCGACCACGATCAGGTCAAGAAGCTGTTCGACGTGCTGGCGTCCCGCTACAAGGACCGCCAGGGCGGCTACACCCGCATCATCAAGGCCGGCTTCCGCTACGGCGACAACGCGCCGATGGCGGTGATCGAGTTCGTGGACCGCGACGTCGACGCCAAGGGCCAGGATTCGGGTCCGGTGCAGACGACGGCGGAGGAGGCGGCCTGACCCGCCGCCGAGACGGTTTCGGAAAGCGGCGCGCAAGCGCCGCTTTTTTATTGGGTGCGGCGGACGGCTGCGTCAGGCAATGCTCTCCGATCCTGGTCCATGAGCCGCGGTCCGAATTGCGGGCCGGAGTCGTTTGGGAATATAGTCTTCATACGGATGCCGGCCGGGCCGTGGCTCCGCGGAGGCGGCAGGCTTGAGCTTTCCTGCGCGCTGAAGCAGAGGAGGCCGGCATAGGGTATAGTGATCACCGCGCGCGGCGCGCCGTTTTTGTTATCAGGTTTAGGATAGTTTTCATGACTGTTATCCGTGCTCTCGCGACACCACTGCAACACGCTTTTGTCCGGCGGTGCGTGAACGGCATCAGCCGATGGGCTGCCGTGGCCGCAGGGGTTATCGCGTTTTTCGCGCTTGCCGCGCCCGCGCTGGCCCAGGATCGCTTCGTCCCGTCATCGCCGAACCAGTTGCGGCAGTCCTACGCGCCGATCGTCCAGCGCGTGCAGCCGGCCGTGGTGAACGTTTACGCCGCCAAGATCGTGCAGAACCGCAACCCGCTGCTGGACGATCCGCTGTTCCGCCGCTTCTTCGGGGTGCCCGGCCAGCAGCCCGAGCAGATGCAGCGCGCGCTCGGCTCCGGCGTGATGGTGGATAGCTCCGGCCTTGTCGTCACCAACAACCATGTCATCGAGGGCGCCGACCAGGTGAAGGTGTCGCTGGCCGACAAGCGCGAGTTCGAGGCGGAGATCGTGCTCAAGGACAGCCGCACCGATCTCGCGGTGCTGCGCATCAAGGACGCGAAGGAGAAATTCCCGACGCTGGAGTTCGCCAATTCGGACGACGCGCTGGTGGGCGACGTGGTGCTTGCCATCGGCAACCCGTTCGGCGTCGGCCAGACCGTGACCCACGGCATTATCTCGGCACTGGCGCGCACCCAGGTCGGCATCACCGACTACCAGTTCTTCATCCAGACCGACGCCGCGATCAACCCCGGCAACTCCGGCGGCGCGCTGGTGGACATGGCCGGCAAGCTGGTCGGCGTCAACACCGCGATCTTCTCGCGTTCCGGCGGCTCGCAGGGCATCGGCTTTGCGATCCCCGCCAACATGGTGCGCGTCGTGGTCGCCTCCGCCAAGGGCGGCGGCACCGCGGTGCGGCGGCCATGGCTCGGCGCGCGGCTGCAGGCGGTGACCCCGGAGATCGCCGAAACGCTGGGTCTGCAACGCCCGGCAGGCGCGCTCGTGGCCAATGTCACGCCGGGAAGCCCGGCGGCGCGCGCGGGGCTCAAGCTGTCCGACCTGATCGTCGCCATCGACGGGCAGGCGATCGACGATCCCAACGCGTTCGATTATCGCTTCGCCACGCGGCCGCTCGGCGGCACGGCGCAGATCGACATTCAGCGCGCCGGCAAGCCGCTGCGGCTGACCGTTCCGCTCGAGACGGCGCCCGACACCGGGCGCGACGAGATCGTCATCAGGGCGCGCTCGCCGTTCCAGGGTGCGACGGTCGCCAACATCTCGCCGGCGCTGGCCGATGAATTGAAGCTAGACCCGAGCGTGGAGGGCGTCGTCGTCGTCGGTTTCGCCGATGACGCGCCGGCGCTCGGCGTCGGCTTCCGCAAGGGCGATATCATCGTCGCGGTGAATGGCCAGAAGATCGCCAAGACCAAGGACCTCGACAAGGCCGCGCGCGAGGGGTCGCGGCTCTGGCGCATCACCGTGCTGCGCGGCGGCCAGCAGATCAACGTGACGCTGGGCGGGTAAGCAAAGCGAGGTAGCCGTCATGCCCGGACTTGTTCCGGGCATCCACGTCTTTCTTCGTTGAAGGATGGTTAGGACGTGGATGGCCGGGACGAGCCCGGCCATGACGAATCCGGGAAGCGTAATGGCTGAGCGTCGGAAGCAATCCGGACCCACTCTCTTCGCCGCAGCGGGGCTCGCGCAGGACGCACCGCGTCCGCTGGCCGAGAAGCTGCGGCCGAACGCGCTGGCCGAAGTGGTGGGGCAGGACCATATCCTCGGTCCGGACGGCGCGCTGACGCGGATGCTGGAGACGCGCAGTCTCGGCTCGCTGGTTTTCTGGGGACCGCCCGGCACCGGCAAGACCACGGTGGCGCGGCTGCTGGCCGATGCCACGGACCTGCATTTCGAGCAGATTTCCGCGGTGTTTTCCGGCGTCGCCGATCTGAAGAAGGTGTTCGATGCCGCGCGCGCCCGCCGCGAGACGGGCAAAGGCACGCTGCTGTTCGTCGACGAGGTGCACCGTTTCAACCGCGCGCAGCAGGATTCCTTCCTGCCGGTGATGGAGGACGGCACCGTGGTGCTGGTCGGCGCCACCACGGAGAATCCCTCGTTCGAGCTCAACGCCGCGCTCCTGTCCCGCGCGCGCGTGCTGGTGTTTCACCCGCTCGACGCAGCGGCCATCGAGAAGCTCTATGCGCGCGCCGAGGAGATCGAGGGCCGCAGGCTGCCGCTCGATGCGGAGGCGCGCGGGGTGCTGGTGCGGATGGCCGATGGCGACGGCCGCGCCGCGCTGACGCTTGCCGAGGAGGTCTGGCGCGCCGCGCGCAGCGAGGAGGTTTTCACCGCCGCGCAGGTGCAGGACATCCTGCAGCGCCGCGCGCCGATCTACGACAAGTCGGCCGACGGCCACTACAACCTGATCTCGGCCCTGCACAAGGCGGTGCGCGGCTCCGATCCGGATGCGGCGCTGTATTATCTCGCCCGCATGCTGGATGCCGGCGAGGACCCGCTGTTCCTGGCGCGGCGCGTGGTGCGCATGGCGGTGGAGGACATCGGCCTTGCCGATCCGCAGGCCTTGGTGATCGCCAATGCCGCCAAGGACGCCTACGATTTTCTCGGTTCGCCCGAGGGCGAGCTCGCCATCGCGCAGGCGGTCATCTACGTCGCCACCGCGCCGAAATCCAACGCCGCCTACAAGGCGTTCGGCGCGGCCAAGCGCGTTGCGAAGGAGGGCGGCTCGCTGCTGCCGCCGAAGCATATTCTCAATTCACCGACCAGATTGATGCAGGCCGAAGGCTATGGCGCCGGCTATCAATACGACCACGACACGCCGGAAGGGTTTTCCGGCCAGGACTATTTCCCCGAAGCGCTCGGCCGCCAGACCTTCTACAATCCGCCCGACCGCGGCTTCGAGCGCGAAATCCGCAAGCGGCTCGACTACTGGGCCAGGCTGAGAAAAGACAAACCGTCATGAGCCGCCGTTTCAGAAAGCCGCTGGAAAAGAAATCCGTGCGCGAGGCCAAGCGCGCCGGCAAAAAGCGGAGCGATACGCGGGGAGGGCAGCCGCCGTCTGCAAAGGCGTCCCCGAAGCGTTCCCCCCTCCACCCGCGCAGCGACGCGGAGCGGCGGGGAGGGGGCGGGGGTGGGGGGCCCTTGGCGAAAGGTCCGGCGCCTGCGGCGTCGACTTTGCCCACTGCAAAACGGGGGGAGAGTGAGGTCGCGCTGCCGGCCAAGGTGCAGACCGTCACCGTCACTGCCGACGAAGCCGATATGCGCGTCGATCGTTTTCTGGAAGCCCGGTTTCCGGGGCTGTCGTTCTCGCACATCCAGCGCATCGTCCGCAAAGGCGAGCTACGTGTCGACGGCAAGCGCGCCGACAGCAAGGATCGCCTCGCGGAAGGACAGAGCGTGCGGATTCCGCCGCTGAAGCTCGATGCGCCGAAGACGACCGGCCGGCTTTCCGAGGCGCAGCAGAAGACGCTCGACGAACTGCGCAAGATGGTGCTGTTCGAGGACGCCGACGTCATGGTGCTGAACAAGCCGGCGGGGCTTGCCGTGCAGGGCGGCTCCGGCATGACGCGCCACATCGATCAGATGCTCGAGGTGATGCGTGACGCCAAAGGCCAGAAGCCGCGCCTCGTCCACCGGCTCGACCGCGAGACCTCGGGTTGTCTCCTGATCGCCAAGACACGTTTCGCCGCGTCGGCGTTGACCGGCGCGTTCCGTCACCGCTCGGCGCGGAAGATCTACTGGGCGCTGGTCGCCGGCGTGCCGAAGCCGAAGCAGGGCCGCATCTCCACCTATCTCGCCAAGGAGGAGAACGAGGAAGATTCGATCATGCGCGTCGCCGCCCATGGCGACGAGGGCGCGAGCCACGCGGTGACCTATTACGCGGTGGTGGAGACCTCCGCGCAGAAGCTCGCCTGGGTGTCGCTCAAGCCGGTCACCGGGCGCACGCACCAGCTTCGCGCGCACATGGCCCATATCGGCCATCCGATCGTCGGCGATCCGAAATACTTCAACAAGGAGAACTGGCAGTTGCCCGGCGGCTTGCAGAACCGGCTTCATCTCCTGGCGCGGCGCATCGTCATCCCGCATCCGCGCGGCGGCGTCATCGACGTCACCGCGCCGCTGCCGCCGCACATGCTGCAGTCGTGGAACCTGCTCGGCCTCGAGGCGGACCGCTTCGATCCGATCGAGAATGCGCCGGAGGAGTGAGCCCTTGTTGGTGTCAGCCTGACGCACGATATATGAGACAAAGACCGTCATGGCCGGGCATAGCCGTTCGAAGAACGGCGTCGCTTCGCTCGCCTATGTCCCGGCCATCCACGTCTTGGTTTCTATCTGCAGAAAAGACGTGGATGCCCGGCACGAGGCGGGCATGACGAAGGCAAGATTGATCGGCAGTCGGGAAATGAAGACTCCTCTGTTCCGTCTGTTGTTTTTTGTCACTGTGGCAATGGCCACGGTGTCCTCCGACCTTGCATCGGCCCAAATCTATCCCCCCGGCGGCGTCGGCGCGCAGCCGGTCATTCCCTATCCGAGCGCACCGCCCGCACCGCCGCCGCCGCGGATCGAGGTGCCGGCCGTGCCGCAGATGAACTCGCCGCCGCCTTTCGCGCTGCAGAACACGACGCCCGGCGTCGTGCGGCAGGGCAAGCCGCCGAAGCAGGTGCTCAAGCTTGAGCGCCGCCCCTCGTTCAGCGACCGCGTCGCGCGCTGCCTGGAGGAGGGCGCCGCGCTCGGCCTCGGTCCGAACCGGCGTGCCGCCTATTCGCGCGCCTGCGCCAACCGATAGGAACGCTTCAATCATGCGTGAACTGTTCGACGACGTTGTCGGCAAATCGCCGCTCGATCCCCAGGAGGCATCGCGTCTTTCGTCGCGAACGCCGCTGCGCAAGCGCTTCTATAAGGCAGCGGGGGTTGCAGAGGAGCCGGACGGCTTCGTGGTCACGCTCGACGGCAGGCCGGTGCGCACGCCGGGCAGGAACGCGCTCGCCGCGCCGGCGCGCGCGCTGGCGGAGGCGATGGCCTCGGAGTGGGACGCGCAGCAGGAGATCATCGATCCGCTGTCGATGCCGTTGACGCGGCTCGCCAACAGCGTGATCGACGGCGTCGCCGGCAATGTCGCGGCGGTGGCCGACGACATGGCGAAGTATTTCGAGTCCGATTTGCTGTTCTACCGCGCGGGCTTTCCCGAGGCGCTGATCGCGCGGCAGGGGCGGCACTGGGATCCCGTGCTGCGCTGGGCGGCGGACGATGCCGGCGCGCATTTCATCCTGACCGAGGGCGTGATGCATGTGAAGCAGCCGGAGGCTGCCGTTGCCGCCATGCGCGCGCTGCTGCCGCGGGATGCGTGGTCGGTCGGCGCGCTGCATGTGGTTACCACCATCACCGGCTCGGCCCTGCTGGCGCTGGCGCTGCGGCAGGGCGTGCTTGATGAAGGCGCGGTCTGGGCGGCGGCCCATGTGGACGAGGACTGGAACCGCGACACCTGGGGCGCGGACGAAGAAGTCGAGCAGCGCCGCGCGGCGCGGCAGAAGGACTATGCCGCCGCCGCGACGGTGCTGAAGGCGCTCGCCTGAATCATTCGGTTAACAAGGCGTTTACGACGCTGGTCTAGCTTCCGTCCCGAAGGAAGCCGACCTCATGTCGATCGCGATCAATCCCGTGTTTCCGGTCGTCGCCGCTCAGGGCGCGGTAGCGGATGCCGTGCTGCTGCAGCCCGGCACGACGGTCGACGCGCGGGTGCTCAAGCTGCTCGATGCCAATCTGGTGCGCATCGCGATCGCAAACCTCACGATTGAGGTCTTGTCCGAGGTGCCGTTGCAACCCGGCGCGGATATTCGGCTCGCGGTGTCGCAGACGGCGCAGGGCGTGCGGCTGCAGGTCGTTCCGCAGGGCGCGGGTTCCCTGGCGTCCGCACCGGCGGCGGTGGCCGATCCGTCGCCCGTTGACGCCGTCAACGTGCCGCAGGCGGCCGCGAATGCGGCGGCCGGCCGGGGGCTGACGAACCTCGAGGCGCTGGCGGTCTCGGCCGCCGTGCAGAACGCGGCTGCGCGGCAAGGCAGCCTGTCGCCGCTGTTCGCCAATCTCGGCGTGGCGGCCACGTCGGCGGTACTGCCGCAGACGCTCCAGCAGGCGGCGGCGCAGCTCCTGACGCGGCGTCCGTCGCTCGACCAGGGCCTGACCGGCGACAATCTGAAAGCCGCGTTCAAGGCGTCGGGCCTGTTCATGGAGCAGGCGTTTGCCGGCGCCTCGTCGCCGGCCCAGGCCGCGCCCGACCTCAAGGCGGCGCTGCTCGTTT
>JACDJC010002060.1_pt1 | contig 16518 bp, 13 predicted proteins | sample 7454191 | NCBI WGS metagenome assembly JACDJC01 (sample SAMN14253291, study PRJNA609438) | sludge metagenome | isolation source: sludge after 25d culture with pyrite and EDTA | collected 2018-12-20 | reverse complement strand
GCGAGGTAACCCATCACGGCCATCGCGAGGGTCTCGCGGTCCTTGGCGTCCCAGCCGTACTCCTCGAAGCTCTTGACGGGCACGCTCAGGCCCCGGGTCAGGCCCTCGAGCAGCACCGGGTTGCGCGCCCCGCCACCGGCCACCAAGACCTCGTCAACGCCCAACGGCGCGAGGTGGGTGGTGATCCCTCCCAATACGCTGCGCACGGTGAGCTCGGCGAGCGTCGCCATGAGGGCCTCGAGGGCCTGCCCGCCGCCCTGCCGGTCCGGCGCCAGCGCACCGCCCGGCCCATTCCGCTCCGCCGCACTGCCCGACCGACCGCGCTCCTGCGCACCACCCGGCCGGAAGCGCTCCGGTTCGCTGCCCGGCCAACCACGCTCCAGGGCGGCGCCCAGGTAGAAGTACTCGCGGCCCGTGGTCTTGGGCGGCGGTAAGCGGAAGTACGGGTCGTCGAGCAGCCGCTCCAGCGCCGCCTCGTCCACCTTGCCGGCGCGCGCCAAGCGGCCGCCGTCGTCGAAGGGGGTGCCAGCGAATTCGGCCGCCGCCTCGTCGAGGAGGCAGTTGCTCGGGCCCGTGTCGAAGGCGATCACGCGGCCCGCGTCGCCGACGGCGGGCAAGTACGTGACGTTGGCGATGCCGCCCAGGTTCACCACCACGCGGGCCGCGCCCGGCGCGGCGTAGAGCACGTTGTCGGGGAAGCTCACGAGGGGCGCGCCCTGACCGCCGGCCGCCAGGTCAGACTGCCTGAAATCGGAGACGGTGACGACGTTGCAGTTCTCAGTCACCACGGTGGCCTCGCCCAACTGCAGCGTGCTCTTCACGCGCCAGCCGCGCTCCGGCTCCACCCGCGGGATGTGATAGACGGTTTGCCCGGAGAGCGCCACCAGGTCCAGCTCGCGCTTGCGCTGGGCGGCAGCCACCACCTCTGCGTAGAACCTGCCCACCTCCTGGTGCAACTCGGTTATCAGGACCACGTCCGAGGTCTCGGGCTTGAGCGCGCGGTGCAGCCTGGCGCTCAGTTCCTCCGGGTACTCGTGGCTCGAGCGGCCAAGCACTTCCCACGCGAGGCGACCCACCCGGCGTTCCAGTCGGACCGTGACGGTGTCGACCCCATCGAGCGACGTGCCCGACATGAGGCCCAAGACGGTGGCCGGCGGCAGGTCGGGCGGAAGGTCGGGAGGCAGGTCGGGCGGAAGGTCGTGAGGCAGGCCGGGCGGAAGGTCGGGAGGCAGCCCGCGATCGGTCACTTGAAGGCCTCCACCACGGCGTCATGCAGCGCGTGTCTGAGCGAGACGATGCCGTCGGCCGGGCCGCGGCGGGGGTGCACGCGGTTCGTGAGCAGCGTCACCACCAGGCCGTGGCCCGGATCCACCAGCACGCTGGTGCCCGTGAAGCCCGTGTGCCCGAAGGCGCGCTCCGACGCCTTGGAGCCCAGAGGCCACCCCTCCTCGGCGAGGCGCCACAAGAGCCCCCGCCGCGCGCCCTCGCCCTGCGAAAGGTCGCCGACCGCGTGGCGCATCAGCTCCTCGCCCGCGAAGGGCGCATCGAACCGCAGCCAGGCTTGCGCGTATCGGGTGACGTCTGCGGCGGTGGCGAACAGGCCCGCGTGACCGGAGACGCCGTCCATGGCGTCGGCGTTCTCGTCGTGGACGCGGCCCGCCAACGGCCCACGCAAGCCGTCGTCCTCGGTGGCCGCCACGTCGGCGCCCGCGGGTAGCGGTCCGAAGCCCGTACTGCTCATGCCCAGGGGCTTGAGCACCTGCCGGCGCAGGAACTCCCGGAGCGGCGTTCCGGACACGCGCTCGATGATGGCGGTGAGGACGATGACGCCTAGGTCCGAGTAGAGGTTCTTGCCGTGTGGCTCGCTCAGGCTCGACTGCAAGACGTTGGTGAGCACGGCGCGGTGGCCCGCTACGGAGGCGAAGACCGGGCGCCACGCGGGAAGCCCGGAGCGGTGCAGCGCCAGGTCCTCCACCGTGACTGCGCCCAACGACGGTTCCTGCATCCAGCCGGCGGCGGGGAAGAAGCGGTCGACGCGGTCGCTCAGGCGCAACTCGCCCGCCTCCACCAGCCGAAGCAGGCTCGGGAGGCAGGCCGTCACCTTTGTCACCGAGGCGAGGTCGTATCTGGTTTCCAGGGTGACCGCCTCGCCGCCGTAGGCCACGGCGCCCCTGGCTACGGCGGCGCCGGGGCCGCTGGGGCCGGCCACTTGTAGCACCGCGCCGGGCGTCACGCGATCGGCGATGGCGGCCTGCAGGAGCGGCGTGGCCGCCACCACGGCCCGCTCGGCGGCACCTGGGTCAGTCTTCCGGTCCATGCCGAAGGCTATCACCCGCCGCCCCACTGGTCTAGCAATGGTACTCTCGGGGAGCAAAAGCACGCTCCTCCGCGCCCTGAACCCACGGAGACGACCAACCTCGAGGGTGCCACGGCGCGACCATGGAAGGAAGGCAACATGCGCTCACTAAAGCTCCTCCTCATCGCTGCCGTGGCCCTCTTCGGCACGGCCTTCGCCCAACAGGGCCGGCTCGAGCTGGCCGTGGATCAGGCGCCGGTCGGCCTCGACCCTCACGTCGTAACGGCTTTCTCCTCGTTCGCGGTCATCGGCCAGATCTACGACGGCCTGCTCGAAGTGAACGCCGGGCTCGTGCTGGAACCGGCGCTCGCCACCTCCTGGACCGTCTCGGACGACGGCCTCACCTACGTCTTCCAGCTCAGGGACGGCGTCAAGTTCCATAACGGCCGCACCATGACCGCCGAGGACGTCGTCTACTCCTTCGACCGCATCATGAATCCCGAGACGGGTTCGCCGCAGGCCAGCCGCTTCAACGAGGTCGCGTCGCTCGTGGCCACGGGCCCGCTGGAAGTGACCTTCACCCTCAAGGAGCCGTTCGCGCCGTTCCTATCGAACCTCACCAACCTGACCGTCGTTCCGCGCGAGGTCGTAGAGGCCAACGGCGGCAGCCTGCAGCAGGCCGCCGTGGGCACGGGCCCGTTCATGCTCAAGGAGATCGTTCCCGACACCTACGTGCTGCTGGTGGCCAACCCCGACTACTACCGCCCAGGCCAGCCGAAGCTGGCAGAGTTGCGCTACAACGTCGTGCCCGAGGCCTCCACCCGCGCCGCCGGCATGCGTACGGGGACCTACAACCTGATCCCCGACGTCGACCCCGCCACCGCCGAGACGCTCAAGAACGCTCGAGGCGTGACGCTCATGGGCGTCCAGGACCTCGCCTACACGCTGCTCGGCCTCAACGTCAGCCGCGCGCCCTTCAACGACCCCCTCGTGCGCGAGGCCATCAACTACGCCATCGATAGAGACGAGATCGTCGACGCCGTCTACTTCGGCAACGCCGTGCCGGGCGGTCCGCTGAGCCCCGGGCTCGAGGAATGGGCAACGCCCGTCTCGAACTTCCCGTGCTACGCCACCAACCCCGACAAGGCCCGCGAGCTCCTCGCCCAGGCCGGTTACCCGAACGGCTTCGACGCCGACCTGATCACCTTCGGCACCATCCAGGTCGTGTCCGACGTCGCGCAGGTCGTTCAGGCGCAGCTCGCCACGGTCGGCATCAGGCTCAAGGTCAACGTGGCCGAGTTCGGCGCCTTCGTGCAAGCGTGGCGCAACTCCGACTTCGATACCTTCGTGAGCCTCAACGGCGGCTCCACCGACCCGGACGGCTACCTCTACCGCACCTTCGTGACCGGCGGCTCCACCAACGTCTTCAAGTTCTCCGACCCCTCCGTGGACGAGCTCCTTAAGCTCGGCCGCACCACCACCGATCACGCCGAGCGCGTGAACATCTACGACCACCTGCAGAAGCGCCTGGCCTGCACGGGCCCCATCGCGCACATCGCCTACGGCACGCTCTTCAGCGCCGTCTCCGACAACGTGGTCGGCTTCCAGCAGCTCCCCACCCGCGGCCTGCGCTACCTTCGCGAGGTAGAGCTGCGCTGAGGCGCTGACGGATGTTCCAGTACACCGTCAGGCGCCTACTAGACCTGATCGTCGTGCTGCTCGGGGTCTCGGTCCTCGTGTTCGCGATGGTGCGCTTCATCCCGGGTGACGCCGTGGCCATCATGTTGGGCGCCAACGTCGACATCACGCCCGACCGGGTGGAGGCGTTGAGGCACCAGATCGGCCTCGACCTGCCGGCGTACCAGCAGTACTGGAACTGGCTCACGGGGGTGCTGCGGGGCGACCTCGGCACCTCCATCTGGACGGGCACGCCCGTGCTTACCGAGATCAAGGCGCGGCTGCTCCCCACCTTCGAGATCACGTTCCTGGCCCTCGTCCTCGCCCTCGTGCTCGCGATCCCGCTCGGCGTCTTAGCCGCGCGGACGCGGGGCACGGGCGGGGACGTGGTGGTGAGGATCCTCGCCATCATCGGCCTCACCCTGCCCTCCTTCTGGGTGGGGGTACTGTTCCTCTATTTCTTCTCCCTGTACATCCCGTCGTGGCCGGCCATCGGTTACGTGCCGTTCACGGAGGACCCGCTCGGCAACCTGGCCCGCGTGGCGCTCCCCACCGTGGCCGTGAGCCTGCCGATGGTGGCGGGCATCACGCGTATCTTGCGTTCCAGCCTCCTCGAGGTCATGTCGAGCGATTACGTGCGCACCGCCCGCTCCAAGGGCGTGAGCGAGCGGCGTGTCCTCTACAAGCACGCCCTGCGCAACGCTCTCATCCCGACCGTGACCGTCATCGGCGTGCAGCTCGGCTACCTCCTCTCGGGCGTGGTCGTCATAGAGCAGGTGTTCGCCATTCCCGGCGTGGGCCGGCTCATGTTGGGAGCCATCAACGAGCGCAACTACCCGCTGCTGCAGGGCGTCGTGCTCATCGTTACCGGCATCTTCGTGGTGGTGAACCTGCTCGTCGACCTCACCTATGCCTGGATCGACCCGCGCGTGGAGTACGTGTGAATCTCCGCCGCTTCTTCAATCGCCTGTGGCGCAACCGCGTGGGGTTCATCGGCTTCGTGGTGGCGCTGTTGGTCGTCGCCGCGGCGGTGCTCGGCCCCTGGTTGGCGCCCTACGACCCGCTGGTGCAGTCGATCCGCGAGCGCTTCCAGGGGCCCAGCGCGGCGCACCTCTTGGGCACCGACAACTTCGGCCGCGACACCCTCTCGCGCATCCTGCACGGCTACCGCACGAGCGTCCTCGTGAGCCTCGGCGCCGTGGCGATCGCCACCGTCGTCGGCGGCGGGCTCGGGCTGCTGGCGGCGTACTGGGGCGGCTGGCTCGACCGCATCATCATGCGTTTCATGGACGTGCTCCTCGCCTTCCCCATCATCCTGCTCGCCATCGCCGTGCTGGCCGTCCTCGGCCCCGGGAGCTTCAACACGGGCCTGGCCATCGGCATCGTGTACACGCCCGTGTTCGCGCGCCTGGCCCGCGGGCCCGCCCTTACCGTCCTCAGTTGGGACTACGTGGCCGCCGCACGCGCCCTGGGCGGCAACGCCTGGCGCATACTGGGCAAGCACGTGACGCCCAACATCATGGCGCCCATCCTCGTGCAGGTCACGCTGTCGTTATCGACCGCCATCCTGGTCGAGGCCTCGCTGAGCTTCCTGGGCCTGGGCACGCAGCCCCCGACCCCCTCGCTCGGCCTCATGCTCTCGGAGAGCCGCGGCACCATGCTGCTCTCGCCGTGGGTGTCGGTCTTCTCCGGCCTTGCCATCCTGCTCGCCTCGTTCGGGTTCAACCTGTTCGGCGACGGCCTGAGAGACCTGCTCGACCCCACCCTGCGCGACGCCTGACCGGCAGGCGGCGAACGGGTAGCCCACGGCACATGAACCACGGCTCAAGGGGCGCTGCCGAGAATCTCACTGCCCTCGACCGCGCGCCCCTTAGACTTCTAGGATGAAACGACGCAACCTCAGATCGTCGCTCGTGGTCGTGGCCTTCCTCGCCGTCGCCTCGGTACTCTCGCTGGCGTCTGCACAGATCGACGACCGCGCTCGCGCTCTCCTCGAGGGCATCCAGCCCGCTTCCGTGCAGGAGATCGACACCCTCGACCAGACCATGGTGATCACGAGTTACATGCCGGACGGCACCACGCAGGAGATGAGCAGCCGCACCGTCATCGACTACGTGAACCGCCGCCTGGCCTCGTTCATGGAGATCGCTCCGGGCATGTCGACCCGCACCATCTACCAAGACGGCAAGGTGACCATGACCATGCCCGGCATGCCCATGGCGCTGCCCGTCCCGCCCGGCGTGGCCGAGTCGCTCGCTGAAACGTTCGAGAAGCCCCCGGCGGTCTTCCTCAAGGACACCGACAAGGCCACGTACGACGGCCCGGTCGACTACGGCGTGCTGAAGGGCGAGCTCGTGACCTACACCACCACGATGCCGGGCTCCAGCGAACCGGTGACGATGGGCTACGTGTTCGACGGCGGCAAGCTCGTAGGCACGCACATGGAGGCCGACGGCACGGAGATGGTCAGCGTGTTCGACTCGCCCATCAGCCAGTTCACCAGCAGCGCCTTCGACAACACCACCTACATGCTGCAAGATGGCACCTGGACGAAGGCGAGCCACGTCCACTTCGAAGACTCGATAATCAACGAGCCCATCGACGAGAGCGTCTTCGAGTAAGCCGAACCACTTAGCGCCACCTTGGCCCCGCGCCGGGACATCCGCCGGCGCGGGGCCGTTTTCGTGCCGGCAGTGGGGTGACGGGCCAGCGGCTGGTGACGGACGAGCTGTTGGCGGGGGATCGCGGCTGGTGACGGACGAGCAGTTGGCGGGGGACCGCGGCTGGTGACGGACTAGCGGCCGACGCCAGCGGCGCCGCCTACACTCTGCCATGAACCCGAGCCGCCCCCTGACCTCGCTCGCCTTGGCCGCCACCCTGCTCGTGGCTGCGTTGCTATCCACGGCGTCCGCGCAGATCGACGATCGCGCCCGCACCCTCCTCGAGGGACTACAGCCGGCCACCAAGACCGAGGTCCGCAACGTGGAACAGTCTGTGACCACGACGACGTTCCTCGACGCGGGCCAGACCGCGGAGTCGAAGGCTACCACCGTCATCGACTTCGAGAACAGGCGCCTCTCGATGACCACCGAGATGCCCGGGATGACCAGCCACGTCGTCCTCGTGAACGGCGTGGCGACCGTGACCACGACGGGCGTGCCCGGAAAACAGCAGCTGCCCGCTGAGGCGGCCGCGCAACTGGCGAAGGAGTTCGACCAGGCCGACCCCATCGTGTTAGGACCAGGCGACGGCGCCACCGACGATGGTGTCGTCAGCTACGGCGACATCGTGTCCGGCGAGCAGGTGACGTACACCACCCACGACGAGACCGGAAACCCGACCACCACGCAGTACCTGTTCCAAGACGGCAAGGTGCTGGCCGTGCACATGAGCGTTGTCGGCGCCGGCGAGATACTGGTGGTCTACGACAAGCCGGTCGACACGCAGGCCTTCATGGCCTTCGACTCGACCACCTACGTTCGCTCCGGCGACGAGTGGAAGAAGATCAGCCGCACCCACGTCGAGGCCATCGCCTACAACGTCACCCTCGACGAGAGCTTGTTCGAATAGTCACGAGCACGGGGTCGGGCCGGCGCACACGTGGCCGGGCCAGCGTGCACGGAGTCGGACGGGAGCGCACGGAGTCGGACCGGCGTGCACGGAGTCGGACGGGAGCAAACGGAGTCGGACCGGCGTGCACGGAGTCGGGTCGGCGTGCCCCCGAACCAAGCCGGCGCGCCCCGCGCTTTACCCGAGGCGCCGCATGACGCGCCCCGCCTGGGCGCCCCACACCTCGTCATGCTCGTCCCTCAACAGTCTGACGGGCGCGCGCCGCTCGGGATACACGAGCGCCACCTCGTCGGGGCCTGCCACGAACGCCGGAAGGTCGACCTTCGGCCACCCTTCCTGAGCGCGCAGCTCGCCCGACGCGGTGCGGTAGAGGCGCAGGCGCCCGTACGGTTCGCCCGAGAGGTACTCGCCGAGGAATGGCTCGGCGGCGGCCGACGGGGTGGCCTCGCCGCCGTCGGGGCCCGATGTGGCGGCTTCGGGGGCGGCGGCCGCCAGGAAGGGCTCGGGCTCGTAGGCCGCCGCGTCCAGCGGCAGCCCGGCGCAAGCGTTGATCGCTCGCGTGAGGAGCTGCTCGGCCGGCACGCCGTCCAGGTTGCAGAGGACCACCACTCCCACGCCCAGCTCGGGCACGAACCCGATGGCGCTCGACACGCCCTTCAGGCTCCCGCCGTGCTTCACCACCCGCAGGCCGTGGTGGTCCTCGTTGATCGCCAGGCCCAGGCCGTAGGCCGCCCCGGGCGCGCTGGACACGCGCGGCGCGGTCATGGCGCGCACCTTCGGCCCGCCTCGCATGAGGTGACGCACGTACACGCGCAGGTCGGCGAGCGTGGACTTGAGCATGCCCCCGCCCTGCATGACGCCGGTGGTCTGCCAGGCCGGCGAGCGCCGCACGGTACCGGCGGCGTCCTTGGTGTAGAGCGTCGAGTGATCGGGGTCCGCCAGCACGCCGCCCAGGTCGAAGCGCGAGCGCCGCATCCCCAGCGGCGAAAGCACCTCGCGGTCCACGACCGTGGCGAAGGGGGCGCCCTCGGCGCGCGCCACCATCGCGCCCGCGAGGCAGAAGGCGTCGTTGCTGTAGGAGTAGAGCCCGCCCGGCGGCGCCAGCGGCGCCGCGTTCTCCCCCAGCCAGCCCGCCAGGCCATCGAAGTCGGAAACCAAGGCGGCGAGGGCCTCCAGGCGGCGGCGCGCCTCACCATCTTCCAGCGCGGCCGCCGCGGCTTCCAAGCCAGAAAGCGTGAGGGACCCCGTGGGCACCGGCGCCATGCCCATCACGCCCGGCACCAGCGTCAACTTGGCCTCGCCCAGGGTCGGCCCGGCCGCCACGGGGTCGTCCTCCTGGCTGGCGTAGCGCAGCCACGTCATGGTGGGCGTGGGCGGCAGGCCGCTCGTGTGGCTTAAGAAGTGCTCCACGCGCGGCGCCTCGCCCTCCGACCACAGGCGCCCGAAGTCGAAGTAGCTCCGCACGTCGTCGCCGATGCTCAACAGTCCGCGCTCCTCCAGCGCGAGCGCCGTGAGTGCGGTGAACGACTTCGTCACGCTCGCCACGCCGAAGATCGTGTCGGGGGTGACGGGCAGGCGCGCCTCGCGGTCGCGAAGGCCGAAGCCGCGCTCTAGCACCACCTCGCTGGGCGTGAAGACGCTGAGGCCAAGGCCGGGTGCACCGCTCCCGGTGAGGGTGGCGTCCGCCAAGTCGGTGAGCGTGGCTACCAGGTCGGGTGGGAGGAAGGGCATGGCGCTCACACATACCACCGCGCCGCGCCAGGACTTCACTTACACCGTTGTCGGAGCCTCCCCTTATGATGAGGCGCCGCACCCGGGCAGCCGGGTTTCGCGCCCGCCGCCCCTTATGACCGTAGACGCGACCCTATTACCAGTGCTGGCCCTGGCGCCATTCGTCGTCAGCGCCCTCGTCCTGCTGCTTCCGCGCCACGCGCGCAACGCAGCGGCGGGGCTTGCCGGCGCGACCGCGCTGGCCGGTGTGGGCCTGGCGGCGTGGCTCTACCAGGGCGTCACCGACGCCCGAGTGCTCGAGCAGACGTGGCACTGGCTGCCCGACATCGGGCTCGAGCTCACCTGGCGCCTCGACGGCCTGAGCTGGCTCTTCGTGCTGCTCATCACGGGCATAGGCGCGCTGGTGGTGCTGTACGCGCGCTACTACATGGCGCCCGAGGACCCCGTGCCGCGCTTCTTCTCGTACCTGCTGGCCTTCATGGGCTCGATGCTCGGGCTCGTGCTGTCAGGCAACCTCGTGCAGCTCGTCCTGTTCTGGGAACTCACGAGCCTCCTCTCGTTCCTCCTGATCGGCTACTGGCACCACAACGAGAACGCCCGCGGCGGGGCCCGCATGGCCCTGGCGGTCACCGGCCTGGGCGGCTTCTTCCTGCTGGTGGGCGTGCTCATCATCGGCCACGTGGTCGGCAGCTTCGACGTGGGCACTGTGCTGGCCTCTCGCGACGTCCTCGCGGCCAGCCCCCTGCTCACGCCCGCCATCCTCTTCCTGCTGGTGGGCGCGTTCGCCAAGAGCGCGCAGTTCCCGCTGCAGTTCTGGCTGCCGCACGCCATGGCGGCGCCCACGCCCGTGTCGGCCTACCTGCACTCGGCCACCATGGTCAAGGCGGGCATCTACCTGATGATCCGCCTGTGGCCCGTGCTGGCCGGGAACGACACCTGGTACTACACCGTCAGCCTGGCGGGCCTCGTCACTTTCATGCTGGGCGCCGTCAGGGCCACGTTCCAGAACGACCTCAAGGGCATCCTGGCGCACTCGACCATCAGCCACTTGGGCCTCATCACGCTCCTGCTCGGCCTCTCCACCCCGGCCGCCCTGGTCGCGGCCATCTTCCACACCCTCAACCACGCCACGTTCAAGGCCTCGCTGTTCATGGCGGCCGGCGTCATCGACCACGAGACGGGCACCCGCGACGTGCGGCGCCTGAGCGGCCTCCTGAGGCACATGCCGCTGACGGGCACCCTGGCCATGGTGGCCGCGGCGGCCATGGCCGGCATCCCCCTCCTCAACGGCTTCCTCTCCAAGGAGATGTTCCTCACCGAGACGCTGGAGTTCCACTCGGGCTCCGTCTTCGACCGGCTCTTGCCGCTCTTCGCCACGCTCGGCAGCGCGTTCAGCGTCCTCTACTCGGTGAGGTTCATCCACCAGGTCTTCTTCGGGCCCGAGGCCAAGGACCTGCCCAGGCAACCGCACGAGCCAGTGGCCTGGATGCGCCTGCCCATCGAGTTGCTAGTCGCCGTCTGCTTGCTGGTGGGGATACTCCCCGCCATGTCGGTGGGGCCGCTGCTGCGCTCGGCGGTGGTGGCGGTGCTGGGCGCAAGGACGCCCGACTACCACCTCGAGCTGTGGCACGGTTTCACGCCCGCCTTCCTGCTCTCCCTCGTGGCCATGGCGTTGGGCACGGCGCTGTACGTGGCGCTCTACCGCCGCCTCGCCAACCGCGAGCAGCGCGAGCGCCCGTGGGCGGAGCGCGCGCGGGCCCGGCAGGTGTTCGACCGCGCCATGGAGGGCCTGGTGGTGGGTTCGGCCGCCGCCGTGCGCTTCGTCGGCACCAGGCGGCTGCAGCCGCAACTCTTCCTGGTCGTCGCCGCCGCGCTGCTGGCGGGCGGGGCGCCGTTCTTGTACCAGGCGTTCACCGGAGCGGAGAGGGTGGCCATGCTGGGAGGGGTGCCGCTGACGGCGTTCTCCTGGCCGTTCCTCGTGGTCTGGGTGTTCGGCGCCTTATGCGCGGTGGGCGCGGCGTACCTCGCCAAGTTCCACCGCCTCGCCGCCGTCATCCTCCTGGGCGGGGCCGGCTTGGCCGTGTGCCTCACGTTCGTGTGGCTGTCGGCGCCCGACCTGGCCGTCACGCAGTTGCTGGTCGAGATCGTGACCACCGTGCTCCTACTGCTGGGCCTGCGCTGGTTGCCTCGTCGCGACCCGCAGGCCGTGGGCGAAGGGGCCCGCACTGAGGTCCGGCGCGCCAGCGCTTTCACGCGCCGTAGCCGCGCCCGCGCTTTCACGCGCCGTGGCCGCGACCTCGCCCTGGCGCTGGTCGTCGGCGCCGGCATGGCCGCCCTGTCGCTGGCCGCCATGACGCGGCCCGCCAACGGCGGCATCGGCAAGTTCTTCGTCGCCAACGCCTACGAGGGTGGCGGTGGGCGCAACGTCGTCAACGTCATCCTCGTCGACTTCCGCGGGTTCGACACCCTGGGCGAGATCACGGTGTTGGCGGTGGTCGCGCTGACCGTCTTCGCGCTGCTCAGGCGCTTCAGGCCCCCACGCGAGCTCGTCGGCAGCACCCGCCAGCAGCGCCTCCAGGCGGCCCACGATGCGGCGCTCGAGGGCCGGGAGGTGGGCGACACGGCCACCGACTACCTGTTCGTGCCCCGCGTGGTCATGCACCTGCTCTTCCCCCTCGTGGCGCTGTTCGCCGTCCACCTCTTCCTGCGCGGCCACGACCAACCGGGCGGGGGCTTCGCGGCCGGGGTCACCTTGGCGATCGCCTTCATCGTCCAGTACATGGCGCGCGGAACCCGCTGGGTGGAGGAGCGGCTGCGGGTCCTGCCGCTGCGCTGGATGGGTTTGGGCCTCCTCCTCGCGGCGGCCACGGGCGTGGCCGCGTGGCTCTTCGGCCGGCCGTTCCTCACCTCGGCGCACTCCTACCTGGACATCCCCTACCTGGGCCGCTTACCCGTCGCCTCGGCCACGCTCTTCGACCTCGGCGTGTTCGCTCTCGTGATCGGCGCCACCGTGCTCATGCTCATCGCGTTGGCGCACCAGTCGATCCGCAAACCGCGCGTCATCGAACCTGCCGACGAGCCGAGCGACGCGGCGGCCGATACACCCGGCGCCAACGGTACGGGCGGGGGCGGCTGATGGAGGTCGTGGTGGCGGTCGGGCTCGGCGCGCTCGCCGCCGCGGGGGTCTACCTCGTGCTGCGCCCGCGCACCTTCCAGGTGATCATCGGGCTCTCGCTCTTGACCTACGCCGTCAACCTCTTCATCCTCGCCATGGGTCGTGTGGTGGTGGGAGGGGCTCCGGTCCTGGCGGTGGGCGCCGACCCGGAGAAGTTCGCCGACCCCGTGCCGCAGGCCCTGGTGCTCACCTCGATAGTCATCAGCTTCTCCATGACCGCGCTGTTCCTCGTCGTGCTGCTGGCCGCCCGCGGGCTGACCGGCAACGACCACGTCGATGGCGACGAAGGCGCCGCATGACCGCCCTCTCCACCGCGCTCCAGACGCACCTCGCCGTTCTTCCCATCCTGCTGCCGCTGGTCGCGGGCGCTCTGCTGCTCCTGCTGGACGAGCGGCGGCGCCGCGCCAAGGGCGTCATCAGCCTGGCCGCCGTCCTGCTGACGCTGGCGGCCGCGGTGCGCCTCCTGCTGCTGGTGGGCGATCCGTCGACGCCCGAGATCGTCGTCTACCGCCTCGGCAGCTGGCCCGCGCCCTTCGGCATCGTCCTGGTGGCGGACCGCCTGGCCGTGCTCATGGTCCTGGTGGCCAACCTGCTGGGCGCCGCCGGGATGGTCTACGCGCTGGGGCGTTGGGCGGTGCTCGGCCCGCGCTTCCACACCCTCTACCTGCTGCTGCTCATGGGGCTCTCGGGCGCCTTCCTGACCGGGGACCTGTTCAACCTCTACGTCTTCTTCGAGGTCCTGCTGGCCGCGTCCTACGGGCTGCTCCTGCATGGCGGCGGCAAGCGCCGCGTGAAGGCCGGCCTGCACTACGTGGCCATCAACCTGGTCGCCTCCATGGCCTTCCTCGTGGGCGTGAGCCTCGTGTACGCGCTCACCGGCACCCTCAACATGGCCGATCTCGCCGTCAAGGCGAGCACCCTGGGCGCGGACGATCTGCTGCTCCTCAAGGCCGGGCTGTCGGTGCTCGGCGTGGCGTTCCTCGTGAAGTCAGGCGCCTGGCCCCTCTCCTTCTGGCTGCCCACCACCTACAGCGCCGCCGCCGCGCCCGTGGCGGCCATCTTCGCGGTCATGACCAAGGTGGGCGTGTACGTCATCTTGCGCCTCAGCACGCTGCTGTGGCCGGAGGGGCAGGCGCTGGCGCTGTTCGGCAGCTCGTGGCTCCTCTACCTGGGCCTCGCCACGGTGGTCTTCGGCACGCTGGGCGTCCTCGGGAGCCGCGAGCTGCCCCGGATCGCGGGCTACCTCACGCTCGTCTCGTCCGGCACGCTCCTGGCCGTCATCGCCTCCGGCGACGCCACGGTCGTCTCGGGCGCCCTCTACTACCTCGTGGGCTCCACCCTGGGCATCGGCGTCGTCTTCTTGCTGTGCGAGCTGGTCACCCGCCAGCACGGCGAGGCCTTGGCCACGTTCGAGCCGGTGTTCTCCGACGATTACGAGACGCAACTGCGCGACGAGTTCGAGGGGGTGGAGCGCGGCGTGGCGCTGCCTCTCACCACCACGTTGGTCGGGGCGGCCTTCTTCTTTGTGGCGCTGCAGCTCGTGGGCCTCCCGCCCCTCTCCGGCTTCATCGCCAAGTTCGCGATCTTCAAGGCGGCGCTCGAGACCGGCGCGGGCGGCTACGGCAACGCGCCGGCCGCGCTGGCGTGGTGGGTCATCGGGGTCGTCACGCTGGCAGGCTTCGCCACGCTCATCGCCCTGATGCGCGAGGGCGTCAACCGGTTCTGGGCGGACCCCGACCTCGCTCCCGCCGCCGTGCGCCCGTTCGAGGCCGTGCCGGTCGCGTTCCTCGTGGCGCTTCTCGTGGCCCTGGCGGTGTTCGCCCAGCCCGCAATGCGCTACACCGCTGCCACGGGCCTGCAGGGCCCCGCGGGTTACGTGGAGGCCGTCCTTGGCTCGGGCGGCCCCGAACGGCCGGGCGGCCCCGGACTGCCGGGCGGCCCCGAACGGCCGGGTGCCGAGCCATGATGAGGCGCCTGGTTCCCTACCCGCTACTGGCGCTCGGCCTGGCGGCGACGTGGCTGCTCCTGCAGGAGTCGTTGGCGCCCCTCGACGTGGCCACCGCCTTGGTGCTCGGGCTGCTCCTCTCGCGCCTCGCGGTCCAGGCACCGCCTCGCATCAGGCGGCCGCTGGTGGCGCTGAGGCTCCTCTTCCTCGTCTTGTACGACGTCACGCGCTCGAACTTCGCGGTCATCGCGATAACGCTCGGCCGCAGCCGGAACGGACTGCGCTCGGAGTTCGTCAACGTGCCCCTCGACATCAGCAGCCCGGCAGCCCTGGCGGCCCTGGCCGCCATCATCACCGCCACCCCTGGCACTTTCTGGGCGGCCTACGACAAGCAGTCGAACGTCGTGACCATCCACGTCCTGGACCTGCTCGATCACGACGCTTGGGTTCACACGATCAAGCACCGCTACGAACGCTGCCTGCACGAGGTGTTCGAGTGACGGCCGCCGGTCTGCTGCACTGGGGGCTCGTGGTGGCGCACGCGCTACTGAGCGTCGCGTTCGTGTTGGCGGCGGCGCGTTTGTTCAGAGGGCCGCGCGCGCAGGACCGGGTGTTGGCGTTCGACGCCCTGTACCTGAACGGCGCCCTCCAGGCGGTCCTGTTCGGCGTGCGCGTGTCCGACGCGGCGTACCTCGAGGCCGCCCTGGTCATGACCCTGCTGGGGTTCGCGAGCAGCTCGGCGCTCGCCAAGTTCCTCATGCGCGGCGAGGTGATCGAGTGACCGGCGCCGATCTGCCCCTGTGGGCCGCCGCGCTGGTGGTCGCGCTTGCTCTCCTGGGCGGCATGCTAGTCGTGATCGGATCGTTCGGCATGCTCAGGCTGCGCTCGTTCTACGAGCGTGCGCACCCCGCCACCATCGCGCCCACCATGGGAGCGTCGAGCATCCTGCTCGCGAGCCTCGTCTACTTCTCCCTGGTCGAGGGGCGGTTCATGCCCAAGGCCCTGCTCGTCATGGTCTTCATCCCGCTGGTCAACCCCGTGACGGCCATGCTGCTGGCACGCGCCGCGCTCTCTCGCGACCGTTCGTTGGCGTTCGGCGCCCGCGTGCAGGTCGGGGACGCGGACATCGAGCAGCAGCGCAAGGCCCGGGAGCTTGCGGAGGCGATGGAGGAAGCGGCGCGGCGCCCGCCCGGTCGTGGCTCGGCCGCGAGGCCACCCGACCCCAGCGAGGACACCCCTTGAAGCGGCCTTACACGGGCCTCAACCACTGGCAGCTGCTCGGCCTCGGCGTGGGGGCGGCCAGCCTCGCCATCACCTGGGGCCTCTACAACATCTTCATGCCGCTGCTGCTGCGCGAGTTCCTGGCCTCGAGCGGCATGCGCGGGGCCATCATGGGCCTCGACAACGTCTTGGGCCTCATCCTGGTGCCCATCATCGGCGTCTGGTCCGACCGGATCGACGGGCCGCTGGGCCGGCGCCTGCCGTTCCTGCTGGTGAGCATGCCACTGGCGGCCGTTCTGTTCGCTGCCCTGCCCTTCGCCAGGGCGTCGTTCTGGACGCTGATGGCCGTGGACGTCGTCTTCCTGCTGGCGATGACCGCGTTCAGGGCGCCCCTGGCGGCCCTGATGCCCGACCACGTGGCTCCGGCCGGCCGGCCGCAGGCCAACGCCGTGCTGGTCATGCTGGGGGCGGTCGGCGGGGCCCTGGGGCTCCTCATCCTGGCGCCAATGGCCGAAATCGCGCTCTGGTTCCCCTTCGCCGTGGCCGGCGCCGTCACGCTGGCGGCGCTGTTCGCCGTGTGGGCGTCCACGCGGTCGCACCCGGCCTACGTCGAGGCTGGTGTCATTCAGGACGACGCCCCGGTGCTCGGCGCCCTCCTGAAAGACGTCGCGAGCCTCTTCCGCCAGCGGCAGGGCGGCGTGTTGCTCATCCTGACAGCCGTGTTCTTCGCGTTCTTCGGCTACTCTGCTCTCGAGGCGCAGTTCAGCACGTTCGCCACCGAGGAGTTCGGCTTATCCGGAGGCGACTCGGGGATCATCATGGGCATCACCATCGCGGGGTTCGTGGTGATGGCGCTGCCCGCCGGCCGGCTCGCCAGGCGCTTCGGCGAGCCCAACGTCATGC
>JACDJC010002059.1_pt1 | contig 16528 bp, 20 predicted proteins | sample 7454191 | NCBI WGS metagenome assembly JACDJC01 (sample SAMN14253291, study PRJNA609438) | sludge metagenome | isolation source: sludge after 25d culture with pyrite and EDTA | collected 2018-12-20 | reverse complement strand
CGTCAGGGTGCGCAAGGTGCCGGTGTAGCCGTTGGTATCTGCGGTGAAGGTGCCGATGGTAGCCATGGTGATACTCCTATCAGGAATTCAAGGTCGCGCCAGTGCGTCCTTGTTGTGATCCGGTCGGCGGGGGTGGGCGGGCCGCACCGCGCCAGCGGCCGTAACAACGTGAAGGGCCGGGAAGCACACAGAATTTGTCCCGCGAGGAATGCGCGCAGCGCAGGGGAAATTGTTTGTGCTGGACGGTTGCGGCCCATCAGCCCAAGGCTTGCCGTCCCCCGCCAGGATTCACGACAAGACAAGGACGTCCAGGCCGACCGTCCTGCAAGGAGAGGTGGCGAACTCGGTTTCACCGTATATACGCTCGACCAGCCAGCACCCTAATACGGGCAAGAACCAGGCTGCCGACGTGGGGCGCAAACCTCCCCGCCGCACGCTGCGGCGCTGCCTCTGAAAAGCGCGGTGTGGAAGCTCCATAAACCAGGCCGGGCGGCATGTCGGTGAACCGCCCCTCGTTGATGTCCAGACAAACAACCGCCAGCATCGAGGACGGCACGCTTGCGTGCAACCTGCGCCAGCGTGCCAAGGCGTAGCTTTACCCGTGCCGCCTTTAGCGGGGTGCTATATAGATAGAAGAAACTGCAAGCACTTGAGCCTGCTTATCTGACAACCGCACAGGACGTAACGCCCTGTGCGGTTGTTGGGGCTTTATATCTGCCCCAGTTCTGCCAGTGAGGCCGTGCTGGCCGCCGTCACGATGACATGATCGAGCAGCCGTACATCTATCAGCGCCAGCGCGTTTTTCAGATGCTTGGTCAGGTTCAGGTCCGCCATGCTTGGCTCGGTTGAACCCGACGGATGGTTATGCGCCATGATGAGCGCGGCAGCGTTCAGTCGTAGGGCGGTTTTGACGATCTCGCGGGGATAGACACTGGCCTGGCTCAACGTACCCGGCCCCTGCTCGATATAGCGAATCGGCTTGAAACGTGAGTCCAGATACAGGAAGGCGGCGCATTCGTGGCCCAGCCCGGCCAGCTTGGCCTGAAAAAACTGCTTCACCTTAGTCGGTTGATCGACCGGCGAAGTTTGGGAAACCAGACTTTCTGCAGCGGTACGGCCCGCCGCCAAAATCTGCTCGTCGCTGGCCAGCTTGTAGCGGCCGCTGGGACTGCGTACATACAGGGTGCATGCCTCGTCCATGTTGTCATAGCTCAGTGCGGCGATGGTGTTGTTCATGATGCTCTCCGGTATTCAGGGCGGGATTGCCCGGAACCCGAAGGCATGGCGCAGCGCAGGTTTCAAGGGTCGAAGACGGCCAGCGGCCGCAAGCGGCGCCCACGGCGACGCGCCGCCCTTGAAAATAAGAACGCCATGACACAATGACCGGAAGCAAAACAGCCCCCACCGTGTCACTGGGTTTTGTGTTGGCACCCTCTGCGTGAAACGCAGCCAGACAGTAACCGTTGCGGATTGCGCAACGTGCAAGCGAAGCGCGCAGCGCCTCTGGCGCGAAGGCGTAAGGGATTGAAGCCGAATGGCCGTGACGGCAAGGCCGGCACGGGGCGCAGCCCGAAAGCCCGGCGGCGCGTGCGCCGACACGCACGGATTTATCCACAGATTCTGTGCGCAAGCCTGTGCATAAACGATGAAGACTTTATGACAGCCCTTGTCATTCCGCGCTTTGCTCCTGGATGGGCTGCGATTTGTCCATTGAGGTCAAATCCGCCTGAAACTTGGTCGAGCACGCAGCAATGCTTTTGCCGACACGTTCCAGTCTCGACTGCTCAAAGAGTTACGTGGAAAAATTTGCTACGCGCTGCACTTCGACCGTGACATGCGACAGCTCGTGGATCGGTGCCAGCAGCGCCTTGTAGTCCTCGGATTCCTGAGGTTTGCGGGCGATCAACGAGACGATGGCCGCAAAATGGCCGGGGCCAACCTGCCAGACATGCAGATCCGTTATCTGGTCGCCTGTTGGCTCCAGCACTTCCCGGATTTCCTGCTGCACTTGTCCACTTTCAGTTGTGGCGTCAAGCAACACACTGCCGGAGTCGCGAATCAGCCCCCATGACCAACGGACGATCACCAGCGCGCCGACCACCCCCATGGCCGGATCGGCCCATGTCCAACCGTAGCCGCTCCCCACGAGCAGCGCGGCAATAGCCAACACTGAAGTCAGCGCATCGGCCAGCACATGCAAGTAGGCAGCACGCAGGTTGTTGTCGCGGCCTTTGCCCGGCGTGTGATGGTCATCGTGACTATGATGATGAGCATGGCTGTGGCCATGATGGTGGCCGTGGTGCTGATGTCCATGATGCGCGTGATCATCTTTCAGCAGCCAGGCGCACACCAGATTGACAGCCAGCCCCACGACGGCCACCGCAATCGCCTGATTGAAATCAATATGAATCGGTTGGGTGAGCCGTATCAGGCTTTCCCAGCCAATCAGCAAAGCGATCAGGGCCAGCAGCACTGCACTGGCAAAACCAGCCAAATCACCCAGCTTGCCGGTGCCGAAGGAGAAACGCGGATTGCCCGCATGCCTGCGCGCGAAACGATAAGCCAGCACGGCAATCAACATGGCTCCGGCATGCGTGGACATATGCCAGCCATCAGCCACGAGCGCCATTGAGCCGTACAAGGTACCGGCAATGATCTCCACCAGCATCATGCCGGCTGTGAGGGCAATGACCAGCCACACCCTGCGTTCATTGCGCTGGTGGTCGCTACCGAGAAAAAAGTGATCGTGGCCCGAGGCCGGCATAGTGTTCATCGTCATCAGAAATCCTGTATATCGCAAGCAGTGCGTCAGCAAAGGGTCATTTCATGTAGGCCCGGATGACCGCAATCATTTCCTCGCCACCCTGGTGGCGTTCCTTGTCGGTTTCGGCCATCAGGACATGTTCGCGCAAGTGATCTTCCATCACCTCTGTCGTCAACCCGTTGACGGCACCGCGAACCGATGCGATCTGACGCAGCACTTCCGCACATGCCGCTTCCGAATCCAGGGCGCGTTCAATGCCTTCCAATTGCCCTTTGATTCGACGGACGCGGGCGATTAGCTTGTCTTTCTGGCGGGACGTATGGGACATGAAAATCAGCCATTCAATATAGTATAAGGGGTTATATTATAATAAATTACAAATTAAGCAAGAACCCAGCGTTGGCGCACGGCTGTTTCAACGCCACAGATCACCGCGAAGACGGTGATCTGCTGATTTGGTTTAGTTGTTGGCTCCGGGCGCGGCGATGCAGCGCCCGGATTTTTGACCACCGGCCCCAATGACGGAACGGCGTTGGGGCCGGTGGGATCTGAACCGATGAAAACAGCCAGCGCCCCGGCTGGAACCGGGGCGCTGGCCTATCGTTAAAGTTATGCGGCGACTACATCAGCGGGTTCAATAGCAGTGGGCGTTCCGCCATCCTCGGCGGTTGCGCCGCCTTCATCTGCCGCCGCATCCTGCGGGGCTTCTCCCCGGAAGATAGCAGGCATCCACCCCGACCCGGCCACCAGCCGTTCCGCTTCGCTGGCAATGTCGGCTTTTTTCAGCTTCGCCAGCCGGGAAACGTGATCAGGTGCGAACTCGCCCACGGCATCCAGAATCACCGCCTTGGACACATGCTTGAAATAACCTTCACTGGTCGGCTGCCACCATGCCGCCATGTCTAGCCCCACGGCCTGCGCCAGTGCCACGCCCGGTTGCTGCGCCGTAGCGCGGGGCGTGACAACATCCACGCTTGCCGCCGCGCACACGGCCAGCAGCCGCACCAGTGCATCTTGCGGTTTTGCCAGCAAGACAGCGAACAGATCGGCGCTATCCTGCGGCAAGTCCTCGCCTATGGCTTTTTGCAGTTCGGCCAGCGCCACGGCGGAGGGGGATTGGGGCCAGTCCGGGGCCATGCTTTCCAGCCGGTCTTGCACGGTTAAGCGTATTTCCAGCGGCAAGCCGTCGCGATGGTAGCGATCACGCTGCAAAACCGTCTGCACCATGCCATGCACCACAGCAGCCAGGGCGGCGTGCGGATTCCGGGCCAGTTCGATTTGCAGCGCGGCGGTACGGTGGGCGCTCAAACGTTGCGCCAACCGGTCGGACAGGGAAGCGGCCTTGGGCTGTTCCTCGTCCTCGCCATCATTGTTCGCATCATCCTCACCGCCGAAGCCTTGGCGCAATCGCTCCAAGGTACGCAACGCCTTCGCTTCAGCTTCACGCATCAGACCCCGATGCACAACGATTTCACCCTGCCGGTCAAGGGTGATGATGGCACCGGCGGCGGCTTTGACGTTCGGGGCGTAGTCCAGCAAGCGATCTTCCAACGCCTGTAATTGTTCGCCCAGGCTGTCGCCTTCCTCCTGCAAGGCGTCGGCCTTTTCCTCGTCGTCATCTTCCAGTGCGGCATCAATCGCTTCACCAATGGCCTGCATCTTGGTTTCCAGCCTGTCCATGCGGTCGCTTTCCCGCTTGCTAGGGTTGCGCCGCTCACGCGGAGCGCGTTGGAAGGCTTGCAGGTCGGCATAGGTGGCAAAGGGCGTGGCATCCACCCATGCCCAGCCCTCGGCCTTCACGGTGGCCGCGTGTTCGTCCAGCTTCTGGCGCACCAACGTTTCCAACAGCGCGGTATCGGTGACATACACGCCGCCATCATCCTGCGCGAACAGATCACGGCGAATGCCGCCGCCTGCGGCTTCGTAGGCATCCAGCCCCACAAACCGCACCAGCGCGTGGCCTGCGTCAATTTCCCTTTCGGTCAGGCGATCACGCAACGCATGGGGGCTACGCTGCCACTCCGGCGCATCATAAAACGCGGCTTCCTGCGCTGTATGGTCATCGGTGATGGCAAGGGCCATCAACTGATCAAGGCTGACGGCATCGGCGCGATAATCGGCCAGCAGGCGCGGCGACACATTCGCCAGCTTCAAGCGGCGCTGCACCACCAGGGGCGTGACGCTGAAATCCGCCGCTATGTCTTCGATGGGTCGGCCTTCGGCCACCAGCGCGGCGAAGGCTTCAAACTGGTCTGCCGGGTGCATGGCTTCGCGCTGCACGTTTTCGGTCAGGCTCACGGTGCGGGCGTTGACGTCGGCCACCAGCAGGCATGGAACCTCCCAATCCTTGGGGATGCGGCGGCTCTTGGACAGCAGTTTCAATGCGGCCAGCCTGCGGCCACCGGCCACGACTTCGTAATGCTCACCGTCGCGGGCCAGAATGACGGTCAGGTTTTGCAGCAGCCCCACGCGGACGATGCTTTCGGCCAGTGCATCAATCGACTGGCCTGCTGTCTTGGTCTTGCGTACATTGCGCTTGGATGCGCGAAGCTGCGACAGCGGCACCAGCATCGGAGCTTGCTTCGGGGCGACGGTTCCGGGTGTAGCGGTATCGATGGCTTGGGTTTCAGTGTGGTTGATCGCGTTCATGATGAAAACTCCTTGCGGTTTGCAAAAATGCAGCAGCGAAAAACGCGGCAAGGGTCGCTGCCTGCCCCTGCCGCAAGGGGAATCAGGCTTTCAACTGGCGCATACCCTCGGCCAGCAGCCACAGGGAACGGTTCAGGCGAATGTCGGAATCAATGCCTTGCACCGCTCGGGTGCTTTGGCGGCGACCGTTGGCGCTGCGACCACGCAAACCGCCTTTGATGAGGTTCTCTTGCAGGCGGTTGAAGGTCATCCACAGATCGGGGCGGCGGTCGTCATATCGGCGCGGCATCAGAATCTGGCTTTCCGTGATGGGCGCGGGCTTGTCCGGGTCGTCGTATTTCAGGGCCAGCGCGGCGCGGGCGAGAATGTGGGCTTCGCCATCGTCCAGCGTGATGGCCTGCATGGCTTCGCGGGATTCCTGCGCCCGTTCAAAGCCGCTCAATACTTCATAAGCACCTTCGATGACTTGCCCGGTAATGTCGCCTTTATGCGGGATGCGTACATCGGCCACGGTATCGCCGCACACAAGGCCATTTGCGCAGACAAACCGGAAGGCTCCACCGAGCATTTGATAACTGCTCGTGCCATCGTGCGAATTGAGCAAAATAATCTCGTTGGCGATGCTGTCATTCACCTGATTGGCATGGCGAAGCCGAATCATGTGTTTGGTATGTTCGCGCCGGTCTTGGTTACGTACTCGGGTCTGCGTCACCATGAAGGGCTGAAACCCTTCTTTCCGTAGTTCCGTCAGCACCGCCGCCGTGGGGATGTAGCTGTAGCGTTCTGAACGGCTTTCGTGTGGGGCATCGGCATAGATGGACGGAACCACGGCCCTGATCTGGTCATCCGATAGCGGGCGGTCGCTGCGCAGCACCGGGGAATGGGAACCGAAACGGGATGCAAGCATGGGATTTCTCCTGACAAAGAAAAGGGTTTGCTTTTCACCGCACACCGGATTCCAAGATTCGGAAGCCCAAGGGTTTGAGCTGTTGATGTGCGGTCGGCACGAAGAACCCGGTTGGCCTCGTTGCCACCGTCTTTCCTGAGTTCATCGCCCGCGACGGTCAGGAGCCCACGAACGTGGGCCGTCAAGGAGAAAAGCGTCAGGGTGGTGCGGCCCGCAGGCGCAGCCGAGGACACGGCCTGGCGCGCCTTGACGGTACGCGGCCACGGGCTACAGTCGCGGACAAGGTGATGAAGTCAGGAAAGATGGTTGAGCAGGCAACGGCCCGGTCTTACGGTGTCGCCTGCACGCAAGCGCAAGCGCGCAGGCCCGAAGGAGCGAAGCCGGGCCGTAGGCGTCAGGGATGTGGAAGGCTGGCCAAGGCCAGTCCCGTCAGGGATGAGTGAATAACGAACCTGGAGTAGCGCGGTCTGCGGCAGCAGAGACGCTATGGGTTATGTGCTAAGGATCATAAACAGCAACCTCCCCCCTTTTGTTTTTGATACTTTTGAAGGGCAGTTTGATCATGGCGTGGCGTTGCCGGACTCGACAACGATCTACCGCTTCCGTAATCAGTTGGTGGCCGCAGGCTTGGACGCGACGCTCCGGGGCGAGGTTAACCGGCAGTTGGAGGGGCTGAGCTTGAAGGTCATCGAGGCGCGCGGGGCTGTCATCGATGGTTGCGGCCCGTCCCAACCGCACGGTGGAAGTGAAAGCCAAGAGTAAGGTCGGTGTGCGCGATAGCGCCGATGCCCAGGCCCGCCAGATCACGAAAGGCAAGCACTATTTCTACCACTACCGGACTTACGTGGAGGTCGATATCGAGGATGGGTTCGTCGATGTGACCTTCACTCGACCTACCAATGAATCGGAGCCAAGCAGTTCAAACGACTGGTGCGGCGGTTGCCCCAGAGCGTCGATGGGATTCCGGCCGACGGAGGTTTCGCGTCAGAGGAAAGCCGCCGGTATCTGAATCAATGCACACTGACGGATCTGATCCAACGCAACGGGCATGATCTCTATAAGTCACACACATGATCTCCGAGACTGACACACCACATCCGGTGCTCCTTACTCAGATATTTGGTGAACGACATCTCTTCTGAAATACCACTTATGCTTGACTGGTTTATGCCTGTTCGGCCTCACGCTCATGCACCATGGCAGCCCCTGCCAACCGCAGCGCCTCCACTTCAGCCGCCTTTCTCTCGCTATAACGATCAACAAGATACCCTGATCGGCCACGTACCAGCAACGTGAACTTCACCAATTCCTCCATTACATCCACGACACGGTCATAGTAGGCCGATGGTTTCATACGGCCTGCTTCATCAAACTCTTGATAGGCCTTTGTCACTGATGACTGATTAGGAATAGTCACCATGCGCATCCAGCGACCAAGCACCCGCAAAGCATTCACGGCATTAAAGGACTGCGAACCGCCGCTGACTTGCATAACGGCCAATGTCCTGCCTTGCGTCGGCCGGACGCCTCCGCTTTCAAGCGGCAACCAGTCTATTTGGCTTTTGAAGGTGCCGGTAATTGTGCCATGACGCTCGGGGCTGCACCAGACTTGCCCCTCCGACCACAGAGATAGCGCTCGCAATTCGGCCACCTTGGGGTGATCAGCCGGTACGCTGTCGGGCTGCGGTAGCCCTGACGGATCAAAAATGCGTGTTTCCGCCCCCAGGTGCTGCAGAATGCGGGCGGCTTCCTCGACAAGAAGTTTGCTATATGAGCGTTCGCGCAACGAGCCATAAAGCAACAGGATGCGAGGTGGATGCGTGATGTCGGCCGGGATGCGCAGTGTTTCGTGCGTCGGGGCATCGAGCAGCGAACCGTCCAAAGCGGGCAGCGAGGCGTCGTGTAACGATGTGTACTGTTTCATGATGTTTTCGACGATTAAATGGAATCGGACAGCCGCCATCTACCAGGGCAGGCTTATTGTCATAATTTTGATATTTCGATTATAGTAGAATTGTTTTAATATAAACCACATACGAGCGTGGGAACACTATGAATTCCAAAGACGTTGTGCGGTCATTGGCCGCAATCGCCCATGAGTCTCGCCTGGAAGCATATCGTCTGCTGGTACAAGCAGGCCCTACAGGGCTGCACGCCGGGAGACTGGCAGAGTTGCTTGAGGTGCCGCCATCGTCCCTGACCTTTCACCTCAAGGAACTCGTCCACGCAGGTCTGCTGACGTCGCGCCAGGAAGGCCGCTTTGTCTTCTATTCAGCAGAGTACGGCGCCATGAGCTCGCTACTCGCCTACCTGACGGAAAACTGCTGCGGCGGCAACCCCTGCTTGCCCCTAAGCCGTGACATCTGTTCCACAACCGACAAAGCTCAGTAGTCACAACCACACTCCCTCCACCCGTCATGGGAATGCTTCAAGGAAACATGTTCGCTATGTCAGACAAAATCTTCAACACCCTGTTCCTGTGCACCGGGAATTCCGCCCGCAGCATCATGGCGGAAGTACTGCTCAATCAATTGGGAGATGGCCGCTTCAAAGCATATAGCGCAGGCAGCCATCCCGGCCCCCACGTCAACCCCATGACGCTTGAGGTTCTGGAATCAGCTCGTCTTCCCACTCACGGCTTACGCAGCAAAAGTTGGGACGAATTTGCTACGCCTCATGCGCCTCGAATGGATTTCGCCATTACGCTTTGCGACAACGCCGCAGGCGAACAGTGCCCCGTGTGGCCCGGCCAGCCCGTTACCGCCCACTGGGGGTTCGAAGACCCGTCTGCATTCCAGGGGTCTCCTAAAAAAAATCGTGAACATTTCGATAAAATTTTTCGGCAGATTGCAAACCGCATCAAGATTTTCACCAGTTTGCCGTTGGCCACTCTCGACCGTGTCGCCATCAAGCGCGAGCTCGATGCCCTGGGGGCTGGCAAATGAATGTCTTGTTCCTGTGTACCGGCAACTCTTGCCGCTCGATTCTCGCCGAAGCCACCTTCAACCACCTTGCCCCGGCGGGCTACAGGGCGATGAGCGCCGGCAGCCGACCCACGGGGGAAGTACACCCACGGTCGTTGGCCCTGCTGGCGCGAGAAGGCATTTCGACGCTCGGCTACAAAAGCAAATCATGGGATGACCTGCCCGCAACACCTGACATCGTGATCACCGTGTGTGCGAGCGCTGCCGGTGAAGCATGCCCGGCCTACCTGGGTAAGGCCATGCGCGCCCACTGGGGCGTGGAAGACCCGGCCCACGCCACAGGCACTGACAGCCAGATCGATGCAGCGTTCGACACGGCTTATCGCATACTAAGGGCGCGCATCGAGGCATTCCTGTCCTTGCCGCTGAAAGACATGGAAAGCAACCCCATCAAGATCAAAGAAGAGCTCGAACGAATCAGCCTTATCGTGCCTACCCTGTAAAGCGCCCGCAAAAACACCCCACCCCCCGTCACCAGACGGCATTTCCCCGTTCCTGAAATAAAGAGAATCCCTCGTGGTTGTTGCACTGCTTATTTTCCTACTCACCATCGTGCTGGTCATCTGGCAACCTAAAGGGCTCAATATCGGCTGGAGCGCCACGCTCGGCGCTGGGCTGGCACTGGCTTTCGGCGCAGTCAGCCTCAACGATATTCCCGTCGTCTGGAATATCGTCTGGAACGCCACAGCCACCTTTATTGCCATCATCATCATCAGCCTGCTGCTGGACGAAGCGGGTTTCTTCGAGTGGGCGGCCCTGCACGTGGCGCGCTGGGGCGGGGGCCGGGGCCGGCTGCTGTTCGCCCTGATCATTCTGCTTGGCGCAGCCGTATCCGCCTTCTTCGCCAACGACGGGGCGGCGCTGATACTGACCCCCATCGTGATGGCCATGCTGCTCGCCCTGGGTTTCACGCCGGCGGCAACGCTCGCTTTCGTCATGGCCGCCGGCTTCATCGCAGATACCGCCAGCCTGCCGTTCATCGTGTCGAATCTGGTGAATATCGTATCGGCGGACTTCTTCGATATCAGTTTCGCGCGATACGCAGCCGTCATGGTGCCGGTCAACCTCGTCTCCGTCGCCGCAACCTTGGTCGTATTGTTGACTTACTTCCGCAACAGCATCCCAACCTATTACGATGCCGGCCAGCTCAAGGCGCCGGCGGACGCCATCCGCGATCGGGCGACGTTTCGCGCAGGCTGGTATGTACTCGCTTTCCTGCTGATCAGCTTCTTCGCATTGGAAGGCTTCGGTATTCCCGTCAGCGCGCTTGCCGCTTCAGGCGCGCTCATCCTGTTGCTGGTCGCCGGGCGCAGCCATGTAATCAGCATCCGCAAGGTGGTGCGCGAAGCCCCCTGGCCCATCGTGGTGTTCTCGCTGGGCATGTATCTGGTCGTCTATGGCCTGCGCAATGCCGGGTTAACCGACATGATCGCCGGATGGCTCAATGCCATGGCGGACCAGGGCATGTGGGTCGCCACCCTGGGCACCGGCCTGCTGACCGCCCTGCTTTCTTCCGCCATGAACAACATGCCCACAGTGCTTGTGGGGGCACTGTCCATCGACGCCAGCCAAGCGACCGGACCAATTAAAGAAGCCATGATCTATGCGAATGTCATTGGCAGCGACCTCGGCCCGAAGATTACGCCCATCGGCAGCCTGGCAACGCTCTTATGGCTGCACGTGCTGGCTCGCAAAGGCGTGAAAATCACCTGGGGATACTATTTCAAGGTGGGAGTCGTGCTGACACTACCGGTATTGCTTGCCACCCTAGCTGCACTGGCCCTGCGGTTGGGGGCTTTCTGACGACCGAAACCGGGGCGCCTGCTTACCGCTCGGATGATTTAGAGCTTCCCTAATCAGCTTACCGGTGCGGCAGAACGGTTGAGCAATCAGCCTTGAAATGCTCGCAAATGGGGAAACTGTTTTTTAGCTATGTAGGCTTCTTCGTCAGGAGTCGATCGGCGGCCAAGAAGCTGGTTGCGGTGGGGATGCCGTCCAAAAGCGGAAATAATCTCCCGTACATCATAAGCCTGCTTCACCAGAGATTGGTATATCGGCAAGAGGTGTACGGGCACTTGTACTGCGATGTCTTCACGAAGCTTGATGAGAAGATCAAGACGGTCGAGGTGATCGGCCCCCTCGCAATGACCCAGAGGCAGGCCATAAACAATCTTGAACCACGACGTAGGCAGCGCCGCATAGTGACCATTCGACAAGCCTTCCATGACCAGCGCCAGTGCGGCGGTATCCTGAGCAAAGGCACGGGCGCTGTCTCTCCACACCGACCTTGAAAACTGATCGAGTACGATGATAAGCGCCAATCTTCCGTCGGATTCAGATGCCCAATGATCAAGATGGCCTGCCGCAGCTTCTACCGTCAGATCCGAAAAGCGGCTCGTAATCTCGCGATCTGCGCCACCCCGCATTCGCCAGAACCAATAATCTCTATGTGTCGCGGGGTCAATCTGAAGCGAATGTCCCTCGGGAAACCAGAAATCGAGAACCTCTTGCCAAGTCTGGTTGCCATTTCTGTTATCCATTCCTGCCTCGATGAGAGTTTTCATTGTTCACATGTTATAGAAGAATCTTCCCAGGAGGCCACAGGTCAATGACAGATTCAACAGATGCGGAACATGAAACCAATACCCAAGGCACGGTGACTGAGGTATTCGTCGCCTTCCTCAAGCTGGGCCTGACGTCTTTCGGAGGGCCGATCGCCCACCTGGGCTATTTCCGCACCGAATTCGTCGAGCGCCGCCGCTGGCTGGATGATCGCGGCTATTCCGACCTGGTGGCGTTGTGCCAGTTTCTGCCGGGACCGGCCAGCAGCCAGGTGGGCATGGCGTTGGGCCTGGGACGTGCGGGATGGCCGGGCTTGCTGGCCGCATGGGCCGGCTTCACCCTGCCATCCGCCATCGCGCTGATTTTGTTCGCCTATGGCATAGCCCAGTGTCAGGGTCTGGCTGAGTCGGGCTGGGTGCAGGGGCTGAAGATCGTTGCGGTGGCTATCGTGGCACAGGCCGTATGGGGCATGGCAAAAGCCTTGTGTCCGGATCGTGGGCGCGCCACCCTGGCCATCCTTGCAGCCTTGCTCACTCTGATTCTGCCCTCGGTGATCGGGCAGGTGGCTGCCATTGCAGCAGCGGGGTTGTTAGGCTGGTGGCGATTGGAGATCTCGCAAGTACCCAGCAGCAAAGCCCATTTCTACCCGGTCTCGCGCAAACTGGGCATGGCCGCACTATTGTTGTTTGCCATATTGCTGATTGGCTTGCCTTTGGCGGTCTTAGCCACGGGTTCATCTGTGGTGGCTTTAGTGGACGGCGTGTACCGCGCCGGCGCCTTGGTGTTCGGCGGCGGCCATGTCGTATTGCCGCTGTTGCAGGCCACTGTCGTACCCGATGGCTTTGTCAGCAATGCCGATTTTCTTGCGGGTTACGGCGCTGCACAAGCCGTACCGGGGCCATTGTTCACCTTTACAGCCTATCTCGGCACAGTGGCCGATGGCGCGCTGGGCGGATGGACGGGCGGCTTGGTACTGCTGGGCGCTATCTTTCTGCCAGCGCTATTGGTGCTGATCGCGGCCTTGCCATTCTGGGAAGCGCTGCGTCACCGCAGCGGCATGCAATCAGCGATGGCGGGGGTCAACGCCGGTGTGGTGGGTATCCTGCTATCAGCCTTATACGACCCGGTATGGATCAGCGCCATCCACAGCAGAAGCAATTTCGGCTTGGCGCTTGCCGCTTTTGCGCTGCTGGTCTACGGGCGCGTGCCGCCCGCCTTGGTGGTATTGCTGACTGCAGCGGCAGCTTGGGTGCTGGCATAAGCGCGCAAGACCAAAGACTCACCAAGGAAGTCGTTCGACTCATTATGATTTTTTTTCGCTGCGCTCTTCCCTGGTGAATTACACCGGAGTACTCAGCATGGTGCCAATGAGTGTTGGCATGATACTGGCACTGCGCCCCTTCGCCATCGAACCCTTTCTGGGCGGAATGAACAAGAGCTACCGGCTGCGCAAATGGCTGGACATTACTGCGCTGGTGGTTTCCGTCATTCAATGGTTGTGGACAGTTGTGCCGAAATGGATGGTGGCCTAGGGCAGGTTGGTCAAACCAGCCGGAGGTACGCAAGCCCCGCGCTCCCAGTTTGTCGAGTGACTGACATCCCAGCGGGGTCTGCCTGAACAAGTGGACAAGTGGACAGTTCTATGCGGCTGTTATTCTGATTATTCTCGCACTCATAAAACAATTCCCCCATCGCCATTTCTGCAAGACTCGCCGGGTGCTGGCCATTATCCGACTGATCGTACAGCCCGACGGACGCAAGATCGACCTTTGGTACAGCACGGCGGAACCCGCCAGCGAGTTTATCGAACGCCTCAGTCAGCTTGCCGAGCAAGCCGGTATCCGGCTGCACGTCTTGATCACTGAACGGAATGGTCGCCTGACGACCGGAAAGCTGCGTACCGCAATACCGGATTGGCGAGATGCCTCGACATGGTTCTGTGATCCAGCCGGTTTTAGCCGCGCGCTTCGCGAAGGGTTGAAAGAACATGGGCTGAACAAAAACACCTTTTCTCAAGAGATTTTTGATATGCGTTAGTAAATGTGCAAACACCCCGGCTTGGCTGGGTAGCCAAAATCGGGATGTTTAAGGTAGATTTATATGTGGTCAGTGGGAAACATCAAAATTCCCCCAGTTCGGGTGATCAAAATGCAACCCGTAGCTGTTCAGCGCCTCAGCCATTTTGACCAACCCGTTTTCCGGCTGCTCGCCGGACACCTTGCCTTCGATGACTTCGACTCCTTGAATGATATTACCCAGCAGGATGTGGAGTTGAGTGTCTGCTTCGGGCTCCAAATCACAGTTTTCGACGATATAGGTGAATTGAGTCATGATCTCCCGGGACATTTTTTTATAGTCATCTGACTTCAAGGTGTTTGCGTGGGCGCCGTCCAGACCCGTCGAAACGATCTGATGCAACTCACTCATACCTTGGCGGAGCGCTGCATCAGTCTCCCATTTCTGACCCTGGTTCAACTCCATGGTGCCATGCACTTCATGACCATGACTATGCGTGGTGTTTCCTGCCATGGCTGTACCAGCCATGGTGCTGAGGGGCAATGCCAACAAAGCGGCAACAACGAGGTGTAAAGGTGATTTCATGATTAACTCCAGAGCAAGTAAGAAAAGTGGTCGTCCATGCGTTTCTTAATAACGCATTTGGTGAACAAAAATCATGCTACTCAGCTTCACGGGAAAAAAAATTGACGACAGTCACCTTTCAAATAAAAGGAATATTTTTTATATTCACTCTTCACAATATTGATCTTGAGAAAAAGACCATGAATGAGAATGACCCGCATAACCATTGATTCCTAGCCGTTCTGAAACTTGTCACCCGTCAATGGATGAAAGCGTCTTTGCGCCTTACGATGAAGTCATCCATTCATCAACAAGGAGCACATCATGCAAAAAGTCGTTTTCAACATGGAACCCTTCACCTGCCCTTCCTGTGTAAAGAAGATCGAAAATACTGTCGCGAAAGTCGACGGCGTAAATGAAGTCAAGGTGATGTTCAACTCCGGGCGCGTGCGGGCTGAATTCGATAGTTCTAAAACCGACGCCGACGCGCTGGAAAACGCCATCGTACGGCTTGGCTACCCTGTCCTGTCCAAGAAGGTTTCTTAAACAAGAAGAATTGGGAATCGGCCGCCTTAGTGCGGCCGATTCCCGACACTGAGAACCCGGATGCACTGGAGCACGACATGAAACAAATAAAGAATTCCCATATCGCTGGCGTCACAGGTCTGCTGCTGTTTATTGCCTTGGCATTGCACCTCGCCGGGCTTTCGCAAGAGAAGGATTACGTCCTGATCGCGTCTTCCCTGTTCGCCGGCTATTTTATTGCCATCAAAGCCTTCAAGGCCTTGCGCATGAAGGCGTTCAGCATTGAACTGCTGGTCACCATCGCCGTCATCGGCGCCTTGATCATCGGCGAATACGTCGAATCGGCGGTCGTCACCTTCCTCTTCATTTTTGGGGCGTATCTGGAATCGCGCACCCTGGAGAAAACCCGCTCCTCCCTGCGCAACCTTATCGACCAGACACCGACCGAGGCCACGGTGATTCGTCCCGAAGGCCATATCAAACTGCCCGTCGATGAAGTGGTCAAAGGGGATAGAGTACTGATTCGTTCCGGCGAAAAGGTTGCCATTGACGGCGCCATTGTTTCAGGCCAGGCACTGATTGTCGAAGCCGCCATTACCGGTGAATCCGTCCCGGCCAGTAAGTCCCTGGGCGACCGCGTGTTCAGCGGCACTATCATCGACAATGGCTATATCGAAGTCACCGCCGACCGTATCGGCGACGACACCACGTTTGCCAAGATCATCGAAATGGTGGAAGAAGCGCAGGAGTCCAAGACCAAAACACAGAAATTCCTGGATCGTTTCGCCCAGATTTACACGCCGGCCATCGTGATCATGTCGATTCTGGTGTACGTCTTCTCACGCAACGTCGAACTGGCCCTGACCTTCCTGGTCATTGCTTGTCCCGGCGCCCTGGTTATATCGGCACCCGTATCCATGGTGGCCGGCATCGGTAACGGTGCGCGTAACGGGGTGTTGGTCAAGGGCGGCGAAATCATGGAGAAACTCTCCAAGGTTGACCTCGTCGTCTTCGACAAGACGGGCACGCTCACCAAGGGCAAACCTGAAGTCACTGACGTAAAGAGCTGGAACCTGGACGACAACACGCTGCTGCGCCTGGTGGCCGACGCCGAGAAAGTTTCGGAACACCACTTGGGGCAGACCATTGTGGCCGAAGCCAGGAAACGCGAACTGCCGTTGACCGAAGAACCGCAAGATGTCGCCATCATCAAGGGCGGCGGCATGATCGCGACCGTGGGCGGGCAGCATCTTGCCATCGGTAACCGCAAGCTCATGGCTGACCAGGGTGTATCCATCGACGAGCACATCGAGGCCTACGCCACCGGCCGTGAGAAAGCAGGTAATACCGCCGTGCTGATCGCCATCGACAAGCAACTGTCAGGTGTTATCTCGATTGCCGACCAAATCAAACCCGAAGCCAAGCTTGCGATTGAACAGTTGCGACAGGCGGGCGTGAAGAAAACGTTCATGCTGACCGGCGACAACCGCCATACGGCGCAGTTGGTAGGCAATGAGCTGGGCCTGGACGCCGTACACGCCGAACTGCTACCCCAGG
>JACDJC010002058.1_pt1 | contig 16529 bp, 11 predicted proteins | sample 7454191 | NCBI WGS metagenome assembly JACDJC01 (sample SAMN14253291, study PRJNA609438) | sludge metagenome | isolation source: sludge after 25d culture with pyrite and EDTA | collected 2018-12-20 | reverse complement strand
TAGTCCTTGAACTCACCGCCAAAACGTTCCGCACCGACCTTCGTCAGCGCCGCCGTCAGCGTCGTCTTGCCGTGATCCACGTGACCAATCGTGCCGACGTTGACGTGCGGCTTGGTGCGTTCGAATTTACCCTTTGCCATGGCTCAAACCTCTGCGAGAACTCACTTGATGATACGTCCACGAATGGCCGCTTCTTGATTTTCATGTGGCGATCAGAACGACCGCACAAGCTTACGCCTTCTTCATGACCTGTTCGGCGACGTTGTTCGGCGCCTCCGCGTAATGGTCGAACTCCATCGTGAAGGTGGCGCGCCCCTGGGTCAGCGAACGGATCGTGGTCGCGTAACCGAACATCTCACCCAGCGGGACCATCGCGTCGATGGTCTTGCCCGAGGGCGTGTCGTCCTGGCCTTGCAACAGGCCGCGACGACGACTCATGTCGCCCATCACGTCACCGACGTATTCTTCCGGCGTGACCACCTCGATCTTCATGATCGGCTCGAGCAGTACCGGGTTCGCTTTGTTGAAGCCCTGCTTGAATGCCATCGAGGCGGCCAGCTTGAACGCCATTTCCGACGAGTCGACGTCGTGGTACGAGCCGAACACCAGCTTCACCTTGACGCCCACGACCGGGAAGCCGGCCAGCGGACCACTGGTGATGGTCTCGCGCAAGCCCTTTTCGACGGACGGAATGAATTCCTTCGGAATCACGCCGCCGGTGATGTCGTTGATGAATAGGAAGTCGTCCTTGATCAGGGCCGCGACCTTCTCGTCGGCACGATCCTCGGCCGTGATCGGAGAAAGCTCGATCACGACATGACCGTACTGACCCTTGCCGCCGGACTGCTTGGCGTGCTTGTAATCAGACTTCACGTCACTGGCGCGGATCGTCTCGCGATACGCCACCTGCGGCTTGCCGACATTCGCCTCGACATTGAACTCGCGGCGCATGCGGTCGACCAGGATGTCCAGATGCAACTCGCCCATGCCGGAGATGATGGTCTGGCCGGATTCCTCGTCGGTACGCACGCGGAACGACGGATCCTCTGCAGCCAGACGGCCCAGCGCGATGCCCATCTTCTCCTGGTCGGACTTGGTCTTCGGTTCCACCGCCATCGAGATCACCGGCTCGGGGAAAACCATCCGCTCCAGCGTAATGATGTGGTCCTGCGCGCACAGCGTGTCGCCGGTGGTCACGTCCTTCAGGCCGACCGCCGCAGCGATGTCGCCGGCGCGCACCTCCTTCAGCTCGTGGCGCTCGTTCGCGTGCATCTGCAGGATGCGGCCAATGCGCTCCTTCTTGCTCTTGACCGGGTTGTACACGGCATCACCCGAGTTCAGCGTACCCGAGTAGACCCGGAAGAACGTCAGCGAACCCACGAACGGATCGGTCATGATCTTGAAGGCAAGCGCGGAGAACGGCGCAGTGTCTTCCGCCGCCCGCGTGGCCGGCAGCTCGTTTTCGTCGATACCGCCGACCGGTGGACGGTCGGCTGGCGAGGGCAGCAACTCCACCACCCCATCAAGCATTGCCTGGACACCTTTGTTCTTGAATGCCGTGCCGCAGAACACCGGGATGACCTCATTGGCGAGGGTGCGCTGACGCAACCCGGCAATAATTTCTTCCGTCGTGAGTTCGCCACCTTCCAGATACTTGTCCATCAGCACTTCGGTGGCTTCGGCGGCGGACTCCACCATGAAAGCGTGCGCTTGCGCCGCCTTGTCGGCCAGTTCGGCCGGGATGTCCTTGAGCTCGAACTTCATGCCCTGGGTTTCCATATCCCAGCTGACGGCCTTCATCCGCAACAGATCGATCACGCCTTCGAAGTGGTCTTCGGCGCCGATCGGTACCTGCATCGGTACCGGGTGCGCACCGAGACGGCTCTTGAGCTGTCCGACCACCTTGTCGAAATTTGCGCCGGTACGGTCCATCTTGTTCACGAATGCCAGACGCGGCACCTTGTACTTATTGGCTTGGCGCCACACCGTCTCCGATTGGGGCTGCACGCCACCGACCGCGCAAAGCACGAAGACCGCACCGTCGAGCACGCGCAGCGAACGCTCCACCTCGATGGTGAAGTCGACGTGCCCGGGAGTGTCGATGATGTTGAAGCGATGCTGCTCCATGGAGCCATCCATGCCCTTCCAGAATGCCGTGGTGGCAGCGGAAGTGATGGTGATGCCGCGCTCCTGCTCCTGCTCCATCCAGTCCATGGTCGCCGAACCATCATGGGTCTCGCCCAATTTGTGGTTCACGCCGGTGTAGAACAGGATGCGCTCGGTAGTAGTGGTCTTGCCGGCATCGATGTGGGCCATGATGCCGAAGTTGCGATAGTGGTCAAGAGGAGTGCTGCGTGCCATGGATGTTTACCTGTGCCGGGCTGCCTGCCCTGTTTCAACGCAGCCTTCCGGGCCACGGATCTTGTTGGAAAGCCAAGCGCGAATGCCGGCTTGTTCGTCGACAGACGGCCTGAACCACGCAGAGCCTGGCGTCCGTGCGGGCCTGTTTGCGTACCGTTGTCATGACGGCACGCACAACGGCGCCTGCTTACCAGCGATAGTGCGAGAAGGCCTTGTTGGCTTCGGCCATGCGGTGCGTCTCTTCACGCTTCTTGGCAGCGCCGCCGCGGCTCTCCGAAGCCTCCAGCAGTTCGGCGGCCAGCTTGCGTGGCATCGAGGTCTCGCCGCGCTTGCGGGCAGCGTCGATGACCCAGCGCATCGCCAGCGCCATGCGCCGACCCGGACGCACTTCGACCGGCACCTGGTAGGTGGCGCCACCCACACGCCGGGACTTCACCTCGACCGCCGGGGCAATATTGTTCAGCGCCTTTTCGACCAGGGCCACCGGCTCGGCGTTCTTTTCGCCGATGTGCTGCAACGCACCGTAGACGATGCTCTCGGCCACGGACTTCTTGCCGCTCTTCATCACCATGTTGATGAAGCGGGCGATCAGCTGGCTGTCATGCTTGGGATCGGGCAGGATCTGACGAGCGGGATGTGAACCTTTACGCGACATGTTTTTTGTCCGTTGTTTTTGCGGACATCCCTGCCCGCACGAAAAGCAGCCGTCATGACTGCCGCATGGATTCGCGGAATCCCTGTCCGCCTGGATTGCAGCCGTCCTGGCCGCTCATTTGTACTTTTACAGGCAGCCATGCCTGCGGAACAAAGGCGGCCACTCGCGGTCGCTCTTCGTGCGGAGAACTTATTTCTTCGGGCGCTTGGCGCCATACTTCGAACGCGACTGACGACGCTTGGTGACGCCGGCACAATCGAGGCTGCCGCGGACCGTGTGGTAGCGCACGCCGGGCAGATCCTTGACGCGACCGCCTCGAATCAACACCACCGAGTGCTCCTGCAGGTTATGGCCCTCACCGCCGATGTAGCTGATGACCTCGAAACCATTGGTCAGGCGCACCTTGGCAACCTTGCGCAAGGCCGAGTTCGGCTTTTTCGGGGTCGTGGTGTAGACGCGCGTACAGACACCGCGACGCTGCGGGCTGCCTTCAAGTGCCGGCGAGCCGCTCTGGTAGGTCTTGGGGCTGCGGGATTTGCGCACCAACTGGTTGACTGTCGTCATGTGTAGCTGTTCCTGAAAACATAAAGGCAGCCCGATCAAGCTCGGTCTGCCAAGAAGCGGGAATTTAACATGAGCCGCTTGCCATAGGCAAGCCGGCACTCCGCCATCCATGACCCGAACACGAGGTGCATCCATGCACCTCTTTTCGTATGTCAGCGAGTGCAGCCTCGAATGGACTTACTCGACACCATCATCCGTACCAACCGTCACCCCGGTTACCGAGGTCGCAGGAGCGGTTGCGGAAAGCGTCTCCAGCTCCGCGGCGGTCAAGCCGCCCTGACGACGACGCAATGCGTGGTACGCCAAGCCCGTGCCTGCTGGAATCAGACGGCCAACAATAACATTTTCCTTCAGGCCGCGCAAGGTATCACGCGTACCCCGTACCGCTGCCTCGGTGAGCACCCTGGTGGTTTCCTGGAACGAAGCGGCCGAAATGAACGACTCGGTCGCCAGCGAGGCCTTGGTGATTCCCAGCAGGATCGACTGGTACTCGGCCGGGCGCTCGCCCTTGGCTTGCGCACGCTCGTTTTCGGCATTGATCCGCACACGTTCGATCTGCTCGCCACGCAGGTAGTGGCTCTCGCCCGGCTCGACGATCTCGACCTTGCGCAGCATCTGGCGAATGATCGCCTCGATGTGCTTGTCGTTGATCTTCACGCCCTGCAGGCGGTACACGTCCTGGATCTCCTTGACCAGGTACGAGGCCAGCGGCTCCACGCCCAGCAGGCGCAGGATGTCATGCGGGCTCGGCTCGCCGTCGACGACGGTTTCGCCTTTTTCCACATGCTCGCCCTCGAACACGATGACCTGACGCCATTTGGGGATCAGCTCCTCGTGCTCGTTCCCGTCCACGTCCTTGATCACCAGGCGCTGCTTGCCCTTGGTGTCCTTGCCGAAGCTGACGATTCCCGAACGCTCGGCCAGGATGGCCGGTTCCTTCGGCTTGCGCGCCTCGAACAGGTCGGCGACGCGCGGCAGACCACCAGTGATGTCGCGGGTCTTGGAGCTTTCCTGCGGAATACGCGCAATCACGTCGCCCACGCCCACTTCGGCGCCATTCTGGATCGACACGATCGCGCCGGCCGGCAGGAAATACTGCGCGGCAATATCGGTGCCCGGCAGCTTCAGCTCGCGGCCCTTGGCATCTTCCAGGCGCACGATCGGACGCAGGTCTTTCGCCTGCGCGCCACGACGCTTCGGGTCGGTGACCACCGCCGACTCCAGGCCGGTCAGCTCGTCGGTCTGGCTCTGCACGGTGACGCCATCGAGGAAGTCGATGAAGCGCACCACGCCTGCCACTTCGGTCACGATCGGATGGGTGTGCGGATCCCAGTTCGCCACGGTCTGGCCGGGCTTGACTGCCGCGCCATCCTTGACCGCGATGGTGGCACCGTAAGGCACCTTGTAACGCTCGCGCTCGCGACCGCTGGCGTCGATCACACTGAGTTCGCCCGAGCGTGACACCGCAACCAGATGGCCCGACTTGTGGTGCACCGACTTCAGGTTGTTGTACTTCAGCGAGCCGGTGGTCTTGACTGTCACGTTGTCCACCGCGGCCGCACGCGAAGCCGCGCCGCCGATGTGGAAGGTACGCATGGTCAGCTGGGTACCCGGTTCACCGATCGACTGTGCGGCGACCACACCCACGGCCTCGCCCATGTTGACCAGATGGCCACGGGCCAGATCGCGGCCGTAGCACAGCTTGCACACGCCATGCTCGGCTTCGCAGGTAATCGGCGAACGCACCTTGACGATCTGCACGCCGCTCTTGTCGAGCTTCTCGACCAGAGCTTCGTTGAGCAGGGTGTCGCGGGTGGCGATCGGTTCATCGTCGTCGCCGGGGGCGTAGACGTCCTCGACCACCACGCGACCCAGCACACGATCGCGCAACGGCTCGACCACGTCGCCTCCCTCGACTATCGGCTGCATGGTGACCCCGTTCTCCGTACCGCAGTCGTCCATCGTGATGACCACGTCCTGTGCCACGTCGACCAGGCGACGGGTCAGGTAGCCGGAGTTCGCAGTCTTCAACGCAGTGTCGGCCAGACCCTTGCGAGCGCCGTGGGTCGAGTTGAAGTACTGCAGCACGTTCAGGCCCTCGCGGAAGTTGGCCTTGATCGGGGTCTCGATGATCGAGCCGTCCGGGCGCGCCATCAGCCCGCGCATGCCGGCCAGCTGGCGAATCTGCGCCACTGAGCCACGCGCACCGGAATCCGCCATGATGTAGAGGGAATTCATCGACTTCTGATTGACCACCTTGCCGTCGGCATCCTTCACCTGCTCGGTGCCGATGCCGTCGATCATCGCCTTGGCGACCAGTTCGCTGGTACGTGACCAGATGTCGACCACCTTGTTGTAGCGCTCGCCCGCAGTGACCAGACCCGACTGGTACTGCTGCTGGATCTCGACGACTTCCTTCTCGGCCTCCTCCAGGATCGGCTTCTTTTCGTCCGGGATCAGCATGTCGTCGATACCGATCGAGATACCCGAACGGGTCGCATAACGGTAGCCGGCATACATCAACTGATCGGCGAAGACGACCGTCTCCTTCAGACCCAGCAGACGATAACTGGAGTTGATCAGACGTGAGATGTTCTTCTTGGTCAGTTCGGTATTGGCCAGCTCGAACGGCAGGCCCTCGGGCAGGATCTCGGCCAGCAAGGCACGACCGACCGTCGTATCGACAATCCTGGACTCGTGCGTGCGGGTGCCGTCTTCAGCGATGCGCACCAGCCTCAGGCGCACCTTGACCTTGGCGTGCAATTCCACCACGCGGTTGTCGTACGCACGACGGGCCTCGCCAATGCCGGAGAACACCATGCCGGCGCCCTTGGCGTTGATCAGCTCGCGGGTCATGTAATACAGGCCCAGCACCACGTCCTGGGTCGGCACGATGATCGGCTCGCCGTTCGCTGGCGACAGGATGTTGTTGGTCGACATCATCAAGGTGCGCGCTTCCAGCTGCGCCTCGATCGACAGCGGCACATGGACGGCCATCTGGTCGCCGTCGAAGTCGGCGTTGAACGCCGTACACACCAACGGGTGCAGCTGGATCGCCTTGCCTTCAATGAGCTTCGGCTCGAACGCCTGGATGCCCAGGCGATGCAGGGTCGGCGCGCGGTTGAGCATGACCGGATGTTCGCGGATCACTTCCTCGAGGATGTCCCAGACCTGGGCCTCCTCGCGCTCGACCAGCTTTTTCGCTGCCTTGATGGTGGTCGCTTCGCCACGTGCCTGCAGCTTGGCGAAGATGAACGGCTTGAACAGTTCCAGCGCCATCTTCTTGGGCAGACCGCACTGGTGCAGGCGCAGGGTCGGACCGACCACGATCACCGAACGACCCGAATAGTCCACGCGCTTGCCGAGCAGGTTCTGGCGGAAGCGGCCCTGCTTGCCCTTGATCATGTCCGCCAGCGACTTCAACGCGCGCTTGTTGGTGCCAGTGATGGCACGACCGCGGCGACCGTTGTCGAGCAGCGCATCGACCGATTCCTGCAGCATGCGCTTCTCGTTGCGCACGATGATATCCGGCGCATTGAGTTCGAGCAGCCGCTTCAGGCGATTGTTGCGGTTGATGACACGTCGGTACAGGTCATTCAGATCGGAGGTGGCGAAACGGCCACCATCCAGCGGCACCAATGGGCGCAGGTCCGGCGGCAGCACCGGCAGCACGGTCAGCACCATCCACTCCGGCTTGTTGCCGGACTCGAGGAACGCCTCGATCAGCTTCACGCGCTTGGTCAGCCGCTTCAGCTTGGTCTCGGAGTTGGTGGAGCCGATCTCTTCCTTCAGGCGGATCACTTCGGCCGGCAGGTCGAGCGACTTCAGCAGATGGAACACCGCCTCGGCACCCATGCGGGCATCAAACTCGTCACCGTGCTCTTCGGTCGCCTCCAGGTACTGGTCTTCGCTGAGCAATTGGCCGCGCTCGAGCGCGGTCATGCCTGGCTCGATCACCACGAAGGCTTCGAAGTACAGGATGCGTTCGATGTCGCGCAGGGTCATGTCCAGCATCAGGCCGATACGCGAGGGTAGCGACTTGAGGAACCAGATGTGCGCGGTCGGGCTGGCCAGCTCGATGTGGCCCATGCGCTCGCGGCGCACCTTGGCCAGGGTGACCTCGGTGCCGCACTTCTCGCACACCACGCCGCGATGCTTCATGCGCTTGTACTTGCCGCACAGGCACTCGTAGTCCTTCACTGGTCCGAAGATGGCAGCGCAGAACAGGCCGTCACGCTCCGGCTTGAAGGTGCGGTAGTTGATGGTTTCCGGCTTCTTCACTTCGCCGAACGACCACGAGCGGATCAGCTCCGGCGACGCCAGCGCGATCTTGATCGCGTCGAAATCCGGCGTGGCGCGCTGCTGGTTGAAGAGGTTGAGCAGGTCTTTCATTTTAATCTCCGGTCGGAGCTTGTCTTGGATCGAGGTCCGCGATTCGAACAGGGTCAGGCTTGCGGGGTTCGGGAGGGAAGGTCCGGGACGCGAATCCCGGCTCTCCCTTCCCGACTCCCGCTCATCCCTTGACCTCTTCCAGATCGATGTTGATGGCGAGCGAGCGGATTTCCTTCACCAGGACGTTGAAGGATTCCGGCATGCCTGCGGTCATCTCGTGGTTGCCGTCGACAATGTTCTTGTACATCTGGTTGCGACCCTGCACGTCGTCGGATTTCACCGTCAGCATCTCCTGCAGGGTGTAAGCCGCGCCGTAGGCTTCCAGCGCCCACACTTCCATCTCGCCGAAGCGCTGGCCGCCAAACTGCGCCTTGCCGCCCAGCGGCTGCTGGGTGACCAGCGAGTACGGACCGGTGGAACGGGCATGCATCTTGTCGTCGACCAGATGGTTGAGCTTCAGGTAATGCATGTAGCCCACGGTGACCGGGCGATCGAACGCCTCGCCGGTACGGCCGTCGTACAACGTGGTCTGACCCGACTCGGGCAGATCCGCCAGCCTCAGCATCGCCTTGATCTCGGTCTCTTCGGCACCGTCGAACACCGGCGTTGCCATCGGCACGCCTTCCTGCAGATTGGTGGCAAGCGCGAAGATCTCCCTATCGGTGAGCGATTTCAGGTCGACGTGCTGCACGGCACCGGCAACGTGGCTGTTGTAGATCTGGTCGAGGAACTCGCGGACCTTGGCCACCTTCTCCTGCGCTTCGAGCATCTTCTGGATCTTCTTGCCCAGGCCCTTGGCGGCCCAGCCCAGATGAACTTCCAGGATCTGCCCGATGTTCATGCGCGAGGGCACGCCCAGCGGATTCAGCACGATGTCGACCGGCACGCCGTCAGCCGAGTACGGCATGTCCTCGACCGGCACCACGTTCGACACCACGCCCTTGTTGCCGTGACGGCCAGCCATCTTGTCGCCCGGCTGGATGCGACGCTTCACGGCCAGGAACACCTTGACCATCTTCAGCACGCCCGGCGCAAGGTCGTCACCCTGGGTGATCTTGCCCTGCTTCTCCTTGAAGCGCTTGTCGAACTCTTCCTTGTGGCGCTTGATCTGATCAGCGGCGCGCTCGAGGAACTCGGTGACGTCCTCGTCCTTGACGTTGACCTTGAACCAGTCGTCCTTCTTCAGGCCATCCAGGTAGGCATCGGTGATTTCCGTGCCTCGCTTCAGGCCACCCGGACCGCTCATCGCGGACTTGCCAACCAGCTGGGTGCGCATGCGGCTGTAGATCGCGCCTTCGAGGATGCGGAACTGGTCGTCCAGGTCCTTGCGCACGCGCTTGACCTCGGTTTCCTCGATCTGCTTGGCGCGCTTGTCCTTCTCGATGCCATCGCGGGTGAACACCTGCACGTCGATAACGGTACCGTCCATGCCCGGCGGCACGCGCAGCGAGCTGTCCTTCACGTCGGACGCCTTCTCGCCGAAGATCGCACGCAGCAGCTTCTCTTCCGGGGTCAGCTGGCTCTCGCCCTTGGGCGTGACCTTGCCGACCATGATGTCGCCGGCCTTCACTTCCGCACCGATATACACGATGCCGGATTCGTCCAGACGCGCCAGCGCCTGTTCGCCCACGTTCGGGATGTCGGCGGTGATTTCCTCGGCACCCAACTTGGTATCGCGTGCGATGCAGGACAGCTCCTCGATGTGGATCGAGGTATAGCGATCTTCCTGCACGACGCGCTCGGAGAGCAGGATCGAGTCTTCGAAGTTGTAGCCATTCCACGGCATGAACGCGATCAGCATGTTCTGGCCGAGCGCGAGCTCGCCCAGATCGGTCGACGAACCGTCGGCCAGCGTGTCGCCCACGGCCACCACGTCTCCGACGTTCACCAGCGGACGCTGGTTGAGGTTGGTGTTCTGGTTGGAGCGGGTGTACTTGGTCAGCGTGTAGATGTCGACGCCGGCGTCGTTGTCACCCACTTCGTCCTCGTTGACGCGTACCACGATGCGGGCGGCGTCGACCTGGTCGATCACGCCACCACGCCTGGCGGTGACGATGACGCCCGAGTCACGCGCCACGGCGCGCTCGATACCCGTACCCACCAGTGGGGTTTGTGAACGCAGGGTCGGCACGGCCTGGCGCTGCATGTTCGCGCCCATCAAGGCACGGTTGGCGTCGTCATGTTCCAGGAACGGCACTAGCGCCGCGGCGACCGAGACGGTCTGCATCGGCGAGACGTCCATGTAGTCGACTTCGCTGGCCGGACGCAGCTCGGATTCGCCGCGGAAGCGGCAGGACACGAAGTCCTCCAGGAACGTACCGTGCTTGTCCAGCGGCGAGTTCGCCTGGGCAATCACATGGTCGCCTTCCTCGATCGCCGACAGGTAATCGACCTTGTCGGTGACCTTGCCACCAGCCACCTTGCGGTACGGCGTCTCCAGGAAGCCGTATGAGTTGGTGCGGGCATACACGGCCAACGAGTTGATCAGGCCGATGTTCGGGCCTTCCGGCGTTTCGATGGTGCAGACGCGGCCGTAATGGGTCGGGTGCACGTCGCGCACCTCGAAGCCGGCGCGTTCGCGGGTCAGGCCACCCGGCCCGAGCGCCGATACGCGGCGCTTGTGGGTGACTTCGGAAAGCGGGTTGTTCTGGTCCATGAACTGGGACAACTGCGAGGAGCCGAAGAACTCCTTCACCGCCGCCGCCACCGGCTTGGCGTTGATCAGGTCCTGCGGGGTCAGGCCATCGGCCTCGGCCAACGACAGGCGCTCGCGTACCGCACGCTCCACGCGGACCAGGCCGATGCGGAAGGTGTTCTCGGCCATCTCGCCGACCGAACGCACGCGACGATTGCCCAGGTGGTCGATGTCATCGACGGTGCCATGACCGTTCTTGATATCGATCAGCACCCTCAGCACGTCGAGGATGTCTGAGGTTTCGCCCTGCTCCTTGACCAGGGTCTGCGAGGCCTCTTCCTTGCGCTCGGAGAAATACTTGTGGTCGTACAGCACGCCCGGGCCAAGAATTTCCTTGCGGCCCACACGACGATTGAACTTCATCCGGCCAACGCCCGACAGGTCGTAGCGATCGAAGGTGAAGAACAGGTTGAAGAACAGGTTCTGCGCGGCATCCTTGGTCGGCGGTTCGCCCGGACGCATCATCCGGTAGATTTCCACCAGCGCCTCCAGCGGCGTGCTGGTGTTGTCGATGCGCAGGGTGTGGGAGATGTAGGCACCGCGATCGAGGTCGTTCACGTACAGCGTCGGCACCGTCTCGATGCCGGCCTTGCGGAACGCTTCCAATTGCTCAGCGGTGATTTCGTCGTTGGCCGAGGCCAGCAGCTCGCCGGTCTTGGTATCGACGATGTCGGTGGCCAGGATGCGCCCGACTGGATAATCGTCAGGCACTTCCAGCGCGGTGATGTCCTCGGCGGCAAGCTGGCGCACGTGGCGCGCGGTGATGCGCTTGCCCGCTTCCACCAGCACCTTGCCGCCGATCGCCAGGTCGAAGCTCAGCGTCTCGCCGCGCAGGCGCTCGGCGACCAGCTCCAGCGTGGTGCCGCCCTTCTTGCCCAGGTGGAACACGTTGTGCTCGAAGAAGATGCCCAGCATCTCCTCGTTGTTGTAACCCAGCGCGCGCAGCAGCACCGTCACCGGCAACTTGCGACGACGGTCGATGCGGGTGAACAGCGCGTCCTTCGGATCAAACTCGAAGTCCAGCCAGGAGCCGCGGTAGGGAATCACGCGAGCCGAGAACAGCAGCTTGCCCGAGCTGTGCGTCTTGCCGCGGTCGTGGTCGAAGAACACGCCCGGCGAACGATGCAGCTGCGAGACGATCACGCGCTCGGTGCCGTTGATAATGAAGGTGCCGGTGTCGGTCATGAGCGGAATCTCGCCCATGTAGACCTCCTGCTCCTTGATGTACTTGACCACCTTCTTCGAGGCCGGGCTGTCCTTGTCGTAGATGACCAGGCGCACGGTGGTACGCAGCGGCGCACCGTAGGTCATGCCGCGACTGCGGCACTCGCGCTCGTCGAACGCCGGCTCACCGAGACGATAATCGACGTACTCCAGCGCCGCATTGCCCGAGTAGCTGGAGATCGGGAACACCGACTTCAAAGCCGCGTGCAGTCCCTTCTCGGCACGCTGCCTGGGCACGACATGCTCCTGCAGGAACTCCCGGTAGGAATCAGTCTGGATAGTCAACAGGTTCGGCACGCCCAGCACGGGCGGACGCTTGCCAAAATCCTTGCGGATGCGTTTCTTCTCGGTAAACGAGTAGGCCATGATCGGTAGCGCCTCGGTTCGCAGTGGCGCCGGTGGTGCACACACCGGCTGAATGAATAATTGTCTTTGCCGGACGGCCAAGGCCATCCGGATCGGGGATTCGGGAATCGAGAATAGGGAATCGGTCAGAGCCCGAGGGCAGGTGTCGCTGACGATTCCCTATTCTCCATTCCCCATTCCCGTTGAAAGCAGGCAAAGCCCGGGAGCTTTCGCTCCCAGGCTTGCTTCACATCAAGTCGAAGCGGCGGCGTACAAACGCCGATTACTTCAATTCGACGGTGGCGCCGGCAGCTTCGAGGTCCTTCTTGAACTTCTCGGCGTCTTCCTTCGACACACCTTCCTTCAGGACGCCACCGGCCTCGGTGAGGTCCTTGGCTTCCTTCAGGCCCAGGCCGGTGATTGCGCGCACAGCCTTGATCACGTCGACCTTCTTGGCACCGCAGTTCTTCAGGATCACGTCGAACTCGGTCTGCGCTTCGGCAGCCGGGGCAGCAGCAGCTGGACCGGCCACGGCGACCGGAGCCGCGGCAGTCACGCCAAACTTCTCTTCGATGGCCTTCACCAGATCCATCACTTCCATCAGCGATTTCGTGGCGACGGCTTCAACGATATCTTCGTTGCTCAGGGACATTTCATTTACCTCTGGATGTAATTCGGTTCGGTTTGTTTGTGACGAAAGCAATCAGGCAGGCTCGGCTTCAGCCGGGACTTCGGCGGCGGCTTCGCCACCCCCCTGCTGGTCGACCACGGCCTTGACGACACGCGCGAACATCGTGGCCGGTTCGGCCAGCACGCGGGCCAGCATGGCCAGCGCCTGTTCGCGGGTCGGCAGCGCGGCCAGCACATCGACGTGCGTCGCCGGCAGCAGCTTTCCCTCAAACGAGACGATCTTCGCCTGCAGCTTGTTGTTGTCCTTGGCGAACTCCTTGATCAGACGCCCGGCAGCACCGGGCTCTTCTGTCGAGAATGCGTACAACAGGGGGCCGACCAAGGCGTCCTTGACGACCTCGAAACCGGTGCCCGCCATGGCGCGCGACGCCAACGTGTTCTTGACAACCCGCAAGTACACGCCGGATTCGCGAGCCTTCTTGCGCATCGCGGTCATCTGTTCGACCGTGGTGCCCGCATACTCGACAGCAACCAGGGAGTGAGCCTTCGCGGCAACTTCTGCCAGTTCTGCGACTACTACTTGCTTCTGAGACAGATTGAGAGCCATTGCACTCCTCCAAATGAACTCCGCTTGCGGCTCCTGCCGTTTGCGGTCCTGGGCGACGCCATTCCGTGACGTCGGGGGCACGTCGTGCCCCGGGTGGTGGCCTTCCCGGAACAAATCGAACCGTTCCAGTTGGGGCAACACCATCTGCGCGGGCCGGATCCGGAGGAATCCGATTAAGCGACCTCGTTGGCGACGCGGCGATTCCCTGCCAGAACCGAGCTCCCTGCCCGTCGTCGTCGCGCGCTGGTCGCGCCTGCGGTCTTTGACAGCGATCCCGGCCTCACACACGAGCCGGGATTACCCTCAAAAACTGCCCGCACCGGCATAGTGCCGTTACGGGACTTGATTCTTACTTCGCGGCCATCGTCAGCGAGGAGGTGTCGACGGCAACGCCAACCCCCATCGTGCTGGACAACGCCACTTTCTGCAGGAACACACCTTTCGCCGAGGCCGGCTTGGCTTTCAGCAAGTCGGCGATCAGCGTATTGAGGTTGTCCGCCAGTTGGGCGGCCTCGAAACTGGCCTTGCCGATGGTGGCGTGGATGATGCCCGCCTTGTCGTTGCGGAACTTCACCTGGCCAGCCTTGGCGTTGGTCACCGCGGTGGCCACGTCGGCGGTGACCGAGCCGTCCTTCGGGTTCGGCATCAGGCCGCGCGGGCCCAGCAGCTGGCCCAGTTTGCCGACCACGCGCATCGCGTCCGGCGTGGCAATCACGCGACCGAAATCGAGGTCGCCACCCTGCATGCGCTCGGCCAGGTCATCCATGCCGACCGCGTCGGCACCAGCAGCCTTGGCGGCCTCGGCCTTCTCGCCCGGCGGGCAGAACACGGCGACCTTGACGGTCTTGCCGGTACCATGGGGCAGCAGCGAGGAGCCACGCACGCCCTGGTCCGACTTCCTCGCGTCGATGCCCAGGCGTACGGCCACATCCACCGATTCGGGGAACTTTGCCGTAGCGTTGTCCTTGACGATTTTCAGGGCTTCTTCCAGGGCATAGAACTTGCCCGGCTGTACCGCGGCCTGAGCGGCCTTCATGCGCTTCGTGATCTTTGCCATGGTCTCAGCCCTCCACCGTCAGGCCCATGCTGCGGGCGCTACCGGCAATGGTGCGCACCGCGGCGTCAAGGTCGGCAGCCGTCAGATCCGGCTCCTTCTGTTTCGCAATGTCTTCCAGCTGCTTGCGGGAAATCTTGCCGACCTTGTCGGTGTTCGGCTTCTGCGAACCCTTGGCGACACCACTGGCCTTCTTCAGGAGAATGGTGGCCGGCGGGGTCTTGGTGATAAAGGTGAAACTGCGATCGGAGTAGGCGGTGATGATGCACGGGATCGGCAGACCCGGCTCCAGCTTCTGCGTGGCGGCATTGAACGCCTTGCAGAACTCCATGATGTTCAGGCCGCGCTGACCGAGGGCAGGGCCCACCGGCGGAGATGGGTTGGCCTGGCCGGCCTTGACCTGCAGCTTGATGTAGCCGATAACTTTCTTTGCCATGGGGGTTTTCCTCGCGAGTGCAGGCGCCTTGCGGCTCCTCGCTGTTCACCGAATCCGTGGATGGAAGGAAGGGTCGGCATCCAGCCGATCCTGAAACGCGGACACGCCGGACCATGAAAAGACCCAGCGTGAACCGCGCAGTATAGAGATTCGTCCGGCTTTCAGCAAGCCCCGTGCCAAGATCGCACAAAGTGTCCGAATCAGGCCTTCTCGACCTGCCCGAACTCCAGTTCGACTGGAGTGGAACGACCGAAGATCAACACGGCCACGCGCAAGCGACTCTTCTCGTAGTTGACTTCCTCGACCACGCCGTTGAAGTCGTTGAACGGGCCCTCGGTGACCCGTACCATCTCGCCCGGCTCGAACAACACCTTGGGCTTGGGCTTCTCGACACCTTCGCGGACCCGGCTGAGAATGGCCTCGGCCTCGCTGTCCTTGATCGGCAACGGGCGATCGGCGGTGCCGCCGATGAACCCCATCACCTTTGGGGTTTCCTTGATCAGATGCCAGCACTCGTCGTCGATCCGCGGCGCCTTGCCCTCGCTCGTCGACTCGATCTGCACCAGCACGTAGCCGGGGAAGAACTTGCGCTCGCTGCGGCGCTTCTGCCCACCGCGCATCTCGATCACTTCCTCGGTCGGCACCAGCACTTCGCCGAACTTGTCTTCCATCTCGGCGCGCTTGATGCGCTCCTCGAGGGAACGCTTCACCTGGTTCTCGAAACCCGAGTAGGCGTGCACCACATACCAGCGCTTGCTCATGCTCACCTCAACCACCCAGCTTCAACAGCCAGTCGAGAATGACCGACTTCAGGATCAGGTCGATCAACCCCAGCAGCAACGACAGGATGATCACCACCAGGATGATCACGCCGGTCGTCTTGATCGTTTCGTCGCGCGTGGGCCAGACCACCTTGCGCATCTCGAACTGCGACTCGGCCAGGAAATTCCTGACCCGTCGACCCAGCCCGGTAAATGCCGCGATGGCCACTGCAATCACCAATGCCACCACCACACCCAGCAGGCGCATCGACGCGGGAATGGTGCCATCCCGACCGAACCAGGAGTAGGCAAAGATGCCCGCAGCCAGCACCAGCCCTGCCAGTATCAGCTTGGCGATGTCACCAGCGTTGTTGCCCTTGGACTGTTCTGCCTTGGTAATCATGTGCGGTATCGGGTGTCAGCAGCGTGCCGTACCTTGCGGCCGACCCTGCCATCGTCACCCGTCTGGATCCTCGGGGAAGTGGCACGCCAGGAGGGACTTGAACCCCCAACCTGCGGTTTTGGAGACCGCTGCTCTGCCAATTGAGCTACTGGCGTAGGAAACGGGAATAGGAAATGGAGAATCGGGAATGGTAACCGATCACGGGCGCATAGTGCGTCGCTCTCGCCAATCCCGATTCCCGAATCCCGATTCCTGACGTACTACTTGATGACCTTGGCCACCACGCCGGCGCCGACGGTGCGGCCACCTTCACGGATGGCGAAACGCAGGCCCTCGTCCATCGCGATCGGGTGGATCAGGCTCACCGCCATCTTCACGTTGTCGCCCGGCATCACCATCTCC
>JACDJC010002057.1_pt1 | contig 16531 bp, 15 predicted proteins | sample 7454191 | NCBI WGS metagenome assembly JACDJC01 (sample SAMN14253291, study PRJNA609438) | sludge metagenome | isolation source: sludge after 25d culture with pyrite and EDTA | collected 2018-12-20 | reverse complement strand
CACAGGAATACGATCAGCAGCGACAACGTGTAGAGCAACGGAGTCTGTGCGCCGGCCTGGCGCTCCTGGTAGGACAGCCCGGTCCATTCGATGCCGAAGCCTGCGGGTAGATTGGCGGCCAGCGCTTCCACTTCATCCATGCCGGCGCCGGAGCTTTCACCCGCCGGCGCCTCGCCCTGGATCTGCATCGCCGGCACGCCGTTGTAGCGCTCCAGCCGCGGCGAGCCGTAGTCCCAGCGCGTGGTGCCAAAGGCCGAGAAGGGCACCATCCCGCCGGCGTTGTTGCGCACCGACCACTGGTTGAAGTCCCCCGGCACCATGCGGAACGGCGCATCGGCCTGCAGCATCACCCGTTTGACGCGACCGCGGTCGATGAAGTCGTCGATGTAGGCGCCGCCCCAGCTCGACGCCAGGGTGCTGTTGATCACGGCGATCGACAGGCCGAGCGCGCCGGCCTTCTCCGAGTCGATATCCAGGCGCAGCTGCGGCGAGTCTTCCTGGCCGTTGGGACGCACGTTGGTCAGCCGCCCGCTCTGTGCTGCGGCGCCCAGGAACTGGTTGCGCGCGGCGATGAGCGCCGCATGTCCGTGGCCGGCGTTGTCGGTGAGGTAGAACGTGAAGCCGGCCGATCTGCCCAGTTCCGGCATTGCCGGTGGGGCGAAGGCGAAGGCCATCGCGTCCTTGATCTGCGCGAGCGCGCCCATGCCGCGGCCGGCCACGGCGCGGGCCTGGAGCTGCGCATCCTTGCGCTCGGACCAGTCCTTGAGCTTGATGAAGGAGATCGCGTTGTTCTGGCCGCTGCCACCGAAGCTGAAGCCCTGCACGGTGAAGACCGACTCGACCGCGTCCTTCTCGGCCAGGAAGTGATCCTCGACCTTCCTGACCGACGCCATCGTGCGCTCCTGGGTGGAGCCGACCGGGGCAAGCACCTGGGCGAACAGCGAGCCCTGGTCTTCGTCCGGCAAGAAGGAGGTCGGCAGGCGCACGAACAGCACACCCATGATCACCACCAGCGCGGCGAAGATCGCCATGAAGCGCTTGCGGCGCCCCAGGATGCCGCGCACGCCGCGCTGATACCTGCTGCTGCCGGCATCGAAGCTGCGGTTGAACCAGCCGAACATGCCCGTTTCACTGCGCTGTTCGCCCTTCCTGATCGGCTTGAGCATCGTGGCGCAAAGTGCCGGCGTGAGCACGATCGCCACCAGCACCGACAGCGCCATCGCCGAGACGATCGTCGCGGTGAATTGCCGGTAGATGACGCCGGTCGAGCCGCCGAGGAACGCCATCGGCACGAACACGGCCGACAGCACCACCCCAATGCCGACCAGGGCGCCGGTGATCTGGTCCATGGACTTGCGCGTCGCCGCGAGCGGTGACAGACCTTCCTCGCTCATGAGGCGCTCGACGTTCTCGACCACCACGATGGCATCGTCGACCAGCAGACCGATCGCCAGGACCATGGCGAACATGGTCAGCATGTTGACCGAAAAGCCCAGCACGGCAAGGATGCCGAAGGTGCCGAGCAGCACCACCGGCACCGCGATCGTCGGGATCAGCGTGGCGCGGAAGTTCTGCAGGAACAGGAACATCACCAGGAACACCAGCGCGATTGCCACCAGCAGGGTGATGATCACCCCCTTGATCGCCACCCTCACGAAGGGCGTGCTGTCGAACGGCACGACGGCCCTGAGGCCGGGCGGGTAGTAGGGTGCGAGTTCGGCCAGGACTTGATTGACGCCATTGGCTGCATCGAGTGCGTTGGCGCCGGTCGCCAGCGAGATGGCCAGGCCGCTGGCGGTCTGCCCGTTGTAGCGGGTCAGGAACTCGTAGTTTTCCGATCCGATCTCGACGCGCGCAATGTCGCCGAGCTTGAGCATCGAACCGTCGATATTGCTGCGCACGACGATGTCGCGAAACTGCTCGGGCGTCTGCAGGCGGCCTTGCGCGGAGATCGTGGCATTGAGCTGCTGGCCGCCGATCGCCGGCGCCCCGCCCAGCGTGCCCACTGCCACCTGGGCGTTCTGCGCCTGCACCGCGGCAATGATGTCCGAGGGCGCCAGGTGGTAGGTGTTCAGCTTGTTCGGGTCCAGCCAGATGCGCATCGCGTACTGGCCACCGAAGTTCTGGATGTCGCCCACGCCGGGCACGCGACTGAGCGGGTCGAGGACGTTGGCGGTGACGTAGTCGGCAATGTCGTCCTGCGCCATGCTGCCGTCGGTGGAGACGAAGCCAATCACCTGCAGGAAGCCGGTGCTGGCCTTGCTTACCCTCACGCCCTGGCGCTGTACTTCCTGCGGCAGCAGCGGCATTGCCGATTGCAGCTTGTTCTGCACCTGCACCTGGGCGGTATCGGGATCGGTGCCGCTCTGGAAAGTGAGGGTGATCGAAGCGTTGCCGCTCGCCTCGCTGGTCGATGAGAAATACAGCAGGCCGTCGAGGCCCTTCAGGTTCTGCTCGACGATCTGCGTCACCGAGTCTTCCACGACCTTGGCCGAGGCACCCGGGTAGGTCGCGGAAATGGTGACCGTGGGCGGCGCGATCGTCGGGTACTGCGAGACCGGCAGGGTGAAGATGGCCAGCCCGCCGGCCAGCATGATGATGATGGCGATGACCCAGGCAAAGATCGGGCGGTCGATGAAGAAGCGTGCCATGGGGTGGTCGCCTCAGGGTCTGGAAGAGTGAGAAGCAGGCGCGACCTTGCCGCCAGCAAGCGGCGCCGCATCCTGCTCGTGCGGCGCCGATTTCTCGGTCGCCGCCACCGGCATGCCGGGCTGGATCTTCTGCAGGCCCTCGATGACCACGCGGTCACCGGCCGCAAGACCACTTTCGACCAGCCATTGGTCGCCGACGCTGCGGCTGACCTCGACCTGGCGGACCGCGATCTTGCCGTCCTCGCCGACCACCATCGCGGAGGCGTTGCCCTTGGGGTCGCGGGTGATGCCCTGCTGCGGCACCAGAATCGCGTCCTCACGCACGCCGTCGCCGATCACTGCGCGCACGTACATGCCGGGAAGCAGGATGTTGTCGGGGTTGTCCACCACCACGCGCAGCGCGAAGCTGCCGGTGGAGGGGTCGACGGTGACTTCCGAGAACTCCAGTTTGCCCAGCTGCGCGAACGGCGTGCCATCCTCGAGCAGGATCCGGACTGGAAGCGCGTCGGTATTCTCCAGCGTGCCGGCGGCCAGGCTCCTGCGCAGTTGCAGCAACTCGCTGCTGGACTGGGTCAGGTCGACATAAATCGGGTCCAACTGCTGCACGGTGGCGAGCGGTTCCGCCTGGTTGGCCGTGACCAGCGCACCTTGGGTGACCGACGACTTGCCGATGCGGCCGCCGATCGGCGCGGTGATGCGCGCGTGATCCAGGGTGACCTCACGCACCCGGACTGCGGCGCGCGCCACGCCGACATCGGCCTCGGCCTCGTGCAGCACGGCGATTGCGTTCTCGTTGTCCTGCTCGCTGACCGCGTCGATCTTTGCCAGTTCGGCGGTGCGCGCGGCGGTCAACCGAGCCGACGTCAGGGTCGCTTCGGTTCGCGCCAGTTGCGCCCTGGCACTGCTGGCTTCGGCGCGCGCCGCAGCATCATCGAGTTGGTACAGGGGCTGCCCGGCCGCCACCAGGCCGCCTTCCTTGAACAGGCGCCCCTCGACGATTCCGTCCACCCGCGGGCGTACCTCCGCCACCAGATAGGGACTCGTGCGCCCCGGCAACTCACGGGTCAACGTCACTGACTGTGTCTTGAGGGTTACCACAGTCACAGGCACCGCTGCCTGCCCGGGTGGCGCTTGCCTGCCGCCACAGGCGCCCAGGGCGAATGCAAGCCCCAGGGGCAGGAGGATCAGGCAATGGCTGCGCTTTGGCATGGCTGGAAGTCGAAAATGGGGAAGGGAAATTTGGTGGTTGGGCGAGCAGCCCGGGATGGGGAGGGCATCGTCGTGACAGGTTTCAATGCGGCGGAAGCTCGGCGCGGTCATGCTCCGGGTCGCGGGCTCCGCACGCCCAGTGTCTGCAGGCAGCCCGATCACGACTACACCGGACTCACTTCATCCCGGACCAAAATGATCGCCAAGCGCAGGTGAAGCTCGCGCTCACTTCCCTTTCGCAAGGAGGTCGAGCGGGATCGCGTAGCTCGGGTCGGGACGCTTGAACAGGTACGCGCCGTGGCGGATCGACGCCAGCACGTCGGCGCGCTGGCGCACGGCTTCGAACGGCGATGTGGCGTCCAATACCAGGAAATTGGCCGGCTTGCCTTCCTCGATGCCGTACGCCTGTTCGACGTCGAGGGTCTTCGCGCCGTTGTAGCTGATCAGGTCCAGGCACCGGTCCAGCTCGTCGAAGGACATCGTCTGTGCGAGGTGGATGCCGTTGTCGAGGATGTTCATCATGTTGCCGTTGCCGACCGGATACCACGGGTCGTTGATCGAGTCCTGGCCGAAGCAGACGTTGATGCCGCTCTCCCACATTTCCTTCACCCGGGTCAGGCCGCGGCGCTTGGGATAGGTGTCCTGGCGCCCCTGCAGATAGGCGTTCTCGGTCGGCAGCGAGATGAAGTTCATCCCGGACTGCTGGAATAGACTCATCATGCGGAAGGCATAGGCGTTGTCCGCCGAGCCGAACGAACAGGTATGGCTTGCGGCCGTGCGCGCGCCAAGCCCTTCGGCCATCACCAGCGCATTCAGCAGTTCGACGAAGCGGCTCATCACGTCGTCGGTCTCGTCGCAATGCACGTCGATCAGCTTGTCGTGCTCGACGGCCAGCTCAACAGTGCGATGCATGGACTTCTCGCCGATTTCGCGGGCCCATTCGAAGTGGGGGATGGCACCGACACAGTCCGCGCCCATCTTCAGCGCCTCCTCGACCATCTCATCGCCACCCTTGTAGGCGTACATGCCCTCCTGCGGGAAGGCGACAATCTGAATGGTGACCTTGTCCTTGAGCTGCTCACGGATTTCCAGCATCGCCTTGAGGCCGGTCAACTTCGGATCGCACACGTCGATGTGGGTGCGGATGAACTGGACGCCTTTGGAAACCTCTTCCTCGATGCCCTTCAGCGCGCGTTCCCTGGCGTCCTCGAGCGTCTGGGTCTTCTTGACGTCGTGCCAGCGGGCAATTCCTTCGAACAGCGTGCCGCTGGTGTTCGCGGCGGCATCGCTACGAGCGGTATAGACGTAATCCAGGTGCAGGTGGGCATCCACGTAGGGCGGGACCACGAGACGACCCTGCAGGTCGATTTCCTCGTCGGTCCTGGGCAGGTTCTTGCCGATCTGCTTGATGACGCCCTTGTCGACGAGGATTTCACTGGTTTCAGCGTGCTGGCGGTAGATTCGGGCATTGGTGAACTTTTTCATGGGTTTCTCTCAAGTTGCGGTTCTGGCCGGAAATATGGGTAGCACGCGGGCAAGGGTCAGGGTGGCGTTTGCGTAAGCCGCGTGCATTTGGATTGTGGGGCGGTCGGTGGCGCGGCCCGGCAAATTGCACCTTGCAGACACCGTCACGGTTGTCATTTCGCATTCGCGTTGTGCCGGCTCGATTGACGCGCCAGGGTCCAACCCGCGCGAGGGCACGGAGGATCCACTGGGCGGACGCATCGGTCCGGTCACCCAGCGGTCCAACGGCGTGTGGTGTTACGATTCCGCACGCGATAAATTGGTCAATGACGAGCCGCTCGGCGAACTGTTCACCAGGGACGAAGCCAGCTTCACCACGGCCGCCTTCGCGGTCGCGCGATCCTTCAATGCAGGAGGCAAGCCGAGCAGATGCTTGACCTTCAAGCGAGTCGCAGAATGGCAGCAGTCATTGTTCGTGCGAAAACTCATGCTTCGGCACCGCCTTGGCCGTAAATGGAATATGGATCAATGAACACAAAGCCACTGATTCCCGTGCTACTGCTCGGTCTGCTCACGGCCGCCCAGGTGGCAGCTCAGGACATTTCCGCAGGCGAAGCGATCTATCAAAAGGATTGCCGGACCTGCCATGGCCCGACGGCGAAGGGAATGGCCGTTTTTCCCAAACTCACCGGCACCAGCGCCGACTTCATAATGAACCGTCTCAAGCAATACCGCGCCGGGGAAACCATCGGCCCCAATAGCGCCTTGATGGCGCCGCTGGCCAAGGATCTCACCGATGAAGACATTGTGAACGTGGCGGCCTACATCACGACCGTCTTCAATTGAGCGAATGCCCTGGCCGCACGGCCAATCCGCCGTGCGGCCATGGGCAGTTCAGTTTCCCGGCGTGAGCTTGTCGATCCTGCCTTCGTCCATCGCGACATAGAGGCTGCCGTCCGGCCCCATGACAAGCGAACGGAAGCGGCCCGGTTCCATCGGCAAGGTCATGGTGGTGGCGCCAACCACGGAGGTGCCGTCTGGGGAAAGTTGCAGCACATCGATGCGATTTCCGATGGGCGTACCGCCGAAGCCGATGCCCAAGAAGCCGATGGCCAGCGCGCCATCCCATTCGCCCCACTGGTCGCCCGTGAGGAAGGCGGCCGAAGACAGGCCCTGGGACCAGCCGTTGTTGTTCCAGATCGGCGGCATCGCGTCCGGATAGGTCTTGAAGTCGGTCATCGGCATGAAGGCAGCGCGCTGGAACCGATTCATGCCTTCCGTCTGGTTCGGCATGTACCCGCAGTAATCATCCGGGCAGTCGCCACGACCGGCCATGTTGGGCCGCGGATCCCAGCCGCCATTTCCGCCATTCGACAGCACGGTGACCTCGTCGGAATGCCATGGTCCGTGTTCGGCGATGATCGGTGTGCCGGTCTTCGGGTGGAACGCGATGCCCTGTACATTCCGGTGCCCGTAGGTATAGATCCGCGAGTCGAATCCCTTGGGTGGCTTGTTGCCCGGCGCTGCCTTGCCGTCCGTGTCGATGCGCAGGACCTTGCCGCCCAGGCGCGTCGGGCTTTGCGGCAAGATTCCGTTGTGGTTGTCGCCGGTGGTCAGGAACAGCATGCCATCGGGACCGAACCGGACCCGGCCGCCGTTATGCGTGCCCGACGCGCCAAACGGATGATCGCTCGCCTTCATCTTGTAGGGCACGTCATCGACGATATCCTTGCGCTCCGAAACGCCGGTGAAATCCTTGTTCACGACGAGCCGGATCAACCGGTTGCTGTACGGGGTCGATTTCCTGGAAGTCGAATAGACATAGATCCGGCGGTTGCTGGCAAAGTCCGGATCAAAGGCGACCCCCATCATGCCGGCCTGCCCGTCGCAGAACAGGTCTTCGGCCGTCGAGGCATAACCCTTGGCGCCGTCCATGCCGAGCAGGGCATTCACCTGCCCTGATGACATGCGCACCGAAAGACCTTTGCACTTCTCGGTGAACAGCATCGTGCCGTCAGCCAGAAACGCCATGTCCCAGGGGCTCTCGAGATCCTTCAAGACGACGGTATGCCGAAGGTTCGTGGTGTTGGTGCCGATCTTCCCGGCCGCAAACGCTGGTGCGCTGCCGGCGAGCGCCAATGCGATCATCGACAATATCCAGCGTGTCGACAAATTTGGCAATTTCTTGATCATGGTGTCCTCCCTAATGTGTTCGATTCGTGATGGAAATGTGATTGATGGCACATTGGAGCGCCTGAAATGCAATGGCCATAGTGCCTTTGACAAATGCGCCAGCCATATTGGCGCACTTTGCGCGGCAAACCTCATGTTCAAGGTAGTTGGCGTTCATTTGCGACATCGTTCTCATGGTCATTCTCCTCATGAACGGGCGGGCAATCTTGAAGACGACCGCAAGGTGCGCCTGGCAAGGAACGCGATGAGGGTGGCCAGGACGAAGCAGGCCAGCGACAGGTACACGACGAGCTTGACGCCGTTTGCCGGGAAGTGGGTCAACAGCATTCCGCCGACCCACGTGGCAACCATGATCGAGAGATTGAAGACGCTCGATTGCACCGATGTGGCGATGTCCCGGGCTTCGTCGACCTGCTTGGTTACGGCGGTCTGATACATCGTTACCAGTGGACCAAAGGCCAGGCCCCAAAGGAAAAATGCGGCGTGCGATATGACGGGGGTCCCCTTGAACGCAAGGAACATGGCCATGGAAACGCCGCCAATGGCGAGCATCAGCACGATCAGCGGGCGCAACCAGGCGTCGATGTACTTTGCGGAAACCACCACCAAGATCACCGAGCCGATGCCGAAGATCAGCAACGCCATCCGGATGCCGCCGACGAAGCCGATCAACTCCACGAGCAGGGTGATGTAGGTGTAGATGCCGTAATGGGCCGCGACCGACAGGAAGGTCAACAGCAGGACAATCAGCATCGAGGGCATTTTCAGCACCGCCAGCGGCGAATTGCTCCGGCTGAGCTTCTCGCCCGTCACCGCAGGCAAGAAGAAGTAGGACAGGACGGCAATGACGGCGACCAGCGCGCCCAGCACCAGGAACACGCTGCGCCAGCCGAACGTGAGGCCGATCGCCGTCATCGCCGGCAGGCCGATGCTGATGCCCAGCGTGTTGCCCGACATGATCACCGTGATGGCCTTGCCATGCATGTTTTCCGGGACCAGTCGCGCGCCGTAGGCAGCGATCATCGGCCACATCACGCCCGCGCACATGCCGCCGACGATGCGGGCGATGATGATGACGGCATGCGAGGAGGAAAGGCCGACCACGACGTTGGAGATCGCGAAGCCGACCAGCAGCGCCATCAGCAGCAACTTGCGGTTGATCGCCAGCGTGGCACTGACCAGCGGGATGGCGGCCACGGCCGATGCCAATGCGTACACACCGACCAGAAAGCCGACCTGGCTTTCCTCGATGCCCAGCCCCTCGGTCATCTGCGGCAAGATGCCCGAGGGCACCAGCTCGGACAGAATGCCCACGAAGGTGACGCTGGCCATCAGGCCCAGGACAAACCAGGAAAAGGCCGGCTTTGTGCTGGTTCCGGAACTTGGAGACAAGGTGTTCTCCGTGGATTACGAGAAGATCATGCCGGTGACTGCCCTGGATGCGAGGCGTTTGCGCGGCGGTGTCGGCCGGCAGGTTCTTTCATCCACGCAACGAAGCAATCGGTGCAGCCCTCGAACCTCGCCTGGCGTTCTTCCGACCACGGTCAGGTCTGCATGTCCTTGGCAATGCGATCTCCCAGGTTCATGTCGACGTTGCGCCAGTAGGCAAGCGCGCGCTCGAGCACCGCAGCGGAAACACCGCCCCTGGCATCGCCGGGCTTGGCGAATGCCGACCAGCCGGCGATCCGATCGCCGACCGGCGCAGCGCGTTCGCGCCGGCCCCGCCGGCAACCCATCCGGCCAACGGCCGGCTCCGATGAATCGTGGCGCCGCGCGCACTCGACCCTTGCCCGCAGACTGCGCGAGACGGCGTCAACCGGTCGGTGCGCTGGCGAACATAGTGGTCGGTGGTTGGCATGGCTTCATAAACCATCCCAGCTGGCGTCGAAACTCAGCCCGCATCCGATCGCCATTGCCGAACTTCGCGGCGCGCGCGCCATGCATCGGCCACGTCGGGCCGACCTGCGGCATCGGGCGGGGTGATGATGTGCATCGTGCGTCGGGGCCATGGCTCCCTGTACGCGCGGCACGCCAGGGCGGGCGTGGCGGAGCCGGCAGCCCGGCTATTTCAGCGCCCTCTCAAAGGAGCCATTCCACCGGCAGCCAGCCGACCACCTTCAACGCGAGATTTCGGAAGGCACTCGATCCCGGCTCCGCGGTGGTGACCCTGCCGGTCGCCGGATCGACCCAGATCAGCCTGCCGTCCTGCTCCTCGACTCGCCAGGCGAGGCCTCCGAAACCGTCATCGAAGGCCGCATGCAGCCGGTTCGCGAGGGTCGGGCTGTCGATCAGCAGGCCCATCTCGGTGTTGAGCTGGATCGAGCGTGGGTCGAAGTTGAAGGAGCCGACGAAGACGCGCGCCCCGTCGACGGCGAAGGTCTTGGCGTGCAGGCTGGCCCCCGACGAGCCGAAGATGCCGAGGTCGTCGGGCGTGTCCGCCACGGCCCCGCGACCAAGCTCGTAGAGCACGACGCCCGACGCGAGCATCGCTTCGCGGCGCTTGGCGTAACCCGCATGCACCGGCAGGACGTCCGTAGCCTCCAGTGAATTGGTCAGCATCCGCACCTCGATGCCCCGCGCTTCCAGTCTGGCAAAGGCTTCGACGCCCGCCTTGCCGGGCACGAAGTAGGGCGTGACCCCATCGATCCGCCGCTCGACCGAGCCGACCGCGCGGGTCAACTGGCCGGTCAGGAGATCCTCGCGCGGAACCGCCCCCTGGCCCTTTACCGGGTCGTCGCTGACCAGCACGGCATCGGTCCACTCCAGGTCAAGGGTGCCCTCGCGAAATGGCGCGATGATGGCCGATGCGTTGAGGATCGCCTTGTATTTGTCGACGCGGGGGTCCTCACGCCAGCGCGCCAGGCGCGCCGCGATGGGATCGCCGCCGCTCGCCTGGATGAGGGTTCCGGCCGGGCAGGCGGAGGGACTGCCCCAGTAGCGGTCGAAATCGGCCGCCACTTCGGGAACGATCTTGCCCACGGCCAGGACGTCCAGATCGACGAACAGCGGCGTGGCGCCGATTCCGAAATACTCGTCGCCGACATTGCGCCCGCCGACGATCGTGGCCAGGCCATCGACGGTGAACGACTTGTTGTGCATGCGCCGGTTGAGCCGGAAGAAGTCGAAGGCGTAGCTCAGCATCTTCAGGCGGCGCAGGTTGAAGGGATTGTAGAGTCGCACCTCGACGTTCGGGTAGGCGTCGAGCTGGGCGATTTCCGCATCCAGACCGCGGGTGCCGTTGTCATCGAGCAGGAGTCGCACGCGCACGCCGCGATCGGCGGCGCGCCGCAGGGCGTCGAGCAGGAGCGTGCCGGTCAGGTCGCCGCGCCAGATGTAGTACTGCGCATCGATCGATGAGACGGCCGCATCCGCTAGGCGGATGCGCGCGGCAAACGCATCTGCGCCGTTCCCCAGGGGCAGCACACCCGTCAGACCGGGCACATTGCGGGCTGCGCGGCCAGCGAGGGGACCCTCGTGCGGAGGCGCCAGGGCGTGCGAATCGACCCGGCCTTCGACCACGGGCAAGGTGAACGCGAGCCGCGCCAGAATGATCGCGGATATGCTCGCGATCAAGAGCACGGCGGCGGCTTTCAGAAGCCACATCATGATGTGTGTCTTGTCCGTTGGGTCAGCCGGTCCGTCCTGCCGCGCCGGCCCCGACCCGATGCGCAAGGCGCGGCCGCAGGAGCGAACCGCGCACGGCCCGTCCCGGCATGGTGCGGCCCCGCCTTGGCAAACCGGATCATGGCGCAGGTCCGTTGCAACCGGCCACTCCTGCCGACCTGCGCTGCCGCTCAGCGCCTGGCGAATGCGCGCCCGGTGAATGCGGCTGGACGCATCGCTGCCCGGCTCACGGTTTTGCGCCGAGCCCAGGGAAACGGGCGCTGGCGTAGGCCTGGTGGCAAGCCACGCAGTTCCTGGTCATCTCCGAAAACTTCTCCAGTTGCCGCGCCGTATCGCGCTTGCGTCCGGCTTCGGCAAGCCTGGCGCTGAGCTCATGGAGTTCTTCGTCGCGGGTAAGAAACGCCTTGGGCAAGGCGGCCATCAGGGCCTTCTCGTCTTCGGGCGTCATCTGCTGGGCCATGATGAAGCTGTCGTGGATGGCCTGCGCCTTTTCGGCGACGGTTGCGTGGTCGCCGCGCACGATGGCCGCGTAGATCTGCTGGCCGGCCTCGTCGATGGCATGCATCTCCTGGATCAGCAGGGTCCGGAGCTTGGGCGGCAAGTCCGCGCCGACGTTGATCCCGGCCTCGGGCCTGGTGTCCGTGTCGGCAAGCGCCGCGCTCGCCAGCAGCATGGACACGAGCATCATCGCGATGGTTTTCATCATTTTCGTTGTCCTTTGCAGAGTCATGCTTCGGATTCCTCCGGGTGGACCGCGCACTTGGCGGTGGGCCACGCCGTCCGCGAACCCAACCGTAGCACGTAGCGGCGCGAGCCGATCACACGCTTCGTGCGCGCCGGCGTTCGGCGCCCATGGCCCGGGCAGCCTGAGCCTGGATGCCTGGTGGGCGAGGCGGCGCGGCGCCGCTCCACACTGAGATCCCTGCCCACCACGCGCGCAGGATCGTTCAGGCCACGCGCGGGTTGCCGGCATGCCCGGCAGGATAGTCCAGCTCGGCGCGGTCCCAGCCACCGGTCGTGACCGCGGCGTCGTAGGTGCTCTGCAGGAATGCCATCAATGCCTCGTCGGGCGCATCGGCCGTGCGAACGGCTTCATAAGGCAAGATGAATTCGCCCAGCCCCGCGTGATAGAAGGCCGCTGCCGGCTGAACCGGATACCCGGCAAAGCCGTCCGGTGCCGGGTAGGCATAGGCGTAGAATGCCGCCTCGCCGAAGCCGGGCCCTGCCCAGAATCCCGCACTGGAAAGCTCGTGCGAATAGGCCTCCCGCATGACCCAGTCCGGGCAGTTGGGCGCCCCGCCCGGATGGGCCGGCGCGGTGCGACCGGAAAACCGCGTCACGGCCAGATCGAACGAGCCCCAGAACAGATGCACCGGGCTGCTCTTGCCGAGAAACCGGGCACGAAACGCCGTCATGACGCGCTCGGCCTGCACGAGTGCCTGCCAGAAGCGGTGCATGGCGTCGGCATCGTAGCTCGCGTCCGAGGTGTTGATTTCGAACGCAATTGCGACTTCGACCTCGACCGGACGGGTGAAGATTCCGACCTGGATGCCAAGTTCGCCCAGGGTGTGCATGAGCTGACGGTAGAACGCCGCCACCGTCATCGGGCGCAGGCCGAAGCTGCGTTCGTCGCCATCGGAACTGCGCACTGCAAGCACGTGGTTCACGAAGTCAAAGTCGATCGAGAAGCTTCGGCCCCGGTAGGGAATGGGCGAAGTCGTCAGCCCGCGGGGCGTCACATACAGCGCGTTGCCCCAGGAATGATTGATCCAGGGACCAAGTTCCAGGCGGATCTTGCCCAGCATCTGCGACCACATGTGCACGGTGTCGAGGGTCTTTCGCCAATCGGCCAGGGCGGGCAGCCTGGGCCAGGGGTTTGCACTCGCGATGTCGGTCATGCCGAGGCTCCTTCTTTACGTTGACGCTTTGACCTTGGGGGAGAATGACCCTTCCCCCGTCCATCAACAAGGAGCAGCGCCATGATGCAAGTCCGCAAGGCTGCCGAGCGCGGCGTGGCCGCACACGGCTGGCTGAGTTCACGCCACACTTTTTCATTCGCCGGCTACCGGAACCCTGAGGTGCTGGTGTTCGACCTGCGCCCGCACGAATTGCCGCAGATGCCGTGAGGCTTCGCACGTCGACGCAGGCGCGGTCGGCGACGGGTGACTACGCGCAGCGTCATCACGCGACAGGCAAGGTGGCCGTGCGCCGCAGAACCGGCTTCAGGCGCGGGTCTGGCGGACATCGAGCGGCCGGGGCTGCCGACGTTGGGCGGCGGCGCCGGCTGCGTCGATTCGTTCGCGGTCACGCTGGTCCTTGAAGGCCACGCCGAGCGCGGCCAGGACCACCAGCGCGACCAGGCCGAAACCGATGACCACGGCGATCGGCCAGGACCATCGCGCCAGCGCCGCGAACACGGCCGCCGTGATCATGGCAATGCCCACCGAGGTGCCGATGCGCTGGCCGGTCTGCATGATCGCCCCCGAGCTGCCCGCGTAGGCAAGGGGTACCTCCGCCAGCGTCAGTGTCTGGTTGGGGCTGATGACTGCGCCTTGCGCCAGGCCAATGAACGATAGCGACAGCAGCAGCCACCACACGCTGACACCCAGGCTTACGCGCAGCAGGACGACGCCGATGCTGGCCGCCAGACCGACCAGGGCCAGGATCAGTCCGCCGATCACGATCTTGCGGCCAAGGCGGGCGACGCGCCGGCCGGACCAGTGCGCGGCGTATGCCGACAGGAGCGCCGCCGGAATCCCGAAGAGGCCGGATTCCAGCGCGGATTTCCCCTCGCCCTCCTGCACGTAGAGCGCCACCAGCACCCAGACACTGGTCATGCCCATGAAATACAGCGTCATGATGAGCGTGCCGTTGGTGAAACTGCTGGTGCGGAAGATGCCCAGATCCACCATCGGGGTGTGACCGAGGCGCGAGCAACGCCGCTCCCACCACACCCACAGCCAGACCAGCCCGACGCCCGCCGGCAGCAGCGCCCACGAGATCGTCGAACCACGCGATTCCATGAACGGATAGAGGATGGCCAGGATTGCGAGCCCGAGCAGCAGCGAGCCGATCGGATCGAGCGAGCCCAGCCAGCCCCAAGTCGGCTTTCCTGCGTCCGGTGCGCGCTCGGGAGGATGGCGGAACAGCGGTTTCGGAAACCAGCGCATCCCAAGGAAGATGGCGAGGAGTCCGATCGGGACATTTACCAGGAAGGTCAGGCGCCAGCCCAGTTCCGGACCGCCGGTCTCGATCAGGAAGCCGCCCAGCACCGGACCGATGGCGACGGAAAATCCGACCACGGTCCCGAAATAACCAAACGCCCGGCCGCGCTTCTCGCCGCGGAAATACTGCTGGATCATGCCGATGCCCTGGGGATTGAGCAGCCCCGAGCCGATACCCTGGGCAAATCGCGCCACGTTCAGCCACATCGCGTCAGGGGCAAATCCGGCGGCAACGGACGAGGCGGTGAAGATGCCCACGCCGACCAGGAAGATGCCGCCGCGCCCCATGATGTCGCCAGCCCGGCCCGCAGCCACCAGGATCACGCCGAAGGTGAGCGCATAGCCCGACAGCACCCACTGCAGATCCGACTCGTCCGCCCCGAGGCCCTGCTGGATCGAGGGCAGGGCGACGTTGACGATGCTGACGCCGATCAGCGACATGAAGATGACGCCGAGCAGCACCGCCAGGATGCGCCAGCGATCCGCGTCCGCTACCGTTGCGTTATTGGCTTGCACTGGATTCCCGAAGATCTCGGCCCGCCCAAGCGCCGGCACGAGCCCTCAGGCTACCTTCAACGCGCCGTGCAGCGCTCGATGATTTCGCCCGAGCTGCCGTCCGCCCGATGGCGGAAAAGCGTGCCCTCTGATCCGGGGCCCGAACCCTTGGTCCACCACTCCAGGTCGCCACCGACGTAGCGCGCGCCACTGCCGGAAATGGCGATCTGCATGCTGTGGGCGCTGCCCTTGTAGCGAACCGTGGCGGTATCGGTATCGAGGTAGCTGGCCAGGATCGTCTCGCCGCTCTCGCACCGGTACGCGTGCACTGTCGATGGCGACGCTGCGGCCGCCCGAGCCCTGGGCGCCGCATCATGCTGCGGAGAACGGGCGCAGGCGGCAACGATCAGAAACGTGGCGAGCGCTGCGGGAATGAGGATCTTCAACGGATGCTCCATTGTTTGCTTCGGCAATCACACCCACTTTCCGGCACCGCCTCTCAGGCGATCAGTCTTGCGGCAATCGCCACCAGATGCCGCGCCTGGTGCTCGATCGACGCACGGGCCTCGGGACCGGAATCCCGACCCTGGGTGTGGCCGTAGCCATAGGGGTTGCCGCCGGCCGTCGTGATCGCCGGATCGGTATAGCCCGGCGCCACCACGGCGCCGCCCCAGTGCATGGCGGTCGCATAAAACGACAACAGGGTCGTTTCCTGGCCGCCGTGCATGTTCTGGGCCGAACTCATGGCCTAAACCGCCTTGCCGGCCAGCCCGCCCTTGGCCCAGACTCCACCCAGCGTGTCGATGAAGGCACGCATCTGGCTGGCCATGATGCCGAAGCGTGTCGGTGCCGAGATCAGATAGGCGTTGGCCCACTCCAGGTCGGTGGCGCTGGCCACCGGGACGTCTGCAGCCTCCTCGGCCTGGGCTTTCCAGGCATCCTGCCCGGCCACGACCGCGGCCGGCGCGGTTTCCGCCACTTTGCGCAGTCGCACACCGGCGCCGGCGGCCCTGGCTGCTCCGGCGGCAATCGCGGTCATCCGATGGTTGGTGCCGTAGGTCGAACAATAAATGACGGCAAGTTGCACGCTCATGTCTTTCCCCTGGGTCTTGCGGTGGAAACGTGTCGCTCGACGACCGGACGGGATGCCGGGCGATTCCATGACGATGCACCGTGCCCATCATGTTACGCGTTGGGGGCGGATCGCGGCGAAAATCGGCTGCGTGCGGTGGTTCGATCGATCCGGCAGAGGGAGTCGTCACCGGGACGGACAGGAAGTCCGGCGACATCGAGGTGGCGCTCGACGCCAGGGAAGGCGGGCCACAGGCGACGCTTCCTGTGCGCTTAATTGCCTCCGTCCCCTTATCCATCAGCCTCACCCCCCAAGTTCCGCACTTCCCTCCTGGTCCTGAAGGGTTGAGCGCCTTGCACCGCTTGATTCTCCGCGCCTTTTCGGTCGCTTCCTGCAAAGTCATGTTGTGCCATGCTGCGTGTGCATGGTGGCTTTACACGTAGCTAGTAGTGATGTAGCGTCGTGCCATGTACGCACGCATCAAGCAGAGCGGGCCCCGGCGCTACCTGCAACTGGTGGAAGGCCACCGCAATGCGTCTGGCCAGGTGCGCCAGCGGGTCGTCGCTACGCTCGGTCGGGTCGATCAGCTACAAAATGGT
>JACDJC010002054.1_pt1 | contig 16540 bp, 18 predicted proteins | sample 7454191 | NCBI WGS metagenome assembly JACDJC01 (sample SAMN14253291, study PRJNA609438) | sludge metagenome | isolation source: sludge after 25d culture with pyrite and EDTA | collected 2018-12-20 | reverse complement strand
GTGAAGTTCTCGGACAAGTTCGAGGAAGACGGCATCACTTTCGCGGAGCCAACGGAACATCTGTTCAGCTTCAACTCACCTCTTGGCGCCTGCCCGGTATGCGAAGGATACGGCAAGGTGCTCGGTATTGACGAATCACTCGTAATCCCCGACGAAAACCTTTCGGTTTTTGAGGATGCCATTGCCTGCTGGCGGGGAGAGACAATGAAGCAGTGGAAAGAGAGGCTTCTTTACAGTGCCGACAAGTTCGGCTTCCCGATACATAAACCGTGGTATAAGCTGACACCTGAACAAAAGGCGCTTGTGTGGAGCGGGAACAGGTATTTCTTCGGTCTGAATCGTTTCTTTGAACACCTGGAGGAGAAAAAGTACAAGATCCAGTACAGGGTCATGCTCAGCCGCTACCGGGGTAAGCGAACCTGCCCGGAATGCAGCGGGGAAAGGCTGCGGAAGGAAGCCACCTATGTGAAAGTCGGCGGCAGGGCCATCACCGAGATCACATCCATGCCGGTCAGCGAGGCCTTCAGGTTCTTTGAGAACATTGTCCTGAACGGCGAGGAGAAGGAGATCGCCGGGCGCCTGCTGAAGGAGATACAGCAGAGACTGGGTTTCCTCGTCAACGTGGGCCTCTCCTATCTCACCCTCGACAGGCTTTCAAATACACTCTCCGGCGGTGAGGCACAGCGCATCAATCTTGCCACATCGCTCGGCAGCAGTCTCGTGGGCTCCCTTTACATACTTGACGAGCCGAGCATCGGTCTTCACCCCCGGGACACCAACCTGCTGGTCAACGTCCTGAAGGAACTGCGCGATCTCGGCAACACAGTCATTGTTGTGGAGCATGAGGAGGAGGTGATCCGCAACGCCGATATGATTATTGACATGGGTCCGGCCGCAGGAGTGCACGGCGGGTAGATAATCTACCAGGGAGGGGTCGATTTTTCGAAGAAAAACAAATCGCTTACCGCCGCCTACATGACAGGAACTCTGAGGATAGAAACGCCTGCGGTTCGACGCAAGTGGCACAGCTACATCGGAGTACGGGGAGCCCGCGCAAATAACCTCAAGGATATCGATGTAAAATTCCCTCTCCATACGATCACTACTGTCACCGGGGTGAGCGGCTCCGGCAAGAGCACCCTTGTCCACGAGATTCTCTTCAATGCAATCGCTGCCCGGCTGGGTAACGGGGAGTCCAAACCCGGGAAACACTCAGCACTTGAGGGAGATATCAGCAGCATAACTGCTATAGAGCTGATCGATCAGAACCCAATAGGCAAATCAACACGGTCAAATCCTGTCACCTACCTCAAGGCATTTGATGATATACGGAAGCTGTTTGCCGAGCAGCAGGCCGCAGTGCAGTCAGGATTCAAGCCGGCTCACTTCTCCTTCAACGTCGAAGGCGGCCGGTGCGAGGAGTGCCAGGGTGAGGGCGTCATCAGGGTCGAGATGCAGTTCATGGCAGATGTTGAACTGACATGCGAGGCATGCAAGGGGATGAGATACAAACGGGATATCCTTGACGTAAGATTCAACGGGAAAAACATATACGAAGTCCTTGAGATGACTATTGATGAGGCAATTGAATTCTTCGGGCGATGCAAGGACAAGACCTGCGTCAGGATAGCCTCAAAGCTTCGGCCGCTGGCAGACGTAGGGCTCGGATACGTGCGGCTTGGGCAGTCATCTTCAACCCTCTCAGGCGGGGAGAGCCAGCGTGTGAAGCTTGCCTTTTACCTGAGCCAGGAAAAGAGCGAGGCAAAGATGCTCTTCATCTTTGACGAACCCACCACCGGCCTTCATTTTCACGACATCAGCAAACTGATGAAATCACTCAACGCACTGGTGGACCACGGTCACTCGGTACTTCTGATTGAACACAATGTGGAAGTGATCAGGTGCTCCGACTGGGTCATAGACCTCGGACCGGAGGGAGGAGAAAATGGCGGATATCTCGTTTTCGAAGGGACTCCGGAACAGCTTGCCGGATGTGAGAATTCCTATACCGGCAGGTTCCTGAGCAGGAAAATCAATGGCACCTCCAGCCTGCGCGACCAGGAGCGCTCTGAGTGATCATCTCCTTCATATTTGATTGTCTTCCAGTTCGTACCTGAGGTGTATCCTTTGGCCTCCATGACGGCATCGATCTTTTTCTGGTACGGCTCATACCACTTATCGAGCGTCTCAGTGCCGTAGTCGAAGTAAATCATGTGTCTCCCGGCCACGGGCAGCTTCTCTGAAAGGTATTTCCGGAATGCCCGTGCAAGACGATTGTCCTTTTTTGTGAACAGGGTGACACCTTTCATCGGAGAGTGGGTTGAGAGACAACCTGCTCCTCCAAATACCTCAGGGTATTCGCAAAGCGCATAAAGTGAAATCAGACCGCCCATGCTCGAACCCATCGTTACAGTGTTGGCCGCGTCTGTATGGGTAGAGTAATGCGAATCTATGTATGGTTTAACGTCCATTGCAATGAACCTGAGGTATTTGTCTGCCAGGCCCTGCCCCAGCCCCTGTCTTCGCGCCAGCCTTGCCTGGGGCCTCTTTCTCAGGAATTTAAGGGACTTCTCAGGATAGTATTCAGGATATCTTATTTTATCAATGTTCCAGATACCTACTATTATTGCAGGCTTTATGCGGTTTCCGGCCATCAGCAGAGAGACAGTCTCATCAGCGCCCCACTCCTGCCTGTTCCAGGTTGTGGTGCTGTCAAACAGCATCTGACCGTCATGCATGTAGATTACAGCATACTTTTTCGTCGTGTCATAGTCGTCCGGAAGCCAGATGTCAATGTTTCTCGCTTCACCTGTTACTGATGAAGACAGGCTTACCCTCGTAACTGTGCCGGGACCGACTGTTCCATTGCCTGCATTCATGTTACAGAACATTATTGACATTACCAGAATTGTCATGAAGTGTCTCATCTCCGATTTTTTTATAATATTTAAGGCGAATTTATAAAAACGGGGATAATTATGATATTGTGCATTCTTCCTGCTTCATGGCTTTCAGGTTTTGATGCGGATTTTCAGAGCCTGGTGACCCTATGGATCACTCTTTTGCTCACAGTAGTATCACTTTGCTTCATTGTAAGCGAGATAACCCGCAACTACAGCCAGGTTGACAAGCTCTGGAGCCTGCTTCCCCCGGCCTACGCATGGATCACCGTGGCGGCCTTCCCTACGGCAAGGACAGTCATTATGGCTGTGCTGGTTACCCTGTGGGGACTGCGGCTAAGCTATAACTTTCACCGCAAGGGAGGATATAATATAGTACCATGGAGAGGTGAAGAGGATTACAGGTGGAAGATACTCAGAGACAGTTCCGCACTTAAGGGAAGAATTCGTTTCGGGTTGTTCAATCTCCTGTTCATCTCCCTTTATCAGAATATAATAATTCTGTTGTTCACCACCCCCATACTGCTGGCAGCCCTGCATTCCTCCACCCCGCTGGCTGTCACTGATATTGTGGCAGCACTGATGATGCTGGCATTCCTGATAACTGAGACTGTCGCGGACAACCAGCAGTTCAGGTTTCAGACAATAAAGCGCTCACTCTCCGCTGACGCAGAAGGATTCAGTGAATCACTCAGGAAGGGATTTCTGACCGAAGGTCTGTGGAAATATGTCCGTCACCCGAATTTCGCATCCGAGCAGGCAATCTGGATCAGCTTCTACCTCTTCGGAGTAGCCGCCTCGGGCAACTGGATCAACTTTACACTGCTGGGACCTGTTTTGCTTGTGATTTTGTTCATCGGCAGTTCAATCATGACAGAGAAAATCAGCAGCAGCAAGTACCCGGATTACTCAAGCTACCAGAAGGAGGTGCCGAAATTCATCCCGCGCATCTTCAGAAGGAAATAATTATTCTGCGGTCTGGCTGAAATATTTCGTTTTCATCCTAAGCGCCACGTTAACCAGAGCAATCATAACCGGCACCTCTATAAGCGGCCCGATCACCGCGGCAAACGCTTCACCTGAATTGATGCCGAATACGGCAATGGCTACTGCAATTGCCAGTTCAAAATTATTGCTGGCTGCTGTGAATGACAGTGTTGTGGTCTGCTCATAATTTGCCCCTGCCCTCCTGCTCATGAAGAACGAGACGAAGAACATGATGACAAAATAGATTACAAGCGGAATAGCAATCCTGACTACATCAAGAGGTATTTTAACAATATATTCGCCTTTGAGCGAGAACATTACGAAGATTGTAAAAAGCAATGCAATCAGGGTGAGCGGGCTGATCATCGGAATGAACTTCGTGTGGTACCACTCCTTGCTCTTCACCCTGATCAGGATGAAGCGAGTCAGGAATCCGGCCAGGAAAGGTATCCCGAGATATATGAAAACACTTCTCGCGATCTGCCCTATTGTGATCTGCTCAACTGCATCGTTCACCGGCAGGCCGAACCAGCCGGGAAGAACGGCGATGAACCCATAGGCATATACAGAGAAGAAGAGAACCTGGAAGATTGAGTTGAAGGCAACAAGACCTGCTGCATACTGGGTGTCGCCCTTCGCCAGGTCATTCCATACTATCACCATGGCAATGCAACGGGCAAGACCGATCAGGATCAGTCCGTACATGTAATCAACGTTGAACCTCAGAAAAAGAATCGCCAGCAGAAACATCAGAACCGGCCCGATTACCCAGTTCTGTAAAAGTGATAGCCCGAGAACCTTGGTATTTCTGAATACATCAGGCAGTTCCTCGTACTTTACCTTCGCCAGCGGCGGGTACATCATGACTATCAGGCCGATTGCAATAGGGATGTTTGTTGTACCGCTGGAGAGACTGTTCCAGAAACCGGCAATCTCAGGACTTATCCATCCTATAACCACCCCGGCGGCCATAGCCAGGATGATCCACAGGGTGAGATACCGGTCAAGCAGTTTGAGACGCTTCTTTGATGGCATAGATGGTTTTGCGATTTGCGATTTGCGATTTGCGATTAGTCAATGGTTATTTCCCCGGATGGCTGGTGGGCGGATCTCAGGCTGCGCTTCAGTTAATGAGGCTAGGCTTGATTGCAGATACTGTAATACTGTATACCCCGTTACCGTGATTCATCTCATCTGAATCAAGCACACCCTCAGGCATCTGTATCAACTTTTCCTTATGAATATTGATAGTTGTAAAACCGCTGTTACGGATGAATCCAAGGTATTCATCCAATGTTGATGCGCCTGAAACACAACCGACATAGAGTTCAGCGTCTGAACGGGCCTTTTCCGAGAGTACTCCCTTTACAATCACATCAGAGACGCAGAAGTGTCCGCCAGGTTTCAGAACCCTCATAATCTCACTGAATGCCTTTTGCTTGTCCGGTACAAGATTAAGCACACAGTTTGAAAGTACAATATCGTAGCTGTTATCCGGCAGCGGCATCTCTTCAATGTCACCTCTGATGAATTCTACATTGTTGTAACCCAGCTTGTTCCTGTTCTCCTCAGCCTTCAGTAGCATCTGTTCGGTAAAATCAAGCCCGGTCACATGACCGGTCTCACCGGTAAGAGACCTTGCAACAAAGCAATCGTTTCCGGCACCGCTGCCAAGATCAAGAATACGGTCACCCTGCCGGATACCGGCATAATCAACAGGGACACCGCACCCGAGACTCAGGTCAGCATCAGGGACATATCCTTCGAGATGATCGTAGCTGTCATTGAAGGTGCTGATGCCCTCTGATGAGCAACACCCCGGCGTGCAGCAACAGGAGCCGGATTCGGATTCCCCGGAAGATGCTATTTTTCCGTACTTCTCCTGTACAATAATTTTCAATTCTGACGGGTTCATAATTGGTCCTTGATGTTTTCGTTATAAAACTTCAGAAATGTTTCATGAATCAGGTCACGTATCCTGATATATTCACTTTCAATGAATTCCGGGGTGCCTGTTACATGTGAAGGATCCTCAAATCCAAGGTGGAGTCTGTACCTGACCTTACCGAAGAATGCCGGACATGTCTCATTGGCGTGATCACAGACGGTGATCACATAATCCCACTCCTGGTCAAGGTATTCATCCACCAGGTGCGGAGTATTATGACTTATGTCAATCCCGAGGTCAGCCATGACCTCAACAGCTCTGGCGTTTATCCGGGCAGCCGGCTCAGTGCCTCCGGATCTCACATGCAGCTTTTCGTCAAATGACTGCAAAAAGCCGTGCGCCATCTGGCTCCGGCAGCTGTTTCCCGTACAAAGAATCAATATTTTCATTTCCTATTTCTTGGTCTTAATTGGCAAACGCATGATCCGCTAAGCTGTTCGGATAAATCAATTTTAAGTGGCAATCCGTCCTTTTCCCATTCCACTATACCTCCGGCAAGATTTGCAATATTGGTAAATCCCTTTGCCTGGAGTAACTCCATCACCTCGTGACTCCTCAAGCCAACCGAGTCAGCAATAATGAGCGGCTGCTCACGTGAAAGGTTAACATAACCCTGTTCAATCTTGCTCTTCGGCAGGTGAATCAATCGGGGAACATCAAAATTCTTGTAACCGATAAGCCTTTCTTCCCTTACATCCACTATTATGGCAGTGCTTTCTGCAGCCTCAGCATAAGCCTCCCGCGGCGACAGGTTCCTGAAACCTGAGCTCATGAATCCCTTATTATTGAACAAATCATTCAATAGCCACCTGATGAGATGAAATACGCGTAACAAATCCTGCCCGGATTACTGGAGTCAAATATAATCATTTCGTATATTTACGAAATACCTTACAGCATGTTTTTCGTTGAATTAATACAAATCCTGACCATTTATAATTTCTCAACCTCCAGCTTATAACCAAGTGTCGGTATTGTCACAATCCTGACTGAAGGATCGCTTTTAAGATAACCTCTCAGTTTTGAGATGAATACATCAAGACTCCGGCCTGTATAGTAATCAGCGTCACCCCAGACATCAATCATTATCTCTTCACGGGTAACGATATTATTAACAGAAGCTGAAAGTTTAAGGAGTATCCTGCTCTCCTTTATTGTCATTCTCTGTGAATTGCCCCCCTGGATCAGACTGAGATTCTTAGGGTCAAACACAATCCGGCCGATATTGATTATCTCTGCTTCAGCTGGTGACTCAGTTGCGTACCGGGTCGTCCTGCCAAGTACCGCCCTGATCCTGTAGAGAAGTTCCTCTTCATCAAACGGCTTGGTTATGTAGTCATCCACCCCGAGGCGAAACCCGGCGATCTTGTCCTCCTTGAGTGACCGTGCAGAGAGGATTATCACCGGGATCTTGCTGTCATGCTCTTTAATCCTTGTAGTCAATGTAAATCCATCCATTCCGGGAAGCATGATATCAATCAGGCAGAAGTCGGCGCCGGACATTGTGAATCCCTTCAGTGCTGACTGACCGTCGCGATACAGCTTTACTTCAAACCCGTTTGACTCAAGGAAATCAACCAGCAAAAAACCCAGGTTGACATCATCCTCCGCCAGGAGAATGCGTGTATGTTTATGGTTCTCAGTCATTTCTCAGAGTGAGTGGAAGTTCGAGAGTCACTGCCAGGCCTCCCTCCTTCCTGTTCAGTATTCTGATATTGCCTCTCATTCCTGTAATTATCCCACGGACCTGGTATAATCCCAGTCCGAAGCCGTCAACGCTGTGCGTATTACCTTCAGGTACACGAAAATACTTCTCGAATACTTTCCCCCTGTATTCCTTTGGTATGCCGGGACCATTGTCCTCTATTACAATGACAAGCTTCTGATCTCCTGAAGTCAGTCTGATAATTATTTCAGGTGGAAGGGCGGAATACTTTACTGCATTGTCAACCAGATTCCCGAGAGCAATATGGAACAGGTCAATATTTCCTGTGACCGCGAACCTGTCTCCTGCCCTCTCAATAGCAATCTTTCCTCCCTTCTGCTCAACCTGAACCCTGAACGTTTCTGCAATGTCTTTCACAGCTGCAGCGGCATCGATTTCCTCCACGGGCAACGACCTGTCGATCCCGGCAAAGTCAGTTTTAAGCAATTTCTCCACTTTCTCATTCAGCTTGACCTGTTCGGTTTTGATTACATTGGTGTAAAATGAAAGTTTCTCATCGTTTTCCACTTTCTCGTTTTTGGAGAGCATGCTGTTTGCAAGCGATATGTTGGTCAGCGGAGTTTTGAACTCATGAGTAACATTATTAACAAAATCAACAATGCTTTCCGAAAGGAGCCTCTCCCGACTGTAAAATTTATATATTATTATTAATGAGATGGATATCAAAAACAGTAGCAACATTGAAAAGATAAAGATATTACCCATCTGGGCAAGAATGAAGTCACGTTTCTCAGGAAACCTCAAACTGAGTTTATATCCAGATTTCTCCAGCATCTCTTCCAGTTCATTGCTGAGGTACGTGTTCTTTGTCCGGGTTATTTGTGCAGCCTGATCTGCGCCAACAATATCAACTTCAAAATCAAGTCCTATACCGTAGAAATTAAGATCCTGCCTGATCAGTGATTTCATATTCCCCCATTCTTCCCGTGTCTTCATCACCAGCATACATGACTCGTGCCTTCCATGTCTCAGGCAATTATTTACCTCGCTGCAAATGGCCTCGTTTTGCGAAAGATTCTCCACGATCCTGTTCATTGCCATCTCAACGCTATGGCTGAACTGGGCCTCCTGCATACGGGCTGCCTTCAGGATCCAGGAGAACTGGATGGCAGTCAGAGAGATCAGGGCTACGAAGGCCAATATCAGGATTGAGAGCTGTATTCTTGATTTATTCATAAGTTCAAAAATACAGAGATTTAACAATGCTTTGCAGGATTTAACATTGGCATAACACGATTTAACAACGGTATAACCTGTTTAAAAAATCGTCTGGTTAATTTTGACACAAACAAAAACTCTTTAAGTCATGAAAAAAGTCATCCTTGGAATCTCAGCTCTGGTAATCCTTATGTTTGTTGTGATTGCTGCCGTAAATGCGCAGAGTGATCAGAAGAAGGAAAAGAAAGCCAAAACGGAAGCAGTAAAAGACTGTTCAAAATGCCCTTCAGCTGCCACCTGTGAAATGGCAGCCGGCGAAGCACCGGTACCCGGGTCTCAAGCGAAGCATGCTCAGACAAATTGCGATCCGGCAAAATGCAAGGAGGGGAAATGTGATACTGCCTGTAAGGCTGAATGTACTAAACCTGGCCAGGATGCAAAATGCGATCCGACGAAATGCAGTAAACATACAGTGAATAAATAATTCCTGCAGCCCTTAAATTGAACCAGTACCGTTTTGAGATACTGCCATGACCAGCATTGGGGGCAGTATCTCATCCTGACTGTTTTCATCGAGCACTTCACTTACAAGTTTTTCGAGCCTGACGCAGTTCGTGCATCCGGGGCCCAGGACCTTAATGTCAGGCATATTGATTCCTTTTAAAAAATTGCACCGTAGATCAATCCTGAAATTGTCGCCATGACAACAACAAGGCCGACGTATACTGCAGTTTTCTGATTACCTATTATACCTCTGATGACCAGCATATTGGGCAGCGAGAGCGAAGGTCCTGCAAGCAGAAGTGCCAGGGCGGGGCCCTTGCCCATGCCGGAGGCAATAAGACCCTGCAAAATTGGAACCTCAGTAAGGGTGGCAAAGTACATGAAGGCTCCTACTATGGAGGCAAAGAAGTTTGAGAATACTGAATTTCCACCTACCAACGCTGCGATCCACTCATTGGGGATGACTCCGGCAATGCTCTGACCGTCATGCGTTGATCCAAGAAGGAAACCTGCAATCACAACGCCAATTCCAAGTAGTGGAATAATCTGCTTGGCAAAACCCCATGTGGAAAGAGTCCACTCACGGTTTTCCTCATCCCTCTTGTCCAGAAGTGTAATTACACTGAGCGCAGCTATGCCGACTGCCATTGGAACCAGAGGCCTCATTTTTGCACTTTCAATAAATGCATTGGAAAGCAGCACCGACACAATTGTAGCAACTACCGCGGCGAGAACCCACTGCCATTTGATCTTAAGAATTTTGATCAGTGACCAGGCAAGCACCAGGCTGAAAAATCCAGTTATGTACCATTTGTATGTAAAGATATAGTACCACGCACTTGAGGAGTCATCAGCTGACGGGCTTCCCCAGTTTGCGAAGACCAGGATAATCACCAGCGTAAAAAAGTGTGTCATTGTCTGCCACATTGATCTCTTTTCCGGTTGAGGAATAACATTCATCTGCTCTTCCTTTTTAATCTTCTCTTCCTTCCTGTAAATCAGCGACATCAGCAGACCAATTATAATGCTGAATGAGACTGCGCCTATGACCCGGGCAACACCCATTTCAAACCCAAGTATCCGGGCAGTAAGAATGATGGCAAGAATATTAATAGCCGGACCGGAATACAGGAAAGCTATTGCCGGACCAAGACCTGCTCCACGCTTGTGAATGCTGGAAAAAAGCGGAAGAATAGTGCAGGAACATACTGCCAGTATTGTGCCGGATCCGGCGGCTACTGTATAGGCCAGCCATTTCTTAGCATTGGCTCCAAAGTATTTTATTACGGATCCCTGGCTCACAAACACTGAAATGACCCCTGCAATGAAAAATGCAGGTAACAGGCATAGGATCACATGCTCCCTGGCATACCACTTCACCAGGTCAAAGGTGGCCGTGACTGCAGTGTTGAACCGGGCGCTTTCAATAGGCATGAAAAACGCGAAGACAAATACAACTATGATCCACAACAGGATCTTCAGTTCTTTTTTCAGTTCCATATAACGTTGAAGATTATCATTTCGCAAAAACCCGAAATATAATTATAAATTTTTTTACAAAAAGGTTACTGTAATATAGTATATCCCTACTCCGATAAACAGTATTGCCACCACCCTGCGAAACCATATCTCGAAGGTTTTGATCCGGTTGTACATTCTCCCCACATTGCTGACTGCATAGGCAAGAAACCATGCGAAGATAATAACAGGTATGCCGGTAGCAATTGCAAAAACCACAGGAAGATAAAGCCCTTCGGCGCTTGCTACTGTCATTGGAATCAGCATGACGAAGTAAAGAACACCACTGTAGGGACAGAATGCCATGGCAAAGAGAATCCCGAGTAAAAGTGTGTTCAGGTAGCTTTTCCGGCCCTTCTCTCCTATTTTTTCAGCAAAAGAACCCATGGAACCAGGCATCCTGAGCCTGATGAAATCAAGCATGAAGAGGCCAATTAAAATGAGCGCCGGGCCGAGAATCTTTTCTCCCCATCTCTGAAACCAGCCTGAAATGTCCATCTGACTGGCGCCAAAGAAGATTATGAGCGCAATCCCAACATATGTTATTGCCCGTCCCAGGGTGTACACCAGACCGTTAAGGAAAACTCTCCTCCTGTCATCCAGGTCACGACTGATGTATCCGATGGCTGAAATATTTGTTGCCAGCGGACATGGACTGATGGCAGTCATCAGCCCCAGAATGGCCGCCGTCAGGAAAGCATACTGTGAGTTCTCAAGTATCTTCTGAAGAAGCTCCATCAGTTGACCGTCAATGCTTTAAGCAACGGATCTATCGCCTTTTTGATCTCTTCCCTGAGTTTCTCCGGGCTGTTCCTTGCATTCATGAAGCCTTCGCTTGTCAGGTCAATCCTGGTATCGCCGCTTACTAACAGCAGACACTGGCCTGTGGCATTTACCCGTTTGGCGTCAGCCTCGGAGGACTTGTCCTCGATGTTAAGGGTTCTGAAAACAACGGTACCCTTTTCGACTTCCGCGGGGTAGAGCTCCTTCACGGCATCTCTGGCCACGTTCTCAACGGCCTGGCATGTGACACACCGCCGTGTCAGGTGAAAATAGAATACCTCCACCTTATCTTTTGAAAACCCATCAGCCTTTTCTTCCACGCGGGGATCGCCTCCCCTGAAAGCAAAAATTGCAATTGCTGCTGCAGCTATCCCGACAACAGCAAAAACCGGGATCAGTCTCTTCATATCGGTACAGTTTTATGCGGTTATAAGTCTCTTTATCTCTTCTGCTGACGGCACCCTTCCCTTGACCACAACCTTTCCGTCAATTACGAGCGCAGGCGTAGTCATCACGCCGTAATTCATTATCGCTACAATATCGTCCACCTTGGTTACAGTGGCATCAATCCCGCTCTGTTCAACAACCTCCCGGGTCAGCTTCTCAAGGGTTTTGCATTTTGGGCACCCCGGGCCCAGAATCATGATTTCCATTTTCTCCTTATCGTTATTTCGTAAAACGGCGAAATGCCGTCATAAATTTTTTTATCTCATGAAGAATCTGCTTAGCAAAAGCTTCGCCTCATCCCAGTTCTCACGGTTGATACAATACTTTATGTATGGCGGATTAATCTCTCCCTGTATCAGACCGGCCTTCTTCAGCTCCTTAAGGTGTTCGGAGAGTGTTGACCGGGCAATTGGCAACTCTTCTGCCATATCCCCGCTGTAACAACACTTATCCAAATTGTTGGCCAGGAAATCCATAACGAACACCCTTACCGGATGAGAAAGGGCCTTGGCATACCTGGCAAGCTTTTCCTGATCAGTGGTGTAATATTTCTTTCTCGCCGGTTTTGCTTCCATTTCATTTCGGGAAATGACGAAACAAAAATAACGGTTTTACAATTACTACGACCCGGAAATCAAAAAAATATTTCGTGATTCTGATCACCTTGTACAGGGAGTATTTACTGAAATGATGTTTAATCACCTTCTGCCCGATTTATACTTCTTCAGCAGGAGTGATTGCGGTTCTCACCTTTTGATGCTAAATTCACACTGACCAAACGAGGGATATCCCTTTTGCAATGAAACATCTGCTGTTTAATATACTCAGCCGTACCGCACTGCTTCTCTCCCTGCTTTTTCTCTCCTGCAACAGGCCTGAAAACATCAAGGATGCAGTCCTCAATCACCGGAGCAGCTTCTTCTATGTCGACTTTAAAAGCTATCCTTCAAGCGATCCTGCCCTGCCTGTGGGAGTATTTGATTCAGGAACAGGCGGACTCTCGGTTCTGGCTGACATCGTTCAGCACGAAGGACTTGCACATGAGTCATATATCTATATGGGAGACCTGGCAAACATGCCCTATGGAAGCTACTCGCTGGAAAACAATACCGAACTGCTTATTGAACATGTCATTAAAGACGTGCAGTTCCTGCTGGGCAACAAATACTACCGTTCCGGTGACGCTGCCTCGCCGCAGACTGACAAGAAGCCTGTCAAGGCAATCGTTATTGCCTGTAATACGGCAACTGCCTACGCACTGGATACCGTGAAGAGATTCCTCGAAGAGGCCGGTTCCGATATAGGTGTGATTGGGGTAATAGATGCAGGCGCTACGGGAGCATTTGGCAACTTCTCGCCGGGCGAGGACGGGAGTATTGCGGTTATGGCTACCGACGGAACAGTTAAATCGGGGGCTTATCCCCAAGCCATCATCCTGAAAAACAGGAATGACGGACAGGAAGAAAATATCAGGGTCTTCCAGCAGGCTGGAATAGGTATCGCCGAGGCCATTGATGAGAGCCCTGACGCAATTGACAGGAAAGCCAGAGCACCCCGTTCAGATTACAAAGGCCCGACTGAAACCGGTTCCGGGGACATGAGAATTGACAGGGATCTCTGGTCGCGGTATGATTTTGACCTTGGCAACGGAGCCATGCTCTTCGAGGGCGATACGTCAAATCCCCTGAACATACAGATTAACTCCGTTGAGAACTACATTGCCTTTCACGTTGTCTCGCTGATGGAGAAAATCAGGACGGCTGACGGGGCAAAGCCACTGAATTCAGTGGTTCTCGCATGCACCCACTACCCGTTCTTTACGGAGACTTTCAGGAATGAGTTCAACCGGCTCCGTGATTACACCGAAAACGGTGAGTATATCTACAGGCATCTGATTGCCGAAGATCTTATCCTGGTTAACCCTGCCGTGGAGGTCGCCGACCAGCTATACGAACTCCTTGCCTCAGAACAAATCCTGAATGAGGGGACCGGTGAGGGATGTGAATTCTACATCAGCGTGCCCAACCTGAGCAATAGTCAGGTGCGGCTCCGGGATGACGGTTCATTCACATATGATTACAAATACGGCCGACAGGCAGGCGAAATACAGGAATATATAAAGGTGGTCCCTTTCAGCCGTACTTCAATTCCCGGCGATGTTCTGAATCGACTCGCGAAGCAGATACCCGAAGTCTGGGATTTGATCACCGGATTCAATACCGGAAACCCGAAAACGGGTTACCTATCACCTCTCGAACGGATTACCTCAGAATAAATAATACATTTGAACCATAATTGATAAGAGATATGAAAAGACTCCTTTTTCTAATAGCACTTGCCAGCCTGTCGGTATCACTGTTCTCACAGGATTTCTTCAGGGGCGAATTCAGCAGGGATAAAAAGTATGTGATCCTGATGAACCCCACTGCAGGAAATATCGGAGTGGTGACTTTCCTGCTGAACAAGGGAATCCTAAGCACAGATTCTGAAAAAATTGAATTTGTTGGCATATGGCATTCCAGCCAGGAATACGACTTCAGCAAGTCAGCAGAATATATTGCAGCAAACGGTCTGACCGGTTTTCACCTGTACGAGGTCAAGGGTCCCCTGAGTGAAGAGATGGTGTACAGGCAGAATCCCTGCACTGATGACTTCAGGAAGGTCTTCAGCAACTCCGTGGGAGTCATATTCTTCGGCGGGCAGGACATTCCACCGGCAGTATACGGACAGGAGAACTGGTATTCAGAAACAACCGACCCCGGCAGACACTATTTTGAGGTCAGCTTCCTCTTTCACCTGCTTGGCAGTACCCGCAATACAACCCATAAACCTCTTCTTGAGGAGAATCCTGACTACATGGTGACAGGCTTCTGTCTCGGGCTGCAGTCGATGAACGTCGCAGCAGGCGGGACCCTCTGGCAGGATATTCCCGCACAGGTCTACGAAAGCACAAAACCGGAGACGCATGTGCTTATAAACCGGGCCAACCTGCACCGGAACTACTGGCAGAATATAAGGGATGACAAGGACTTCATGGGCATCAACATGCACCCTGTGAGATTCACCGGTAACATGTTCTTCGGAAAGACAGTAAAGGTTTCGCGAAAGATGCAACCCATTGTCTACAGCAGCCATCACCAGGCTATTCATGAGCTTGCACCGGTATTCGATGTGACGGCCCGGTCGGATGACGGCAAAATTATAGAGGGTATAGCACACAAAAAGTATCCCAATGTCTTCTCCGTCCAGTTCCACCCTGAGGTTTCAGCACTGTACGAGGACCGTGCGCTGGTAAAATTTGCACCTGATGACACCCCTGCCACACTGCACTCAATGCTGGACAAAAACAGCCTTAAGTTTCATCTGAAATATTGGGGGCACATCTCGAAGGTAATTGCTGAGCAGGCAAAATAGGAGTCGGCAGTCCACATTTGGCAGTCGGCAATCATTATCATCCTGACTGACTGGAGACTTGGAGAATGAAGACAGGAGACTGCCCTACAGCGCCTTCACCTCATTGACAAGTGCCTGCAAGGTTGATTTTGCATCGCCGAACAGCATCCGGGTTTTGTCATTGAAGAAGAGCATGTTCTCAATTGCAGCATAACCCTTTCCCATGCCGCGTTTCATCACGATAATGTTCTTTGCCTCACGTGCCCTTACGATGGGCATGCCGAATATCGGGCTCGAAGGATCATCTTCCGCAGCCGGGTTGACAACGTCATTGGCTCCAATCACTATAATCACGTCTGTATTTGGCAGGTCTGGATTAACCTCGTCACTCTCAACCAATTGTTCATAAGGCACATCAGCCTCGGCGAGAAGTACATTCATGTGCCCGGGCATTCTTCCTGCCACCGGGTGAATTGCATACCTCACCTCCACCCCTTTCTCTTCCAGGAGTTTGTCAAGTTCATGACATATATGCTGCGCCTGAGCCACTGCCAGGCCATATCCCGGAACTATCACAACCTTTTTAGAATAGCTGAGCAGAACCGCGGCGTCTGTTACAGACACCTCCTTTATCGTTCCGCCCGCACCTGCGACAGCAGTGGCTCCTCCTCCGCCGAATACGCCGATGATAACATTCAGCAGCGAACGGTTCATCGCCCTGCACATCAGGATTGTCAGGATAGTACCTGCTGACCCGACCAGGATACCGCCGGTGAGCATCGCCTGGTTACTGTACAGTAAACCTCCCATGGCAGCTGCTACACCTGTGAAGCTGTTGAGCAACGAAATCACAACAGGCATGTCGGCTCCGCCGATTGGCATCACGAACAGCACTCCATAGACTACCGAGACAATGAAAAGGATAATCACCAGGTGCGTCAGTTCAGAAGATGCTGCCACATCACGTGTCATAATATAAGCGACAAATCCTATAATTGCGGCCAGGATAGTCAGATTTACATACTTCATTGCTTTGATCCGGAGATCTCCTATCCTGCCGTCGAGCTTGCCAAATGCTATCATGCTTCCCGCCCAGGATACCGAACCAATTACCAACCCAAGCAGGATGGCCAGCACATGGCCGTTTGCCATGCCGGACTTCATCATCAGTTCCTG
>JACDJC010002052.1_pt1 | contig 16554 bp, 11 predicted proteins | sample 7454191 | NCBI WGS metagenome assembly JACDJC01 (sample SAMN14253291, study PRJNA609438) | sludge metagenome | isolation source: sludge after 25d culture with pyrite and EDTA | collected 2018-12-20 | reverse complement strand
TCATCAGGTTTATAACCTTCCCTGAGCACGCAGAACCCAATGACTTCCTGATCCTTAATTGGATGAGGAACACCGATAGCCGCCGACTCCGTCACAGCCGGATGACTGTTTAAAATCGCTTCAACTTCAGCGGGTCCCAGGCGTTTTCCGGCGATTTTTATTGTATCATCGCTTCGGCCGAGGATAAACCAAAGATTTTCATCGTCAATCGCGGCAAAATCGCCATGAAGCCACATGTTACCAAACCGGCTCCAGTAAGTATCCAGGTACCGCTGACGGTCATCCCAAAAACCGCGTGTCATCCCGATCCAGGGTTTTCGGATTACCAACTCGCCTACCTCACCGCGAACCGCTTCTCCGTTTTCATTCACCACATCGGCATCCATTCCAATTACCGGGCCGGAAAAAGAACAAGGCTTCAGCGGTTTAAAATAATTTCCGCATAAAATACCGCCGCTTATTTCCGTGCCTCCCGAATAATTAAAAATCGGTTTTTCACTATTTAATACATTTTTAAACAACCAAAGCCATGAATCCGGATCCCACGGACTGCCCGTTGACCCGGTCATCCGCAGAGAGGTTACATCATGTTTTTTGACAGCATCAGGTCCATGAGTTTTAAGTGTCCGTATGAGCGCGGGAGAAATTCCCAGATGAGTAATATGATGGCTTTCAATCAGCGACCATAAACGATCGGGTTCGGGATAATCAGGCGCGCCTTCATAAAACACCATGGTAGCTCCGATGATCAGCGAGCCAAATACTTCCCACGGACCCATCATCCAGCCCATATCGGTCATCCAATACATGACATTTCCGGGTTTTAAATCCATGGCATAGAACATATCCATCGCTGCTTTAACCGGAAATCCGCAATGAGTATGCACAGCCCCTTTCGGCTTTCCGGTCGTCCCGCTGGTGTAGATGAGCATCGCCGCATCTTCCGCGTCAGTTTTTTCGGTGACCGCTTTATCCGATTGCCTTGGAATGAGCTCATGCCACCAGTGATCTCTTTCTTCCATCCAATTTATATTTTTTCTGGAGATATAATCGACGACAATCACATGCTTTACCGAAGGGGACTCGAGCAAGGCCTCATCGGCGATGGCTTTCATGCCGATACTTTTTCCCCTGCGGTAGTATCCGTCTGCGGTTACAATCGCCTTTGCGCGACAATCATTCAATCGGCTCGATATGGCCGAAGGACCGTAGCCGCTGAACAATGGAAGTATCATTCCGCCTATCTTTAATATTGCCAGAAATGCGATAACCAGTTCCGGTATCATCGGCATCAGCAATCCGACAGAATCACCTTTTTTGAGTCCCAGTGAACGCAATCCGTTGGCACACCGGTTTACTTCATGATACAGCTCCTCATAGGTGAGAATTCTTACGGTTCCTTCTTCATTTTCCCAGCGAACAGCCGCCTGATGACGAAATTTGGTACTCTGCCATTTATCGAGACAATTATGTACAATATTCATTTTACCGTCAACACACCAGACCGGCAGCTCGATGCCACCGCTTGTATCCAGTACCTTAGAATACGGTTCGTAAAAATCAATCTGCAGATCACGGATCACCGCGTCCCAAAACCAGGAAGCATCATTGATGGACCGTTCCATCAGATGATCATAGTCAGCAATATCGTGTTTAGTCATGAATTTTTGCAGATTGCTGTCATCCATCCATTTTTTTACCGGCTCCCATACTACTTTCTGATCAAAAGGAAAAGACGCGGGCTGATTCTGTTTACTGGGCATAAATTTCTCCGGTGTATTTACAAAAGTTAAATCTGGGCAGCACCCTATTCATGTGCCGTTTGTTAAATCTATTCAGTGAAATTTCAATAATAAAAGTGATTCTTAAATCTAAATCATGGTTTATAAATTTTACGTTCCAATGAAAAACGCCTGCCGAGTGTAGTGTACTCCGCTCCGGCTAAACGTCCCACGGGATTAAGCATACCGGTGTCAATCCGTCCATTCTCAAGAAGAGCATCATCCACATGAAACAGAACGATCTCGCCAATCACTAAGAAACCACCACCCTGTTCAGCGGGTCCGATTTCAATGATCTTGTACAATTTGCATTCAAAACTTATGGGCGATTCCCGCACCCTCGGCGGTTTTACGATCACTGACTTTACCGGCGTGAGTCCCGTTTGTTCAAACTCGCTGATCTCAGGAGGAAACTCTGTGGCGGCGTCATTTACCTGTTCAATGATTCCCTCCGTGACGATATTAACAACAAATTCTTTGGTTTGTTCGATATTGTTCAACGTATCCTTTTTCAAACCGTCTTTTCCCCTGCGGGTCGGTGAAAAACATATGGTGGGCGGCTGCGAAGTGATTCCCGTAAAAAACGAGAATGGCGCCAGATTCGCCAGGCCATCCGTGGAGAGCGTTGAGACAAACGCGATGGGACGGGGAAGAATGCTTCCGACCATTAACTTGTAATTTTCTTTAAATGTCTGTTTTTTAGGATCAAATATCATATCTGCCTTCCGGTGTGTTTCGTTTTTTATATCTGTTTATTCTTCAAGCCAGCTAAAAGGGTAAGCCGGATCATCAATTTCGTCCGCTTCTTTGGAGATTATAAGCGGTTTGAATGTATCCAGCATCACCGCCAGTTCTTCGGTTTTTTTCTTTCCGATCGACTCCTCATAACGCCCGGGATGCGGACCGTGCGGCAATCCCGCGGGATGAATAGTGACTGATCCCTGACTGACGCTTTTCCGGCTCATGAAATCGCCTTCCACATAATACAGTACTTCATCACTATCCACATTGCTGTGATTGTAAGGCGCCGGGATGGATAATTCATGAAAATCGAACAGCCTCGGGACAAAGGAGCAGATAACAAAACCGGGCCCTTCGAACGTTTGATGTACCGGAGGAGGCTGATGCAGCTTACCAACGATAGGCATAAAATCACTGATATTCAAAATCCAGGGATAATAATACCCGTCCCACCCGACAAGATCAAAAGGGTGATGCGCGAGAGTGTACTCCTGAATGCCGGACCTGAGTTTCAACAAAATCTTAAAATCCCCGGTTTGATCAACCGGGCCTGAAAATTCAGGGACAATGATATCCCGCTCACAATAGGGGGCGTGTTCAAGAAGCTGTCCGAATTTATTGAGATACCGTTTTGGAGGCTCCACCGGACCATACGATTCGATGACCAGCAAACGTGTATCATCACTCTCAAATTTAAACTGGTGCAGCGTTCCGCCCGGAATAATAATGTAATCCCCGTCTTCAAACGGCAGATCTCCGAACTGACTTTTCAGCATACCCCGGCCGCGATGAACAAAGATTACTTCATCCGCATTTCCGTTCCTGTAAAAAAAATCCGCGTTTTTTTCCGGAAATATGGTGTACATGACAACATCGCTATTATAAGCGAGCATCCGGCGTCCGCTAATCCAGTCCCCAAAAGGCTTAAATTTAAAAGTTTCAAGATGCCTGTGGCGGTGCGTGGAATCCGTGGTGGGAACCGGATTAACCGGTTTGAATGAACCGACTTTTTTTATTCGGGTAGGAGGATAAATATGATAGGCATTTGAATAGATGTTTGAAAAACCCTCCCGGCTGATCAGTTCCTCGTATCTCAATCCTCCCTCTGAGCCACGATGCTGAATATGCCTTTTCGGGGGTATTTCACCTCTTTTTATATAATATGGCATACGTTTCCTTCTTTTTCCTTCAATTTCTACATTGAACCATCTTTAGAAGATCAATGTTTCACTTTCCGCTTAAAATTCCCCGGATTTTACCGTTTGCAAAGCACCACTGTAAATTCCATCACGTTTTTCGGGCATCTGCCTGCGTCATATCCCACAAATACAATAATAGACTCCCGGCGCCCAGACAGACCGCGCCCACATCAATCAACCATCCTATTCTTGGTATTTCCCTGAACAACGCAATAATAATGATTCCGATGAGCATTGAAAAAATTAAACTTCCTGATTCCCCGCCTTTTTTCAGCAATTTCAGCAAATAATCGCCGATGAATAATCCAGTAATGATAATCCCTATATAAACCGTAACAAGATAAACTGCCGTTAAGATCATGGCGGCCGGGATGGTAATAATCAAAACCAGAAGTATTGTTATCGCAAGGGGTGTTAAAACAAGAAACAGAAATCCTATACCGGAGCTTAGCCCTACCCTCTCGGTCATCGAGTTTGTTAACTTTTTTAGAAAGGGCTTTAAAAATATACTCAGGATAATCCCGACAACAAACATCGCTAAAATTCCCCAATAAAAAAACTTTGTCTGATAAAATGATGATTCCGGTTTGATAAAAATCTCAAGATCCGCCGGACGAAATGGAATTTTATCAATATCCAATTCTCTCGTAACTGTTAATTTTGTACCCAACGGGGATGAATAATCAGGGCCAAAATCAATATTGTGGGCTTCAAGTTCGACACCCTTGCCGATAGTTCCGTTTAAAAAAGAATTCCTGGCGCTTCCTCCGACAGAACCATTAATCCGTCCGCCCTCAAGCCTAAACTCACCCGAACCGGTGATTACATTCCCCCTGACTAATCCGCGATCCGTGATCTTGAGACTACCGCTATACACAAGAACATCACCGCCGACCTCGCCGTCTATGATGACGCTTTCACCGAAGCTGATCACCATATCATTGACTTTTCCGGTCAGGATTAGCCGACGGCAGCCTGCAATGACATCATCTTCTACTACGCCTTCAATGTTCAGTGTTTCACAGCCCGTATAGAGGTCGCCTTTAATATATCCCCGGATATCGACATTCGCGGACCCGGCGAATAAATCCGTCAACATGGTGTCACCACTAACAACTCTCACGGACTCCCCGCTTTTAAATTCAGCCGCGAACGAACTTAAAACCAGGGAAAGAATCATGATGTAAAAGAGTTTCATGTTCACTCCTTTTTTTCAGGCTTATATACGAAGATTAATACTATTTATTCCACCAGCGTGCTTAAAATCCCTAAATGTTCAATTTCAAGTTCTACAATATCCCCTCTTTCTATCCAGCCGTCTGCCTGCTCCGGCCTTAATTCCAGAATGCATCCTGTTCCCACCGTTCCCGATCCGATGACATCACCCGGGAACAAGGTAACCCCCTGAGAGGCGCGGGCAATCATTTCTTCAAAGCTATAGGTAATATCCGCAAAATTACCTTCGGAAAGCAACCGGCCGTTTTTTTTAGCGGTCATTTTCAGATTGTACCCTTTATTTTTTCTGAATCCTTCGATTTCACCCGGTGTGACCATAAAAGGCCCGAGACCCGAAGCAAAATCTTTTCCCTTTGCCGGCCCCAGTCCAACACGCATTTCTTTTCTCTGAATGTCTCTCGCGGACCAGTCATTAAGAATCGTGTACCCGGCGATATACTCCGCGGCTTTATCCGGCGAAATATCTCTGCCCGCTTTTCCGATGATACAGGCAACTTCAAGCTCATAATCCAGTTCCCGCGTATAATCAGGTTTACGCAGACTCTGACCATGTCCGAGAAACGCGTTTGGATTTGAGAAATAAAAGACGGGAAATTCGTACCATTCAGGAATCATCCGCAAATTGCGGAGCGCGCGCGCTGTTTTTACATGTTGTTCAAACGCGTAGAAATCTCTGAACGATGGAGGATTAATTACAGGTGGAAGAAAAATCACATCAGATGACTGAAAAGCCGCGGGCTGATCATCAACGATGATATCATCAGGATTTACATTTAAAAGAATTTCAGATAAGCCGGTCAACTTTGGGAAATACCTGCTCCATTCTTTCAATAGACCGTTCACGGTGAAGCGCGGTTCAAGACCGGCATCATAGCTGTTTTTGACTTTTGCCCAGGCCGCGGCCTTCTCCATATCAATGACCCGATCATAAAGAAATATTCCCGCGCGCTGCCGGCTATCAGTCATACTACTGAATGTGAGTAATTTCATATATTTTTTATCTGCACAGTGAATTTAATAAAGATGACAATTAATCAGAGTTTGTAAATCAGATACAACCCGCAACGGGAACCGGATTAATCTCTAAACTAATGGATTCAATGAACTGAAAAAACCGAAAAAATATTTTTACAGATTTCCTCTGCGATCCTGTTCTCTTTCAATGGCCTCAAACAACGCTTTAAAATTACCTTTGCCAAAACTCTGTGATCCCTTGCGCTGAATGATTTCAAAGAACAGGGTCGGGCGGTCCTGAACAGGCTTGGTAAATATTTGCAGCATATAGCCAATCTCATCCCTATCCACAAGTATCCCCAGCTTTGAAAGCGCGGTGAGATCTTCATCTATTTTTCCGACACGATCCGGTAGTTCCTGATAATACGACTCAGGCACATCCAGAAACTCTACGCCGTTCGCGACCAATTTTCCAACTGTCTGTACAATATCTTTTGTCTCCATGGCAATGTGCTGTATTCCCGGACCCGAGTAATATTCTACAAATTCCTCTATCTGAGATTTCCGCAGACCCGCCGCGGGTCTGTTTATGGGCATTTTTATACGTTCATTTTCATTCGCGACTACCACAGATCGAAGCGCCGAGTGTTCGGTGGAAATGTCTTTGTCATCCGCTGACCAAAAACGGTGAAAACCGAACACTTTTTCATACCATTCCGCTACTCTGTTCATTTCACCTTCCGGCTGATTGCCTACAAAATGATCAATGTAATTTAATCCCACGGATTCTGCGCGCAACGCCGAACGATAGGGAACGTATCCCGGAAGAAACACACCTTTATATGATGAACGTTCAACAAAACTGTGCACCGTGTCTCCGAAAGTTTTTACCGTAGCGATTTTGACTTCTCCATTTTCATCGGCCGCAACAGTCGGGTGAAGTGTGGAGACTGCTCCGTTTCCCGTAACATACTCCCACGCGGCCTGAGCATCATCTACCCAAAAGGCGATGTTTTTGACTCCGTCACCGTGCATCTTTAGATGTTCATTCAGTTCTGAATCTGCTTTTAAGGGTGAAGTTAATATAAACCGAATTTTATCCTGTTGGAGAACGTATGACACGCTGTCCCTGTTTCCGGTCTCCAGCCCGCTGTACGCGATCGGCTCGAAACCGAATTGTGTTTGATAATAATGGGCCGCCTGCCTGGCGTTTCCAACAATAAAACTTACATGATCAATACCCATTATTTCGAATGGTGCTTTCATGCAATTACTCCTGAAAATATTTTTATTGAAATGTATTCATCTTAACTCACAGCAGGGCGATTTTATTCTGTGAAGAAAGAGAAAAGAAGAAAAGTAAGAAGGATAAGAAAAAAGATAAAAGATAAAAGAAAAAAGAGTAGAGACGCAGCATGCTGCGTCTGGAGTGGGAAGCTGAAGAAAGAGAAGATGTCTGAACTATGATGAAAAGGATTAAATGATTCCATGATTAAGAGATGGGACATCAGTCCTCAGCTAATCACATAAACCCTCCAAAGGCGGGCAGGTCACAGCTCAGACAATCTTTAATCAGAGTTTAGAAAACAAAGATTATGGATGACTTGCGGGATTAATTTATTAAATCTTGTCGAATACTGTATTTCTATTTAAATTCACCGCCTTGTTGTACTATTAAAAGAAAACGACGGAGTCTGTATGCGTTATATTAAACCATCTATTGCGATTATCATACCGGTATTGATTCTGATCATGCCCGGCCAATGGATTCCGATTGATAATATATCCGTTGTCGAACAGCGGCTTATCGCCATATTTGTCATGGCAACCCTTTTCTGGGTACTGGAACCCATACCGATTTTCGCCACATCGGTGCTGATCATTACCCTGGAACTCGTCATGGTATCAGACAGCAGTTTTTTTCTGTTCAGCGCGCCGCCCGAAGCTTCAAATTTCGGAACGGTACTCAGTTACAAATCCATCATGGCCGCCTTCGCCTCGCCGATCATCCTGCTTTTTCTAGGCGGATTCTTTCTGGCCATGGCGGCGACCAAATACCGGCTTGATATCAATCTGGCGCGAGTGTTACTAAAACCATTCGGAACGGATCCCAAATGGGTGATGCTTGGATTGATGGTGATAACGGCAGTCTTTTCCATGTTTATGAGCAACACGGCGACAACCGCCATGATGCTGGCCATTTTAACCCCGGTGCTCGTCACCTTCAGGGATGATGATCCCGGCAAAACAGGATTTATCCTCGCCATACCCTTTGCGGCCAATGTTGGCGGAATCGGCACTCCAATCGGGACGCCGCCGAACGCGGTGGCAATGAAATACCTTACCGGAGTCAATACTATTTCCTTCGGTGAATGGATGGAATTCGCCATTCCTTATGTGATTGTATTGCTGATTATTCTCTGGTTCGTTTTACTGAAATTTTTCCCGCCCACCACAAAGGAAATAAAGGTACAGATTGAAAACAAGTTTCTTAAAACGGGAAAAGCAAAAACGGTTTATATTACATTCATTATAACCATTCTTCTATGGCTTTTTACTGATTTTCACGGCATGAATTCGTATATTGTGGCCATGATCCCTGTTTCGGTATTTCTGGTTTCAAGAATTTTAACCGCCGATGATCTGAAAAGGATCAGCTGGGATGTTTTGTGGCTGATTGCCGGAGGTATCGCTTTGGGAACCGGTCTGGAACAAAGCGGTCTTACCGAACATTTGATAAATTCTATTCCATTTGACCGTCTGCATCCATTGCTTATTGTGGCGATTGCCACCATTATTACATTGCTGATGGCGAATTTCATGTCCCATACGGCCACGGCCAACCTGCTTCTTCCGGTGATGGCTGCTTTGGGAGCGAATGTGGAGTCGCTTGGCGCGTTCGGAGGCAGTAAAATGATTATTCTGGCGGTGACTTTTGCATCGAGCATTGCCATGTCACTTCCCATCAGCACACCGCCAAACGCGATGGCCTATGCCAGCGGAATTATCAAAACCCCTCAGATGGCCCGCACCGGGGTCTTAATGGGAATGACAGGATTAATTCTTATCTATTTGATGCTATACATTTTAAAAACAATCGGGTTTTTATGAAAACTGTTGAACAAATCGCCGAATTTGACTGGCTCATCCGTACTTATTTTTCCGAGCCGTCCCGCCGTATCCGCCTGAAAAAGGGTGAGATATTGATGGAGCAGGATAAACTTAATAACCGTCTTTATCTTGTCCGAAGCGGGATGCTTTCCAGCTATGTAAAAGAACCTGGCGGTTCAAAAGAAGAAATTTTTACCGCCGGAAAGAATACTTTTGTAGGAGCGTACAGTTTTTTTTCAAAGTCTTTTCAGAGCCTCGCCACGGTGGAAGCATTGACTGACTGCGAACTCTCCTATATTGATAAAGATCAGGTTCCGGTTCCCAAGGATGATGCCAAATGTCTCGAAAAACAGTTTATGCCGGTGGCGGTAGTTGATTTAATGAAAAGACAGCAGCGTGTACTGGAAGTATCTAGAGAACGGGAACAGGCGCTTAAAAAATTAGTGGAGAATGAAAAATACGCGTCTCTTGGGCAGATGGCGGCCGGGATCGCCCATGAGCTCAACAATTCCATCTCGGTCATCGCGAGAAATTCAAACTGGCTGGTTGAACAGATTAACCAAAGATGGAATGATGAAAAGGAAGCCGCCATCTTCGAATCGGGATTTTTAAGAGGCCGTTTTCTTTCAAGCAGCGATGTCCGCAGCCGCAAAAAAGAGCTCCTGGCCACATTTAAATTATCCGATGAATCGGCCTCCCTGCTCGCGCAAACAGGTATAACTGATCATCAGTTGCCTTCATTCACAAAGGACCCGAATAAGGATGCCCGAAAAATATATGAATTGTGGGAAATGGGCGCGGCATGGAATGATATGATCGTCGCCGCGGAACAATCCACCCACGTGGTCAAATCCATCAAAGATCTGGGCGTCCGGTCCACTGTCCGGAATCCGGATTTAGATCTCAATGAAAGTATCCGGGACGCTCTCGCGCTGCTGCGCCACAAATTAAAACTGATGACGCTTAATCTTGAATTAAACGATTTACCGCCGATCAACGGCAACATGGGAGAATTTGTTCAGGTTTGGACCAATATTCTCCGTAACGCCTGTGAGGCTATGTTCACGTCTGATAAAACGGATCATCAACTAACGATAATCAGCAAGCATGAAAAATCGAACATCAGCGTGACAATCCGCGATAACGGACCGGGCATACCAAAAGATATATTACCAAATATCTTCCAGCCGAATGTCACGACAAAAATTTCAGGATTATCATTCGGCCTGGGACTGGGCCTGACTATTGTTCAACGTATTATTAATGAATATAACGGCGCAGTTTCGGTTAAGAGTTCTGAAAAAGGTACTAGTTTTTTAATAACCATACCTGTCGGAGGTTGACATGGCAAAACTGAATATACTATGCATCGACGATCAAAGAGAAGTTCTGGCCGCTCTTAAAAAGGATCTTGAATATTTTAGCCCGATCGTCAATCTGATTGATTGTGAATCAGCCGGCGAAGCGGATGAAGTTCTTAACGAACTGGATTCCGAGGGGCAATTGGTCGGCGTCATTATCTGCGATCATATTATGCCCGGTGAAACAGGTGTGGATTTTCTTTCGAGAATGAACAGGGATGATCGTTTTATACTGACCCGGAAATTACTGCTTACCGGACTCGCGACGCACCGGGACACCATTCAGGCCATTAACCAGGCCAATATCGACCGGTACATCGAAAAACCGTGGGAAAAACAGGAATTGATAGACGCGGTTAAAATACTCTTTACACTATTTATTATCGAATCCGATGAAGATTATAATGATTATCTCACTTTTTTGGATCAGCCGACCTTGTATCGTCTACTCCGAAAGCGCGTCTAAAAGATACCGAATTTAGATATAATCTCCGTCTCTCATCAATTGAAAGACGGGGATTTTTTTATTATTCGTAAAAATTCCGGTCCCAACGGTGTTCTTTAAGCCGTTCTAACAGATCTTCCGACAGCGCTCCCCGTGTGACGCTCTCCACATTCGAAAGGAGATTTTTTTCTTTACGCATACCCGGGATTACGGTGGTCACCGCTTCAAAACTGATGAGATATCTTAATGCCGCTTCAGCCATGGAACCGGTTTCATTGCCGGTGTCTTCCATAATCTTTTGAACCCTGTCCCAAACCTGCTGTTTCCGTTCGCCTCTGAAATAACGGTTCCGGAAGTCTTTATTCGGGAACGTGGTATCCGGTTTGATATTGCCCGTCAAAGCCCCTTCATCAAAGGGCACTCTGGCAATGACGCTGATCTTGTTTTCAAGACAGAAAGGCAGCAGCTTCTCTGTCGGTGACTGATCAAAAATATTAAAGATCACCTGATAGGAATCTATGAGTCCCGTCTTTCCCGCTTCGATGCCGTTCTCCGGCTGATGATCATTGATGGAGATACCAAAAAACCGGACTTTCCCGTCCTTTTTCAGTTTTAATACGGCTTCCTTCCATTCATCCTGCTCCGCCCAGCGGTCGTTCCATACATGAAACTGCTGTAAATCCAGATAATCTCGATTCAGATTTTTAAGACTCTTCTCTGTGGTCTCAATGATATAATTTTTTGGGAACGAGTCTTTCAAAAGGGACTCATCTTTTGCCGGCCATTCCATTTTTTTTGATGGAATTTTAGACGTGACAAATAACTCTTTCCCCGATTCTTTTTCCACTTCACCAATCAGTTTTTCACTATGTCCCATTCCGTAAACCAGCGCTGAATCAAAGAAGTTAATCCCCTCTTCAATGGCCCGACGCAAAACTCTCTTTGACTCTTTGTCTTCCGCGCCAATCCACATGGACCGGCCAATACCCCACGCGCCAAATCCAAGCCGCGAAACTTCTGTTGATGATCTTGCAAATTTTTTGTATTCCATTCTGACTCCTTTGTTTTAGACTGAATTCAAATTCAACCATCCGGCGCCAATATTTATTTCATACCGCGCGCTGATGATGAACGGTTAAAACTACAAGAATTTAGAAAAATGTTCAAATAAATGAGGAAAAAGGAGGAATTTAAGATAAAAGAAAAAAGACAAAAGAAAAAAGAGGGAAGTAAGAATTTGAAGAGTTTAGAATCAGCTCTTTCCCCTTTGGCAAAGGGGGACTAAGGGGGTTGTTTCTTAGTGCGAAGTAAGAATTAGGAAGTAAGAATTTAAGATAAAAGAAAAAAGAGGGAACTAAGAATTTGAAGAGTTTAGAATCAGCGGTTTCCCCCTTTGGCAAAGGGGGACTAAGGGGGTTGTTATCTTGCTCCTTTGGACGCCATTTCCCAACGCAACAAGGCGCATCTTTTAATTTCTTGATTACATTTATAATTTGATTATATTTAACCGTAACATTATTCTTTTGTAAAATTTATTACCAAAATCAGAAACAAATTATCGCATTCAGTTCAGAACAGGCAAATGACATTTTCATAAAAATATTTTCGAGTGGCTTTACTATTTTCTCAAACGCAGTGAAAATTATTAAATAATATAAGAACTTGAGAGTCTATCTATTCAAAGACATAAATAGTATTTCACTTAAATAACATAATTATGTTTGCTTGGAAAACTCTGGATTTAAAATAATGTTAAAATATGGAGATTGTTTATGGATTCAGAAACTATTTTAGTCGATAAACAGAAAAATATGTCATTATTATCCCCACTATTATCAGACAGTATTGAAATTAAAACAACATTAAAAAGAAAGGCAAACAGGTATTCAACTAAATCAATTCAAAAAAATGAAATAGACAATTTTCTCTCCAAAGGCTGGGAAATTTCAAAGGAAAACAAGACCAATTATCGAATCAAAAAACAAAAACATCATGACATTTTACTAGAAGACAAAGTTTGGACTCTTCTTGCCAAAATGGGTTATAAAGAAATGAATGGTGAAAAATTTAATGTCCATTTTAACCATGAAAATGGAATAACAGATAAAAAACAGATTGATGTGTTTGGTTGTGATGATGAAACTGCATTAATTGTTGAGTGTAAATCAAAAGAAAATAGGGGACGAAGAACATTACAAAAAGACTTGCACGAAACCATTTGTCTGCAAGAGTTTATACGAAAATCAGTCTTTACACACTATGATGGTAAACCTCTACCCAAAATTGTATGGATTTATGCTACAAATAATATTATATGGTCAGAGCCAGATGTAAAAAGGGCTCGTGCAGGTAATATCGTTATAATAACTGAAAATGAATTACAATATTTTGAAGCTTTTATCAAACATATGGGTCCATCGGGAAAATATCAGATCTTGTCTGAATTTTTAAAAGGTCAAAAAATATCTGGAATCCCTGATGTGAAGATACCTGGCATAAAAGGATCTATTGGTGGAGAAACGTTTTTTAGTTTTGTTACAACACCAAGAACACTTTTAAAAATTGCATTTGTAAATCACCAAGCATTTAATCATCCTGATGGCAAACCAGCATATCAACGCATGATATCATCCAATCGAATCAAGGAGATCGGTAAGTATATACAAGAAGGTGGCTATTTTCCAACAAACATTTTAGTTAACTTTATAAATACACCTAAATTTCTTCCACTATCTAACAAGGAAAACACTGATCCAAATATCAAATTTGGGTGGATCGAATTACCAAAAAAGTACAGAAGTGCCTGGATAATTGATGGCCAACATCGTTTATACGGTTATTCGAAATTGGATGATAAATATTTAGATCAAAGCCTGTTCGTACTGGGTTTCGAGAATATGGAAACTAGAAAAGAAGCTGACCTTTTCATAACAATCAATCATAAACAGAAAAGTGTACCCAAAAGTTTATTAGTAAGCTTATTGGCTGATATTAGATTGGGATCAAATGATCCCAAGACTGCATTAACTGCTTTGGCTTCTGCTGTTGTAAGATCATTGTATTCAGATAACACAAGTCCATTATTTAGAAGATATGCATTACCCGGCGTTCCACCTTCAAAAAGTCAAAATTTAACAATTTCGGAAACTGTAAATGGTCTTAACCGCTCTTTATTGTTAGGCAAAATTATTCATGGTTCAATTGTACCCGGACCTTTGAGTGGATCAACGGACGATAAAACGATTGAAAGAGCAAGAATTATTCTAAATGGCTATTTTGAAGCAATCATGGAAGCAAATCCAGAACGATGGGAGCTAGGTAAGTCTGCATATATCTGCGTTAATCCTGGTATTAGGGCTCATCTTTCTTTAATTGCAGAAATTATTAAATATCTCGAACATAAAAAAAGTATTGATTTTCAGCTATTAAAAGAAAAAGAATTTATAGATCTAATAGTTGAACTTGCAGATCCAATTATTAAGTACATAAGAAAGGCAAATGATTCGGATATTTCCAACAGCTTCTCACGAAAATTTGGTGAAGGTGGGGTTAAAGAATATTTATTTAAAATGTGTGAGATTATAAAAGGCGGATTTGATGATTTTGGTTCCGAAGAATTTAAAAATTATATCGACAAAAGAGATGATGAAAGGGTTTCTGAAGCTGATCAATTTATTATCAATCTAACCAATGATATAACTAATTATGTTATTGATGTATTGAAAAAAGTTCACGGAACCCATAGAATGAAATCAGGTGAACTAGCCTATTGGGAGATAGGAATTGAAAATAAAAATGTTAAAGAGAAAGCATATAAAAAACAGCAAGATGACCCAGCCTCCAATAGATTACCAAAAGAAGCGTATATTGATATAGTTGATATCCAAACCATAATTCAGCAAAAAAATAACTGGATTCATTTTGAGCCAGTATTTAATATTCCTCTTGAAGATGAAAAAAATGGGAAAAAATACTATACTACATGGATCGAAGTTTTTAATAAATTGAGAAGAATACCTGCTCATAAGAGTGCATTAAGAGTTTACAGTGATGATGATTTTGCATTCTTAGACTATTTGAGATCTGAATTTTATAGCAAATTAGAAAGCAATAGACTATGAGTTTTACTCCTTTTTTGAAATGGGCTGGTGGTAAAAGGTGGTTAGTAAAATCAAAGGGTGAAATATTTGATTTGAAATTCAATAGATATATTGAACCATTTATTGGAAGTGCTGCAATTTTTTTCCATCTACTACCTGATAAATCAATACTATCTGACAAAAACAAGAACTTGATGAATTTATATAGGGCTATTAAAACCGATTGGCAGAAAGTACATAAACTACTTATAGTTCATAGTCGCAATCATTCTTACGATTACTACTATTTTTTAAGAAGTAAAAAGTTTAATGATCCATTCAGTAGGGCTGCTCAATTTGTATATTTAAATAGAACATGTTGGAATGGAATTTACAGAGTTAACAAGCAAGGCGTCTTTAATGTACCTACGGGCACTAAAGATAAAGTTTTATTAGATACTGATGATTTTAAATCAGTATCAATATACTTAAAAAATGCAACTCTTCTAGATGGCGATTTTTCAGATACAATTGCAATGGCTGATAAAAATGATTTACTTTTTATTGACCCACCATATACAGCAAATCATAACAATAATGGTTTTGTAAAATACAATGAAAAGATATTTAGCTGGGACGATCAAGTTCGTTTAAGTGAATGTGTAAAAAAGGCTAAAGAAAGAGGTGTTCAAATTATTTTAACGAACGCTGACCATGAATCAGTTAGGGAATTATACGAAAATGATTTTAACATTGAATCGATTTCAAGGGCTAGTGTTTTATCTGGAAAAGCTGAGTTCAGAAGACAGGTAAGCGAACTACTTGTAACAAATTAAATATTAAGCTAACACCAGCATTAACTTGGAATTACCCCCGGACGATGAACTGGTACCTCGATAATATAGCAGCAGTTAATCCCGCTATGCTAAAACTATTTGCCAATAATTAAGAAAAATCCTAATTGAAAAGGGATTTTTCTTAAAAAATCTGCCTTCTTCAAATCATTTTTCCCGCAAAATCCTGTTTTCAGGGAGAAACTTACTAGGATCCTTCAACCCAGATTAGCATCCTAATGCCAAACGATATAAAAGATCAAACTATATTGCTGACCTTCCTTTGATTGGTTTGACCTATCATTCATCAAATCTCCGCGTTCAAAAAAATCCCCTAAAGATTTCCCCGTGGCCGCCGAACAATAATAAAAGCAATCTGCTATAAACATTTTTTGTCTTATATTGCATGATCTAAACACAAGTTTTTTACAAAACACACGCAAGAAGCACTGTCTGAACGGTAAAATTTAATCAAACTCCGCTTAGGAACGGTATATTACCGTTTAGGAATGATTAATGACCGTTTAGGAACGACATATGACCGCTTAGGAATGATAAATGACCGTTTAGGAACGATATATTACCGCTTAGGAATCATATATGACCATATAGGAACGACATATGACCGCTTAGGAACGATATATTACCGTTTAGGAATGATATATGACCGCTTAGGAATGATATATGACCGGTAATTTTTGGATTATTGTGTCAATTTTATTTTGATCAACCTTACAGATTCTCTTTATGACCGCTCAAGAACAGTTTTTTTTAATCCTTTAATAATGTGATTAGTGTTTTTTCCGGCATCGCC
>JACDJC010002049.1_pt1 | contig 16565 bp, 18 predicted proteins | sample 7454191 | NCBI WGS metagenome assembly JACDJC01 (sample SAMN14253291, study PRJNA609438) | sludge metagenome | isolation source: sludge after 25d culture with pyrite and EDTA | collected 2018-12-20 | reverse complement strand
TGCCCTTGCGCGCGGCCACCGCCTGGCCGGCCTGGTCATACAGGCCGCCCTGGCGGGTGGCGGCGTGAACCAGCACATTCAGCGCCTGGCGGGTGGAGGACAGGCGCAGCTCGATCAGCGAGCCGATGCGCTGGTTGATCGCCTGGGCCTGCTGTTCCATTTCGCGTAGCTGCGTCCAGCGGGTGCGTTGCGCGGAATCGCCGAGCTGACCCAGCCAGGCGTCCATGCCGTCGTAATCGGGCGTATGGCCGGCGGCCAGCAGATCGTCGTGACGGGCACGCGCGAGCTTGTCCAGGGTTTGCAACTGGGCCAGCTTCGAGGCATTGAGGCTTGCCAGCCGATCGGCCTCGCCGTCCACCAGCGCCCGTTCTTCCTCATCCAGCAGGTTCAGCAGCGCCTGCCAGGCGGCACTCTCCACGCTGAGTCGGGCAGTCAGGTCGGGCTTGCCGTGCGACGGATCACTTGGCGACATGAAGCATTTCCTTGACCGAGTTGATCAGGCTTTCGCTGATGTTTTCGCTGTTGATGGTGTACTGCCCGCTGGCAATGGCTTCCTTGATGCTGTCCACCCGCGCCCGGTCGACCACCGGAATCGCCGCGAGTTGGGCTTCCAGTTGCTTGAGTTGTGCCGCGCGCGGGCTCAGGGTGACGTCGGTCTGTTCGGTGCCGGCCGGCTTGTTCGGCTGCGGCGAGACGGCTCGGTTTTCGGCGGCGAGGGGCGGGGCAAGCTGCTTTGGGCCGGGATCGATTTTCATTGTGGCTTTCTGTATCTGAACGGGCAGAACGGGGATGATGTCCTTGCATTAAAACTCATATCGGCAGATCAACAACTATCTGAAGGGCCACCGCCCCTCAGAATGCCACCACCACTTGCTGGCCGTCGTGCGCGATCCCGCTGACCACCTGGCCGGAGCGGGTTTTGACCCGGACCCGGTCGCCGCGGCTGGCATTGGCCAGGGCCTGGCCCTCGCTCTGCACTGAAAATCCGGGCCCGCTCAATACCAGGCGGGTGATCTGTCCCTGCTGCACCGACAGCGGCGGCCGCACCAGGGCATTGCGCAGCGGCGCGCCCGCCGCCAGCCCGGACACCGTGCGGTAGCCCAGCAGCGCCTCGGCGTCGGTGGCCAGGTCGGCCGGCAGGCTGCCAAGATCGCCCTCGCGCAGGGTGATGTCGGCGGCGGAGATGACGTGGTTGGCGGGCAGCGGCTGACGGGTGGCGACATAGCGGCCGATCACCCGCACCTGCGCCGACAGGTAAACGGTCCATTTTGACGGCGCCAGACAGCGCACCCCCACGGTGGTCTTGCCGATTCCGCGGCTGCCGGTGGGCTGGAACGCGTCGAGTGCTGCGCAGGCCGGCAGCGAAGCGCGCGGTGGCTTGATCTGGATTGTTACCTTGCCCGGCAGGCCACTGGTCTGGGTTTGCAGGAAGCGCTTGGCGTGGGCCTGCAGTGCCGCGGGGTCTTGCAGGTCTGCCGCGTGGATGGCAGCCGGCAGGCACAGGCAGGCAATGGTCCGCCCCATTGCGCGGACCATTGCGCGGATATATCTGCCTGCCCGGATCGATCCTGCTGCCATTCCAGCTCTCCGATTCATGTTTTCACAGTCGCTCATTCTATGAATCACCGCCGGGGTTGAAACGCCGAAATAAGCGGGCTTTTTGCCGCTTATCGTCCGATTGGATGGACAGGTGCGTGTCTAGGATGCAGTCATCGCAAAAAGGCTTGGCGGCACACCCGGCAAGCGCACGAGGTGACGACTATGCTGAACCGGCTGGACGACATGCTGAATTTCCACGCGCAGGCGCTGAAGGTTCGCGACCAGCGCCAGCAGGTGCTGGCGTCCAACATCGCCAACGCCGACACGCCCCATTACAAGGCGCGCGACCTGGATTTCAAGGCGACCCTGCAGGGCGCGTTAAAGGGTGCGGGCAGTTCCGGCGGGGTGACGGTGGCGACCACCGCCCCCGGGCATCTGCCGGGCACGCCCGGCGTGGCTGCCGATGCCGGGCTGCTCTACCGTACCCCCGCCCAGGGCAGCGTCGACGGCAACACGGTCGACATGGACGCCGAGCGCGCGGCCTTTGCCGACAATACCGTTCATTATGAATTCAACCTGAACCGTCTCAGCCAGCAGATCAAGGGCTTGCTGGCCGTGATCCAGGGATAAGGAGCTTACCCATGTCTCTGTTCAACATCTTCAGCGTCGCCGGATCGGCGATGAATGCCCAGTCGCAGCGACTCAATACCGTTGCCAGCAACCTCGCCAACGCCGACAGCGCGACCAGCGCCAATGGCGAAGCCTACAAGGCCAAGCAGGTGGTGTTCGCCGCGACGCCGGTGGGCGAGAACGGCGCGACCGGGGTGAACGTGGCGGCGGTGGTCGACGACCCGTCGCCGATGAAGCAGGTGTTCGACCCGAAAAACCCGCTCGCCGACGACCAGGGCTACGTGACCATGCCCAACGTCAATGTCGTCGAGGAAATGGTCAACATGATTTCCGCCTCGCGTTCGTACCAGTCCAACGTGGAAATGATGAACACCACCAAGACCCTGCTGCTCAAGACCCTGAGCCTGGGCCAGTAAACCCCTGGGCCAGTAAATCAAAGACACCGATCACGAGGACCCCCCATGAGCACCGTACAAGACACCAGTAATGTAAGCAGCCTGTTTGGCGCCGGCGCGGCCAGTGCGTCGAAAAGCAGTGCGGAGGAGACCACGGACCGGTTCCTGACCCTGCTGGTGGCGCAGATGAAGAACCAGGATCCGCTCAACCCGCTCGACAACGCCGAGGTGACGAGCCAGATGGCGCAGCTGAGCACCGTCGAGGGGATCGAAAACATGAACAGCACCCTGGAGGCGCTGGCCGCCAGCATGGGCAGCAACCAGATGGCGCAGGCGGCCAGCCTGATCGGACACGGCGTGCTGGTCCCCGGCGACAGCATCGGGCCTGCACAGGAGAACGCCGTGGTCGGTTTCGACCTTGAAAGTGCGGCCGACATCGTCAAGCTGACCATCGAAAACGAGGCGGGCGCAACCGTCCGCAGCGTCGATCTGGGCGAACGCGCCGCCGGCGTCAACCTGATTGCCTGGGACGGACTGGCCGATGACGGCAGTGCCGCGCCCGCCGGAAACTACAGCTTCAAGATCAGCGCCTCGCGGGCCGGCGAGGCGGTGACCAGCGAATCGCTCTATCTCGATCTGGTGAGCAGCGTCACGCAGGACAGCAAGGGTGTGCAGTTGAACCTCGCTGGCAACAAGAGTGCAGGCTACGCCGATATCCGGCAGATTTTCTGAACACTTTGGAGCTGGGCATGCTGGCCAGACCGTTAGCGATCATCACAAGGAGCAGAACATGAGTTTTCAACAAGGCTTGAGCGGTCTGAACGCCGCCGCAAAAAATCTGGACGTCATCGGCAACAACGTTGCCAACGCCGGCACGGTTGGATTCAAGCAGTCGCAGGCGCAGTTTGCCGACGTCTATGCCAATTCGCTCACCGGCGCCGGCGGGGCTGGAATCGGTATCGGCACCAAGGTGGCGGAGGTGGCCCAGCAGTTCACCCAGGGCAACATCTCGTCCACCAACAACCCACTCGACATCGCGATCAACGGCAGCGGCTTTTTCCGCATGGACACCAACGGCGAAGTCAGCTACCAGCGCAACGGCCAGTTCCAGCTCGACCGGATGGGCTTCATCGTCAACCCGACCGGCGCCAAGCTGACCGGGTATACGGCGAATGCCAGCGGGGTGCTGTCGACCGGTGCACCGGCCCCCCTGAGCATCAATACCGCCGATTTGTCGCCACAGATCACTTCAAGCGTGAACGCCGTGCTTAACCTGGATTCAGGTAAAACAGTCCTGTCAGCGGCCGCGTTCGACATGGACGATCCGACGACGTATCACAATTCAACCGCGGTATCGGTTTACGATTCGCTGGGCAACTCCCACACCCTGCAAACCTACTATCTCAAGACTGCAGCCGGGGTCTGGGACGTGCAGGCATCCCTGGATGGCAACCCCTCGTTCTCAGCCGGCACGCTCACCTTCGACTCGAGCGGTGCGCTGATCGGCGGCTCGCCGCTCACCATCCCGCCGCAGGCATTGACCACGGGTGCGGCGAATCTGGGCTTTCCGATCGATTACGCTGGCACCACCCAGTTTGGCTCGGCGTTCAGCGTCAACACGCTGAACCAGGACGGCTACACCTCGGGACGCTTGGCAGGCTTCAACATCGGTGCCGACGGCACGATTCTGGGCCGCTACACCAATGGCCAGTCGGCGGTACTGGGGCAGGTGGTGCTGGCCAACTTCGCCAACCCCAACGGCCTCCAGCCGTTGGGCAACAACATGTGGGCCGAGACCGTGACTTCGGGCAACCCCCTGGTGGGCGCACCCGATTCCGGCAACCTCGGCGTGCTGCAATCGATGGCGGTGGAGGACTCCAACGTTGATCTCACTGCCGAGCTGGTCAACCTGATCACCGCCCAGCGGGTGTATCAGGCCAATGCGCAGACGATCAAGACCCAGGATGCGGTGATGCAGACGCTGGTCAATCTGCGTTGATGGGTTGTTGAACGCTTGATTGTAAACCGCTCACCACAGAGGCACGGAGGCACAGAGATGAACGACAAAGTAGCGGATCACCGATTGGCTCGTAAACGCCCGATGGGCGAAACAAGCGCGTTGAAGAACGCCTCGGCTTTTCTCCGTGCCTCCGTGTCTCTGTGGTTCAAACCGGTTGTCAAAATCTAGGAGGCCACATGGACCGTCTCATCTACACCGCCATGACCGGCGCCAAACACGCGCTGGAGCAACAGGCGACGACCTCGCACAATCTCGCCAACGTCAGCACCACCGGTTTTCGCGCGCAGATCGACCAGTTTCGCGCGGTGCCGGTGCAGGGTGCGATCCTGCCAACGCGAGCCTTCGTCGTCGACTCCACCACCGGCAGCGATTTTCGCGGCGGGGCGATCCAGCACACCGGACGCGAGCTCGACATGGCGGTGCAGGGCGAAGGCTGGATCGCGGTGCAGGCAGCCGACGGCAGCGAAGCCTATACCCGCAACGGCAGTCTCAGGCTGGACGAGAACGGCGTGCTGCAGACCCACAACGGCCTCAACGTCATGGGCGATGGCGGCCCGGTGTCGATTCCGCCCGGCCGCAACATCTCGGTGGCCAAGGACGGCACGATTTCGCTGGTGCCCGATGGCTCGGCCGCCACCGGTCTGACCGCGGTCGGGCGGATGAAGCTGGTCAACCCGCCGGCAGCCGATCTGGTGCGCAGCGACGACGGCCTGTTCCGCCTGAAGGATGGCGCCGAGGCCGAAGCCGATCCCACGGTGACGCTGATCAGCGGCGCGCTGGAGTCGTCCAACGTCAACGTCGTCGACGAGATGGTCAACATGATCTCGCTGGCACGCCAGTTCGAAATGCACATGAAGCTGCTGCAACACGCCGAGAACAACGACGGCAAGGCGGCGCAGCTGTTGAGCATGAGTTGATTTTTTGTCCACGAAGGACGCGAAGGGCCACGAAGTAAAAGCCCTTCGATCTTCCTTCGCGTTTCTTCGCGCCCTTCGCGGATGAAATGATTTTTTAAAGGAGCCGACATGATTCGCTCACTATGGATTGCCAAGACCGGTCTGGATGCGCAGCAGACGCAGATGGACGTGATTTCCAACAACCTCGCCAACGTCAGCACCAGCGGCTTCAAGCGCGCGCGCGCGGTGTTCGAGGACCTGTTGTACCAGACCATCCGCCAGCCCGGCGCGCAGTCGTCCGAACAGACGCAGCTGCCGTCCGGCCTGCAGATCGGCACCGGGGTCAAGCCGGTGGCCACCGAGCGGATCTTCACCCAGGGCAACCTGCAGCAGACCGCCAACGCCAAGGACGTGGCGATCCAGGGCAACGGTTTCTTTGAGGTACTGATGCCGGACGGTAGCACCGCGTACACCCGTGATGGCTCGTTCCAGGCCGATTCCAACGGCCAGATGGTCACCGCCAGCGGCTACGCGGTGCAGCCCGCGATCACCATTCCGCCCGACACCGAGACCCTCACCATCGCCCGTGACGGCACCGTGTCGGTGACGCAGGCGGGGGCGACGGCGCCGGTCACGGTCGGCACCCTGCAACTGGCGATGTTCGTCAACCCGGCCGGCCTGCAGAGCCTGGGCGAGAACCTTTATGCCGAAACCGCCGCATCCGGTACCCCGAGTTCCAACGCACCTGGCAGCAACGGCGCCGGTACGCTCAATCAGGGCTATGTCGAAACCTCGAACGTCAACGTGGTCGAGGAGATGGTCAACATGATCCAGACTCAGCGTGCGTATGAAATCAACAGCAAGGCGATCACGACATCCGACCAGATGCTGCAGCGCCTGACCCAGCTCTGAGGCCTGTCATGAAAATGTCGCGAGTCGTCGGATGGATGGTGCTGCTGCTCGGGCTCACAGGTTGCGGCACCACGCCGTCGTCAATCGTCCAGCAACCGACCACCATACGCCCGCAGGCGCTCGCCACTCCGGCCGCCGGCACGGGCGCGATCTATCAGGCCGCCGCGTTCAACCCGCTGTTCGAAGACCGGCGTGCCCGCCGCGTCGGCGACGTGCTGACCATCGTCATCAACGAAAAAACCCAGGCCGGCAAGAAGGCCTCCTCCAACGCGGAGAAGACCGGCGAGATCGATTCGTCGATCAGCGCGGTGGCCAAACTTCCGCTGAAAGCCTTTCAGGGGCTGGGGCTGAACGCGTCGTCGTCGGCCAGCTACGACGATAGCTCGGCGATCAATTCCAGCAACAACTTCAGCGGAAACGTCAGCGTCACGGTGATCGAGGTGCTGGCCAACGGCAACCTGGTCGTCGCCGGCGAAAAGCAGATCGCACTCGACAAGGGCACCGAATTCATCCGCCTGTCGGGCGTGGTGCAGCCCGACACCATCCAGGCGGGCAATACCGTGCTGTCGTCCAGAGTGGCGGACGCACGCCTCGAATACCGCACCAGTGCCAAGCTCGACAAGGCCGAGATGATGAGCTGGCTGGCGCGCTTTTTCCTGAGCTTCATTCCCCTGTAAACGGTGCACACCATGCGAATTTCACACCTGTTTCTTGTTGCTGCGCTGTTACTGAGTGGCGTGGCCCATGCCGAACGCATCAAGGACATCGCCGCCATCCAGGGCGTGCGGATCAACCAACTGGTGGGCTACGGCCTGGTGGTCGGTCTCGACGGCACCGGCGACCAGACCACGCAGACGCCTTTCACCACCCAGAGTGTCACCAACATGCTGACCCAGCTGGGTGTCAACCTGCCGCCCGGCATCAACATGCAGCTGAAAAACGTCGCCGCGGTGATGGTGACCGCCGATCTGCCGCCGTTCGCCCAGGCGGGGCAGGGCATCGACATCACCGTGTCGTCGATCGGCAACGCCAAAAGTCTGCGCGGCGGGACCCTGGTGATGACGCCGCTGAAAGGCGCCGACGGCCAGGTCTACGCGATGGCACAGGGCAATCTCGCGGTCGGCGGCGCCGGCGCATCGGCCAACGGCAGCAAGGTGCAGGTCAACCATCTGAGCGTCGGGCGGATTCCCACCGGCGCCACGGTCGAGCGCAGCATCGCCAGTACGCTGGGCGAATCCGGCAGCATCAACCTGGAACTGCGGCAAAGCGACTTCACCACCGCCAGCCGGGTGGTCTACGCGGTGAATACGCGTTTCGGCCCAGGCACCGCGCGTGCGCTCAACGGACGGGTGGTCCAGGTCAGGACCCCGGTCGGCGAAAACGAACGGGTCAGCTTTCTCGGTGCGATCGAAAGCCTCGACGTGAGCCCCGCACAGGCCATGGCCAAGGTCATCATCAACGCGCGCACCGGCTCGGTGGTGATGAACCAGGCGGTCACCCTCGATCCCAGCGCGGTGTCGCACGGCAACCTGTCGGTGGTGATCAACAGCGAACCGGTGATCAGTCAGCCGGCGCCGTTCTCACAGGGCCAGACGGTGGTGACCGCGCAATCGCAAATCGAAATCCGCCAGCAGCCGGGTGAGGTCATGCTGGTGAAAAACAGTGCGTCGCTCGCCGATGTGGTCAAGGCGCTCAACTCGATCGGCGCCACGCCGCAGGATCTGCTGGCGATCCTCCAGGCATTGAAGGCATCCGGCGCGCTGCGGGCCCAACTGGAGGTGATTTGATGAACCGGCATGGAAGAATGCACTCACCACAGAGGCACAGAGGCACGGAGGCTTTTTGCGCGACGGCTGTTCACGCCTTCAGCGACGATCGAAGTGGTTTCCTCTGTGTCTCCGTGCCTCTGTGGTTAATGGTTTTCTTAACGGTTTCCGTAGTGACCTGGACCGAGACATGATCGGCGGCGCTGACCTCTCCTCGAAGTTCGCGCTCGACGTCCAGGGCGTCAACCAGCTCAAGCTTGACGCCCGGCAATCCTCGCCCGAGGCATTGAAGCAGGCGGCCCAGCAGTTCGAGGCGCTGTTCATGAACATGTTGATGAAAAGCATGCGCGAGGCGACGCCGCAGGACGGCCTGTTCGACAGCGATCAGACCCGCATGTACACCTCGATGCTCGACCAGCAACTGAGCCAGCGCATGGCCAGCCGTGGCGTCGGGCTGGCCGACGTGCTGGTGTGCCAGCTCTCCGCCTCGCTGGGTGTGCCCCCGGCTGACGCCGGCGACGCCCCCGACGCCGGCGTCAGCACACCGAGCGTGCCCCTGAGTACAGCGGGCCCGGCAACGGCATCGCCGGCGCCGGCTGCGGTGGTGCGCAGCGGCAATGTGCCCGCCCACGTCGAAGCCTTCGTCCAGCGTCTATTGCCGCACGCCGAGGCGGCGAGCGCCAGCACCGGCATCCCGGCCCGGTTCATGCTGGGCCAGGCAGCGCTTGAAACCGGCTGGGGCAAGGCGGAAATCCGCGGCGCCGACGGCCAGAACAGCCACAACCTGTTCGGCATCAAGGCGGGCGCCAGCTGGAAAGGCAAGACGGTCGACATCGTCACCACCGAGTACGTCGACGGCAAGCCGCAGAAACAGGTCGACAGCTTCCGCGCCTACGACTCCTATGCTGATTCGTTCCGCGACTACGCCAGGCTGCTGGGTTCCAATCCGCGCTACCAGAACGTGATTGCACAGGGGCAGGATGCGACTGGTTTTGCCCAGGGTTTACAGCAGGCCGGCTATGCGACCGATCCCAGATATGCGCAGAAGCTGATGAACGTAATCAGGCAATTTGAGCTGGCCTGAGCCAATTGGCTCAAGAAAACGCCAGCCCCACCGATTCAACAAGCAGACATGTCGATCGGCCTTTCCTCAAACCAACTTGCGCATAGATAGATGGCAACCAACATCCTCAGCATCGGCCAGAGTGCGCTTAACGCCGCACAGGTAGGACTCGCCACGACGGGGCACAACATTGCCAACGCATCCACCCCGGGATATAACCGCCAGGTGGCGGTGCAGGGCGCATCCCTGCCGCAGAACACGGGCTCTGGTTTCATGGGGCAGGGCACCGAGATTTCCACGGTCAAACGAATCTACAACGATTACCTGGGCATTCAACTACAGAATGCCCAGACCTCGAAAAGCAGTCTCGACAGCCACTACGCCCAGATCCGGCAGATCGACAACATGCTGGCTGACCCCGCGTCCGGCCTGTCGCCCGCCTTGCAGGATTTTTTCAGCGGCGTTCAGGATATGGCTTCGAGTCCGACTTCCATCCCGTCTCGCCAGGCGGCGCTGTCGTCGGCGGAGGCGCTGGCCTCGCGTTTTCAGAGTCTGGACAGTCGCTTAGAGGAAATCGGCCAGGGCATCAACAGTCAGCTCCAGTCGAGCGTCAGCGTCATCAATGCCTACGCAGAGCAGATTGCCCGGCTGAACGATTCCATCGGCAAGGCCCAGGGCGCCACCGGACAGCCCGCCAACGACCTGCTCGATCAGCGTGACCAACTGGTGCTGGACCTGAACAAGGAAATCAAGGCCACGGTCGTCAAACAGGGCGACGGCCAGATCAACGTTTTTATCGGCAATGGCCAGCCTTTGGTGATGGGCACGACCACCTCGACGCTCGCCACCGTGACTTCGCCCACCAATTCCGAAAAGCTCGAGGTGGCTTATCGCGCCAACAACGGCAACCTGACGATTGTGGGCGAATCCGCGCTTCCCGGCGGCAACCTGGGCGGCCTGCTCGAATTTCGCAACAAGACCCTCGAACCGGCGCAGAACGCACTCGGCCGGGTGGCGATCGGCCTGGCCAGCAGTTTCAACGCACAGCATCAGGCCGGGTTCGATCTCAATGGCGTCGCCGGCGGAGACTTCTTTACCGTCGCCGCCCCGGTGGTGGGCGCGAACAGCACCAATACCGGTAACGCCGTTATCGCTGCCAGCATCAGTAGCGCCAACGCCCTGACCACCAGCGACTACCGCCTGCAATACGACGGCGCCCAGTACACGGTGACCCGGCTGTCCGATAACACCGTCACCAGTTTCGCCACGTTGCCGCAGACTGTTGACGGGGTGGACATCAGCCTGGCATCCGGCGCCGCATCCGCAGGTGACAGCTTCCTGATCCGTCCGACCGTCAATGGCGCATCCGGCCTCAGCGTCGCGATCACCGATCCCCGCTTGGTCGCTGCCGCCGGGCAAACCGGCGCGCCCGGAGACAACAGCAACGGCCTGTTGCTGGCCGGGCTGCAAACCGCCAAGACGCTTGGCAACGGTACCGCCAGCTTTCAGGAAGCGTATTCACAACTCGTCAGCCAGGTCGGCAACAAGACCCGCGAACTCGAAGTGACCAGCCATGCCGCAGACAAGCTGCTTTCCGAGGCCGTATCCACATTGCAGAACGAGTCGGGCGTCAATCTTGACGAAGAAGCGACCAATCTGCTGCGCTACCAGCAGGCCTACCAGGCAGCCGCCAAGGTCATGCAGATTGCCGGCGAGATGTTCGACACCCTGCTCTCGATCGGCCGATAAGGAGGACCGACAGCATGCGTATCAGTACCCAATTCATGTTCGAATCCGGCGCCGCCCGTATGGGCGAGGTGCAGTCCGCGATGGTGAAGACACAACAGAAGATTGCGAGCGAACGCCGGATATTGACACCGTCCGACGACCCGGTAGGCGCCGCACGGGCGCTGGAAGTCACCCAGTCGCAATCCATGAACACACAATACGCCGTCAATCGCCAGACCGCCAAAAGCGCGCTGAGTGAAGTGGACGTGATACTGGCGAGCGTGACCGAACTGATACAGGAGGCAAAAGTCACCGCCATCGCTGCAGGCAACGGCAGCCTGGGTGACGGCCAACGGGCGGCGCAGGCGACCGAATTGCGGGCGCGTCTTGACCAGCTGGTCGGGCTGGCCAACAGCCGCGACGCGTCCGGAAACACCATGTTTTCAGGCTTTCAGACCACCGCTCCGGCGTTTTCCACAGACCTGCTGACCGGAGCGGTGCAGTACGACGGCGACGCCGGCCGGCGCCTGCTGCAGGTCGACTCCAACCGCCAGATGGCGGTCAATTTCTCCGGCCAGGCTGTGTTCCAGGGTGGCGGCCAGGACCTGTTCCAGACCCTGAACGCACTCATCACTCAGCTCGACACACCCGGCACCGTCGGCCTGTCCGCGGCGCTGGCCACCGCCGATGCCGGTTTCTCGCTGGCACTGGACAACGTGTCGAGCGTGCGCGCCACCGTGGGCACGAGTCTGCAGGAACTCGATTCCCTCGACAGTGCGGGCGCGGACCGTGGGCTGCAGTACAGCCAGATTCTCTCCAGCCTGCAGGATCTCGACTACAACCAGGCGCTGACCCAGCTTTCACAACAACAGTTCACGCTCGAGGCCGCGCAGCGGTCCTTTGCCTCGATCTCGAAGCTGTCGCTGTTCAACTTCCTGTGAAGTCCGCCATGGGCGTCAACGATATGTCATCCAGCGAGCAGCTGAACCTGCAGATGGTCAGGTTGCTGTCCGGCGTCTCGACCCACGGCGACCAGCATCTGGCCGAAGTGGAGCGCGATCTGGTGCAGATGGACGGGCTGCTGGACGAAGCGATCAGAAAACTGTGCGCGAGTTTCACCGCGCTGCATTGTGCGGTCGGTCAGCAACAGGAGGCCCTGAACAGCCTGCTGGCGGACGGCAGCCCGGCGCCCGAGCACGCGGTTCGCCTGGAAGCCTTGCGCGGCGAGATCGACCGGCATGTCGGCGATGCGGTCACCGGCCTGCAGTTCCAGGACATGACCAGCCAGTTGATCAGCCGCATGGTGAAGCATCTGAGCGGCTTGCGCGACGTGTTCGGCGCGCTTGACTCAAGCGCGACGGCGCTGCCTGAAAGCACGAACGAATCGCTGCTGGCGATGCTGGATCAGATCGGCGACAGGGTCGGCGCATGCTGCAGTGAACTGGCGGGCGGTGTGCGCTGCACAGTGAATCAGCGGCATATGGAAAGCGGCGATATCGAGCTGTTCTGATGAATCGGATTCAGAACCGTTGCGTGCGCCGTCCTGAAAATGTGAAGGGCAGGAAAAAATGATGGCAAAAACAATACTTGCAGTAGACGACTCTGGTTCGTTGCGCCAGATGCTGAGCTTCAGCCTGAAGGCGGCGGGCTACGGTGTGATCGAGGCGGTGGACGGCAACGACGGCCTCGACAAGGCAAAAAAACAGACCGTCGATCTGGTGCTTACCGACCAGAACATGCCGGGCATGGATGGGCTGAGCCTGATCAGGGCGCTACGAGCGATGAAGAATTACAAGAGTGTGCCGATATTGATGTTGACCACCGAGTCTGGCGACGAGATCAAGGCGCAGGGTCGGGCGGCAGGCGCCAATGGCTGGCTGGTCAAGCCTTTCGATCCGGCCCGCCTGACCGAAGTGATCAAGAAACTGATCGGCTGAGAATGCAGCGATCGAACATGCAGCGCATAGACGACGGAGTTCACCCATGACTATTGATATGAGCCAGTTCTTCCAGGTGTTTTTCGACGAGGCAGACGAGCTGCTCGCGGAAAAGGAGAAACTGCTGCTGGCGATCGATGTCTCCGCACCGGACAACGAGGACCTCAATGCCATTTTCCGTGCGGCACATTCGATCAAGGGCGGCGCGGCCACTTTTGGTTTCAGCGACATCACCGAGGTCACCCACATCCTGGAATCGCTGCTCGACCGTATTCGCAAGGGCGAGATGGCATTGACGCCCGAGCATGTGGATGCCTTTCTCGCGGCGAAGGATGTCCTGGCGATGCAGATGGACGGCCACCGGCACGGGGCAAGCGTCGATCAGGACGCGGTGAGTGGCGTGTGCCAGCGGCTGAAGGCTCTGTCGGAAGGCGCCGCCGCCGATGCCTCGACTACCAGCGCTGCGCCGACCACCGCGGTCGAACCTGAACCGTCCCGGCCGGCGGCCACGCCGGTAGCGGATGCGGACGGCAATTATCGTTTCCGCATCGAGCTACCCGACGTGCCGCAGAAGGACGTCGACGCGCTGGCGGCGGAACTGGGTCTGCTCGGGACGATCAGCCAGGAGACGCTGGCCGACCAGCGGGTGGCGTTCACGCTCGTCACCAGCGAAGGCCAGGACAACATCGTCGCGATCTGTTCCTTCGTACTCGACCCCGACGATCTCAGGATTACGCATGGCGACGCGCCGCAGGCCGCCGCCGAGGCGAAACCGCCGGAGACGGATCCCGGCTACGGCTTGTTCGAGCCCGAGACGGTACCGGTCGCCAGCCCGGCAGCCGTCGCCAGCACGCCCGAGTCAGGCGCGAAGACGGAGCCGGCAGCACCTGCCGGCGAGGGCAAGAACTGGGGCCGCCGCGCCACCGATAAGGAGGCGGGCAGCCAGGAGTCATCGTCGATTCGTGTCGGCGTGGAAAAAGTCGACCAGCTGATCAACCTGGTCGGTGAACTCGTCATCACCCAGGCGATGATCGAACAGCGCATTGCGGCGCTCGACCCTCTCCATCACGAGCGCCTGCTCAACAGCGCCGGCCAGCTGGCGCGCAACACCCGCGACCTGCAGGAAGCGGTGATGTCGATCCGCATGATGCCGATGGATTATGTGTTCTCGCGGTTTCAACGGATGGTGCGCGACGTCGCCGGCAAACTTGGCAAGAAGGTCGAGTTCGTCACCCGCGGCGCCGCCACCGAACTCGACAAGGGGCTGATCGAACGGATCGTCGATCCGCTGACCCACCTGGTTCGCAACAGCGTCGATCATGGCATCGAAATGCCCGACCGTCGCCGTGCGGCAGGCAAGAGCGAAGCCGGCAGGCTGACCCTGTCGGCCGCACATCAGGGCGGCAACATCGTGATCGAGGTCAGCGACGATGGCGGGGGCCTGAACCGTGAACGAATCCTGGCCAAGGCGATGCAGCAGGGTCTGCCGGTGTCGGACAGCATGCCCGACAGCGAGGTCTGGCAACTCATTTTTGCGGCGGGTTTCTCCACCGCCGACACGGTGACCGACGTCTCCGGGCGCGGGGTCGGCATGGACGTGGTCAAACGCAACATCGCGGCGATGGGCGGTTCGGTCGAGATCCGCTCGGCAACGGGTCTTGGCACCACCATCGCCATCTCGCTGCCGCTGACGCTGGCGATTCTCGACGGCATGTCGGTCAAGGTGGGCGAGGAGGTCTACATCCTGCCGCTGGGCTACGTCATCGAATCGCTGCAGCCCGCGCCGGTTGATGTCAAGGAGATCGCCGGCCAGGGCAAGGTGGTCAAGGTGCGCGAAGAGTACCTGCCGATGATTCCGCTGTATCAGATCTTTGCGATCGAGCCGCGTTATGCCGATCCGTCGCAGGGCATCCTCGTCATCCTCGAATCCGACGGCAAGAAAGCCGCGTTGCTGGTCGACAGCCTGGTCGGCCAGCAGCAGGTGGTAGTCAAGAACCTGGAATCGAATTTCCGCAAGGTGGCCGGTATTTCAGGCGCCACCATCCTGGGCGACGGCGGCGTATCGCTGATTCTTGATGTCGCTGCGCTGATGCGCTCCAGCCGCCAGCTGAATGCCGATCCCATTTTTTTCTGAGGCCAGATCAGGAATCCCATCATGTCCTACACCACACAGACCCAAACCCATATCCAGGAAACCGGGGAAGGCGCTGGAGCCGAATATCTGGCGTTCACCCTGGGCAATGAAGAATACGGCATCGACATCCTGCGGGTGCAGGAAATCCGCGGCTACGAGCCGGTCACGCGGATTGCCAATGCACCCGAATTCATCAAGGGCGTGGTCAACCTGCGCGGCACCATCGTTCCGGTCGTCGACATGCGGATCAAGTTCAACCTGGGCACGCCCACCTACGACCAGTTCACCGTGGTGATCATCCTCAACATCGCCGGCCGGGTGGTCGGCATGGTGGTGGACAGCGTGTCCGACGTGACGACTCTCAGCCCGGATCAGGTGCGGCCTGCCCCCGAAATCGGCACGGTGTTCGATACCGACTATCTGATCGGGTTGGGCACCCTCGGCGAACGCATGCTGATTCTGGTCGATATCGATAGGTTGATGTCCAGCAGCGAGATGGGACTGATCGAAAAAATTGCTGCCTGAAAAGGGGTCAGAACGACCCACGAGATTTATTCAAAACAAGCGGAGAAGTAGATAAATGTTTGAAAACCTGACCATCAAGGCGCGCCTGATTTTCATCATGGCCTTTATGTCCGTCCTCCTGCTGGGCGGTGCGGCCATGGGTCTGTATGGAATCAATCAAAACGAAAAAGGCATCCAAAGCGTTTACGAGGACCGTACCGTTCCGCTGGTAGACATGGGGCTTGTGATCGATATGGTCAACCGCATTCGCACCAATACGATCGTCATGGTCAATGCGGGCCTGCCGGAGGTGGCCGACGCCGCCCACACAGAAATCCGCACGCTTGATGGAGATGTAGGCAAGCTCTGGACAAAATACACCGCCTCCAGGCTCACCCCGGATGAAAAGCAGATGGCGGATACCTTTACATCCCAATGGAAAGCCTATCAGGCATCGCGAGACGTCACCGTGAAACTGGTGATGGAAGAAGAGGACGTGGTGGCTGCCCAGGAACATGCGATAGACGACGCCGGGCCAAAATTTGCGGCTGCGCGCGAGACCCTGTTCAAACTGATCGAGTTGCAGGGCATCGTCGCCGGGAAGGCATTCGAACAGGCACGTGGACGCAGCGTGAGTATCCGCAATTTCGCCATCGTCGCGGTCGTGATCGGTCTGGGCTTGCTGGCATGGATCGGTTTTGTGACCGTCCGCGCGATCACCCGCCCGCTGGATTCTGCGGTGAAGCTTGCCCGCGCCGTCGCCGAGGGCGACCTGACGCAGCGGATCGAAGTCCACTCGACCAATGAAATCGGCCAGTTGATGCAGGCGCTGAAAGAGATGAATGAAGGCCTGGCACGGGTGGTCGGCCAGGTTCGCAGCGGCACCGAGACCGTCGCCACCGCCTCGCGCGAGATTGCCAGCGGCAACGCCGACCTGTCGTCGCGCACCGAACAGCAGGCGTCTTCGCTGGAAGAGACCGCCTCGTCGATGGAAGAACTGACCAGCACCGTCCGGCAGAACGCCGAGAACGCGCGTCAGGC
>JACDJC010002048.1_pt1 | contig 16568 bp, 14 predicted proteins | sample 7454191 | NCBI WGS metagenome assembly JACDJC01 (sample SAMN14253291, study PRJNA609438) | sludge metagenome | isolation source: sludge after 25d culture with pyrite and EDTA | collected 2018-12-20 | reverse complement strand
GTCCGCCTTTGCGGCTCGTCGGGCACCAATCCCTTCGCGGCCATCGCGGCCGGCGTGGGCTGCCTGTGGGGCCCGGCGCACGGCGGCGCCAACGAGGCCTGCCTGCAGATGCTCGAAGACCTGCAAGCCAACGGCGGCATCGCCAAGGTCGGCGAGTTCATGGAAAAGGTCCAGGACAAGAATTCCGGCGTGCGCCTGATGGGCTTCGGCCATCGCGTCTACAAGAACTACGACCCGCGCGCCAAGCTCATGCAGGAGACCTGCAAGGAAGTCCTGTCCGCGCTCGGTCTGGAAAACGACCCGCTGTTCAAGCTCGCCATGGAACTGGAGCGCATCGCGCTCGAAGACCAGTATTTCGTCGACCGCAAGCTGTACCCCAACGTCGATTTCTACTCCGGCATCGTGCAACGCGCCATCGGCATCCCCACCTCGCTGTTCACCGCCATCTTCGCGCTGGCCCGCACGGTGGGCTGGATCGCCCAATGGAGCGAAATGCTGTCCGATCCCGACTACAAGATCGGCCGTCCCCGCCAGCTGTACTCGGGCGCGCAAACGCGCGACGTCCCCGACAACCGCGGCTGATTCCGGCCCGGGGCCGGGCCTCTTGCGGGGCCCGGCTTCCGGCGGGCTTGGCGCAGGCACTCTCCGGAGTGCCTGTTTTGCTGTCGGGGCCCGGCTTTGCGCCCGCCTCGCTTGATCGCCGGCCGCCGCTCGGATAAAATAATTGATCTATCAATGATTGATAGGTCCAAGGAATCACATGACGGCGGCGAAGCAGAATCCAGCAGACGGGGCAGGGCGCGTTCTTACGGTCAGGCAGTCCCTGCTCGCCATGCTGGGCATCTGTTTCGTGGTCATGATGGTCGCCATCGACCAGACCGTCGTCGGCACGGCGCTGCCCACCATCGCCGCCGAACTGAACGGCTTCGAATTCTACGCCTGGGTGGCCACGGCCTACCTGCTCATGTCGGTCATCACCATCCCCATCTTCGGCCGGCTGGGCGACTACTACGGCAGGAAGCCCTTCGTCATCGCCTCCATCGTCATCTTCACCTCCGCGTCCGCGCTTTGCGGCCTGGCCGACAGCATGCAGCAGGTCGTGCTGGCGCGGGCCTTGCAGGGCATCGGGGGCGGCATGCTCATCGGCACGGCCTTCGCCTCGGTCCCGGACTTGTTCCCCGACACGCACGCCCGGTTCCGCTGGCAGATACTGCTCAGCTCGGCGTTCGGGGTCGCCAATGCCTTCGGGCCCACGCTGGGCGGCTTCATGACCCAGCACCTGGGCTGGCGCGCCGTGTTCTTCATCAACGTCCCGCTCGGCCTGATGAGCCTGTATTGCGTGTGGCGCTTCCTGCCGCGCATACGGCAGATGCCGGGCCGGCCGGTGCGCCTGGACTGGCTGGGCGCCTTGCTGCTGGTCGGCGTGCTGACCGCAATGCAGCTCGCCGTGCAGCTGGCGCCGATGCGGGGCGCCGGCCTGGCCGCCCTCCTGATGGCGGCGGGCGTGCTGCTGCTCCTGCCCGCGCTGGTCTACTGGGAGCGCCGCAGCGAACAGCCGCTGCTGCCGCCCGACATGTTCCGCAACAAGGCGCTGACCGCCATGTTCGTGCTGGGGTTGTGCCTGGGCTTCGTCATGTTCGGCCTGCTGTTCTACATCCCCTTGCTGCTGCAAGGCGGTTTCGGCCTGGATCCGCAATCGGTCGGCCTGCTGATCACGCCCATGGTGGTGTGCATCACGGTGGGCAGCATCATCAACGGGCGCGTCGTCGTGCGCCTGTCCCGCCCCAACCACATGCTGTATGTGGGCTTCGTGCTGCTGGTCGCCGCCTGCCTGGGCTTCGTCCTGATGGACCGGCACACCTCGCGCTGGCTGATGCTGCTGTGGATGGTGCTGGCCGGCTCCGGCATGGGCTGCCTCATGCCCAACCTGACGGTGTTCGCCCAGGAAACCGCGGGGCGCACCTTGCTGGGGATCTCCACCGCGCTCATGCATTCGGTGCGCATGATAGGCGGGATGCTGGGCACCGCCATCATGGGCATGCTGGTGAACCATCATTATGCCTACGCCGTGCGGGCCCGCTTTGCGCGGGACGCGGGCACCGCCTGGCTCGCCGATCTGCAAGACCCGCAGGTCCTGATGAACAGCGCCACGCAGGCGCAGTTCTCCCTGCGCGCGCAGCAGCTGGGCCTGGCCGCCGACAACCTGATCGAACAGGCCAGGGAATCCCTGGTGGCGGCCGTGCACATGGGCCTGGCGTCGGCCCTGGTGGCGGCATGCCTGGGAATGGTCCTGGTCTACCGGGTGCCGGCCATACGGCTTGCCCAGCGGCAGTCCGCCGAGTCCGGCGCGCCGCTCGCCAAGACATGAACGAGATCCCGCAGCTCCGCGCCATACAGCAGCTGGGGCGGACCTACCGCGCGCTGATGGCCGCCTTCGAGGCCAGAATAGGCTTGTCCATGCCGCGCTGGCGCATACTGCTGAACCTGCACCAGTCGGGGGAGCGCTCGCAGAAGCAGCTGGCGCGCGACCTGCGCATGGATCCGGCCGCGCTCACGCGCCAGATCAAGACCATCGAGCAGGAAGGCTGGGTCGAGCGCCATACCGACGCGGCCGACAACCGGCTGACCAATGTCGCGCTCACCGCCGCCGGCCGCGCCCTGGTGGCGCGCACGCTGCCCCGGCGCACCGCCTTCGTCGAGACGGCCTTCGGCGACATGTCCATCGAGGAAATGAACGAGCTGAGCGCCTTGCTGCGCACGCTGGAAGAGCGTTTGCGCGAGGAATAAGCGGGTACAATCAAGCGTTTGCAAACCCACATACAACGTTCAAGCAGGACAATCAACCATGAGTGCAATTGTAGATATCATCGGGCGCGAAATTCTGGACTCGCGCGGCAACCCCACTGTTGAATGTGACGTATTGCTTGAATCGGGGGCGATGGGCCGCGCCGCGGTGCCGTCCGGCGCATCCACGGGTTCGCGCGAAGCCATCGAGCTTCGCGACGGCGATGCGTCCCGCTACCTGGGCAAGGGCGTGCTGCGCGCCGTCGAAAACCTCAACACCGAGATCTCCGAAGCGCTGATGGGGCTGGACGCCCAGGAACAGACTTTCGTCGACCGCACCCTGATCGACCTGGACGGCACGGAATCCAAGAGCCGGCTGGGCGCCAACGCCATGCTGGCCGCCAGCATGGCGGTCGCGCGTGCCGCGGCCGACGATTCCGGCTTGTCGCTGTACCGCTACTTCGGCGGCAGCGGGCCCATGCAGATGCCCGTCCCCATGATGAACGTGATCAACGGCGGCGCGCACGCGAACAACACGCTGGACATGCAGGAATTCATGATCCTGCCCATCGGCGCCACCAGCTTCCGGGAATCCCTGCGCATGGGCGCGGAAGTCTTCCACGCGCTCAAGAAGCTCATCAACAAGCAGGGCATGTCCACCGCGGTGGGCGACGAAGGCGGTTTCGCGCCCAACGTGGCCAACCACGAAGCGGCCATCCAGCTCATCCTGCAGGCCATATCCGAAGCCGGCTACGAAGCCGGTTCGCAGATCGCGCTGGGCCTGGACTGCGCCAGCTCTGAATTCTATCGCGACGGCAAATACCATCTCGCCGGCGAAGGCGGCGTGGCCCTGACGTCCCAGGACTTCACCAACCTGCTGGCCACCTGGTGCGACAAGTACCCCATCATCTCCATCGAAGACGGCATGGCCGAGAACGATTGGGAAGGCTGGAAGCTGCTGTCCGACCAGCTGGGCAAAAAGGTCCAGCTGGTGGGCGACGATCTTTTCGTGACCAACACCAAGATCCTCAAGCAGGGCATCGAACAGGGCATCGCCAACTCCATCCTCATCAAGATCAACCAGATCGGCACGCTGACCGAAACCTTCGCGGCCATCGAAATGGCGAAGCGCGCCGGCTACACCGCCGTCATTTCGCATCGCTCCGGCGAAACCGAAGACTCCACCATCGCCGACATCGCCGTCGCCACCAACGCCATGCAGATCAAGACCGGCTCGCTGTCGCGCTCCGACCGCATGGCGAAATACAACCAGCTGCTGCGCATCGAAGAAGAGCTGGCCGAAGTGGCGTCCTACCCCGGCCGCGACGCGTTCTACAATCTGCGCTAATCACAGCGGCAGCCCGGCCCCGGCCGGGTTTGCTTTCTGAGAAGCATGCGACTGCTCCTGATCATCCTGGTGTTGCTCACCGCCATCACCCAATATGCCTTGTGGTGGGGCAAGGGCGGGTGGCTGCGCGTGCAGGAGCTGGAAAGGAAGATCGCCACGCAGCAGGAAACCAACGAAGCCCTGATGGCGCGCAACAACGCCCTGCAGGCCGAGGTCCAGGACCTGAAGTCGGGAACCGCGGCCATCGAAGAACGCGCCCGCAGCGAGCTGGGCATGGTCAAGGACGGCGAGATCTACGTCCAGATCCTGGCGCCGAACGAAAAAGAACCCGAGATCAAGCCGCCGCCCAAGCGCGGGCCGGCGGCCAAGGCACCGGCCAAGCCCCGCCCGGCGCCCGAGCACCGGTAACGGCGGGGCCCTGGGGCCAGTCAGCGTCAAAAAAGTCCTGGGGCGGTATCCACAATCGACGCGCCGGCCTGGCGGGGGCACACTGCCTCCATGCCTGCCACACCGTCATCGCCATGCGCCCGCCACGCCGGGGCCCGTTCCTCCAGGGCTCGTTCCGCCCCGCCGTCCGCACGCCTGCGCCGCGGCACGGCGGGCCGGGCGGCGGGCCCGGGCGCGCAGTCGGGCGCCGGCATCCTGGAATTCTCCATCGTGGCGATACCCGTGCTGCTGCTGGGCCTGGCCGCTATCGAATCGGCGCAATGGCTGTTCACGCGGCAAGCCGCGGGCCTCGCCCTGCTCGAAGCCGGCCGCGCGGGCATCACCCAGCACGCCAGCCCGCAAGCCATGATCACGGCCTTCGAACAGGCGCTCCTGCCTTTGCACGCCTCGCCGTCCCGCGCATCCGCGCAAAACAGGCTGGAAGCCGCGCTGGCGCGGCGCGAGCACAGGCTGGGCGGCGCCCCCTGGCGCATAGAGATTCTGTCGCCCGGCGCGGACGCATACCGTGATTTCGCCGACCCGGCGCTGCCCGTCGCGCGCCGGAGCGGCCGTTCCGCCATCAACAACGATTATCTGCACGAGCAGGACCTGCGGTACCGGGCCATGGGCTGGCCGCAGGGCCGCGGGCCGGCGTCGGGGGTGGACATCTTCCAGGCGAATACTCTTGCGCTGCGGCTGAGCTATCCGCACGAGCCGGCGGTGCCGGGGATGCGGGCACTGCTTTCGATGCTGGGGAATGAGCGGGGCAGCTATCGGCAGCGGGTGATGGCGGCGGGTTACCTGCCCATCGTCAGGGAGATGTCGCTGGTGATGCAAAGCCATCCGGTCAGTTGGGCGATGCCGGAGAGCGGCAAGATCGTGGGGCCGGAACGGGTTGCGGTGGGGGCGGCTGGGGTGGCGGCGGAGTGTGCGGGGATCTGGTGTTTGCCGTCGTCGCCGTTATTGGGTGAAGCCGCGGGGGCGGCGGGGGAGCCTGCCGCGCCGGGTTGGCGGCCTTCGCGGCCCGGGGCGCCGGGAGAGGCGGGCGGGCTGCCGGATGCGCCGGATGAGGCGCCGGCGGGGTTGGGTGGCGAGTTGCCTGGTTGTTAGGGGTATTTTTGGGGGGGGGCGGCCAACGGCCCCCGGCCCCTTTCCACGGGAGTGTCAGTGAATGGACGGCTTGCCTTCGGACGAAGCGCTCGCGCCGTCCACGAACAGCTCGGCGCAGTCGACCGCGTCGAAATGGTAGGGCTTGCCGCAAAAATTGCACAGCACCTCGATCGATTCCCGCTCGCTGAGCAGATCCTCGATTTCCTCGCGCCCCAGCGTGCGCAGCATATTGCCCACCCGCTCCCGCGTGCACGGGCAATGCCAGCGGATCTCCTGCGGCTCATAGGCGATCAAGTCTTCCTGCCAGAACAGCCTGCGCACCAGCTCATCGATGCCCAGATCCAGCAGTTCGTCGTATTTCACCGTGGAGGCCAAGTGCGATACGCGTTGCCAGGTGTCGTCGGCCGCGGCGCCGTCGGGATGTTCGGCGCCGCCGTGCCTGGGCAGCCGCTGCAGCAGCAGGCCCGCGGAGCAGTGCCGGCTGGAGGCGAGCCAAAGGCGCGTATCGAGCTGCTCGGAATCGCGCATATAGCTTTCCAGGACCGCGGCGACGGTGTCGCCTTCGAGCGGGACCACGCCTTGATAGGGCTGCATATTGGTTTTTTCGCGGTCCGGGTCCAGGACCACGATGAACCTGCCGTTGCCATTGGCATTGAGCAGCGACTGCAGCGAGCCGTCTTCCGGGACGGCGTGGCCTTCGCGCAGGCTGACCGTGGCCCGAACGGACAGGTCGGTGGTGCATTCGACCACGACCAGGGCGACCGGGCCGTCTCCTTGCAGCTGCAAGACCAGGGAGCCGTCGAACTTGATGTTCGACGCCAGCAGGACGGCGGCCGAAACCAGTTCGCCCAGCAGCTTTTCGACGCTGGCGGGATAGTGCTGGTGGGCCAGGCCGGTTTGCCAGGCCTGGTCCAGCTTCACCGCCTGCACGCGCGTGCTGTGGTCGGCCAGCAGGTATTTTCTGAATAAATCGGTCATGGACAAATTTTAGCCCATATCCCGGCGCCGGTCCGGCCCGGCAGGGGACGGAGGGCCGCTATGGGTTGCGCTGCGGGTCGGGCTGCGCCCGCCGGTAATAGCCGTTTTCGTCGATGAAGGCGCGCATGCCGGTCAGGAACCAGTCGCCGCGGAAGCGCGCCTGGGCGGCGGCTTCGTTGCCCCAATAGCCCAGGAAGAGGGCGGGGTCGGGGTGGCCGTAGCGGTCGTGGCGGTTGAGCGCGATTTCGCCCCGTTTGCCGGGGGCGCAGGGCCGGCCCAGGCTGTCCAGCACGGCAAGCCGGTGGCCGGGATAGGGCTTGCCCAGGCTGCCCGGGGCGAGCGGCCACTTGCGGTGGCTGTCGCCCAGGATGTAGCCGGCCTCGGTGCAGCTCAGGGTCTGGTTGGCGGGGCAGCCCAGGGATTTTTCGCACCAGGCATGCAGGGCGGGATCCGGGTCGGGCTCCTGCAGGGCGACGGCCCGCAAGGCCAGATGGTGTTGCCGGCGCGGCAACGGCGCGTATTCCATGATGGCGGACAGCATGGCGGCCGGCGCCAGGACGTTGGTGATCTGATAGCGTTCCAGGGCCTCCAGGGCGCGCTGGGCGGAAACATAGCCCGCCAGGCTGAGGACGGGCAGGCCGAAATAAAGCGCCGGCAGGAGCCCGAGCACCAGGCCGGGGTGGGTGCTCCATGTGCTCGGGGTCCAGAAGATGTCGCCTTTTTGCGGGAACCAGTTCTGCGACGCCACGAAACCCGGCAGGCTGCCGATGAGGGCGCCGTGCGGCAGCAGGGCGCCCAGCGGCGCGGCGCCCGGCGGGCCGTACATCAGCAGCGCCGGACCGAAAGGGCGGGTGGACAGCGGTTTCAGGTCGGGCAGCTGCCTGGCCAGCAGGGTGCGCCAGGGAATGACCGCCTCGTGGTCGAGGTCCAGCCCGACGATCTGCGCCAGCGCGGGCCGCCGGGCCTGCGCGCCGAGCAGGCCCGGCGCCGATTCCGCGTCGGTGATGGCCACGCGTATATCGGCGTCGTCCAGGCAGGCGGCCAGGTGGTCGTAGGGATAGCCGGACAGCGGCGTTGCGATCGCGCCTATGCTCAGGATGGCCAGGTGGGCGGCGGCGAGCTCGGGCCGCTGCTCCATGGTCACCGCCACCCGGTCGCCGGGCCGCACGCCCATTTTCAGCAGGCCGTTGGCCAGTTTGCCGCAGGAGTCGGCCAGCCTGGAGTACGTCCATACTTCGCGCTGCCCCAGTTCGTTTTCATGGTAGATCGCGATACGGCGCCCTTCGAACGGATTCTCTGCCCAGCGATGGACGCACGCCTGTGCGATATTGAACTGCGAGGGGACTAGCCACTGGTAAGACGAGTACAGCTCCGAGTATTGGTCGTTCATTATCGTTAGGCTTCAACTGGGCAAGTAAACGCGCGGGTTTATTCCATCCCGAAGCATGAACGACAAGGCGCGTATGCGCAACCCTAAGATTCAGAAAGCCAACAGCACTAGGGTTTCCCCGGGGTGGGGGCCACATTCACCAGGCGCGTGCCCGCCAGCCGGTCGTGCAGGAACTGCCGGTCGGGGTCGAACCAGGTCCATATGAACAGCGTGAACGGCGTGAAGACGATGAACAAATCGGTCGAGCCGTAGCCCGTGACGCGGGACGCGGCCAGGACCAGCAGCGCGCCCAGCAGCGGCAGCGGCCACATCAGCAGGTAGCGGGCCAGCAGCTTCGCCATGGCGGGCGGTTCGCCCCGGCGGTCGACCAGGCGGATGTTCCAGGTTTTCATGGGCAGCGTCTGGCCTCTTTTGCTCCATGAGGCCAGAAAATACACGCCGATGGCGACGAACAGGACGGCTTGCCGGCCGTGGCGGAACATCAGGGCGTTGCGGCTCTGGGTCAGGGTGTCGAACAGATAGCCGGCCAGGAACACGACCCCGAACAGCAGCACCCCTTCATACATCATGCAGGTGAATCGGCGCCAGCGGCTGGGCGTGGAAAATGTGGCGGATGCTGCGGGCATGAGGCGAAGGGCGGAAGTGGCAAGGACGGGTATTATCCCGCAAAATCCCGGGCAATAAAAAAGCCGCCATACCGATGGCGGCTAAAACGCGCGGGAGGGACCGCGCGGGTTGCTGAACCACGCAACCAAGGAGGAGACAATCTTTACATCAGCCGGCCGACTCGACGGCGCCTTGCACCGGAGTCTTGCCGCCGGCATGGCCGGCAAACAGTTTCGCAAGCAGCTTCTTGAGCGACACCAGCGGCTTGAAACGGAACTGGTCTTCGATGGCTTGCATCATCAGTTGACGTTCGAGTTCGTCTGTTAAGCGGGTGTCTGTGCCGACGGTGATCATGGTGGTGCCTTTTGCGTGAAGATGAACGTTTCGTTCAGGGTTAACCCTATTATAGGGGTAAACCCTAGACTGGCGCAAGATTTACCTTGCATCGCACAAAAGGTGTCGCCGCCGCGCTACGGTCAGGTCTTGCGGTAGCTTGCCGCGACCATTTCGAAGTTGAACAGCCGGCATTCCAGGCCGCCGTTGTACAAGGGATGCCGCCGCTTGGGCTTCAGCCGCAAATGGCGGGGCAGGTCGAGGTCGCTGGAAATGATGTTGACCTGCCAGTTGCTGTAGTGCTGCTTGAGATGGCGCGCCCAGTCTTCCCAGAGCCGGGCGTCGTCGCCGGGCAGGCGCTCGCCGTAGGGCGGGTTGGTGACCAGCCAGCCGTGGTCGGCGGGCGGCGGGAAGCTGCGCGCGTCGCCGACCTCGAAGCGTATGGAGTCCGGGGTCAGCCAGGCGCGTTCGGTGTTGGCCCGGGCCGCCTCGATGGCTCGCGCGTCCAGGTCGCAACCCACGATGGGGCTGTCGAGACGGGTGGCGATGCGCGAGCGCGCTTCGTCCTTGATGTCGCGCCAGTGGCGGGCATCGTGGCCGCGCAGCCGCTCGAAGCCGAAGGGACGCCAGACGCCGGGGGGCACGCCCAGGGCGATCCAGGCGGCTTCGATCAGGATGGTTCCGCTGCCGCAGAACGGGTCGAGCAGGGGCTGGGAAGGGTCCCAGTCCGACAGCGCCAGGATCCCGGCGGCCAGGTTCTCGCGCAGCGGGGCCTCGCCTTTCTCCAGGCGCCAACCCCGCTTGAACAGCGATTCCCCCGACGTGTCCAGGTATAGCGTGCCGCTGTCTTCGCTCAGGAACAGATGCACGCGGGCGTCGGGGCGCACGGTGTCGATGTCGGGCCTGGCGCCCTCGCGCTCGCGCAGGCGGTCGCAGATGCCGTCCTTGGCGCGCAGATTGCAATATTGCAGGCTTTGCATGGGGCTGCGGATGGCGGACGTATCGACCCGCAGGGTGTGCTCGGGGCCGAACCAGCGTTCCCACGGTGTTTGACGCGCGAGTTCGAGGATGTCGTCTTCGTGCCGCACCGGGCCGTGCGCCACTTGGACCAGCACGCGCGTCGCCAGCCGCGAATACAGATTGGCCCGCAGGATGCCCGTCCAGTCGGACACGAAGCGGCAGCCGGCCCGCGCGGGCTCGGCGTCGTCGAAGCCCAGGGCTTGCAGTTCCGCCGCCAGGGCTTCTTCCAGGCCTTGGGGGCAGGGGGTGAAGACCGGAAAGGTTTCGTCCCGGCGGGTCTTTTGACGCCGGGCCGTCCCAAGGGAAAAAGCGCCCTCTTGGGAGGCGTCGGGCCCGAGGCGCGGCGCGGGGGCGTTTTTCTGCTTGCGAATCACCAGGGGCCGGTCGGCGGGCGCATCCGGGGGACGGGGCGTGTCGACGCCGCGAGTGTCCTCGGCCCCTGGCGCGGCGGGCTTGCGCGCGCGCGCCGGCGCGGGGCCGGCCTGGCTGGAAGAAGGCGCGGCCTTGGCGGCCGCCAGCGGCTGTTTTTCGCGTTCGCGTTCCAGTTGCGCCACTTGCCGGGCGCGGGCGCCGGACCGTTTGCGGCGCTCGCCCTCCGCGGCTTCGGCCGCGCCGGCTTGCCGGGTTGCGGCCGCTTTCTTCAGCGTCAGCGTTTTTCGGGATGGTGAGTCGGTCATGGGGTGTGGAGATCAAAAAGGACGTACGACGACCAGCGCGATGACGAGCAGCAGCAGAAGCACGGGAATTTCGTTGAACCAGCGATAGAATTTGTGGCTGCGCCGGTTGGCCTTGCTTTCAAAGGTCTTGAGCATGCGGCCGCAGGCCAGGTGGTAGACGGCCAGAAGGACCACCGCCGCCAGCTTGGCGTGCATCCAGCCCTGGCCCATGCCCAGGCCGTAGCCCAGGTACAGCCACAGGCCGAACACCAGCGCCAGCACCCCTATGGGCGTCATGAAGCGGTACAGCCGGCGCGCCATGCCGAGCAGGTGGGCGACGACGGCGGGGTCCTGCGCCTGCGCGAGGTTGACGTAGATGCGCGGCAGGTAGAACAGCCCGGCGAACCACGAGGTCACGAACAGGATGTGGAAGGTCTTGATCCATAGCATGGCTGGAGCCGCCTATCCGCGCAATTGACCGTTGCCCGTCAAGACCCATTTATAGGTGGTCAGGCCTTCCAGCCCCACCGGGCCGCGCGCATGCAGCCGGTTGGTCGAGATGCCGATCTCGGCGCCCAGGCCGTATTCGTAGCCGTCGGCGAAGCAGGTGGGCAGGTTCACGTAGACCGAGCTGGAATCGACTTCGCGCTGGAATCTTTCGGCCGCCTGCAGGCTTTCGGTGACGATGGATTCGGTGTGCTCGGAACTGTAGCGGGCGATGTGATCCAGGGCGGCGTCGATGTCGTCGACGATGCGGATCGCCAGGATGGGATCCAGGTATTCGGTGCGCCAGTCGTCTTCGGTGGCGGGCAGGGCTTGCGGCAGGATGGCGCGCGTGGCGTCGCAGCCGCGCAGCTCCACGCCCATGCCGGTCAGGGTGTTGCCCAGCCGGGGCAGGATGCGGGCGGCGATGCCGGCGTGCACCAGCAGGGTTTCCATGGCGCCGCATATGCCGTAGCGGTAGGTTTTTGCATTCACGGCGATGTCGTGCGCCTTGTCGAGGTCGGCGGAGGCGTCCAGGTAGACATGGCAATTGCCGTCCAGGTGCTTGATGAGCGGGACCTTGGCTTCGGCGGCCAGGCGGGCGATCAGGCCCTTGCCGCCGCGCGGGACGATGACGTCGACGTAGTCGGTCATGGTGACCAGATGGCCGACCGCGGCGCGGTCGGTGGTGCCGACGACCTGGACGGCGTGCCGCGGCAGGCCGGCGTCGGCCAGTCCTTGGGCGATGACCGCCCCCAGCGCGCGGTTGGAATGGAAGGCCTCGCTGCCGCCGCGCAGGATGGTGGCGTTGCCGGATTTCAGGCACAGTGCCGCCGCGTCGATGGTGACGTTCGGGCGGGACTCGTAGATGATGCCTATGACCCCGAGCGGCACGCGCATCTGCGCGACGCGCATGCCGTTGGGGCGGGTGGTGCTGGCGGACAGGCTGCCGACCGGGTCGGGCATGTCGGCGATCTGGCGCAGGCCGTCGGCCATGTTGGCGATGGCCTTGTCGGACAGCTGCAGGCGGTCCAGCATGGCGCCGCTGATCTGGCTGGCGCGGGCGGCTTCCAGGTCTTTCGCGTTTTCGGACTGCAGGACGGCTTTCTGGTCGAGCAGGCGGTCCGCCATGGCGCGCAGGGCGACGGCCTTGGCCTGCCCGGAGGCGTTGCGCATGGCGCGCGCCGCCTGCCTGGCCTGGCGGCCCAGCTGGATCATTTCCGCGGCGATATCGGCGGAGGGTGTGGTGTAGGTCTGTTCTGTCATGATGGCCGAGGGTGCTGTCGTGCTTGGAGGAATTATCCCAGTTATTCGCGGATCGCGTTCAGGCGGCCACGCCGCGCGGCTTGCGCGGCCGGGAAACGGCGATGCGCAGGGCCAGCCTGCCCAGTTCTTCCCAGGGATCATCCAGCCGTCCGGGCACCTTCAGGCCCTTGATCAGGCGATCGATGTCGTGCGCATGCTGGACCGCCGCGGGCCAGCTGCCGGGCGGGACGCGGTTCAGCGCCTGCCGCAGCAATTGCTCGCGCTGCCCGAAGACGCGCTGGCGGCGCAGCTCGGCCTGGATGTCGCCGCCGGCCTGCGCGGCCGCCAGGCGCGCCAGCACGCGTACCTCGTCGCCCACGGCCCACAGGACCAGCGGCAGGGCTTCGCCTTCGGCGCGCAAGCCGGCAAGTATGGCCAGCGCCCGGGCCGGGTTGCCGGCCAGCATGGCGTCGCGCAGCCCGAAGACGTCGTAGCGGGCGACGTTCAGCACCGCCTGCTCGACGTCCTGGGCGCTGAGCCGGCCTTCCGGATAGAGCAGGCCCAGCTTCTGGATTTCCTGGAAGGCCGCCAGGAGATTGCCTTCGACTTTGTCGGCCATCCATTCCAGCGTTTCGCGGTCCAGCTGCTGGTTCTGCCGCGCCAGCCGCTGGGCGATCCATTGCGGCAGCGCCGGACGCTCGATCTGCGAAATTTCCACCGAGGTGGCGGCGCCGAACAGGCCTTGGGCCCATTTCGCGGCGCGCGTGGCCCTGTCCAGCCGCGGCAGGCTGACCAGCAGCATGGTGTCCGCCAGGGCGCCGCCGCCGGCCATCTCGGCCAGCTTGAGCAGGGTGTCGGCGCCCGTCTTCCCGGGCTTGCCGGATGGAATCGATACGTCGACCAGCCGGCGGTCGCCGAACAGCGAAACGTTCTGCGTCGCGCCGATCACCGAGGACCAGTCGGACCGGGCATCCAGCGTCATGCTGATGCGTTCGCCGAACCCGGCGCGGGCGGCGGCCGCCCGCAGGGCGTCGCAGGTCTCGATGACCAGCAGGGGCTCGTCGCCCGAAACGACGTAGAGCGTGTCGAGCTGGGGGGGCGAGGCCAGGCTCAGCTGGCCGATGAGGCTGTCGGGGTCGAGTTGGCGTCCCATGGCGCTCAGTACAGGCCCGGTCCGACTCTTGGGGAGCCCCAGGGCGTCGGCGGCTGCGGGATGGCGGCGGGCGGCGGCGCGTCGGCCGCTTCCGAGGCGTCGGCGGGCGGCAGGTCCTGGGACTGGGCATAGGCCTGGCGCACGTCGGGCGAGGCGAGATGGCGCACGATGCGGTCTATCAGCAACTGCTGCATGCGCTTGAAGACGGTGTTGATTTCCCCTTGCTTGGCCTGGACCGCGGTGTCGTCGTAGGGCAGTTCGCGGGTCGAACGCAGCGTGGTGGGAGGCAGGACGACGTGACCCTTGGAGTCGGTGACCTGGAAGACGAATTCCAGGTTGAGCTCGTATTCCTCGACGCGGCCCTGGGCGTCCAGCGAGAGCTCGCGCAGGCTTTCGACGCTCGATAGCTGCGTCAGCCTGACCTGAGCCTGCGTGACGTCCTCGACGATGCGCGTGTCCGGCGAACTGGCGGTGATGGCCCGGCGCAGATTGGAGCCGAACTCCGAGTTCTGCGGGACGTTGGTGTAGAGGGTGGTGAAAGGCAGCTGGGCCGCGCCCTTCAGGTGGAAGCCGCAGGCGGCCAGCAGCATGCAGAGCGCCAGGCCCGCGAGCCCCCGCAGGCGGCGTCGCACGGAGGCGGTGTACGGGAGCGTGGGCGAGGTGCTGTGCATGCGGGTGTCATCCAACGATGTTGACCAGTTTTCCGGGAACGACGATGACGCGTTTGGGCGCGCGGCCTTCCAGGAAACGTATCGCGGCGTCGTGCGCCACGGCGGCGGCTTCGATCTGTTCCTTGCCGGCGCTGTTGGCGACTTTGATCGAACCGCGCAGTTTGCCGTTGACTTGCAGCACGAGCTCGATTTCGTCCGCGATGGTGGCGGCTTCGTCGACGGCGGGCCAGGGGGCGTCGAGCAGGTCGCCATGCACGGTGTCGTAGCCCAGGTCCTGCCAGAGCTTCCAGGTGATGTGCGGAACGACCGGATACAGCACGCGCAGCAGGATCGAGGTGGTCTCGGCCAGCGCCCAGTTGGCCGCGGGCGTGTCGGGCAGGCCGGCCGCTTCCAGGGCGTTGAGCATCTTCATGCAGGTGGAGACCACGGTGTTGTACTGGATGCGCTGGTAGTCGTAGTCGGCCTGCTTGAGCAGCGTGTGGATTTCCAGGCGCAGGCCTTTGGCGGCGGCATCGTCGCCGCCCAGGCCCGGATTGGCGCCGTGGCCTTTCAGGATGGCGTCGCGGTTCGCGTAGCAGAACGCCCACAGGCGCCGCAGGTAGCGGTTGGCGCCTTCCACGCCGGAATCCGACCATTCCAGCGTCTGCTCCGGCGGGCTGGCGAACATGACGAACAGGCGCGCGGTATCGGCGCCCAGGGAGTCGATGAGCGATTGCGGATCGACGCCGTTGTTCTTGGACTTGGACATCGTGCCGATCCCGCCGTATTGCACCGGAGTGCCGTCGGCGATGCGCTTGGCGCCGATGATGGCGCCCTTGGCGTCGTAGACGTTCTCGACTTCGTCGGGCCAGAAGTACTCGATGCCGCCGTGCTCGTTCTTGCGCGAATAGATGTGGTTGAGCACCATGCCCTGGCACAGCAGGCGGGTGAAGGGCTCGCTGAACTTGACCAGGCCCAGGTCGCGCATGACGCGCGTCCAGAAACGGGCATACAGCAGGTGCAGGACGGCATGTTCGATGCCGCCGATGTACTGGTCCATGGGCATCCAGTAATCATTGCGCTCGTCGACCATGGCCGCGTCGTTGCCGGGCGAGGTATAGCGCATGAAATACCAGGACGAGTCCACGAAGGTGTCCATGGTGTCGGTTTCGCGGCGCGCCGCGGCGCCGCACTTGGGGCAGGAGCAGGACAGGAAGGCTTCGTGCTTGGCCAGGGGGTTGCCGCTGCCGTCCGGGATGAGTTCCTCGGGCAGCACGACGGGCAAGTCTTTTTCGGGCACGGGCACGGGGCCGCAGTCCGGGCAGTGGATGATGGGAATGGGCGTGCCCCAGTAGCGCTGGCGCGAGATGCCCCAGTCGCGCAGGCGCCAGGTCGTCTGTTTTTCGCCCAGGCCTTTTTCCCGCAGATCGGCGGCGATGGCGTCGACGGCCTGCGCATGGGCGAGGCCGTCGTACTTGCCCGAGTTCACGGTGCGCCCCTGCTGCTTGTCGCCGTACCAGTCCTGCCAGGCGTCCGCCGAGTAGGCCTTGCCGGGGACGGCGATGACGTCGCGGATGGGCAGGCCGTATTTCTTGGCGAAGGCGAAGTCGCGTTCGTCATGCGCGGGCACGCCCATGACGGCGCCGTCGCCGTAGCTCATGAGCACGTAGTTGCCGACCCAGACTTCGACCTGGTCGCCCGTGAGCGGATGGGTGACGGACAGGCCGGTGCGCATGCCTTCTTTTTCGCGCGTCGCCAGTTCGGCTTCGGTCGTGCCGCCGTGCTTGCAGTCTTCGATGAAGGCCGCGAGCGCGGGATCGGACTTGGCCGCATGGGCGGCCAGCGGGTGTTCCGGCGCAACCGCGCAGAAGGTGACGCCCATGATGGTGTCGGCGCGCGTCGTGAACACGTACATGCGGCCGTCCTGTATGGGCGCGCCGGAGTCGTCGCGGATGTCGTGGGTGAAGGCGAAGCGCACGCCTTCGCTCTTGCCTATCCAGTTTTCCTGCATCAGCCGCACGCGCTCGGGCCAGCCGGGCAGGCCGTTCTTGACCTGTTCCAGCAGCTCTTCGGCGTAGTCGGTGATGCGCAGGTAGTAGCCGGGGATCTCGCGCTTTTCGACCAGCGCGCCCGAACGCCAGCCGCGCCCGTCTATGACCTGTTCGTTCGCCAGCACGGTCTGGTCGACCGGGTCCCAGTTGACGACTTGGGTCTTGCGGTAGGCGATGCCTTTTTCCAGCATCTTCAGGAACAGCCACTGGTTCCATTTGTAGTACTTGGGATCGCAGGCGCACATTTCGCGCGACCAGTCTATGGCCAGCCCCATCGCCTGCATCTGCTTCTTCATGTAGGCGATGTTGTCGTACGTCCATTGGGCGGGCGGGAC
>JACDJC010002046.1_pt1 | contig 16574 bp, 13 predicted proteins | sample 7454191 | NCBI WGS metagenome assembly JACDJC01 (sample SAMN14253291, study PRJNA609438) | sludge metagenome | isolation source: sludge after 25d culture with pyrite and EDTA | collected 2018-12-20 | reverse complement strand
GGGGTAACCCACAGCGACACAACCACCGAGCAATGGAACAGTAGCCAGACCCAACACAAAACGACCTAATCGGTTCATCGTATTCACCCCTCGTCCCAAAACTCATTGGTGACAGTCACAACACACTCGCTCATCGGGTAGGTACGCCCGCCTTGTGGTATCAATATGAGGGCGGCGTTAAAATAGCGCAAGATGAGCAAAACCCGGCTCAGACATAGATAAAAAATCGCAACCAATTGAATTTATAAATCTTTCCAAGAAATACCATAAAAAAACAGAACATCGGAATTCTGTATCAAATTGTAAATGCCACTGAACAGGTTGTTTCCTCAGAAATAACTCCGCTCCAATCCTTCCTCTTCCCCGACACTACAAACCCTGCTTCAATACCACCCCCAAACATGTCGCCGTCTCATCCGAGGAGCCTATCCAATCGTGCGAAAACCAAAGTTGCCGAAGGGTGAATTTCAAGCCCAAATAGAATCCCTCACCCTCGAAGGTCGTGGTGTCAGCCACATCGATGGCAAGGCTACATTTATCGGTCGCGCGTTACCCGGCGAGACAGTGCGCTTTATCTACACCGATCGGAAAAAACACTTTGACGAAGGCGATACCGTCGCCGTCGAACAAGCCTCACCGGATCGCATCACCCCACCCTGCCCTCACTTCGATCAATGTGGCGGCTGCGCCATGCAGCATCTCACCAGCGAAAAACAACTGGCCACCAAAGAACAGGCGCTATTCGACCAACTGCAACGCATCGGCAAGGTTGTTCCGGAAACCGTACTGCCCGCATTGGCCCGTGCGAACTGGGGTTACCGCCGCAAAGCCCGGCTCGGCGTCAAATACGTGCACAAAAAAGGACGGGTAATCGTCGGGTTCAGAGAACGACACACCCATTTTCTCTCCGATCTGCAAAGCTGCCGCGTGCTTGATCCCCGCGTAGGCGAACGACTGACCGACATCGGCGAGATCATCCACAGCCTGGAAGCCCGTGAACGCATCCCACAAATCGAAGTGGCCTGCGGCGATGACCGGGTCGCACTCGTATTCCGCCACCTCGAGCCCTTGAGCCAGAGCGATAAGGAAAAGCTCCGGGCCTTTGGCATACAGGAAGGCTTCGACATCTACCTTCAACCGGGGAGCAACGACAGCATCCACCCACTCGACAAGGCGCTAGTCGCCCCGCTGACATACGCGCATCCCGGTTTCGATGTATCCATAGAATTCGCGCCACTGGACTTCATCCAGATCAACACAGACGTCAATCGGGCCATGGTCGAGCAGGCGCTCCATTGGCTGAATGTGCAACCGGGCGATCATGTACTCGACCTTTTCGCCGGACTCGGTAATTTCACCCTGCCCATCGCCCGCAAAGCCGCAAAAGTAACCGCCGTCGAACTCGATGAACCCATGGTCAAACGCGGTGCGCAATCGGCCGCCGCCAACGGCATCACCAATACCGAACATGTCATCGGCAACCTATTTGAACCCGATCCGACCCATCTCTGGATGCAACAAACCTACGACCGCGTCCTGCTCGATCCACCCCGTGCCGGTGCCGAAGCCATGATGCCGCATATCGCGCGTTTCGCCCCCGAACGGATTGTGTACATATCCTGTCATCCGGGCTCCCTGGCGCGCGATGCCCACATCCTGGTACATGAACACGGCTACCGCCTGATCGCTGCGGGCGTCATGGACATGTTCCCGCATACCAGCCACATTGAATCCATGGCCGTATTCGAGCGAGCAAAGACATAAGTTTGTTTGCTAAAGCCCCGCACGATTGCTAGAATCCGCGCCACTTTCCTGCCCGTCTGTCGAGACGCGCGAAAAACTGGAGCGGTGTCCGAGTGGTTGAAGGAGCACGCCTGGAAAGTGTGTATACGGTAACCCCGTATCGAGGGTTCGAATCCCTCTCGCTCCGCCACTAATACAAACCAAGCCCATGTTTTCATGGGCTTTTTTAATTAAAACCATTAATCGATCTTACCTCTGATCTTACCCAGTACAAAAATACAGTCCATGCCCGCTTCGAGCTGCAACATCCCCAAGGCTTATAAATAAGGTTAAATACTGGCGATATGTGATCGCACGAGTACTCCCACCCCATTAGCAGCCATTGAACACAATGTGCTGATTAATACTCAGTGCCAGTAATGAACCTACCCCCAATTTCTTGTTACTTGATTGATGACTGTCATCTATCCGATAACGTCCGCTGATGTACAATGCGCTCCATGTCAATCAACGATGAAGATCTACGCCAACGTCGCCGCGAGCAAGTCCGTCTTGCCCAGCGTCGACGTCGCGCACGCCTTGCCGAAGGTGATCGCACCCAGGTGAACATCTTTTTATCGCCTGCTGCCATTGCCCGTCTTGACGCACTGACACTCCTATGGGGCATCGAACGCCAGGAAGTCATCGAGCGTCTGCTGGATTCAGTTCGGATCGAGACGGCGATACCTCAGATCGCCCCAACCTCCGACTAATCCTCTCAACCTGTAAGACCTTGACTCCGCTCAAATCAGAGCACTTCCCTTTTGGCCCCAAATTGATTACCATCATCATGTAATCATTGACAGTTGGGAGAATGCTACTATGTGCGACGATTTAATCGATATCTGCCCCACCGCGATCAGTGCTTTGCTTCTGCGGTTATTTCAGCAGGAGACAGGCAGTAAAGGTCAGTTTTTAACCCTTGATCTGCTGGAGTGGTGGGCAAAGAAAATTGATGAGCCTGACGATAGCGATGCTTGGCTTAGTACCAGCCTATGGCGATTGTATGCGCGGCATATTCACGCCTTGGTAGCTGTCAACGAACCCTGCATCGCCGATGCTGTGGCTTATGACCTTGGCATAGAAAGTCCGTTGATTCCAAAACCTGAAATCAAGACCAATCCGGATGGAACCGTTTCAGAGCGTTGGACGCTGGAGGCACATCGGCGATCCATCCCACCCTTTGGGTTCGAGACCTGGCAGAGCCCCCTGAAACTCACTCGCTTTCACCCGTGCGATATGGATGATTTTGATATCGATCTTGACATGGTTGCTTCAGAAGAGGCAGAAATCCAAGCCAACCAAAGCATACAACCGCAGCAACCTGTTTCGTTTGAAGATCGCCACCATTGCTACGAAACGTGATTGGGTGGCGAGCCGTACCGGGTTTACATACCTGGGACAAAGGAACCTAGCGAGCCTTGCGGCGCCCCACCACCGCCCACCAAGGTCTTGAAAGTACCTAGTGGGTTTTTTTCCGTGAAAACTTATCCTACTAGATCCATGTTGCAGGATGATTTTTTTAACTTTAATCGGGTTGTCGATTCAAGGTACGCGTCCGGCCGCTCCACCTGTTCTGACGGGTATTGAGTAGGTTCGGAAAACCCAAATTGAAAAGCCTTTTAATCAAGGCCATCATGAAATTTTCACGGTCAGGAGAGCCAGAATGGAAGATCAAACCATGAAAGGCGCAGAGGGCGCCCCCATCCTGGCTCCGCTGGATTACCTTGTTACCCCGTCCAGAGAAATTGCCACCCGCCTGCGTCAGCCAAGTCCGCAGGAGATTCAGGACACCCGTCTTCGGTTGGGCCTGACACCCGATGAAGCAGGGCGACTGATTATGCATCGACCCAAGCCGGGTCAGATATGGCGGCGCTATGAACCGAGTCGTCAACCCAGAGCTATGCCGTTGGCCTCGTGGGAACTATTCCTGCTGGTCACCGGGCAGCACCCAACCCACCAAATGAGCCTGCGCAGCCGCTTTGAATCGGCCAACGCCTGGGATTTCATAGATTTGGGACTGAATGAGATTCTGGCGGATTATTGAGGCGCATTCCCCCCCTTCATCCAGCCGCGCCAGAGCAGCCTTGTGCTCACCCACAACCAGAGAGTGACCACTTGTTACTACCTACGGGCCTGCAGGAAGCAAAAAAGGAACGCAAAACTAACCAGGGACTCATTCTCACCGGTTAGGTGACAGATCATCGCTTTCGACGCTGGAGGATGGCGTCCGAGGAACTGCCACCACCATCCTCGCCACGCTCATTGATCCGGTCACCGATGATTAGCTCGGCCAATTCTTCCCGGCGGAACGCCCTCGCCAGCCTGCCGAATAATGACCGCAGGCCACGCTTTATCATGGATAGCCCACCCTCTGCCGGATCACTTGAGCGATTTGGTAAGGCAATTGGACAAGCTCAAGTAAGCTCGACTTGATCAACCGGGCCTCTTCCTGTCAGGGGAGTGATGGGTCGTGCAATTGATGCTACCTTAATCACGATAACCCGGGGGCGATTCATGTCCCAAGGCCCTAAGGGCTGTTTACGGAGTTGACCAGTCGCACGGACCCCATACCCAACTACAGAACCTCGACCATTGCTGCCGTTAGTTTGATAAGCGTATGGATGCTGCAATGTACAGATTACCTGCCGCTTAGGTCAGGATTTTTTTTAACTCGGATAGGCGCGCAGCGTAGTCGACGCAATATCGACCGAACGGATGAGACATCGAGGTCCCTTGCTTGATCCATTCCGCGATGTCCCAGCCTGCGTCGATCAAATCAGAAGCAGCGAAGACAAACTCCAGCGTATCGGTAAAAAAGATGGTCTGAGCAGAATGGATTTCATAGCTGAACTTACCCGGTGTGCCATGCACGTAATAGTTGCGACAGTCGACCGCTTGATCGGTTACCAACTCCAAATTGGGGAACTTCCTACCTACCGCGTCCATGATTAACTTTACACGGCTACGGACTTTACGCTTTAGGGAGGGCTTGCCTATACGGCCAAGGGCGTTGAGGACACTGTCCCTCTCAGGACTTGGCGGCAATGCCTTAAACTCCTTTCGTGCTGCTTCCTTTGCGTTCTTCAGTGCTAGTGGCAATTCCTCAGCCGTTGGGCAAGCCGAGGCTGGCATGATGTCGAACATGTTAGCTGCCCCGACCAACCGATCCGTATCGTAGCGATTCTGATATGCCGAAGCAGTAGCGTGCCGCGCTCGAGCATTGTGCCACTCATCGTGGCGTTCAAGCCAACCGGTCAGCACAGTCGCAAAATTGTTTGGGTCTATGCCTGCCTGCAAGGGAAGGTCGGCGGGATGAGGCTGCGTGGACTCATCATCTTTATTCCTCCGTGGAGGTAAGGACCAGTATGCGTCGAGGATCCGCGGACGCTCATCGGTTGAAGCTGTGAGGCGAAAAGCCATATCCACAATGTTTTGCGGCCGACCAGCAATGACTTCCAAGAAGCGCAACGTGTCGATAACAGCCCTAATGGTCATTTCTACGCTCTTCTCAGTCGCGAAATTGATGTTCATGCGGATCATATTCTGAACATGAATCCCATTAGGTCCTGGATATGCGCAGGAAATGTCATGCGTTGCCGACATTTTGCCGAGCACTGTGTCAACCGAAAAGATGTCGTTTTTACCCGTGAAGTAAAAAAGGAGTGGGTGTTCGCCAATTTCGATCGTTCGCCCGTTCTCCTTGGCTTCGGCTATCCTTTCCATGTGAGAGCGTGCATTGATGACTGATCCAAAAACATCGAAGTCATAGAAGATTGTAGCTGCGTCATCGACCGCAAAACTGACCTCGACTATCTTTCGGTCAGCAGACGTGAGGTGCTCCTCCCCGAAAAGTGCGAAGTGCGGAAAGACACTTGAGAAATGGTAGAGATCTTCGCCTCTAGTACCGCTACCTGCTCCAGACAACGTGATGCAGTTGATTAGCGAGACCTTGCTCCGGTCGTGAAACACCCCGACGATGTCCTGATTAGCATGCGTACTGAAAAACAAAGTTGAGTACAAGTCGAGCGAAGTTGCCCCCCCTTTAAGCGAAAGCTCTCCGGACACCTCGAGATCAGATGAAATTTTAAACAACCCTGATTTTCGAAAATCCTTGTACTTATCCATGACCGTTAGCCTTTCTGCGAAGGTGTGACTACCAAATTCTGGCGCAACTCTCTGCTTTGATTATTGGTTGCAATCGGCAAGCTTTTGCAGTTGGTACTCATCTATAGGATATTTGCGCGGATGGAATTGGTTTAGCCTCCTGATCGAGCGCACGATATCGACCAAACTGATCGATGCCGAATTGAGAGCGGCCTTCAGTCTTGGAACATCCAGGTCATTGAGCAAGAGAGATTGCAGGGTGGCAACCAGTTCGATCACGTTACCTTTTGCTTCAGTAAGAAGGTCGACAACAGTTGGGGTGTCGTCTGGCTTGAAAACAAGAAAATTCAGTGATTTACCTTCGTCGCCAGATATCTGCTCCCAAATCATTCTCCTGACCGTCAAGTGTTGGACGACCGAGAGCCATTCATCACGGTTCAGCGTGCTGTCAATCTCCCGCATTTCATGCGCCGCCGAGACAAGCGCCTTATATAGATCGACAAGCGATTCGGCTTCAGGCGAACTGCTGCTGGAACACTGGAACGCGCCTTGATCGAAGATAGCCAGGCCGATGCGGAAGAGCAAAAGTAGTAGCCGTCCGGCCTCCGAACGGGAACTGTATTTGTCCGAGGTCACATCCGAATCGCCAAACTCCACAATTTCACGCAAGGTGATGGCGTCATTCCACAGGCCGATCCACGCCACCCCTGGCGTGGGCGATTGTGCTATAGGGTAGGCCAGCAAATTGGCGGCAAGGCTTGGGGTTTCCTTGATCAAGGAGGTAAGCAGGTTGGCATGGTCGCGTAGGAGCCCCCCCTTCTTGCTCGCCCAGTCGTCGGGCGTAAGGCGCCATTCATTTCCGAAATCCTCCCACGCAGGCACGGGCATATGCCCGTTGTAGGCAAAGGAAGACTGTGCGCAGCGGTAGCACCAGAATTCCCATTGCGGTGCATCATCAGGGCTTGTTCGCAGTAGCGCGCAATTTCCTAAATTCCGTGCGATCGCATCAATCATGGCGTCATCGGCAAACGCCGAGGACTTTACATCGGCGATGTCATTTGATGGATGACTCAGGACTTGACGCATGAGCCAGGGAGTCCAGCGAGAATAAATCGCGGATTTATCCTGACGCTCAGCCAACGCGGTTGCGATAAGTTCGGCAGTACCGGCAATTTCCTGCTTGATCCTGTCAAGTTCGTCGGGAGTTGGTTCTGGAGTTCTCAAGTTCTGTGACACCTGCAATAACTGGTTGCGGGCCTCGACCAACAATAGCGGCATCAGGACAGAGCCATTCCATTTGCCACCGTCCTCAAAAGCAACGGGCGCTGCCGCAAGCATTCGCTTCCACGCCGAGAGTCGCGGAGAAAATGAACCTATGCCAACCACAAACAGCAAAGCGCTGACGAGAAAGGGGTTGTAAGACCCCGACAGGATGCGAATGAATTCGTCTGGGTTCAGTTCGTAGAATACTTGGAATAGCGGAAGCTCCTCCTCGTAGTTCATGAAGCCATCCCAGCCCAGCAAACCCCACCATATTTTGTCGAGCTTGTCCCGGCATCCTTTCCAGGAGGCCCATTCACCGGATCGATTTTCATTGATGCGATTCGATTTAGATTGCAGTGAGAAGTTATCCAATTCTGCAAAAGCCTCTCGGGCAAGCGCTACATAGTTATGGCCGGCCGTGGAATCCACTTTCGCATAAGCTCGCATGGCTTCGCTCAACCAATGTTCGAGTTGCCAGGAGTTGTACTTGAACCCGTTGACCCTGCCCCAGGTACGCAAGGAGGGAGTATGTGCGAGGGCGGCTGCGCAGGCCAACGTCATCAGCAAGGTTTGGCCATCCGGATAAGACAGCAAATCGGCCGCATCAACGATCGAAACGATACGCAGCTCAAGTTCGGAAAGATCGCCATCCTGTTCTACGATCCATGCCACGACCTCTCCAAACGCTCGCGGCAGGCCATTTGGAAACGCGTTCAACAGCGCGAGAAAGTCTTTCGAGGTCTTGAACGATGTGTCCACAGTCAATTGACGTTCTTCGGCGAGGCGTTCGCTCGGCCATTGCTCTTTCATTTCCGCCCCCCCTCGTTCCAGATTTCTTCAAAGAAATCGATGGCACCATGATCCTCCGCTCGCCAGCCCCGGCTGGCAGCGCTGATGGAGGCCTGAAAACCACCTGTCGTTCCGCCAAAATGCCATAGCTCGTCGTCAACGACGGCGAAGCGGTCGTGGATGTAATTGCAGCAGTCTTGCGTGAGGTGCATCCTGACCTCGATGCGACATTCCATTCCGCGCCGCGCTTCGTGGTTACTGATTGACTGTGCCCGTTGCTCGAATTTCTTCAAATCGTCGTCGCCAACTTCTTTATGCCTCCTCGTCAGCAACCGAATATCGCTTGCGGCAAGGCATAAAGGTAGCCACATCAGGATTTTGTCAACTCGATCTGCTGGACACCCCTTTCCCTTGTCGGGCATCAGAAGATACTCATCAACGATCCAGACGCGCTCTTGGGCGTCGGCCACTGCCCTGCCGAATTTCTGCAAGGGAACAGGATCAATGGAATACTTTCGTTGCCGAGCCGCCGCTAAGTTCGGGAATCGGTTTTGACCGCCATCTTGGCTGCCCCAGATAATTTCACTGGCCGGGAGTGGAGGCTTGGGCTTAGGAGCAATGACGATGTTGGGTGCAAACCTTTTCATGGCGTGCTGTCTTCTTGATGCTTGGCCCGGCGCTGTCTGTAGTCGTCAAAAGTCATTGCTTGCATCAACATGCCTTCGAGTTGGCCAATAACCTCATCAGGGTTGGGCAGCTTGACGATCAAGGATGCCTTGTTACCCAAGGTGTTTAGCGAGTTGCCGAGGAACCAGACGGCATCATCGATCACCAAAAAGCGATCGTGCAGAACGGAAGACTGAAGCACGTAGGTCTTGGCAATAACTCTTACGTCCTTTTCCAGTTGGGCGAGCCGCTGGCTGAAATCGTCAATCTTCGATGGCTCCTGCGCCTGGGATTTGAATGCAAGGCCGGAGGTCAGCAAGGTCACAGTGGTCGTTTCTGGATTAACCGCATAGAGGAATTGCCCCAACTGCAATCCAGCGAGGTAAGGATCGGCGATCATAACTCGGGCTCTTGCCCGCTTCAGTTCACCCTGGACAAAGCGCATGGCCTCCTCGCGGGATCCATCGGAAAACCAGCGCTGGCCGTATTGCTCGGTGATGGCGATCTTATTTCGGTGCTCGGCTGCAATGGCAATGCGAGCATTAACATTGGGCACGCGCGACTCATCTCCGAAGACGCTTTGTGAGGCAAATTGCAAATGTTGTGCAGCCAGATATTCCATACGCGACGAGTTGGTCGTTTCGCTGGTTGGAACACTGACCTTCATGCTTCCCTGTGCGCCAGCATGTATGGATATATTCATTTGACGAATGAATGATGCCGGTGGGCTATAAGCAAGCACGCCATGTTCCGGGTGGGTCACCACATAGCCATAGCGTCCAATGCAGTCCCCTTTGTCAATATCCAGGACGCCATCGGAGGGAATGGCAAAGGTGCTGAAATCCGTCAGCAGATTGGCTTGTTCGTCGAAAGTGGTGAGCTCCAGACCCGCAAGCGATGCGCCAGCGCGGGGGACGAATCGATAAAAAATACGTTCGCCTCTATCGGCAGAGACCGGAATCATGAAGTGATCGATCTGCTTGAGTACAGGGTCCGGCGCGATCAGGATTACGCTTCCCAGATACTCCCTGTACAGCCGCAGATCGATATGTAGCCGCCTGGCGACAAAGGCCACGGCCTCATCATTCGCCAGCATCACGTCGAATCCCTCCTGGCTGCCAAGGCGGCGATGGATGCGGGCGGGGGCATTTCCGATGAAGGGCGCCGGATGGCTGCGCCCTGAATGGAAGGCAAACATGCCCTCCTCCATCGGCAGGCCGAGGTGCGGCCAAGTCGGGCTGTCATCTAGGTTTCCGGTTTTTATCTTGATCCCATCATACCGGCTGTCGAATTCTTCATCCTTCGATGGAATGGGGGTTGTGTCTTCACCACGCCCAAGGCTGCGATACCAATTGACGGCATCCGGTACGGTTAGCAATACGCGGCGGAAGAAAACGGTTTGGTCGGTCTTTCCGACAGCACATTTATGCGGCGCCCCCTCCATCGGGGGCGGCAGCGGTCTGCCACAAGGGAGCAGGGACACAGTGGCGAAAAGCAGGCTACCTGCTTGACCTTTTTCCCTTTGCAGGGTTGCCAGCCGTACGACGGCACCTGCGTAGAAGTCCATGTTAAACACTGAGTGTTCCTTATATGATTTTTAATTACCGAATCAGAAGTAGTGGTTTCACGAAATTTTCGTGGTGAAATGCTTGGCGAAGTGGAGTTCCCAAAGTTTAGTGGTTGCCCGTTTTCGACCGCTTTGCATCCTCTTCAAACTCATCTGGACTGACTCCACTCAGATGCTGATGTCGACGCGTTCGATTGTAGTACGATTCGATGTAATCTTAGACACCATAGGTTGCACCGTTGCTTATTACCTGACGCAGTATGAATGCCCCCATTGGCAACCCTCGTTGCTAGGTTCGCCCTCGTTCGGCGAAGTCAATATGAGTCGCAACGCATTCTCTCAAACTGCGCTCGGTGGCGTCAGCTGAATTTCGCAGGGCCGACGTCAGAAGCAACCTGCTCCAGGGAGGGTGTACTGATGCCACATACTGGTCGACCAGAAACGCCTCTGCGATTTCGATTCCTGGCCAAAATTGCCTTCGGCAATCCCGGCGGCGATTGGCTATGGACAGGGGCTAGGCACCCGCAAGGATCCGGATTCATCAAGAGGAAGGACGGCATCCAGATTAAAGCCTCAGCATTTGCCGAATCTTCGACCACTCCTTCGAAAGTGAAGGGTTTAGTCGCTCAAATACCTTTGCGGACAAAGTTATGCCGCCATAGCCTTTGCCCGTCTCATAATCGCCGAATGCTTCAAGCACGCGAACACGAAATTCGTCCTTGTTGCAATTCGTCGTCGTTTGAATAAGCTGGTAAAGTCTTTCATAAACCCGCTCGAATCGCATCCGGAGCCACTCCAAACGAATCCAACGAGCGATGATTTGCTCGCTGAAAACGGCCTGAGCCATGGCCGCACCGAGAGCAAGATCCGTGGCGCGATTCAACAACGCAACGATCCATATGATTGCATAGATCGCCATTCTGATGCGTTCACCGCGAGCCATTTCCAGGGCAACGTTTTTGCTGAAGAAGCTATTCTCAAGCAGCGATGCACAAAGTCGCTTTAGCGGATTGGTCTGTTCGTTGTTGTAGTAACCGGCGGTCTGCTCATGTGTGATTGCGACAGCGAAAGAATTCGAGAGCAAGTCTTGGCGTCGTTTGTCCTCTGCGCGCGGCGTCCAGTACAGCCTCACACCAAGCCCAACGAAAAACAATCCCAACACCGCGACAACAAAGGCTCCTTGCACAACGTCGTATAAAGTGGGATGGCTCGTCCTCTCCACAGCCAGCGCCGAAATCGATAGCGCTGCTGCTACCCAAAATAGCCAGTCCGAGCAAACCTCAGCTAACTCCAGGGGGCGGTAGTACCGCGCGCGAATCGGATCATTTTTTGTAGATTGGTCAGCCATATGCAGGAAAATAATCACCAAATGTCATGCGCCATTTCTCGACTGCCACTGATGTCTTTCCCTGCATATCCAGATATTTGGCTTCAACGGCACGGTTGTATGCGGTCTCCAACCGATTCACTACGTCACTGATCTTTTGCTGCGTATTGAGGTAGTCCGCCAAATTCCCGCCATAACCGGATGGGTCGTAGATAACTCCCTTGACGGCCTGTCGCGCTTTATCAAAAACAAATCGAGCTCCGGACGAATAGTCGTTTATCGTTACATTGGTCAAAATGCTCAGAATCATCGCTTCGAGATGGAATGACCGGAGCAAGGCACTGTGTTGCTGATTCCATGCCTTGATCATCTTGATCAATGGAACCAGATCACCGTTGTGCCAGGTGTTGACGGTAGACCAAATATCAACATGCTTTTTGGGGTCAGTAGCAATCCAGCGTCTATTCACCGAGTCAGCGATCAAATAGCCTCCCCCTTGGCGCATGAAGGTTGGCACGACATCAACCGTAAAGTCAGTAAATTTGATCGTTACGGCTTGGCCGTTGCGGCTGATCTTTGGAGTGATGGGATACTTCTTTTGGAGTGTTGTTTTCACCTTATCGAGCAGCCACGCCTGCCCGTCCTGCTTGAAGTACGAAGCGTCGAGCACGACGAAAATGTCGATGTCCGCATCTTTGAGCGGGGCAATCATGGTGCTACGTCTGTAAGAACCAGTCAGAAATGAATCGAGCACCGTGAGATCGGCGGCTACAGCATCGCGCACACTTTGCTGACGTGTCGATACGGTTTGCTGCTGCAAGCCGGTGATTTCAAGGTTTGATTTGAACTGCAGGAAACTCTGATTGATCGTTTTAGCCATGACACCCCCTATTCGCTTTCCTCAAACTCGGCATTCTTGAAACGCAGCACGTTGCAGTTCTCCTTCACGGCGCGCTGAAGGCCATCGTCGAAGCCGGTCGGAGACTCAGCCTGAATCTCGATGGCGATTCGCACATTCACGCCGGGGCGCAGGGTGAACTGCTGTACCACTTCGTCCACCACGTCGGCGAACTGCCGCTTGGCCTGAATTGGGTCGAGGTCAATGCTGGCATAGAACTGCTTCTTGGCGCTCGTCGCACCGCCAGCCGGGAACCCGCCCGCGCCGGACTCCTCGGCGGGCGGCGGCGCTTTGCCGTCGCCCGTCACCACGACTGTCGTCGCAGCCCCTCCAGCGTTAGCGGTACTGGCGCGCGATGCTTCCTCGGCCGCACGCATGGCCTCCATGTAGGCCGCTGCGGTGTTTGGTTCGATCAGCAGCAGCGACGAATCCATGAACAGCGACGTGCGCTTGCCGTAACTGAACCCCACGTAGCGCAGATTGCCGCCATCTTGTTCCTTGCCCTGTGCGAAGCCGAAGAACTCGCGGCTGTCCACGCCTGCGCCCATCGTGGTCTGGAACACCGCCTCGTCCTTCAGGCGCGGCAGGTAGAGCTGCTGGCAGCTCTGCTGCCACACATTGAGAGCACTGGTGTCCTTCGCGTCGTCCTTCCAGAACCAGTCCTTCAGCACCTTGGCCAGATGGATGGGCGCCCACTCGCTGATCAGCAGTTCGTTTTCCTTGAGCACGCGCTCGATTTCCTGAGACCAGTTGGCAGCGCCGGGGTTGAGCGGGAAATGCTCCCACTTCACATCGGACAACCCCTTGCCGGGCCGTGCCTCCTGCACCGGCGCGACCAGCCACTTGTAGGTTTCGCGGATCATGCGCCGCACCGTTTCCTCGGCTTGATCCAGACTGGCCTGCGCCTGCTTGGCCATCAGGTTGTCGAGAACGATGCGGTTGTCCTTGTAGTCGCCGACGATGCTGCGCCACGCAAGATGCGAGCGAACGTGATCCTTCAGTCGGCTCACGCTGTCGTAGTCCGCCGCCACGAAGATCAGGCGGTTCTGCTTGAAGCGGGGCTGGTCACCGCGCTTCTTCAGAATCTCGGTCGCGCGTTCGATGGCGAGGCTCTGGCCGCTCTTGCTGAAGGCCGCATCCGGCGGCAGCACCACCAGCCGCAGCGCCCAGTCGTCGGGCACGTCGCCGCTGCCGGTGAAGATGTGGATGCCGCCGAACACGCCGCTGGCAAAGCTGCGCTGCACGCGCTCGCGGATCGAGGGAAACACGTCCTCTCTGTCCTGAAAGCGGCGCTTGCGTTCTTCCATCTCGCGCCGCAGGTTCGGGCGCGTGTCCAGCCAGAAGCGGTTGTTGGCGGCATTCAGGTAGTGCAGCCGGTCGCCCAAGCGCCGCAGCGCATCCTTGAACAGGTTGGGCTGCTGGCCGGGCTGGGCCACGCCCAAGATCACGCGCTCCAGTTCCAGACCGCGCACGCCTTGATTGGACGTGCTGGGCGCGCTGCCGAGGAAGATGGCGCGCGCCGCACGGCGGCAGGCTTGCACGCTGCCGAAGCGCGTGTCCTTGTTCTCGATCTCCCACGTCTCCGACCGCTCACCGTCAACGTCGCGTTCGATCACCGGCGTCCAGCCCTGCGGCAGGTAGTACAGCGCCTCGTTCAGCGTGTCCGCATCCATCAGCGGAAAGCTGCCGGGCATGATCAGCGGGTCGTTGTTGCCGTCCTTCCACAGCCGGTGGATCACCTTCGCCATCAACTTCAGCACGCCGCGTGTGCGCTGGAAGTTGTCCAGCGTTGACCAGTCCTCGTACAGGCGGTCGAACACCTCGGGGTGGATCGGGTAGGCGTGCGTCAGCCGCTCCAGATACTTGCTGTCCTGCGTTTCCTGCGGGAAGTCGTCGCGGTTCTCGATGTAGTAGTCCGCGAACGAGCGGCAGACCGACTCCATCGCCAACTTGTCGTTGATGTTGCTGAAGAGGCGGCGGCGCACGATCTCGAACGCCTCCTCGGTGGCGACCGGCTTCCACAGCGCCTGAATGCGCCCGAAGTAGTGCGCCAGCGCCGCCAACGCCTTCTCGCCGCGCTGGCTGCCCGCCTCCTTCGCGGATTCCGGCAGCGAGGCCAGCAGCACGGCGGTCGGCACGGCCTTCAGGGCTTCGGTCAGCGCCTGCACGAAGCTCAGGTTGGAATCGAAGGTGCCGCCCGACAGTGCCTTGCCTTCCTCGAACTGGCGCACATAGGCCACCAGCTCGTCGATCAGGATGACGCAAGGTGCGTAGCGGCCCAGCAGGTCAGCCAGCACCTCCTTGCCCGGCGACGTGCCCGAAGCGTCGGCATCGGCCACGAGCTTGAAGCCCTCGGCCCCGCCCAACTGCCATGCCAAGTCGCCCCACAGGGTTCGGATGCTCTGCCCATCCTTGATGACCGGCTGGTTGGGCGATGACTTGATGCCGTCGAGCACGGCGATGCGTGCCTTGGGTAGTTCGGTCACGCCCGCTGCGTCGAGGATGGCGGGGACACCCTGCAAGTCGCTGGCTGGAGCCTCGACCTTGGCGAGGTGATAGACCGCCAGCATGGTATGCGTCTTGCCGCCGCCGAACGCGGTTTGAAGCTGGATGACCGGGTCGCCACCTTGGCCCGCAAGGCGCTTGACCACGGAATCCAGCAACAGCCGCATGCCTTCGGTGATGAAGGTGCGCTGGAAGAACAGCGCCGGGTTCTGGTATTCCGCGTTGGCCGTGCCCGCATGCACGCGCGACAGGTCGGCGGCGAATTCGGCCTGCTGGAACTTGCCTTCCCGCACATCGGAGTGCGGCTCCGCGATTTCTCGCCAAGGTTTCAATGCCATGTTCTTCCCCTCAAATGTCCAGTTGTCCTTGCGAGCCGAGCACACCGGCCTCACCCGCGGCCTGTTCGATAGCGCTCCATGCAGTGACGAGTTCGTTGTAGGCGCGGGCCTCTTCGGCCCAACCCTTGCGCTCGCACAGCGTGTAGAGGCGGTAGGCCAGCGCGCGGATGGGTTCTGCACGGGCAGGCATACGGGCGAGTAATGCACCTGCGGCAGATTCGCCGTCCTGATTCAGCGCGCGGATCAACTGGTGCAGGGCTTCCCAGACAGGAACGCGGGCATCGGTCTCCGGGTTCCAGTCGCGCGGCATTTCGGCCCACTTGAACAGGCGCAGATCGCCCTTGCTCGAATCCACCACGCCGCTGGCTTGCAAACCACCCACGCTGGTGCCCTTGGCTCGGGCCAGCACATCGGCGTCGCCGTACTTGCCGGTGGCCCAGCCCTGTTGTTCGAACCAGTGCAGGCAGAACTGCGTGTCGTGGTCGAAGTCGTCTTCGGCGAGGAACCGGTTGATTAGTTGCAGCGCGGTGCGCACGCTCATCGGTGTGCCATCGGCTTCCAGCACGGCGGCGTACTGGCTGAAGATCCCCATGCCGGGGCCGATGATGGCCTGGGATAAATCGACCGGCGCCACCGGGCTGTTGATGCCGCCGCGGGTCATGTCCAGCAGCGCCTCGGGCAGCACGGCGTTGAGTTCGCGGATGAACTCGCGGCGGCTGACGGTAGCAGCGTCGGCGTCCCGCTTGCGACAGACGAGGACAACACTTGATGCCAAAGCATTTGTTCCGTTACCAACAACCCTGCCTTCCTTCTCTGTTCGTATTGGCCAAGTTCCGGTCAGTGTAAAACCGGCCTTCATTACGGCCTCAAGAAAAGTCTCCCAGCCTGTACTGGAGGTGCCTGCATCACCCGTGGTCTCCGCCTGTTTGAACGCGTAGTAGATGGTCACCGGGAAAGCAGGGTGTGCTTGCTCCGCGAGGTTGTGGATGGCGCGAGTCATACCATCGAGGAAGAAGGCTTCAGCCTTCTCCCTACCATTGTGCCTGTATGCCGTAGCAACCAATTCTTCGACCTTGGGCACCGCGAGCGTAGCGAATAATTCGGGGTAAATCCCTCTTAGAGAACGACGGAGCCAGACATAAAAGAAGTCAGACAGATCGGCATAGGCGATGTTGTCATAGTAGGGAGGGTCTGTAGATACCAGCTTGTCCTGCGAAATCATTTGGGTTGACGCGTTAACCTGTAACGCTTGCCCTAACAGCTCATGGCAACCAAGGGCTTCAAACCCTTTGATTTGCCGTTCGAACAAATTGGCAAAGCTCCCTGATGAGT
>JACDJC010002044.1_pt1 | contig 16583 bp, 10 predicted proteins | sample 7454191 | NCBI WGS metagenome assembly JACDJC01 (sample SAMN14253291, study PRJNA609438) | sludge metagenome | isolation source: sludge after 25d culture with pyrite and EDTA | collected 2018-12-20 | reverse complement strand
GCAGGTGTTCGAGGCGCGACCAGGCGGCAACGCGCTCGACCGGTGGTGGGCGCGAGTGGTCGATCGCCTCTACAACGACAGTTGGCAGGACGCCCTGCACACCGGCCGATACCGTGGCTTGCTGGGCAGTCGTCGCTTCGCGCACCTGGCCGAAACCTATGATTTCGTCGGCATCAATTACTATACCCGGTTTTATCTTCGCTTTCCGCCGCCGCCGGGCTTCGTGGATCGGGAGTGGGGGGAAGGAGCGATCGTTAGTGACGGCGACTATGGCGAGGTGTATCCGTATGGCCTCTACCGCACGATGAACCACGTCTGGCAACGCTATGGCGCGCCGATCTATATCACTGAGAACGGCCTGCCGGACGCGGCCGATCGTATGCGCCCCGCTTTCCTGCTGGATCACCTGCGGCAGGTATGGCACGCCATCAGCTTTTGTTATCCGATCATGGGTTACTATCACTGGTCCCTGGTGGATAACTTCGAATGGGATCGAGGCTGGACACAGCGGTTTGGGCTGGTGGCGGTCGATCCGGAGACGCAAGTTCGCACGTGGCGGCCGAGCGCGCATCTCTACCGGGAGATTGCCGGCAGCTACACGCTGACCGACGATATGGCGGCGCGATATGCGCCTGAAATGGTGGGAGTGATGTGGCCCGGTAAAGAACCGGGGTAACTATTGCGCCAACCGGTTATGGGTCCATACGTCGGTGGGGAAACTGCGACAAAACCCTTCGCATAATTATCGATCGGGTAGCAAATCCCGCACTTCGGTGACATTGAACTCCCTTGCATGAACCCCCCATCCGTTTATACTTGGCGTTTGCGCGGCCCCGAGCCGGTAGTCTGTCATGTCCGGATACTATCTGTGAGAAATCTTGTTCCCCCCAGCGGCTATTATCTTTGCAACCGGCTCGGCCGCATCCTGCTTGAATCGCTGGAAGAAGCAATTGGTCATAACGGTTTGAACGCCCTGCTTAATCTCACCGATTCACCCGCCTATATTATTAACCCACCCCCCAACGACCTGGCACTTGGATTTGACCTGTCGGTGGCTTCAAACTTGGCTCAGGCCATGGAGATGATCTACGGGCCGCGCGGCGCACGTGGATTGGCACTGCGTAGCGGAAGAACCATGTATGATCGGATCGCCGACAGCTTCGATTTGCCGACCGGCTTCAACGAGTTCGCCTTTCGTCTCCTGCCGATCCATACGCGCCTAAAGCTTGGCGTCCCGGCGCTGGCGCGCGTGATGACCCACCATAGCGACCAAACCCATCGCGCCGTTGACCGGGGCACGTATTTCGACTATACAATCGAGCGATGCGCCGTTTGCTGGGGGCAGGCGGCCAAGACGCCGATCTGTCATTTGACCGTCGGCCTGCTGCAGGAAGCGCTCAGCATCTTCGGGCGTGGGCAGGAGTTTCGCGTGCTCCAGACGGAGTGCCGGGCGACGGGTGCGCCGGCGTGCACCTTCCGCATCGAGAAAGAGCCGATCGCATGATTCGCAACCGCCTGCGCGCATCACGGCCGGATGTTCTCATTGCTCTGGCCTATCTCATCCTGCCGTTGCTACTCTACGGTAGCGTCACGGTTGGGTCGCGGACGATGCTCCCGGCCGACAACCGCTTCCAGTGGCCGCCATGGCAGGCGGCCGCAGCCGAGCTTGGCGTTTCCGTTCCCCACAATGCGCTGATTGGCGATCTTATCATTCAGAATTATGCCTGGAAGCAGTTTGTGCTGGATAGCGTGGCCGGCGGCGAGATCCCGCTGTGGAACCCTTATCTGTTTGCCGGTGCGCCGTTCCTGGCGAATGGCCAGCATTCGGCGCTCTATCCGTTCAGTATTCTGTATCTCATCTTGCCGCTGTCAAAGGCATTCGGCTGGTTTGTCCTCAGCCAGGTATGGTTGGCCGGTCTGAGCATGTATGTGTTCGGCCGGATACTGGGCATGCGTCGTGGCAGCGCCGCAATAGCCGGATTCGCCTATCAGGGCGCGCAATTTCTGGTGATCAGCGCCGCCGTTTTTCCGATGATCGTCGCTGCCGTGGTCTGGCTTCCCTTTCTGCTGGGATGTATTGATCGCGTGGTTATGCTGGCCGGGCGGCCGGCCGCGGGGCGAAGCAGGCTAATCCTGTGGGTCGCCGCCGGCGCGCTTGCACTTGCCTGTCAGGTATTGGCCGGCCACGCCGAGTTTACTTATTACACGCTTCTGATCATGGCGCTCTTCGCGTTGTGGCGTATCGTGACCCAACCCCGAACGAGTGCCGACAACGTGCGAGAGGTGGAAGCAACGCCGCCGATTGCCATGTCGCGTGCGAGACATCATACCTCCTTTGCCTTGCGCGCTTTCCTCTGGCTCTCGGCGCTGGTCCTAATCGGTCTACTAATCAGCGCCGTCCAACTGGTTCCTTTGTTCGAGGTCGGACGCATGAATTTCCGCGTCGGGTCGGCGTCCTTTGAAGAGGTTCGCGGCTGGGCATTCCCGCCGCGTAATGCGTTGACGTTCCTGTTGCCCAACTTCTTCGGCAATCCGACCCACCACTCCATAGGCGATGCCATTAGCCGCGAGAGCATCCCCCTGGAATTGAACTCTCGGGGCACACTAAACCCGTATGGTCCCTATTCGACCAGTTGGGGTACGAAGAACTACGTCGAAGGGGCGGCCTATATGGGTATTCTGCCGCTCATTCTGGCGGCGCTTGGGGGGCTTGCCTTGTTGCGCCGTGGCGTGCTTGACGGCGCTCGCCGGTTGCACGCACTGTTCTTCATCGGCCTCGCGGGCTTTTCGCTGGCTTTCATATTCGGCACACCGCTTTATGCTTTGCTCTACTACGGCTTGCCGTTTATTGATCAACTCCACACGCCTTTTCGATGGGTCTTTCCGCTGGCTCTGTCGGTGGCCGTGCTGGCCGGGTTCGGCGCGGACGACGTTCAGGCCAGGCGGTCGGCCGGTCGTCTGTTGCCGTGGGGGATCGCGCTTTCGGGTGGCGCTGTTCTCGTTACCGTGGTTCTCAGCCGCCTCTTTTTCGGCGCGGCGCGGCCGATTGCGGAGCGCCTGTTTCACGGGCTGGCCGGGGCGGACTATGCGTTTCCCTCAGTGGAGTCTTTCTATAGTTACCTCTTTTGGCAGGTGTTATTGCTGGGGGGACTGCTAACGGCCTCGGGTGTCGTATTGCTGTTCGCCCGCCGCGGCCGCGGGTGGATTGTCGCGGCTTGTGGGTTGATCATCCTGGACCTGTACATTGCAAGCGCCGGGTTCAACGCTGCTGTGGATCCCTCGTTGCTGGACTATACCCCGCGGGCAGTGCAATGGTTGAACGAGCAGCCCGGCGAGTGGCGCATCACAACGTTTGACGCGCGCGGCGCCGGAACGCTGAATGCCAATACGCCCTGGCCCCATCATCTGGCCGACATTCGCGGCTACGACTCGATCATTCCCCGGCAATACACTGACTACATGGCCATGATCGAGCCGCAGAATGGCTTGCAATTCAACCGTATTCAACCCATCGGGTCGGTCGCGGCGCTGGAATCGCCCTTGCTCGATGCGCTTGCGGTGAAATACATTATCAGCGCGGAGCCAATCGATCTGCCCAAACTCCGGCCGGTGTGGGAAGGCGAAGGCGTGATCATCTATGAGAACCTCGCCGTCGCGCCCAGGGCTTATACCTTGCCCCAGACTGCGGAGACTCACGCGCCGGACGCGACGGAGGCCCTGATCCGATACGATCCGCGCCAATTTGTGGTCGTGGAAGCCGATGGCCCAACACGCGGCGGGCAACCGGCCGAACTGCGTCCCGCGGCCATCGAGGGCAGCACGAACAATCAGGTGGTGGCGTCGGCGACCGTGGAGGAACCGTCCTGGCTGGTGCTGGCCGATAGTTATTTCCCCGGCTGGCGCGCCTATGTGCGCCCCGCGGGAGCGGATGAGGCGGCGGAGCAAGAGGTCGAGATCGTGCGCGTGAACGGTAATTTCCGTGGCGTTCGGCTTGAGTCGGGTGAGTGGATGGTTCGCTTCCGCTACAGTCCGCGCAGCTTTCAACTGGGCGGCTTGCTTTCGTTCATGGGGGCGGCCGTACTGGTCTTTGTGCTGGGTGTGTGGGCCTGGGGACGGTTCTATCACCCGGAGTCGACGGCTTCGACCACACGTAGCGTCGCCAAGAATAGCGCCGCGCCGATGGCCCTGAACCTTTTCAACAAGGGAATCGACTTTGTCTTTGCCGCGTTCTACCTGCGCGTGCTGGGGCCGGCTGCCGCCGGCAGCTTTGCCACGGCCATTGCCATGGCCGGGATCTTCGAGATCATCGCCAATTACGGCCTCAACATCCTGCTCATTCGCGACGTTTCCCAGGATCGACGGCAGGCCGGGCAATTCCTGTTCAACTCCAGCGTACTTCGTTTGTTGACGGCTCTGATTGCCACGCTGCCGATCGCGGGCTACATCTTCGTCACCATGCGCGGACCGAACCCGCTCTCCCCGGCCGAGATCACCGCTATCGTCTTCATGATGATTGGCATGGTGTTCTCGGGGCTTTCGTTGGGCGTTTCAGGGTTGTTCTACGTCCACGAGCAGGCTGAAATCCCGGCGGCCATGTCGACGGTGACAACGATCCTGAAGGTGGGATTGGGAGTGGTAGCGCTTCTGGTGGGAACCGGCTTCGTTGGCCTGTCGGCCGTTTCCATTGTTGTGAATCTCATCACCTTGCTCCTGCTGGCGGCTTTGGCGTTTCGGCGCTTTGACCTCGGCGGTCCGTGGACGCTCGATCGGCCGATGATGCGGGGTATGCTGCGGCTCGGCTTCCCGCTGATGCTGATTCACCTGCTCCAGACGATCTTCATTTCCATCGACGTATTGCTCTTGCGTCAGCTCTTGCCAAACGGGGAGCAAGTGGTCGGCTGGTACAACAGCGCCTGGAAATGGTTCAACGCGCTGCAGATCATTCCGTCTTACTTCACGCTGGCACTCTTTCCCATTATCTCGCGCGCTATCAAGGAAAACATGGATACGGCGCGACGGATGTATCGCATCTCGCTCAAGCTGATGCTCCTGCTGGCGCTGCCCATCGCCGCGCTGACGACCTTCGCTGCGCCATTGCTAATCGGGTTGTTGGGCGGCCGCGAGTTTCTGCCGCAGGGTGCTATCGCATTGCAGATCATCATCTGGTCAATCCCGTTCGGCTGGCTCAATAGCGTGACGAATTATGTGCTCATCGCGCTGGGAATGGAGCGAATGCAGCCGCGCGCGTTTACGATAGCTGTTGGCTTCAATGTTATCTTCAACTGGTTGCTGATTCCGCGCTACAGCTTCGTCGCCGCGGGTGTCGTCACGATTTTCTCCGAGGTCGTGTTGCTGATTGTCTTTGCCTATTATTTGCGCCGGCGCGGTGCGGGCGTCGATTGGCTGCAATTGGCGGCGCGACCTGTTTTGCTAACGGCGATCATGTTGGCGGTGATGTGGGCCGGGTATCAGATTCACCTGGTTGTCGCTCTGGCGCTGGGAGTCGCAACCTATCTGGCAGGGCTTGTGGTCTTGCGCGTCATCGATCCGCATGAGAAAGAAGCGCTGGCGGCGGTGCTGCCGCGCGGGCTTGTACGGCGTTTGCGGTGGATCTAGAACGGCGATGAACCGCGAACCGCCACCCACAAGCAGCCGGACGCAAGCCGTCACCCGCGCCGCGCTGCCGGCTCCCGGTTATCGGCTCGCGCTACTGGTAATTATTTTGCTGATCGCCTCAGCTTTCCGCTTCATTGGTCTGGACAACTTTCCCACGCCCCGTGGCGCGACCCCGCCCGGCCTGGAGCACGATGAGGTCGCCCACTGGCTGATCAATCAGGATATCCTGTCCGGCGAGCACGCTGTCTACTTCACCGAGGCTTACGGACACGAGGCCCTTTATCATTACATCCAGGCTTATTTCGGAGCGCTGGTCGGCGATCACGCGCTGGCGCTGCGATTGCCGTCGGCATATTTCGGCGTTGTATTGGTGGCGGTTGCCTATGCCCTTGGGCGGCGGCTGTTCGGCGCGCGGGCGGGCATTTGGTCGGCCGCCTTCCTTGCCGTTCTCCTCTGGCCCGTGTTCTATAGCCGCCTGGCCCTGCGCGCCATTTCGCTGCCGGTCTTTTCGGGGTTGGCCGCTTATTGGTGGTGGCGGGCATTTGCGGAACGGGGGAAAGATGATGTCGACGGCCGACTACCGACCGCGGACGGCAGACGGCAGACGACGGACCACGGACGACAGCGTAATTTTCAATCTCTCCTTCGCTCCCCCGCCTTGCTGCTGTTTCTCTCCGGCCTCCTCGCCGGTCTCAGCCTCCATACCTACATGGCTGCGCGGGCCGTGCCAATCTTTTTCGCGGCGTATACACTTTATCTCCTCTTGTTTCATCGAGGTACGTTTCAGCAGCAGTGGCGCGGCATTGCCTTATTTTGGCTTGCTCTGGCGTTGGTGGCCGCGCCGCTGGTCCTGTTTCTCCTCACCAATCCTGGCGCGGAAGTGCGCATTGCCGAAGTAGATGCTCCGTTGCGCGCCCTGCTTGCGGGCGATCCTCGACCGGTGCTGGAGAACGCTTTCAGGATTGCGGGGATGTTCGGCTTGCGCGGCGATCCGTTGTGGCGGCAGAACGTGGCCGGGCGGCCGGTCTTTGATCCGGTGACGGCGGCGTTATTCTATGCCGGAGCGGCGCTGGCTTTGTGGCGTTGGCGCGATAAACGTCATGCGTTTCTCGTGCTTTGGCTGGCGGCATCGGTTATTCCCAGTCTGGTCACCATCGACGCGCCGAGCAGCATCCGTATCATCAATCTGCTGCCGGTGCTCATGCTCTTTCCGCTGCTGGTTATTCACAGTCTCCCCCACTTATCCACATATTGGGAAAAGTTATCCACAGAATTGATCACAAGACTAAGTTCTTTCTTGTTGCTCGTCTTGTTGTTCGTTTCCGGCTGGAACACCGCGACCGGATTGTGGCGTGTGTGGCCGTCCAGCGCAGAGGTGCGCTTTGTCTGGCAGGCGGCTTTGACTGAGGCGGCGGCATATCTGGATGTCTCGGCCACGTCCGGTCCCGTGGCTGTGGGCGGCTGGACGCCCGAAACGATGGATGCGCCCACGATGGAATTGTCACTACGCCGCGATGACCTGTCGTTGCGATATTTCGATCCGGAGCAGGGTGTGCTCATCCCGGCCGCGCGAGAGGGTGAGCCTATTCGCATAATCATACCGAGTGCCCTGCCTCTCGCGTCGCCGGTTGATGGGATGCTTGCCGAATGGAAGCGGCCGATGGGTGAGTTCACGCTGTACGAACTCCCGGCGCAGCCGGTGATCGCGCCACAAATCAGTTCGGAAGCGATATTCGGCGATGAGTTACGTCTTCTGGGATATGAGACGGTCGGGCCATGCGTGACAGGCGATCCCTGCCGGTTGGTCACGTACTGGCAGGCGCTTGATTTCGCCAACGGCCCGCGACGTATGTTCCTCCATGCCGTGGATGAGTTAGACCGAATTGTCGCCCAGGACGATCGGCTTGGCGCGCCGGCCGAGCATTGGCAGGCGGGCGATGTGATCATCCAGTTGTTGACGATCCCGACAACGACTAATGAGTTGCGACTTGGCGTCTATGACCCGCGTGACGGCCGGCGATTGACCCGCGAGACAGGGGAGGGGTTCGTGGTCCTCAGTGACGTAACGCGGCCATAACACTTCGCCGCATTACATGGCGCGCCCGGCGGAACGGGATGTTCGTCACGGTGCGACGCGGTTCAAGTCGCGCGGGAAAAGCGTCGCCAGACGCAGGTTGGGCAAGCCCAGCAGTTGCATCAGCAATCGCTCCAGGCCAATGGCAAAGCCGCCGTGGGGCGGCATACCGTAGCGAAACGCTTCGAGGTATTGCTCGAACGGCTCGTGGGGGTACCCGGCCTGATCCAGCGCCGCCAGATAATCTCCATAGCGATGGAGGCGCTGGCCGCCGGTCACTAGTTCTGTGCCGCGAAACAACAGGTCAAACGAGTTGGAGTAGCCCGGTCGGTTCGGGTCAGGGTGAGTATAAAACGGCCGCTTGACCATCGGATAGCCGCTGACAAACAGGAAGTCGCTGCCGAACGATTCCCATGCCCACTCGCCCAGCAAGCGCTCGTCCTGTGGCGAGAGATCAGGCTCTCCGCGCACGTCAATGCCATGACGGGTGAAGATGAGCTCCTGCGCGTCGGCGAAGTGAATATGGGGAATTTCCGGCAGGATGGTGGGCAGATTGGCCTCCAGCAACACCAGATCGGCCGCGTAGTTCTGCGCCAGATGGGCGAAGATGCCGGCGATCACCTCGCGCAGCAACCGCATGACCGTGAAGTGGTTCTCGATAAACCCGAATTCCACGTCCATGCTGACGTACTCGTTGATGTGACGAACGGTGTCGTGTGGCTCGGCCCGAAAGACGGGGCCGACTTCGAACACACGCTCAAAGACGCCGACCATGATCTGCTTGTAGAACTGCGGGCTTTGAGCCAGAAAGGCCGGTCGCCCGAAATAGTCGAGCTTAAAGACGTTGGCGCCGCTCTCGGTGGCCGAGGCGACGATCTTTGGCGTCTGAATCTCCGTGAAGTGCATGGCCGAGAGCGTGGCGCGAAAGCCCGCCATCGCTCCGGCTGATAGCCGGAAAACTGCGCGACGTGTCGGGTGACGGTTGGCAACCACGGCATGATCGAGTAACGTCGGCAGGGCAGCATTCAGCCGCTTCTTATTGAGCGATAACGGTGGCGTCTCGGTGACGGGTGTAATGATCTCCAGGCTTGGTTGCTGCAATTCCAGACCGTCGGGCGCTTGCGCGTTGGCTACGACGAAGCCGCCCAGTTGAACCACGGTGCCCAGGGTCAGCCCCGCGATAGGAGCGAGATCGGCGTCGTTTTCCGTGACGGCCTGGATCATCCCCCAGCCGTCGCGCAGGACGATAAAGTTAACGCCGCCCAACCGGCGGACGTTATGCACCCACCCTCTGAGCGCTACGCGTTCGCCGACGTGTTCCCGCGCTTCGACTGTGCGTATCTCGACCATAGAATTGTTTGCTCTTCCCTGGCAAAGGCCGTGCCGCCGACGGCTAGGCTATTTCATGTATCGTGAAGGTGATCGTACCGGCCGGTATCATGGCACTCACGGTCTGGCCCTTCTTGGCTCCCAACAGGGCGTGGCCGATGGGCGATTCATTGGAGATGCGGCCGCGGGCCGGGTCTGCCTCGTGGGCGCCGACAATGGTGTAGGTTTCCAATTCGTCGCTGCCGTCCTCGGCGACGGTCACGGTGCTGCCGACACGAACAACGTTGGATGGGCCGCGGTTCTCGATTAGCTTGGCGCGGCCGAGCATGCTCTCCAGTTGGCGGATGCGCGCTTCAATGAAGCCCTGCTCTTCCTTGGCGTCATGATAGTCGGCATTTTCCTTCAGATCGCCCTGCTTGATGGCAATCTCCAGCTTCTGGGCGACTTCGTTTCGGCGTACTGTTTTGAGGTTCTCCAGCTCGTCGTTGATTTGTTTCAAACCCTCGGCTGTTACGTATAGCACATCATCGTCTGTCATGGTTTATCAGTCTCCACGTTATCTAATCGCTTATGCGCCGGAATGGCATAATTAAAATCGCCCAGCCGTTGGATGCGGCTGGGCGATTCACCCACTATTCATTGCTGATGGTCTGTGGATTAGGAATCGCTCAGGGCCGCCGATGATTTAATATCGCGCGGAAAAAAAGACAATAGCATTTGAGAATCTCGTCCGGTTCGATTCACGGTATAAGAGAAGTATAGCGCAACCATTATGGATTGTCTATGCGTTTTCGTGCCTACGCCTCGGACCCGGCCATTAACAGACCTACCCTCTCGCGGGTGGCTTCCTCAATCGGCAGAGTCTTGACGATCCGGCCGTCGAACATGACGGCGACCCGGTCGGCCAGGCTAAGCACCTCATCCAGTTCGGCCGACACCAGCAGCACGGCCACCCCCGCGTCGCGCTGGGCGACGATTTGGTTATGGATGAACTCGATTGAGCCGACGTCGATGCCGCGCGTCGGCTGGTTGGCTATCAGCAACTTGACCGGGCGGGAGAACTCGCGGGCCACGATGACCTTCTGCTTATTGCCGCCCGACAGATTCCCCGCATGGGTGGTGATCGACGGCGTGCGCACGTCAAACTGCTTCACCAACTTTGTGCCGTTTTCGGCGATCGCCTGCCGGTTCAGGATCGTGTTATTGGAGAACGGCTTGCGATAATAGCGATTCAGGACCATGTTGTCGGCGATGGTATAGGGCATGACCAGGCCGTGCTTTTCGCGGTCCTCAGGGATGTGGGCCACGTCCAATTCGGTGATGCGTCGGGGCGTGTACTGGGTGGTATCTTCGCCGGCGATTTGGATGCTGCCGCTAACGATTGGACGCAATCCTGTTAGCGCTTCCACAAACTCGCGCTGGCCGTTGCCCTGCACGCCGGCCACACCGAGGATTTCCCCTGCGTGAACCTCAAGCGACAGGCCCTTGACGATGAGTTGTTTGCGGTCGTCCAGAACTTCCAGGTCCTTGATCTCCAGAACCTTTTCACCGGGATGGGCTTCTTCTTTGTCAACCTGAAGAATGACTTTGCGGCCGACCATCAATTCGGCCAGACTGGCTTCCGTTGACTCGGCCGGCAGCGCGGCGCCGACGCTGCGGCCGCCGCGCAAGACGACGATCCGATCGGCCACGGCCAGCACTTCTTTCAGCTTGTGGGTGATGAAGATGATCGACACGCCCTTTTCGGTCAGATCGTGCATGATGCGGAAAAGCTCATTCGATTCCTGGGGCGTCAGGACGGCCGTAGGCTCATCGAGGATCAGGATATCGGCGTGACGGTACAACGCCTTGATGATCTCGACGCGCTGTTGTAACCCTACGGGCAGGTCGTCCACCTCGATCGCCGGATCGATTTCCAGCCCATACTGCTCCGACAAATCGCGCACGCGGCGATTGGCGGCGCGCTTGTCGATATAGCCGCCGGCTCGTGTCACTTCCGCGCCGAGGATGACGTTCTCGGCGACAGTCATGACCGGCACCAGTTGAAAGTGCTGGTGGACCATGCCGATCCCTCTGGCGATGGCATCTCCCGGGCTGTGGAGCGTAACCTTTTCGCCCTTGATCCAGATCTCTCCGGCGTCCGGGTGATAGAAGCCGTAGAGGATGTTCATCAGAGTACTCTTGCCGGCTCCGTTCTCGCCCAGCAGGGCGAGAATCTCGCCCTTTCGCAGGGTCAGGTCGATCCGGTCGTTGGCGAGCACGCCGGGGAATTGCTTGGTGATACCCTTTGCTTCCAGAACGATGGGGGCAAGTTCCGGGGATTGTGTTTTGTTTCCGTTCATCAATCGCCTGTACCTGAGACTTAATGCGGGTTGCTGGGTGCTATGAGATCAACCGCCCTTTTCATAGGGGACGCCGCTGGCAGCCGGGGCGCGAGAGCGGCCAACGAACCCGGCCAGAACCAGGATGGTCAGGATGTAGGGCATGCTGCCGATAAATTGCGGCGGCAGATTGATCCCGCGGAACTGGAGTTGGGTTTGCAGAGCGTAGGTGAAGCCGAACAACAGCGCTGCGCCCCACGACCCCAAGGGTGTCCATTTACCGAAGATCATGATCGCCAGAGCCAGAAAACCGCGTCCGTTAGTCATCATTCGTTCAAAGGTTCCCACTCCCTCCAGTGTCAGGAAGGCTCCGGCCAGCCCGGCCAGGGCGCCGCCGATCATTACGTTGAAATAGCGCATCTTGTAGACATTGATGCCGACCGTGTCGGCCGCGCTGGGGTGTTCGCCGACAGCTCGGGTCCGCAGACCCCAGCGGGTATAGAACAGGACGTAGTGGATCACAAAAACAAGGATGATCGCCACGTAGGTGAGCGGGCCGCTCCTGAAAAATATCGGACCGAGGAGCGGAATTTGGGCCAATATTCCCAACTCAATAGGCTGGAACTTGCCTTGTGTCGTCAGGCCGGCGACGTAAAAATACCCGGTCAGGCCGATAGCCAGGATGTTGATGACCGTGCCGCCGATGATCTGATCCATCTTGAGGGTAACGGACATCCAGGCCAGCAGAAGGCCCATCAGCAACCCGGTCAGCGCGCCGATCAGCGCCGCCAGCCACAAATTGCCGAGGTAGACGTTCGCCAGAAAGGCCACGAAGGCGGCCATCAGCATCTGCCCTTCGATGCCGATATTGACCACACCGCTTCGTTCGCACATCAAGCCGCAAAGCGCCCCCAGAATGAGTGGGGTGGATTGGCGGATTGTCGAGGCCAGCACGGCCGTGGTTACAACAGCATTGGTTGCATAGGAATAGATAATCGATCCGGCGATGATGAGGCCGATCAGAACCAGCCATTTGTGCTTGACTAACCAGGAAGTTGATTTGACTTGACTTGGTGCGGTCAGTTCCATAGCGCTCTCTCAATACAAATAGCGGCCGATTGGCGTGAAGCCCGTGATAGGGATTCCGTTCCGGCTCGTGTTCTGTCCGTGTTATGCAACCTATCGCCCGCTCCAGCCGGAAGTAAGCTGCACGCGTTCATCGTCGGTGTCACGCTGCCGGAGGAATTTCTTGACGATCACATCGGCGGCCACAAAGAAGAGGATGAAGGCGGTGATCACGTCGGTGATCTCGGTGGCAACCCCGGCGCTGAATTGCATCTGGCTCGACCCGGCTCGCATTGCGCCAAGCAGCAGTGCCGCCGGGATGACGCCGAACGGGTTGGTCTTGCCGAGCAGGGCGACGGTAATGCCGTCGAAGCCCAGGCCGGTGTTAAACCCCGGCTGAAAGCGTCCATTGATGCCTTGCGTCTCGACCGCGCCGCCCATACCGGCCAGGAAGCCGCTGATCATCATTGTCAGGATGATCATTCGGGCTACCCGTATGCCGGCATATTGCGCCGCGCTGGAATTCAGACCGACCGTACGGATCTCATATCCCAGAGTGGTGCGATAGAGCATCCACCAGACGATGGCGGCCGCGACCAATGCCAGAATAAAGCCAAAAGGGACATTGCCCAGAAGCGGCAACTCGGCCGATGGAAAGATCTTCGGCGTTCGGGCCACGATGTTGGTCGGGGAAGGGTCTTTCCACGGGCCGTCGGCTAAATAATCGGTGATATTAATAGCGACGTAATTGAGCATGATCGTCACGATGACTTCATGCGCGCCGGTATAGACCTTGAGTGCTCCGGGAATATAGCCATAGAGCGCGCCGGCGATGCCTCCGGCAAGTAAGGCCAGTGGGGCGTGGATGATGGCCGGCAATCCATCAATCGAAAAGCCGACGTAGGCGGCGACAACAGCACCGATCAATAGCTGCCCCTGAGCGCCGATGTTGAACAGGCCGGCTTTGAAGGCAAATGCGACTGCCAGGCCGCTGAAAATGAGAGGAGTAGCCTTTTCCAGCGTGCGCTGGATGGCGACCGGGGAACCAAAAGCACCTTTGACAAGGGCGCTATAGGCCTCTATCGGGTTTGCACCGGACAGGATTAGAATGATTGCGCCGATTAGCAGACCGAGCAGCACAGCGACCAATGGCACGCTGATGCTTCGCCACATGCGTCGCGCCATGCTGATGATTCGATCCTCACTTTTTTCTGGTACGGGAACCGTCGTCATGGCCGACTCCTAGAGAATGTGCGACGTGCCTCTGCTGACACGTCGCACATTGACGATGTTCAATCAGGAAAGGAACAAACAGGGTGTGCCTTGAAAGCACACCCTGTTTGTCTTCAATTGCTTCTTACTGGCCGTAGCCGGTGGTGATGGAACCGTCGAGCAGTCCTTCAGCGGTTGTCACGAGCAGGTCTTGAACGTCCTGCGGAACCGCGTCGGCATGATCGTGGAACGGAGCCAGACCAACATCGCCGAAGAAGTTGCCGCCGGCAAACTCGCCGTTGACCGACGCCGTCGCCAGGTCAACAACTCCGGGGGTGATGAGTTTCATCGCGCTCGACACGAGGCACGGATGCGCCTCGGGCACGGTCTCCCACTGGTCGGTGTCAACGCCGATGCACCAGACGCCTTCGTTGCCGGCTGCCTGGATCAACGCGCCGTTGCCTGTCTGGCCACCCGCGCCGAAGATGATGTCGGCGCCCTGGTCCATTGCCTGCTGGGCCGTGGTCGCGCCCCATTCGGGATCGGTGAAGGCTACATCCAAACCGCCCGGATGGTAGGTGGCGATGATGTTGATGTCGGGATTGACCGACTTCGCGCCGTTCTGATAGCCCTCGTTGAAGGCCACAACCGGCGGAACCAGGTCGGTGCCGAGCACGGAGGCGATGGTGCCGCTCTCGCTGAGCGAAGCGGCCAGCACGCCGGCCAGGTAACCGGCCTTGTCTTCGTTAAAGATCAAACCGGTCAGGTTCGGGACAGTCTCGCCCTGGAACTGGTCGACACCGATGAAGTCGATGTCGGGGTAGGTGCCTGCGGCCTCGGCGGTCGCCTCGCCCATGGCGAAGCCGACGGTCACGATGATGTCGTAACCCTGGTCGGCGAACAGACCGATGTTCGCGGCGTAGTCGGTGGCGTTCGTCGTCTCGACGTAGTTGACCTCAGCGGCGCCGAGGGCTTCGGCGGCCTGCTGCGCGCCTTCCCAGGCGGACTGGTTGAAGGACTTGTCGTCGATGCGACCCACGTCGGTAACCAGTCCAATGCACAGGACGGTATCGTCGCTGCAATCGCCGGCGGCTTCCTCAGCCGGAGCCTCTTCTTCGGCCGGAGCCTCGGTCGGGGCTGCTTCCTCGGCCGGGGCCTCGGTCGGGGCCGCTTCCTCGGCCGGCGGTACGGCGGCTCCGCCGCCGCAGGCAACCGCCAGCAAGGCCAAAAGCAGCAATCCGGTGAGCAATAACATGACACGCTTCATATCTTTCTCTTCTCCTTGTGAAACAGAACGTAAAGGGTAAGCGGCGGTCGGATGGTCCGGCGGAATGGTCGTGGACTTGTTAGTGCCTTGCCTATCGGCGTACCGCGGACACTCCTGCTTCCCATCCTCTGCCCGCACTTCCAAGCCATATTGTGGCCTATCCTGCTGGAAAAGACAATATTTTCCCGTTTATCTCCGGCAATTGCCGCGAGTTTGATCGTCACGCCGTTGCAAGCGCCTGGTCTTGGGGCAGGTGCTTCTTGATAAAGGCGGCGATGGACTCCCATATCGTGGCGTGGATGGGTTCGAATGGCCGCATCAACTCATGGCCGACGTCGGGGAACACCGTCAATTCCTTGTCTTGCGTGGGCAGCAGGGCGAAGATGCGCCGCGCGTTTTCCGGCGGTGCGGCGTTGTCATCTTCCCCGGCAAATATCCGCGCGGGTATGTCCAGCTTCGGCCAGAGCGCGCGCCCCTTCTCGATCATGCATACCATTTCGTGCATGCCGGAAATGGGGACCCGGCTCACCTGGGGGAGCTGTGCCTGGAACTCCGGGCTGTCGTAGTCAATGGTCGGGTCGAAATCGAGAACCCGTTCGCGTACCAGGTGCTGCATGCTTTCGCGCTTGCTCTTGTGTGGATAGTACCAGGGAAGAAAGAAGCGGGCGTACTTGACGTAGCGCAATCGCGGGTCGGGTACATCGTATATGGGCGCGAGCATGGCCATGCCGCGCGCGTCCCCAAATTTGAGCGCCACATGGGCGCCAAGAATATTGCCCATCGAGTGACCGATAATGAACAGGTCATCGCAGGCCGACTTTGTGAACCGGTAGGCTTCCTCGGCCTCCGCCAGCCATGCGCGATGCGAAACGCCACGCAGTTTGCCCGGGTAGTTACCGTGGCCCGGAAGAAGCGGACAATGGACAAACAGGCCCTCTGCGTTGAGATACTCGGCCATCGGCCGCGAGCTGAGCGGGCTACCCATGAAGCCGTGGAGCACGAGCACGCCGACGCGCCGCCCGTCCGGGTCGCCCTGAAGCGTGTAGGGCAACCGATCTTCGTGAACGTCATAATCAGGTTGAAACGGCATTTTAATACCTCACGGTGGCGAAGTATAGAACCTCGCGCGTCGATGAGCAATCATCCGGGCGCGATTCTGATACAATGGTGCGATGAAGATCCATGTGCTGCCGGACCAACTGGCTTCCCAGATCGCCGCGGGTGAGGTCGTGGAGCGCCCGTCGTCGGTGGTGAAGGAGCTGGTGGAGAACGCCATCGACGCCGGAGCGACAGCCATCACAGTCGAGGTACGCGGCGGCGGCCGGGAGTTGATTCAGGTTGCCGATAATGGCGCGGGCATTCCGGCCGACGAATTGGAAACGGCCTTCTTGCGCCATGCGACATCGAAGCTGAATTCGGTCGATGATCTGTGGGCCATTCGCACCCTGGGTTTTCGCGGGGAGGCGTTGGCTTCCATCGGCGCTGTCAGTCGTGTCACGGTGGTCAGCCGGGCGCGCGATGCGGCCGCCGGGGTCAGGCTCATCCTTGAAGGGGGGGAGGTGGTCTCGCGCGAATCGGTGGGCGCGCCGGCCGGCACCGTTTTCGCGGTCGAATCGCTCTTCTATAATGTTCCGGCGCGGCTCAAATTTCTAAAGAGCGCTACGACGGAGAAACGTCTCATCGATGAGTTCGTCACCCG
>JACDJC010002043.1_pt1 | contig 16583 bp, 12 predicted proteins | sample 7454191 | NCBI WGS metagenome assembly JACDJC01 (sample SAMN14253291, study PRJNA609438) | sludge metagenome | isolation source: sludge after 25d culture with pyrite and EDTA | collected 2018-12-20 | reverse complement strand
TTGAAAAATAACTTCATTCGGATCTTCGATCTCCGGCGCGGTGGAGCCGTGGCAGGAATTATAACCCAAAAATTCTGTGTGGATTTCGTCAAATTTCAGTCCCAGATGCTCAAGACGTTTGCGCACAATATCATCCGCTTTCTTTGCTTTTTCAAGAGCTTCGGGCCAGGCGTACGTTAAACGTCCGATACAGGTATAACCGTCAAAATATGATATGGAAACTTTATAAAACTCGGTATCCGGATACCCTTTGATGTCATAGACGCGCACACGGTCTTTACCTTCCTGTTTCAGACGAATAGATGTGAAATCAGCGACGACATCGGGTGTGATATATTCTTTTGGATTGCCAAGTTCATACACAAGTTGTTCTTTTATCGTCTGTTCGTTGACCATTCCGCCCAGCGATTCGTGCTTTGTGATGACAAGATGACCATCGGGATAGGCTTCGACGATCGGAAAGCCGATCCGTTCCATATTGGGCACGTCTTTCCATCCCGCGAGAAAGTTTCCACCGCTGGCCTGCGCCCCGCATTCGTTAATGTGGCCACCCACAACCCCGGCGGCCAGTTTATCCCATTCATCCGCTTTCCAGCCGAATTCATAAATCATTGGAGCGAGACTGATGCCGGTATCGGTCACCCGACCGGTGACAATAATCTGCGCGCCTTCTTTTAGGGCTTTTACCACCGGTTCGGCGCCGAGATAAACGTTTGCGCTGGAGACCCGGTCCCGCACTTTTGACAATGGTTCTCCGGTCTCCATATTTTTCATGGCATTTCCGGAGGCGATCAGACCGTCTAACTGATTCAGGATGTCATCTCCATAGACGGCGGCAATTTTAAGACCTGTATAGCCCATGCGTTGCGCGATATCCTTTATAGCTATCATACATCCGACGGGATTCACGCCTCCGCCGTTTGTAATCAGCTTCACATTTTTCTCCACCAGTAGCGGGAGCAGCTGTTCCATAAGCGGGATAAAATCCTTCGCGTAGCCGAGATTAGGATCTCTTGATTTTTGTTTTTGCATAATCGACATAGTGACTTCGGCCAGATAGTCCATAACGAGATAATCAATAGAACCTTCTCGCACCTGATCGATCGGCGCGTCAAAACGATCACCCCAGTAACCTTGTCCGCTGGCAATCCGTATAAAATCTTTCATTAATGCTCCCTGTGACAGAATTTTGAATTCAAAAAAACTAATTAAAGTTAACAAAGTTATAAAAAGATGCAATCCTTTTTCTGATACGATTAGGGATTCGACAAATTCAATTTCATTTTTCATCAATTGAAAGAGGGTCTAAAGTGTATTATTTTAGGGAAAATACCGTTCTTTAGAAGGAGCAGACGTATGGATTTAGGTTTACAGGGGAAAGTGGCTGTCGTATTTGCGGCCAGCAAAGGATTCGGGAAAGCAACCGCCATGGCTTTAGCGGAGGAAGGTTGTAAAGTGGCAATTTGCTCTCGGGATGAGAAGAATATCAAAGACGCGGCGGAAGAAATAAGGAAATCCACAGGCGCCGAAGTAATTTATCGGGTTGTCGATGTGGCGGAAGACAATCAAATTCAATCTTTCATAGAATATGTGGCGGGTAAGTGGGGAAAAATTGAGATTATGGTAAACAATGCCGGAGGCCCACCGGTGAAATCCTTTGAGGATACCGTGGACGATGAGTGGCATTATTGGTATGATGTCACTTTTATGAGCGTGGTTCGCGCTGTCCGCGCGGTTCTTCCTCATATGAAGAAGAATGGTTTTGGAAGGATAATAAATATTACTTCGATTTCCGTAAAGGCGCCGATAAAAAATCTTATATATTCAAACGCGCTGCGGATGACGGTGATTGGTCTGGCGAAGTCGCTCTCGCAGGAATTAGGCGCGTATGGGATTACCGTTCATAATGTGGCTCCGGGATATCACCTTACCGACGGCCTGGAACGTATCATAAAAAAACGAATGGAACAGGGCGAAACCCGTGATGAAATTTTGGATGGCTGGATAAACACGGTTCCAATGGGCAGGATTGGAGAGCCGGATGATCTTGCCGCTCTGATCGCGTTCCTCGCTTCAGGGAAGTCCGGATATTTGTCAGGCACAACCATTGCCTGTGATGGCGGGATGTATCCCGGAGCCTTTTAGAAGACTTTTGAACTGCTCAGGGTTTGTTTTTTCCGTTAACCGGCAAGCCCTCCAATTCCATGATTTTTAACGCGTTCGTTGTCGGACAGGGGCCGGTGCGAATTTTATAGTCAAAAATCATTCTGCCTTCTTCGATGTGTTCCTGAAAATGAAAATTTTTCAAAATGGAGATCTCATCGGAGAGCTCAACCAATTCCAGATCATGAGTGGAGATTATGCCGGGATTATGTAGTTCCGCCAGGGCCCGGATATAAGAACGGCTTCCGATAAGACGTTCCCTGTTATTCGTGCCTTTAAATATTTCATCGATTAAAAACAGAAGCGGAAGGTCATCAGGTTTTTCAGACTCCGCGAGCAGATTTTTCAGGCGCTTCACTTCCGAATAAAAATAAGAAATTCCGTCATTTAATGAATCACTTATACGAATGCATGTATATAAACGGAATAATCGCGCGCGAAACCGGGATGCGGCGACCGGAGCACCCGCGAATGCCAGGCAAAAATTGATTCCAACCGTTCGTAAAAAAGTGCTTTTGCCCGACATGTTTGAGCCGGTTAGTAAAACTATTTCAGAGAGATTTTCGAAACAAAAATCATTGGTAATTCTGCTCCCAAAAGGGATGAGCGGATGGCCAAGAGCGGTCGATTCAAATACTCTCGCGCCGGACGCCTTTTCTCGGGAAATTAACTCAGGAAATGTGTAGTCCCGGTGAAGGTCGGCGAAAGTGGCAATGGATGAAAGCGCTTCCAGTTCATACCATGTGTTTAGCCATTCCGGAAGAATTTCTGAAAGCGATTCTTTATATTTGCGGAGAATGTTGGAAATATAATAATCCCAGGGTCCAATCAAATTAAGCAGCACTTGCATGACCGGATTCATCCGCAAACCGATGGCGATGATGATATAATTCATTTTTTTAATCGTTGCCGACGGATTGGCGCCCGAGTTGTAAAAACGTTTGATAAATTGTTTTAAGCTCACCTGCCCGGCGAAGGAATTTTTCTCAATAAATATCAGAATTTTAGAAAACTTTTTCAATTCATCACTGAGATTAAGCGCGTCTTCAAACATGTCATTGAGATGAATCCGGTTTGATAAAAATAAAATGATATACAGTATCAGCGGAAAAATCCACACCGCGGGTATCAGCTGCAAATAGTATAAACTAAAAAGAATAATATCCACAGCCGCCAGAATGGAAAGCAGAGGGAGTATCCAGCGGGGTAAAATTCTTAAAGCTGATTTTTTAAGCCACAAAGTTAATTTTTCACCGTCAAACTGTTGTTCGTTTATCCGGTATGAAGTTAGTTTTAGCTTATCCCTGAATCGTGTCAATTCCGCCAGTTCGCCGACTAATTTCTGCCGGTGCTTTATGTCTTCCGGTTTGGGGTGTGTGCAGAGCAGCCAATCAGACAGTATCCTGCCGCCCAGTCGGGAGGTGGAGGTGTCCATCAGCCGGTGCAGCGAATATTCGCCCGTTATGTCAAGGTCACCGTCGAACGGATGCTGGTTGAAAGGGCGTATTTCCGTATGAGGAATGTTTTTCCAGTTCAGATGATACCTGTCGATATGTTGTAATTTTAAATCCCTGTACATGGTATGGTCATGGATTTTTCGTGCAATCCGTCGGTGGAAATAACTGGCAATGTTAAAGACAACAAGAAAAGTAAAAATAGCCATCCCGCTTAATATTTCATTACCAAAATACAAAGCCATGATAATGAGTATCATTCCGGCGATAGCAATCCCAAGCCGATAAAATGAAAATCTTCTGCTTCTGATCTTCAGTTCCCGGATACCGGTTTCGAATCTCCTGATCTGGTTTCGTATCAGTTTTACCTTACCCAAAGCAAACTCCGTTCTTTTTCTGTGTAGAGTGTTAAGATATCGAGTTTTAAGTGAACAGGCAAAAATATTATCCGTAAAATGTACAGATAAATGTTAAGGGGAATATTCGTTTCCGGCAGGGGTTAAGTTCATTTATTCGCGGTTAATTTGTTTTTACATTTCCTGAAAAATATCGTATGTTTAAGGAAAATCAGATCAAAATCCGGAATTAAATCTGACGAAAATTGGTTGAAACTCTATTGTTATCGAACTTCTGATTTGTTCGCAGGTTTAAGCAGAAGTCTTAGGCTTTTTGATCATTAGCGTTTGACGGAACAGAATAATAAGGAGTAGTAATGGCTTCTAATAAAGAACGCATGTGTCCGTTATTCCCGGACATGCCTTGTCCCCGCGGCAGAGAAGCTGTCAATGGATGCATGGTAAGAATGGAATCGGATTATGATCCAATCCGTGATTTTAAAGATTATCTATTTATGAATTGCGCTATAAAGTTGGCGAATGATGAGGATAAACGAAAGAATTCCGGCCGCGTTAACAAGTAACGCAAAATAATTTTTAAACGAATAATGACAGATACCACATAAAGTATAGTCTCCCGGATCATGGTTCTGTATGCAGGCATAAATCGTCAGCAGGCAGCAGATATCAACGGTTATAGACGATTTTGTAATCTTTACGCTTAGTTTTGTATCTTTTTGCTGAAAACTGCATACATTTTACTACCATAGTTTCTAAATCGTGAACGGGTTAATAAAGGAGATCCTAGCGCCCATGCCCACTACCACAAAAAAGTCAAAAAAGCTGGAAGGATTAAATAAACAGACACTGCTCAGCTTATACAGGAATATGCTTACATCACGTTTGATGGATGATAAAATGCTGATTCTGTTAAAGCAGGGTAAAAGTTTTTTTCATATAGGTGGTTCAGGGCACGAAGCGATTCAGACCGCCGCCGCGTTTGCCATGCAGCCGGGTTATGATTATGCCTATCCTTATTACAGGGATCTTGCGTTTGTGATGCAGTTTGGAGTCACCCCCCTTGAAGTTTATCTGAACTTTTTTGCGCGGGCGGAAGACCCCAGTTCTGGAGGGCGGCAGATGTCCAATCATTACGGACATAAAGGAAAACATATCGTATCGCAGTCGAGTCCAACCGGAACGCAGTATCTTCAGGCGGTAGGAACGGCGCTCGGAGCGGTGAAGGAAGGAAAAGATGAGGTTGTCTATGTTTCGTCCGGAGAGGGGACGACCAGCCAGGGTGATTTTCACGAAGCGATAAACTGGGCGGCCAGAGACCGGCTGCCTGTCATTTTTGTCATTCAAAATAACAAATACGCTATCTCCGTGCACGTCTCTGAACAGACGGCCGGCCAATCCATTTATAAATTAACATCCGGGTATGAAGGACTCAACCGGTATCAGGTTGACGGGACGAACTTTTTTGAATCATATAAAGTGATGCAGAAGGCCGTAACCGACGCGCGGATGGGAAATGGCCCCGCTCTTATTGAAGCTGACACCGTAAGGCTGTTGCCGCACTCTTCATCTGATTCGCAAAAGAAATACCGCACCCGGGAAGAACTCGAGGCTGACAAACAGAAAGATCCGCTTCCTATTTTTGAAGTGCGGCTGCTTGAGAGTGAAATAGTGACCGAAGAAGAACTCGATCAGATTAAAAAAGAATGTAAAAAGATAGTTGATGATACCGCGGATGAAGCCGATCAGTTCGCGCAGCCGGAGAAAAAGAGTCTGGGCGACTATGTATTTGCCCCTGAAGAAGAAACCCGGGAAATTGAATATGAAAAAACAAAGCGGCGCCTGGACCGGGCTGTGATGGTGGATGCCATCAATCATGCCTTAAAAGAAGAGATGAGCTTAAACGACAATGTTTATGTGTTTGGTCAGGATGTTGCTGATGGAAAAGGCGGTGTGTTTACCGCAACCACAGGTATATCGACAAAGTTCGGAAAAAAGCGTTGTTTTAACGCTCCGCTGGCCGAATCAAGTATCGTTGGTGTCGCCATCGGGATGGCCCTGCGCGGTCTGCGACCGGTTGTTGAAATCCAGTTTGGTGATTATATCTGGACAGCAATGATGCAGATCAGAAACGAGCTTACAACCATGCGCTGGCGTTCAAACAATAATTGGAGCGCGCCGGTTGTTATCCGGGTACCGGTTGGGGGTTACATCCATGGGGCGCTGTGTCATTCTCAAAATATAGAGGCGATTTTCTCACACCTGCCCGGAATTAAAATTGCTTATCCGTCCAACGCGGCGGATGCCAAAGGTTTATTGAAGACGGCGATTCGCGGAAAAGATCCTGTACTTTTTCTTGAGCACAAAGGACTTTACCGGCAGAGTTACGCGGCGGCGCCTGAACCGGACGAGCATTATCTGCTGCCATTTGGGAAGGCAAATATTGTGGAGGAGGGCACCGATATCACCGTTGTAACCTGGGGAGCCATGGTCCAGAAATCAATCGAGGCGGCAAAAGTTCTGAAAAAAGAGAATATTTCAGTGGAAATCGTTGATATTCGAACCATAAATCCATTAGATTCGGAAACCATTGTTGAATCGGTGAAGCGAACAGGAAAAGCGATTGTCGTGCATGAAGACACACGTTTCCAGGGATTTGGCGCGGAAATCGCGTCGCACATCGCCGAGTTCGCTTTCGAATATCTTGACGCGCCCGTTAAAAGGCTCGCCGGAAAAGATACTCCCATACCGTTCAGCGCTGTTCTGGAAGAAGAAGCGCTTCCTCAGATTGATGATATTGTTGTGAGTTTGCGTGAACTGGCACAATATTGATTGTAACAATGAATGAGAATTTACTGTAAATAAGATGATCGAATAATTGAAAATATAAAAGTAAAGAGGTATATATGAAGTTTGATATGGTCATGCCCAAAATGGGAGAATCGATTACAGAGGGAACGATCATAAAATGGCTGAAATCAGAGGGTGACGCGGTCGAGAAAGACGAGTTTATTCTGGAAATCAGCACCGATAAGGTTGATTCCGAAATACCGGCTCCGGTTGCCGGAAAAATTTCAAAATTACTGGCCGCGGAAGGCGATACGGTGGAAGTGGGACTTCCGATTGCGCAGATTGAAACAGATAAGGACGCGGTTATAGAGACCACTGAAAAAGAACCAAAAAAAGAAAAGAAGCCGGCTGTCGCTGTGGAGCAGGAGAAAAAAGTTGAAACCACAACCGCGGTAAAACTTGAGAAAAGCGAAGCATCAAGATTTTATTCACCGGTGGTCATGAATATCGCTGCCGAAAACGGTATTTCCATGTCAGATCTTGAAAAGATCAGCGGAAGCGGATTAAACGGCCGGGTTTCCAAAAAAGATGTACTGGCATACCTCGGACAAAGTAAAAAAGGTGTACAGGCGGAATCGACTCCTGTCAGGGAACCGGCGGCCGCGGCGGTTCAGCCGGCACAACCGGTTGGCATGGCATCCGGAAACGGTATCGAAATTATCCCGATGGATCATGTCCGTAAATCTATCGCGAAGCATATGGTTCAATCCAAGCTGACATCGCCACATGTGGGAATATACGCTGAAGCGGATGTGCAGGGTATTTATAAAATCCGTGAGAAAAACAAGGCGAAATTCAAAGCCCGTGAAGGGATGAGTCTGACCTATATGCCGTTTATCGCGGAAGCGTCAGCAAAAACGCTCAAAGAATTCCCGATGGTCAACGCGTCGATTGACGGTGATAATATCCTTGTAAAGAAATTTATTAATCTTGGAATCGCGGTCGCGGTTGACTACGGTTTGATTGTCCCGAATATATTTAATGCCGATGAGCGCAATCTTGTCGGATTATCCAGAGCCATCAATGATCTCGGCACCCGGGCCCGTAATAAAAAGCTAAAACCGGATGAAGTTTCCGGCGGTACATTTTCAATTTCCAATTTTGGCGTTTACGGTACCACAATAGGATTCCCCGTAATAAATCAACCACAGGTTGCTATTCTTGGAGTCGGCGCGGTGAAAAAGCGTCCGGTGGTTGTCAATGACGCGATTGCCATCCGGCCAATTATGTATTTATCGCTAACTTTTGATCACCGTTTAATAGACGGAGCGATGGGGGCTCAGTTCCTGCAGCGGCTGGTATCGTATCTTGAAGATTACGATCCGGATATGGTGCTGTAAGTCGATTTTTCCGGCGGCTATTACTCTGTATCGATTGATTAATTTTGTTTAACGGGGCTGTTCGTACCGAACGGGAAGGGGTCGGGATGGAAGGTTATAAAAAACATATATTTATTTGTGAAAATCTCAGAGACGCGGATTCTCCGAAGGGGTCGTGCGGCAGAAAATCTTCTTCGGAAATTAAAATAAAACTGAAGGCGGCGCTTAAGGCAAGAGGCCTTGAAAAGGTTTACCGCGCCAATACAGCCGGATGCCTGGGTATGTGCGAGCACGGCCCGACAGTTGTGATTTATCCGCAGGGGGTCTGGTATGGCGGTGTGACTACTGACGATGTTGATGAAATTCTGGAAAAATCGATTCTTGCCGATGAGGTCATTGAAAGACTTTTAATAAAAGACGCCAAAAAGGAGTCACCGAATGAAAAAATTGGTTTTGCATGATTTTCATAAATCATGCGGAGCAAATTTTATAACCGTTAAGAACCATACTATTCCCGGCGACTACGGGAAGCTCCCTCAGGAACTCTCTTTTGTGAAAAAGAAAGTTGCCCTTCTCGATCGAAGTTATCTTGGAAAAGTGAGTATTAAGGGTGTTGACGGGCTCGATTTAATCAACAGAATCTCCACCAACGATATGTCGCAGTTGATTATGGGATCAGTATGTGACACGGTCTTTACCACTCCGAAAGGCCGGATCATTGATTATTGCCGGGTGATGAGATATGAAAATGAATTGATCATGATTTCCAGTTATATCGACTGTCATCATATTATCGACTGGGTTAACCGGTTTGTGATTCTGGAAGATGTACAGCCTGTGGATGTAAGCGATCAATATCTCTGGCTTACATTGATCGGTCCGGAAAGTACCCGCTTTGTGCGCGGGATTTGCGGGCAGACAAGCCTCGAAGAAAATGATGAACATGTATGGTTGGAGAAAGACGGAGTCCACTTCGCGGCGCTTCTCAACAGGAATTTTATGTATCCGTCTTATAATTTTTGCCTTCCTGTGAAGGGAAGTACGGAAATTGTTTCCTGGCTGAAAGGCGAAGTTGAAAAATACGGCGGGGGCATCATTGGTGATAAAGCATTTCAAGTCGTCAGGGTGGAAAGCGGGATGCCGGACTGGGGTACGGAACTGACCGAAGATTATAATCCTCATGAGGCCCGTCTCCTGAATGCCGTTAGTTTTACCAAAGGCTGTTATACAGGACAGGAAGTGATTGCCCGGCTCGACACGTATGAAAAGGTTCAGAAATATCTCATGATCATCGATCTGTCTGAGACAATAAGTCAAAAGCCGCCGCTCAATATTTATCACGATGATGAACAAATCGGAAAATTGACCAGTTATATCTATGACCCCGTTTCCGTGAGAAGCGTTGGTCTGGGATATATAAAAAAGATGTATACGGTCGCGGATTTTAATATGCAGGTCAAGGTGGATCTTGGCGGCCGGAAAATCAAGGCAAATTTAAGGATTCCTCCCGACAGTTCAGATTCTGGCGGCAGGATTTGATAAACTCATGTATGTATACAAGAAACATTTTTCTGTTGAAGAAGCCGCTTCATATATTGACCGTCTGCGGGGGACTCTGAAAGATATCCAGATTCTCGCGGATTCATTAAGGAAGATAGGTTTTGATCCATACAATGGAAAATATAAAACCGGGTTTCATCCGGACACTTATGAAGAATATCCGGTTGATTTCAAAAAATTGCTGGAAATGATCAGGGATATTACGCAACAGGGCGTAGAAATTAAAGGTCTTGAACAGGGATTGATTGATTTCCCGGCGATTCGTCCAAACGGTGACGAAGTTTTTCTCTGCTGGAAGTTGGATGAACAGGCGATCGAGTTTTGGCACACGCTTGACGGCGGTTACCGGGGAAGACATCATATTGATGATTTTTAAGTGAGTTGAAAGTTGTATGACAATTAAATATGGAAAATATGAGATAAATAAGGGACTTTTCCTCGCGCCCATGGAGGATGTGAGCGATTATCCGTTCCGTATGATCTGCAAGCAGATGGGAGCGGATGTGGTGTATTCTGAATTTATCAGTTCGGAAGCATTGATTCGCGACGCGGAAAAAGCATTTAAAAAAATGACCATCCAGCCGTTTGAACATCCGATCGGGATTCAGATTTACGGAAACCGTATCGAGTCGATGGTTGAAGCCGCGCAGATCGCGGAAGAAAAAGGTCCTGATTTTATTGATATCAATTTTGGCTGTCCGGTTAAAAAAGTAGCTTTAAAAGGCGCGGGTTCCGGTTTATTAAGAGATGTTCCAAAGATGATCGAGATGTGCGCGGCAGTGGCCCGTTCTGTTTCTCTGCCGGTGACGGTAAAAACAAGGCTTGGATGGGACGCCGATTCGATTGAAATCGTTGAAATCGCCAAACGGATGGAAGGTGTCGGTATAGAAGCGATTGCCGTCCACGCGAGGACACGCGCGCAGGGCTATAAGGGGACGGCGGACTGGAGCTGGCTGGCAAATGTGAAAAATGCAGTGAGCATTCCGGTCATAGGGAATGGTGATGTCACGGAGCCTGAACACGTCATTCAGATGTTTGAACAAACAGGTGTGGACGCGGTGATGATCGGAAGGGGCGCGATTCACAATCCATGGATTTTTCGCGATGCCAAATCACTCATGGAAACCGGCAGTATTCCCGGGCCGCCATCACTTGAAGAACAAATCGAAATATTAAAACAACATTATATCTATAGTGTGGAATACAAAGGTGAGCGCAAGGGTGTGATTGAAATGCGCAAACATCTGAGCGGATATCTTAAAGGTTTGCCGCATATTGCAAAATTTAGAATTGAAATGATGAAATATGAATGTCTGGATGAAGTAATGGCAAAGCTGGATATTCTGAAAAACGCGAAAATATATAAAGATATTTTGGAAGAAAAACCGGAAGTTGATTTAATTACCTGTCAGACAGAGTTGTAGAATGATAAATAAAAAGAAAAATTAAAGCCGGATCAGAGATGACCCGGCTTTTTTGATTTAATTTGTGTGTTGGCCATCCCTTTTTGCCACCCCGTGGGACTCATTCATGTCAAGTTTCATATACTCCGCGATTTTTGCGATAAGATCATTCGGACCGACCGGCTGATCAAATGTTCCGGGTGTTATTCCGGGACCGTTCATCAGCATGGGTACATGCGTATCATACCACCATGGCGATCCGTGTGTTGTACCGGTAACCTGATCGTCAGAGTAATTAAATATCCAGTATTCTTTCTGAATGATGACAACGTCACCGCCCCGGGACGGGTAATACGCGTTTTTGACATATTGCCATAAAGGGTTGTTGTCCGAAATTCCCTTCATGATTTCCTGACGGGTAAAAACGGTTTCGATGCCTTCGACCGGCAAAATGGCTTCCTTTAGTATATTTTGAACCATTACGGAATCCGCTCCTGTTCGCTTCCAGAATTCGGGTGTCATAAAAATTGAAGCGTTCGTCAGCGGTCCGCACCAGTTTTGATCGCCCGGAGGATTGCCGTATCGGCGGCGGATGGCTTTTTCGGCTTCATCGAATATTTTTGTAGAATTAATCCGGCCGGCATCGATGCCTTTTTCCCTCATCAGTTCCGGAAAAGGCGTGATACCATGGTCGGCTGAAAGAAAAATGGCTGTATTCTCCAGTCCAATATTTTTATCCAGGTATAGAATAAAATCATTCAGTAAACGGTCTGTTCTGATCATGTTATCCATCATTTCCTGACTGTCGGGACCATAGGCATGCCCTATGTAATCCGTACAGGAGAGACTGATATTCAGGAAATCAATATTGCTATCCTGTCCGAGTTCTTCGTTGACTATAAGATTCCGGGCAAAATTGATGGTCAGAATATCTCCAAACGGGGTGGACAGTAAATCTCCGAAATACTTCTTATCCGGTCGTTCCGATCCATAGTTTGTAGGATGCGGGAAAGTATTACTCAGGCCGTCAGGCGTCTCCTCGGATGCAAAACCATCGGGTCCGTACGCGTCATAAAATTTGTTATCGAGCAGATAACTCCATTCCGTATTAAACCATTGAATCGCCTTGGCTTTGCTGTTCCATCTTTTGGCCCAAACCGGTAAATCATGACGATAGTAGGTGGATGTGATAAAATGGCCGTTCTCGCGGCTATACCAGTATGCCGCGTCTGCCTCATCCGCGCCCATTAAGACAGCGGCGCGGTCTTTCGCTGATACACTGAATACTTTGGATTTAGGATTTTTTGACTTAATGGCGGCGCTGAGTGTGGGTGATGTTAAGTTTTTTGGTGATTTCCGGCCATCCCGGGCAGAAATCTCAGGAGTTTCAGCGCTTGTATAGTTGGTGTCACCGACACAATACCCGGTTGAATTATCAGACCGATCGTAAATATAATTTCCGGTTATTCCGTTCTCATCCGCCCAGACACCGGTACCCAATACGGCGTGTCCGGCAGCGGTATAAGTGTTATACTGGGCATAATTGCAATTGGTATAATTCGCGCCCTTTTTTAAGAAATAATTGAAGCCGTTTTCCGAAAAATGATCCTGAAAACGTTCGAGATAATCATATCGCATCTGATCAACTACGATAAATACCGCCAGCTTTGGCTGATCAGCCTGGCGTGTATATGAATATAATACAAAAAATGGAATTAACAGAAATAACAGCAGCAACTTTTTCATTTAAAACTCCCCGGTTCGCGATTGATTTAAGAAAATAAAATTAACAAATCAATCATGTATTTACAAGTAAGTATATTGTTTGTTTTAATGTGTCCGGTCACGCATTTATGAACAAAATCTTTGCTTTTAGTGTTAAATTTTTCTATAATTTATTCTTTTAGGTTTGTTTTAAACGTCAGAATTTTTAAATACAATTAAACTCAGAGGAAAGCCATGAAGCCCATTGAACGTCGTTTATTTCTGGATCGTTTTTTGAGTTACGTTAAATATGATACACAATCCAGCGAAGAGTCCGAAACCTACCCCAGCACCTTAAAGCAACTGGAATTATCAAAAAAACTGGTGGGGGAATTAAAAGAGCTTGGTTTGAAGGATGTAGAAATTACAAAGCATGGTTATGTTTTTGGAACTCTTCCGTCGAATGTTGAATTTGATGTTCCCGTTATTGGTTTAATCGCTCATGTGGATACATCTCCGGATGTATCCGGTAAGGATGTCAATCCCGTCATTAACGAAAATTACAAAGGCCAGGATATCGTACTCAAAAAGGATACCAGCCAGGTAATTGAATTCGCTAATAATCCGGCATTGAAAAATTGTATGGGTCACGACATCATCACAACCGATGGGACAACTCTTCTGGGCGCGGATAACAAAGCGGGAGTCGCGGAGATTATGGGCGCGATGAATTATCTAATTGAAAACCCTGAAATCAAACACGGAAAAATCCGGGTTTCTTTTACTGTTGATGAAGAAGTGGGAACAGGAACGGAGCATTTCGATGTAAAGCAGTTTGGCGCCGATTTTGCCTACACCATTGACGGTGAAACCGCCGGTGAAATTGAAGATGAGACCTTTTGCGCAGACACGGCGATTGTAAAAATAGAAGGCGTAAACGTGCATCCCGGATACGCGAAAAACAAGCTCATCAGCAGTGTAAAAATAGCCGCCGACCTGATAGAGAGGCTCCCAAAAGACAGCATGTCGCCGGAGACCACCGAAAAAAGAGAAGGATATCTGCATCCACACGCCATCAAGGGTGGAGTGGAGCTCACGGAAGTCGTTTTTCTGGTAAGAGATTTTACGGTTGAAGGTCTGAGGGAAAAAGAAGATTACCTGAAGAATCTCTGTGTGGAGCTTTCAAAAAAATACGCTCCCGCGAAAGCGACACTGGAAGTAAAAGAATCCTACAGAAACATGAAATATAAAATTGATGAGCATCCCGAAGTAATTGAATATGCTCTTGAAGCCGTCAGGCGAAGCGGATTGACACCGATCAAAAATCTGATCCGCGGTGGTACGGACGGCGCCAGACTTTCCTATATGGGCCTGCCGACTCCGAATGTGTTTACCGGCGGTCATAATTTTCACAGCAAAAAAGAATGGGTTTCCATTCAGGATATGCAGAAGGCTGTGGAGAGCATTGTTAATTTGGTTCAGATCTGGGCTGAAAAAAGCAAATAAGATTGTATGTTTTCTTGTTTTTACGGGTTGTCGTTTATTCGGCAACCCGTTTTTGTTTTAAGGCCGGTGACAGGGATTATCAACTCTTAACTCTTAACTTTCCCCTCTTCTCTTTTTTCTTTTATCTTTTATCTTTTTTCTTCAAATTCTTACTTCTTACTTCCCACTTTTCTTCTTCTCCCTACTTTTTGAATGGCCAAAAAGTAGCAAAAAGCCCTGGCGAATTTTAACTCGTGTATCATTTATCCATTTTTCAATTTCTTCCACTCGGACAGAAAATTCGCCCCGAAGAATTCCGCAACACACTAGTTGAATCTTAAACTCTTAATTCTTTTTTCTTTTATCTTTTATCTTTTTTCTTAAACTTCCCGAGCAGGAATAAGATGCCTCCTGCATGACATCCGGGGGCTATGGGACTGATTTGGAAAAATTTTCCTGACTCCCACATGTCAGTCCGCAGGTCATTGTGTCGGTCCGGTTGACGTTACCCGGGCGCCCACACAGGGGCGCCCCTACTCTTAACTCTTTTCTCTTAACGCTTAACTTTCCCCACTTCCCACTTTTCCCTCTTCTCTTTTTTCTTTTATCTTTTATCTTTTTTCTTAAACTTCCTACTTCTTACTTCCTACTTCCTCTCATCCCGGGTACTTTGGCAGACTGATGGTAAAAGCCGAGCCTTCGCCTGTCTTGCTCTCCACATCAATTTTGCCGCGGTGGGCGATAACCGCTTTTTTCACCATCGCCAGACCCAGCCCGTGCCCTTCATTTTTCATCGAAAAGAACGGACGGAAAATGGTGGCGAGCCGGTCTTCAGGAATACCAACCCCCGTATCGGATACCGTAATTTTCACATCATCTTCCACCGAGGTGAGAATCGTAATTTGACCCTTCCCGGAGATAGCTTCAGCGGCGTTGGTCAACAGATTTTTCAGGGCCATCAGCAGCATCTGGTAATCTCCCGGAATCTCGGGAACTTTTTTGCTGAATTTTTTAACCACCGGAATCGATTTGAGATGGACCTCATCCAGCGCGTGTTCTATGAGTTCATTTATCCGTATGGGTTCGACTTTCAGCTGGGTTGAACGCGCGATATCAAGCGTTCGTTTTGTAAAATCTTCCAGCTTTTGAGAAGCCAGCAGAATTTCGGTCGAGTATTTTTTTAACGGGCTGTCATCTGTGAGTTTGCGATGCAGACCATCGGCCAGAAGATGAATTCCGCTCAACGGATTCTTCAGATCATGGATAATATAAGAACTGAACTCCCCGATCATGATCAAATTTTCATTGGCGATGCGTTCATCAATCAGTGTTTTTAATTCATGCGATAATTTATTTAACGATTGAACAAGATCTCCTATTTCGTCGGTTCGCTCGATTTCCAGATTGGCCTCGAGGTTACCCTTTCCGTACTCACTTGCCAGGTCAACGACATCGCGGATTGGCTGAGATATGGATCGGGCGAAGGAGTAGGACAGGAACAGACTGATCAGTATGGCCGCGATACCGATTCCGATAATCGTGCCAAGCAGACCTTTGTAAGTATCTTCAACCGAATATTTGATACGCGCCGTTCCGACGCGTTTATTCAGTTCAAATATCGGCACGGCGGTATCCCAGATTTCCGAACCGTCATCGCCGGTTTCACTCTGCAATAAAAATGTATCCGTGGCAAGCGCGCGGTCGGTCAGCGGGTCGCTGTATTTGCGTCCCCGAAGTTCCGGAGTATTGGAAGCGATCACTTTTCCCGTGGTGTCGAGCAGCGCGATGGAGGTGATGTCCGGGCCGTCGCTCATGCTGTCGATAAGAATCTGCAACGTGATATAATCATCCAGCAATATGGCGTTCAGGCTGGAATACGCCAGCGTGCGGGTCAGGCTAAAGGCTTTCTCCTGAGCCTGTCTGAGCAGCGTCTGTTTCTGGAAATAGAAGACAGCCGCCGAGACGATACACACCACCAGTATCACCAGGCCGCTGAAATAGACAAAGAATTTGCCCTGCAGATTCAATCGAGATTTTTTGCCAAACATGTTTGATCTGTTTTTTACGATATTTGTCATTAAAATATCAGTTATTCAACTCAATCTTATGATATTGAATAATGCCGTATGGATTAACCGGCAACGTTTTGATTTTCTCGCGATTATATGCAAAATGCGGTTTGACGTGATACAAAAAAACCGCCGGTGTATCTTCTAAAATTTGTTCCGTGATTTTTTTATACAGCTCCTGACGCCGTTCGGGTTCGGATTCCAGCCTGGCCTGATCGAGCCA
>JACDJC010002042.1_pt1 | contig 16586 bp, 10 predicted proteins | sample 7454191 | NCBI WGS metagenome assembly JACDJC01 (sample SAMN14253291, study PRJNA609438) | sludge metagenome | isolation source: sludge after 25d culture with pyrite and EDTA | collected 2018-12-20 | reverse complement strand
TAGAGCCGCTGCTTCAGCGGCGAGGCGTCCATGACGCGGGCGCGCACGTCGGCGGCGATGGCTTCCCAGATCCGCGGCGCGAACAGCACGAAGGTCGGCGCGATCTCGCGGAAGTCGTTCATCATGGTGTCGGGTTCTTCGACGAAGCTCACCTTCATGCGGCTGAGCAGGCCCATGCCGAGCGCGTAGATCTGTTCCATGATCCAGGGCAGCGGCAGCACCGAGACGTATTCGTCGTCGGGCCCCTTGGGGTCGAAGGCGAGATAGGCGGCGCAGTGGCGCAGCACGCTGCCGCCGGTGAGCATCGCGAGCTTGGGGTTCGAGGTGGTGCCCGAGGTGGTGCACAGGATCGCGACCTCGTCGGGCCGCGTGGCGTCCACCAGTTCGTCGTAAAGCTGCGGCTCGCGTGCGGCGCGGTCGCGCCCCATGTCGGCGAGCCGGTCGGCGTGGATCAGGCGCGGGTCGTCGTATTTGCGCATGCCGCGCGGATCGGAATAGACGATGTGGCGGACGCTCGGGATGCGGTCGCCGAGTTCGAGCAGCTTGTCGACCTGCTCCTCGTCTTCGGCGAACACCACCTTGGCCTCGCCGTAGGTGAGCAGGTACATCACCTCCTCGCCGAGCGATTCGCGGTACATGCCGAGCGACATGGCGCCGATGGCGTGGGTCGCGATCTCGGCGGCGACCCAGTCCGGCCGGTTGTCGCCGACGATCGACACCACGTCGCCACGCGTGAGCCCGAGCTCGATCAGGCCGAGCGCGAAGTTCCGCGCGCGGGTCTGGTAGTCCTCCCAGGTGAAGATGCGCCAGAGGCCGAAATCCTTCTCGCGCAACGCGATCTCGCGGCCGTGCTCTTTCGCGTTCAGCCGCAGCATCTTCGGGAGCGTATCGGCCTGCGCCACGCGGCCGGCATAATCCATCATGCGCGCACCTCCGCGGCCGCCTTGTCGTCGGGATCGACCAGCGCCTCGTCCTCCTCGCCGAGATAGGCGCGGCGCACGTGCGGATCGTTGAGCACGTCGGCCGGCAGGCCCTCGGCGATCTTGCGGCCGAAATCGAGCACCGTGATGCGGTGGGAGATGTCCATCACCACGCCCATGTCGTGCTCGATCATCATCACCGTCATCCCGTATTCCTCGTTGAGATCGACGATGTAGCGCGCCATGTCCTCCTTCTCCTCGAAGTTCATGCCGGCCATCGGCTCGTCGAGGAGAATCAGCTTCGGCTCCAGCGCCATGGCGCGGGCGAGCTCGACGCGCTTGCGCAGGCCGTAGGAGAGGGTGCCGGCCACCGCCTTGCGCACCGACTGCAGGTCGAGGAAGTCGATGATCTCCTCCACCTTGCGGCGGTGCTCGAGCTCCTCGCGCCGCGCGCCGGTCAGCCAGTACAGCGAGCCGGTGATGAAGTTGTTGCGCAGCAGGTGGTGACGCCCGACCATGATGTTGTCGAGCACGCTCATGTGATGAAACAGGGCGAGGTTCTGGAAGGTGCGGCCGATGCCGAGCGCGGCGCGGGCATTGGGCTTGAGGCCGGTGATGTCGCGGCCCTGATAGAACAGCCGCCCTTCGGTCGGGGTGTAGCGGCCCGAGATGCAGTTCACGATCGAGGTCTTGCCGGCGCCGTTGGGGCCGATGATCGAGAACAGCTCGCCCTCGTTGACGGCGAAGCTGACGTCGCTCAGCGCGCGCACGCCGCCGAACCGCAGCGAAACCCCCTGCACCTCCAATGCGTAACCCACTCCCATCCTCCCAGATACGGCGCTTGGCGCGCTCTTTATCTACGGTCCGCTTGTCTGCGGTCTGCTGACGCGGCTCCGATCCTATATCGGCGGGCGCCGGTAAGCCATTCGACTAATGAAGTTTTGTGCCGCTGGCCGCGGCCGCCGGTTCCTCCTCTGGCGGGTGGCAATGCATACGGGAAAGCGATACTTTGGAATGTCGTATGGCTGACAATTCATCGCGAATTTTGTCGGGGGGGCCGGGCGCGCATGCTGTCGCAGCCGCAGGGCGCGGAACGGGCAGAATGTTGCCGGTGTTGCGGCGCAGCAGCGCGGCGCGCGCGGCGGCCGGCGTCATGCGCGGCGGGAGCTTGGGGACGATCGGCTGGGTCATGATTGCCGCAGAACATTTGAAGCGTATCGCGTCGTGGTCGCGCGATTTCAACGAGCGGGAAATCGAGATGGCGCGCGCCGGCATCGTCGAGAAAACCTTCCACGCGAACGAGCATATCTGCGTGCGCGGCGATGATTTCGAATACTGGACCGGGGTGGTGTCGGGGCTGGTGCGGATCGGCACGGTGTCGCGGGGCGGCAAGGCCATCACCTTCACCGGGCTGACCGCGGGCGCCTGGTTCGGCGAAGGCTCGGTGCTCAAGCGCGAGCCGCGTCGATACGACGCGGTGGCGCTGCGCGACACGCGCCTCGCGCTGATGGAGCGCTCGACCTTCGTCTGGCTGCTGGAGAACAGCGTGGCGTTCAACCGCTTCCTGGTGGTGCTGCTGAACGAGCGGCTGGGCCAGTTCATGGGCCTGCTCGAATACGGCCGCATGCTGGACGCCACCGCGCGGCTCGCGCGCTGCATCGCCTCGCTGTTCAACCCGATCCTCTATCCGGCGCCGACGCCGCACCTGGAGATCACCCAGGGCGAGATCGGCGCGCTGTCGGGCATCTCCCGGCAGAACGCCAACCAGTGCCTGAAGCGGCTGGAGCGGGAAGGGCTGCTGCGGCTCGAATATGGCGGGGTGACCGTTCTCGATCTCGAGCGGCTACGCCAATACGGGGAGTGAGGGGCGTTCAGGCGAAGCTGTCTCTGATCCGAACCGGATATTCGTCATGGCCGGGACATAGGCGAACGGGAGCGACGCCGTTCTTCGAACGGCTATGCTCGGTCATGACGATGGTAAAATTGGCGCTGAATTCTCACCTCGTCATTGCGGGGCGCGTGAGCGCCGAAGCAATCCAGCCCTTGCTTGATGCGAGTTCGGTCCGGATTGCTTCGCGGAGCCTGTCATCGGGCGGCGCTTTGCGCCGACCCGTTGGCTCGCAATGACGATGGAGGAGGTTGTGCAATAGCCCCGGTCATTCCGGGGCGCCGCGACAGCGGCGAACCCGGAATCCTTTTCAGTATCGAGAGGATTCCAGATCAGTCCGCGCGTCGCACGGCCAGTCGGGAATGACGTGGTGGGGAGAGAGGCGGCCCCGCGAACTGTTCGGGACTCACGCCTCCGAACCCTCACACCTCCGAACCCTCACACCTCCGAACCCTCACACCTCCGAACCCTCACACCTCCAGCCATTCCTTGCGGACGGTCTGGTTGGTCTTGAGGTCGTCGGGGGTGCCTTCGAACACGATGCGGCCGTGGCCCATGACGTAGAGCCGGTGCGAGATGCGCATCGCGATCGACAGCTTCTGCTCGTCCAGCAGGATCGCCACGCCGCGGCGGGCGATCTCGGCGATCAGGTCGCCGACCTGATGCACGATCAGGGGCGCCAGTCCTTCGGTCGGCTCGTCGATCATGATGAGCTCGGGATCGCCCATCAGCGTGCGGCAGATGGTCAGCATCTGCTTCTCGCCGCCCGACAGCACGCCGGCCGCGGTGTCGGCGCGCGCCTTGAGGTTCGAGAACATGTCGAGCATGTCGTCGAGCCGCCACTTGCCGGGCCGCCGCGTGTCCTTGACGCCGAGCAGCAGGTTCTGCCGCACCGTGAGGCCGGGGAAGATGTCGCGGTTCTCGGGCACGTAGCCGAGGCCGAGGTGGGCGATCCTGTAGCTCGGCAGCCCGGCGATGTTCTGGCCCTTGAACAGGATGGTGCCGTGCGGCGCCACCTCGCCCATGATGGCCTTGACGGTGGTGGAGCGGCCGACGCCGTTGCGGCCGAGCAGGCTCACCACCTCGCCGGCGCCGATCTGCATGTCGACGCCCTGGAGGATGTGGCTCTTGCCGTAATAGGCGTGGAGATCGCGGACCTCGAGCATCACGCCGCCTCCTCGCCGAGATAGGCCTCGCGGACCTTGGGATCGTTGCGGATCTCCTGCGGCGTGCCGGAGGCGATGATCTTGCCGTAGACCAGCACCGAGATGCGGTCGGCGAGCCCGAACACCACGCTCATGTCGTGCTCGACGATCAAGAGCGTGCGGCCCTCGGTGAGCCGGCGGATCAGGTCCACCGCGCGTTCGGTCTCGGCGTGGCTCATGCCCGCGGTCGGCTCGTCGAGCAGGATGACGTCGGCGCCGCCGGCGGTGGTGATGCCGATCTCCAGCGCCCGCTGCTCGGCGTAGGTGAGGAGGCCCGCCGGGATGTCGCGCCGTGCGGTGAGGCCGATGTCCTGCAGGATCTCGGCGGTGCGCGCGCGCACCTCGGGCAGGTGGTCGATGTTCTTCCAGAATGCGTAGCGCTGGCCGGTGGCCCACAGCACGGCGCAGCGCAGGTTCTCCCACACCGTCATGTTGGCGAACACGTTGGTGACCTGGAAGCTGCGCGACAGGCCGCGGCGGTTGATCTGGTAGGGCGGCAGGCCGGACACCACCTGGTCCTTCAGGAGGATGCTGCCGGCGGTCGGCGCCATGTAGCCGCTGATCAGGTTGAACAGCGTCGACTTGCCGGCGCCGTTGGGGCCGATGACGGCGTGGCGCTCGCCGCGCGCGACCTTGAGGTTGACGTCGCGGATGACGGCGGTGGCGCCGAAGTTCTTCTCGACGTTGCGCAGCTCGATGGCGGTCATGGCGCGACCCCTCTTTTCTCGCGGGCCGCCGTCAGCGCCTCGTCCCAGGCCCGCGCCACCCGCGCCCAGGTCAGCCGCGCGACCACGAAGCCCGCGACGATCAGCACCGCCGAGACGAGCCAGGTCACCGGGCTTGCGGCGTTGAACGGAATGCCGAAGGCGCGGATGTTGGGGTCCTCGCCGGCATTGACGGTGTGGTGGACGATCGATTCGATCGCCAGCATGAGGCCGATGACCACCGCCAGCGTCGGCACCAGCGCGACGAGATAGGACGGCAGCACCCGGCCGATCGTGCCGCCCTTGATCAGCGGACGGTGCATCATCAGGAGGCCGGTGATGCCGCCGGGCGCGTACATCACCACGGCGATGAAGAACAGGCCGAAATAGAGCTGCCATACCGTGGTGACGTCGCTGAGGCTGAGCGACAGCAGCGTGACGAAGATCGCGCCGACGATCGGGCCGATGAAGAAGCCGACGCCGCCGATATAGGTGGCGAACAGCACGGTGCCGGACTGCACGGCGCCGAGATAGGCCGAGTTGGCGATCTCGAAGTTGATCGCGGCGAGCGCGCCGGCGATGCCGGCGAAGAAGCCGGAGAAGCAGAAGGCGAGGTAGCGCACCACGTGCGGATTGTAGCCGACGAACTGGACGCGCTCGGGGTTGTCGCGCACCGCGTTGCACATGCGGCCCAGCGGCGTGCGGGTCAGCCCGTACATCGCGACCATGCAGAGCAGGGTCCAGGCCGCGACGAGGTAGTAGATCTGGATCTGCGGGCCGAAGCTCCAGTCGAACAGCCGCAACAGCTTGGTGCGGTTGGCCGAGACGCCGGCCTCGCCGCCGAAGAAGGTGCGCAGGATCAGCGCCGAGGAGGCCACCAGCTCGGCGACGCCGAGCGAGATCATGGCGAACACGGTGCCGGCGCGCTGCGTCGACACCCAGCCGAGCAGGGCGGCGAAGAACAGCCCGGTCGCCCCGCCGATCAGCGGCACCAGCGGCAGCGGGATCGGCCACTTGTTGCCGCCGATGATGTTGATGGCGTGGATGGCGAGGAAGCCGCCGAGGCCGTAATAGACCGCGTGGCCGAACGACAACAGCCCGGTCTGGCCGAGCAGGATGTTGTAGGACAGCGAGAAGATGATCGAGATGCCGATCAGGCTGAACGTCGTCAGCGACGCGCCGGAGGAGAAGATCTTCGGCAGGATCAGGAGCGCGAGCGCGGTGGCGACCCACATTCCGTAGAATTTGAGGTTGTCCCGCGCGGTCGGCGGCGGCGGTGCGGCGCTGGAGATCACGTCGGTCATGTCTCGCGCGTCCCCATCAGGCCCATCGGACGGAAGATCAGGATCAGCACCAGCATCAGATAGGGAATGATCGGCGCAATCTGCGCGACGGTCACGTTCCAGATATCGGAGAGCCAGGTCTGGGCGTAGGCGGGGCTGAGCGGGCCGAACAGCTCGGAAAGCGAACCGTTCATCGACACCGCGAAGGTCTGCACCAGGCCGATCAGGAGCGAGGCGACGAAGGCACCCGGCAGCGAGCCGAGGCCGCCGACCACCACCACCACGAACAGGATCGGGCCGAGCAGGCCCGCCATGTTCGACTGCGTCACCAGCGCCGGGCCGGCGATCACGCCCGCGACCGCGGCGAGCGCGGTGCCGACGCCGAACACCAGCATGAAGACGCGCCCGACATTGTGGCCGAGATGGCCGACCATGTGCGGGTGGGTCAGCGCCGCCTGCACGATCAGGCCGATGCGCGTCCGCTTCAGCGCGACGAGCAGCGCCACGAAGATGGCGACGGAGATCGCCAGCATGAACATCTTGTAGGCGGGATAATTGGTCGAGAAGATCGTGAAGGCGGGGAAGTCGAGCGCTTCCGGCACGCGGAAGTCCACCGGGCTCTTGCCCCAGATGATCTGCACGACTTCCTCGATCGCGAAGGCGAGACCGAAGGTGAACAATAGCTCCGCGACGTGGCCGTTCCTGTGGACGTGGCGCAGGCCGTAGCGCTCGACCGCCATGCCGATCGCCCCGGCGAGCAGCGGCGCGATCAGCAGCGCCGGCCAGAAGCCGAACCAGCGGCTGATCTGGAAGCCGAAGAAAGCGCCCAGCATGTAGAAGCTCGCATGGGCGAAGTTCAGCACGCCGAGCATGCTGAAGATCACGGTCAGGCCGCTGGCCATCAGGAACAGCAGCATGCCGAACAGGACGCCGTTCAGCGTGGATATGACGATCAGTTCAAGCATGAATCCGCCTCAGGCGATGCCCCAGCAGATGAAACAAGGTCTGCGTTTGCCGTTGTCATTGCGAGCCAGCGGGTCGGCGCCATAAGCGCGTTTACGCGCGTCTTTGACGCGCTATGGCGCCGCCCGATGACAGGCTCCGCGAAGCAATCCAGTCGATTTCATGTCACTGAAAAAGTCTGGATTGCTTCGTCGCTTACGCTTCTCGCAATGACGCCAGGTGTCGAGCCCGTTACGGCCGCGTCATCTTGCAGGTGGTGGGCAGAATCGTCTGGGCGGTGTCGATCTTGGCGACGCCCTTCCAGCCCCAGCCGGTCTTCTCCTCGTCGAACGGCTCCTTGTTCTTCAGCTCGCCGAACTTCGAGATGTAGATCGGCTGGAAGAACTGGTGGTCGTCCTTGCGCATGAAGCCCTTGCCGCCGTTGAAGACCTCGAACTCCATGCCTTCGAGCGCCTGTCCCACCTTCACCGGGTCGAGCGACTTGGCCTTCTCCGCCGCCGCCTTGAACATCCGGATCTCGTTGGCCGCGCGCGGGTACCAGAAGTTCTGGCCGTTATACTTGGCCCGGAACGCCGTCTCGAAATCGCGCGAAGCCTTGTGGTCGATATTGGCGTAGCCCTCGCCGACCTGGAACACTTGGTCGTTCAGGCCGGCCTGCTTGATGGCGGTCGGGCCGCCGGCGCCGCCCGCGTAGTAGGTGTACCAGCCCACCTTGAGGCCGGCATCAGCCGCCGCCTTCAGCAGCAGGGCGAAGTCCTGGCCCCAGTTGCCGGTGATCACGGTGTCGGCGCCGGACGCCTTGATCTTGGCGATGTAGGGCGCGAAGTCGGTGATCTTCAAAAGCGGGTGCTTCTCGTCGCCGACGATCTCGACGTCGGGGCGCTTCTCTTTCAGCATGGCGCGCGCCGTGGTGCGCACCGATTCGCCGAACGAGTAGTCCTGGTTGATCAGGTAGACCTTCTTGATGGTCGGCACGCCCTTCATGTAGTTGGTCAGCGCGGCCATCTTGATGTCGGAGTTGGCGTCCCAGCGGAAATGCGCGAAGGAGCACTTGTCGTTGGTGAGGATCGGATCGACCGCGGCGTAGTTGAAGTAGAGCACTTCCTTGCCGGGGTTGCGCTCGTTGTACTTGGTGATGAAGTCCGACAGCGCGCCCGCCACCGCCGAGCCGTTGCCCTGGGTGACGAATCGCACGCCGGCGTCGATCGCCTTCTGCGCCTGGATCAGGCTTTCCTGCGGATTGGTCTTGTTGTCGAGCGGGACGATCTCGATCTTCTTGCCGAGGATGCCGCCCTGGGCGTTCACCTCGTCCGCGAGGTACTGAAACGTCTTGAGCCCGACCTCGCCGACGCTGGCACCGCCGCCGGACAGCGGATCGATGTAGCCGATTTTCACAGTGTCCTGGGCGAGCGCCGTCCCGGCGGACAGCGGCAGCGCGACAGCCGCGGCCAAGAGCAGTTTATGCATGGTTTCTCCTCCCTGAGGTGCCTTGAGCTTGCGAGCAGGCCGTCTTAAATCCTGGACGGCCGGAAATTAATTCCATTCCGCCCGCGGCCATGTCGGCGGCGATTGTGGTCCAACGCACCGCAAGTCGCAAGCCTGCTGTTGCTCTGCACACTGCAATGCTTAATTTGCCGCGCCCGTTGCGGGGTGCTAGCTCTCGCCGTTCGTGCGGCCGCCGCCGTCAGCGCGCCGCACAAGGCGCATTTTGCCTTGCGGAATTGAGGGTTGCGCCACCGCGCCGAAGTGAGCGTCTTGGGCGCGGATCGAAAGAAGTTGCTTTGCGGCCGTTGCGGTCGCGCGAGGACTGTCGATGGCCGGTGTGCCGTTCGAGCTGAAAGGCAAGCGCGTTTTTGTCGCGGGGCACCGCGGCATGGTCGGCAGCGCGCTGATGCGCCGGCTCGCGCGGGAGGACGTCCAGATTCTCACCGTGGCGCGCGCCGAGGTCGATCTGCTCGACCAGGCGGCGGTGAACCGCTGGTTCGCCGCGGCGCGGCCGCAGGCGGTGTTTCACGCCGCGGCGAAGGTCGGCGGCATCGTCGCCAACGACACCCTGCGCGCCGAATTCATCTACGAGAATCTCCTGCTCGCGGCCAACGTCATCCACGCCGCGCACGTCTGCGGCGTGGAGAAGCTGCTGTTCCTCGGCTCGTCCTGCATCTATCCCAGGCTCGCGCCGCAGCCGCTGCGCGAGGATTCGCTGCTGACCGGCCCGCTCGAGCCGACCAACGAGCCCTACGCGATCGCCAAGATCGCCGGCGTCAAGATGGTGGAGGCTTATCGCAGCCAGTACGGCAGCGACTTCATCAGCATCATGCCGACCAATCTCTACGGCCCCGGCGACAATTATCATCCCGAATACAGCCACGTCGTCGCGGCACTGATCCGCCGCTTCCACGAGGCGAAGGAGAGCGGCGCGCCGGAGGTCGTGGTGTGGGGCACCGGCACGCCGCGGCGCGAATTCCTCTACGTGGACGACATGGCGGACGCCGCCATCCACCTGATGAAGACCTACTCCGGCGGCACGCTGATCAATGTCGGCACCGGCGAGGACATCACCATCGCCGAATTCGCCCGCGTGGTGGCGGACGCGGTGGGCTATGGCGGCCGGATCGCGTTCGATTCCTCGAAGCCCGACGGCACGCCGCGCAAGCTGCTCGACGTCTCGCGCCTCGCCGCGCTCGGCTGGCGCGCGCGCACCTCGCTCACCGAGGGCATCAGGCTCGCGTATCAGGCGTTTCTGGCCGAGCGGAAATAGATCGCGGAGCCAGCTCCGTTCACTGCCGTCATGTGCGGATCAAGCCCGGCCATGACGCCTTGAAGGACCGCGCCTCACATCGTCATTCCGGACGGTGCGAAGCACCGATCCGGAATCTCGATGAGTTCCGCGAGATTCCGGGTTCGCCGCTTTCGCGGCGCCCCGGAATGACGGGTGGGGCGACAGCCATAGCAGGCACCGTGCTCAGCCCGCCGCGCCGGCCGTCCCGCTCTTCTTTTCTTTCGCCTTCGGCCGTGCGGCCTCCGTGCCGATGATGCCGTCGCGCGCGAGGGAGGCGATCTCCTCGTCGCTCAAGCCCAGCACGTCGCGCAGCACCTCGCCGTTGTGCTGGCCGAGCGTCGGCGCGAGCCGCGCGATCGGGGCGGGCAGGGCGCCTTCGCGATAGGCGGCCGACGGCAAGAGGTGCGGCCCCATGAAGGCGCGCTCGGCCGGCTGCCAGTGGCCGGTCTTGAGCAGGTGCGGATCGGCGGCGAGGTCCTGGGGCAGCCTGGCGATGGCCGCGGGAATGCCGGCGGCCTGCAGCGCCACCATGGCGATGTCGGGCCGCACGTCGGCGAGCCAGTGGCGCACCGCCACCTCGATGCGGTCTTCCTCCTCGCGGCGGCCTTCGACGGTGGCGAGCGCCGGATCGTCGGCCAGATCCGCCCGCCGCATCACGCCGCACAGCGCGCGCCATTCGGCGTCGGTCCTGACCGCCAGCGTCACCCACTGGTCGATGCCGAGCGCGGGAAAGCAGCCGTGCGGCACGAAATGCGGATGGCGGTTGCCGATCCGAGGCCCGGTCGTGCCGGTGGCCGATTGTTCGAGGATCGACGGCGCCACCAGCGGCAGCATGCATTCCACCTGGCTGAGATCGATATGCTGGCCTTCGCCGGTGGCGCGCCGGTGCATGAAGCCGATAAGCAGCGCCGCGGCGGCGTTCAGCCCGCCCACCGGATCGCCGAGCGCGGTGTGCAGCATGGTCGGCGGGTCATCGGGGCCGCCGGTCACCGATGGCAGGCCCGAGGCCTGCTCCAGCGTCGAGCCGTAGGCGCGCACGCCGCTCCACGGCCCGCTCATGCCGAACGCCGGCATGGTCACCACCACGAGCCGCGGGTTGATCGCGAGGATCGCATCGACGCCGAGGCCGAGCCGCGGCATCACGTCGGCGGCGTAGTTGTCGATCACCGCGTCGGCGTCCCGCATCAGCCGCTTCAGGAGGTCGAGGCCGTGCGGCGTGGTGAGGTCCAGCGTGATGCCGCGCTTGTTGCGGTTGTTCATCTGAAACCAGTAGGTCTTCTCGTAGGTGCGTTCCTCGTGATAGGGCGGCCGGGTGTCGGTGCCGCGGAACCAGTCGGGGTACTGGCACGACTCCACCTTGATGACGTCGGCGCCGAGGTCGCCCATCTGCCGCGTGGCGGTGGGCCCGGCCCAGCCCATGGTGAGGTCGATGATGCGCAGCCCCTTGAGCGGCAGCGGATCTCGCGCGGTTGCGGCGCGCTGCGCCTGCCGCGCATGCGGGGGAAAGGTCGCGCCGTCGCTCTCGCCGGCGCGTGGCGTGCGTCCGTTCGGCTTCGGCCGCGCGCGGGTGAGATGCTGCGGCAGCACCGGCCCCTCGAACGACGCCGCGCCGATTTCGACCTTGCCGAACGCGCCGCGGCTGCGGTGCACCTCCTGCGCCAGCAGTTCCGCCATGTCCGGCACGATGGCGAGCGGGATGCGCAGGTCCATGCCGCGCGCGAACCATTCCAGCGCCGTGTGCTTGAGCAGCGCCGGCGTAATGATCCCCTTCAACTCGTCGGCGTGGATGAAGCGGCCGATCGAGGCGGAGAACTTCGGATCGGCGGCGAGCTCCGGCATGTCGAGCATTTCGCAGAACGCGCTCCACTGTGCGGGCGTCACCACGGTGACGCCGAGCCAGCCGTGCCTGGTCTGGAAGTTGCCGCTCGGATAGCCGCGGCCGAAGCGGTTGAGGCCGGCGCGTGGTCGCGAGAAGCCGGCTTCCAGCGCGAGCCCCGTGTCGAACTCGCTGACTTGCAGCATCGCCTCGAGATTGCTGACCGCGTAGCGCCGCGCGCCGTGGGCGTGGCCGTAGAGGCCGGCGAGGCTCGGGACGAAGGCGGTGAGGCCGCCGATGACGCCGACCTGGCCGTCGCGGCCGAGCACCGGCGGGCCTTCGACGGAGCCGACGAGCTTCACCAGGCCCGCGAGGCTGCGGCACACGGACTCGGTCGCCTGATAGTCGCGATAGGGGCCGCTCTCGCCGAACCACGAGATCGCGGTGATGGCGAGGCCGGGATCGTCGGCGCGCAACCGCGCGTGCGACAGCGGCGATGCTTCAATCACATCGGGATGCCGCGCGTCGAGCAGCAGGTCGCAGGTCTTGAGCAAGGCGCGGATGCGCGCAACGTCTTCCGCCTTGTCGAGGTCGGCGGTGATGCTGTTCTTGTTGGTGTTGAGCCAGGCGAAGAAGAGGCTTTCGCGGGAGCCGCCGCCGGCTTCCGCCAGCGGTGCGACGCGGCGCATCGGATCGCCGCCCGGCGGCTCGACCTTGACGACCTCGGCGCCGAAATCCGCAAACAGCTTGCCGCAGTAGCCGAGCGTCTCGCCCGATCCGATCTCGGCCACGCGCAATGTCGACAGCGGCAAGTGTGTCATTCGCACCCCGGCTTCAGGCCCGGCAGCGCATCACAGCGGTGCGGCCTCGTCAATGATCGGCGGGCGCGGCATGCTCCGCGGTCGCGCGGCCCTGTTCGGCGCGCCGCGTCACGAGGCGGAAGAACAGCGGCACGAAGATGATGGCGAGCGCGGTGGCCGCGATCATGCCGCCGATCACGCCGGTGCCGATGGAGTGGCGGCTCGCCGAGCCCGCGCCGGTGGAGACCGCCAGCGGCAGCACGCCGAGGATGAAGGCGAGCGACGTCATCACGATGGGGCGGAAGCGCAGCCGCGCGGCTTCGATGGCCGCGTCGTGGATCGACAGGCCGTCGCGGTGGCGCTGCGCGGCGAACTCCACGATCAGGATCGCGTTCTTGGCGGCGAGGCCGATCAGCGTCACTAGCCCGATCTGGAAGTAGATGTCGTTCTCGATGCCGCGCAGCCAGATCGCGACGATGGCGCCGAACAGCGCGAACGGCACCGCGGTGAGCACCGCGAGCGGCAGCGACCAGCGCTCGTACTGCGCGGCGAGGATCAGGAACACCATCAACAGGCCGAACAGGAAGCCCTGATAGCCGGTGCCTGCGGTGGACAGTTCCTGATAGGCCGAGCCGGTCCAGCCGATGGAATAGTCGGTGCCGAGCGTGTTGTTGACGATCTCCTGCATCGCGGCGAGCGACTGCCCCGACGAATAGCCCGGCGCCGGGCTGCCGAGAATCTTCGCCGCCGGGAAGATGTTGAAGCGGTCCACCGTGTCGGGGCCGATCACCCGCTGCACGGTGACCAGCGCGTTGAGCGGCACCATCGCGCCGGTGTCGGCGCGCACATAGATGAAGCGCAGGTCGTCGGGCGAGGAACGGAAGTCGGATTCCGAGGACAGGCTGACGCGGTAGGTGCGGCCGAACAGCGTGAAGTCGTTGACGTAGAGGCTGCCGAAGCCGCTCTGCATGGTCTCGAAGATGGTGTTGATCGGCACGCCGAGCGTCTTGGCCTTGTCGCGGTCGACGTCGATCCGGTACTGCGGCACGGAGGTCGAGAACTGCGTGCTGACGCCGCGCAGTTCGGGCCGCTTCGCCGCCTCCGCCACGACCTTGTTTGCGGCCTCGGCCAGCGCCTCCAGCGAGGCGCCGGAGCGGTTCTGCAGGAACAGCTCGAAGCCGCCGGTGGTGCTGATGCCCTGGATCGGCGGCGGGTTGAAGCCGATCACGATGCCGTCGCGGAACAGGCCGTTGAGCCGCGACAGCCCGGGCGCGATCTCGCGGGCGTCCTCGCCGGGGCCGGTGCGCTGCGACCAGTCCTTCAGCGTGACGAAGGACACGCCGGCATTGGTCTTCTGCGCGCTGGAGAGGATGTCGAAGCCGGAGAACGACACCACGCCCTGCACCGCGGGCATGTTCTTGATGGCGTCCGCCGTCACCGCCGACACGGCGCGGGTGCGCCCCAGCGCCGCGGCCGGCGGAAGCTGCGTCACCATCAGCACGTAGCCCTGGTCCTCCTGCGGCACCAGGCTGCCGGGCACCTTCGAGAACAGGTAGGCGGTGGCGCCGAGCATCGCGGCGACCAGCAGCACCGACAGCACGACGCGGTTGAGGAAGAACGCCACCACCGCGCTGTAGCGCGTGGTCAGCCATTCGAAGCCGCGGTTGAAGACGCGGAACGGCCGGGCCGGCTCGTGGTGCTGCTGTTCGAGCAGCAGCGCCGCCAGCGCCGGCGTCAGCGTCAGCGCGACGATGCCGGAGATCACCACCGAGACAGCGATGGTCACCGCGAACTGCCGGTACAGTTCGCCGGCGAGGCCGCCGAGGAACGACACCGGGATGAACACCGCGCACAGCGTCAGCACGATGGCGACCACCGGGCCCGACACCTCGTTCATCGCCTGGATCGCCGCTTCGCGCGGCGTCTTCTTCTGCGTGCGCATGATGCGCTCGACGTTCTCCAGCACCACGATGGCGTCGTCCACCACGATGCCGATGGCGAGCACCAGGCCGAACAGCGTCAAGAGGTTGATCGAGAAGCCGAGCACGTACATGCCGCCGAAGGTGCCGATCAGCGACACCGGCACCGCGACCACCGGGATGATGGTGGCGCGCACGCTCTGCAGGAACAGGAACACTACCAGCACGACGAGGACGATCGCCTCGACGAAGGTCTTGATGACTTCCTCGATCGACACTTCGACGAAGCGCGTGGTGTTGAACGGAATCCGGTATTCGAGCCCTTCGGGGAAGCGCGCCGAGAGGCGGTCCATGGTCGCCTTGACGCTTTTGGCGACCTCCAGCGCGTTGGCGCCGGGTTGCAGGTAGACGCCGATCGGAATCGTCGGCGCACCGTTGTAGGTCGCGGAGAACGAGTAGTTGAGCGCGCCGAGCTCGACGCGGGCGATGTCCTTGACGCGCAGCGCGCCGCCGAACTCGTCGGAGCGGATGATGATGTTCTCGAACTCGCGCGGGTCGGCGAAGCGGCCCTGCGTCGTCACCGAATAGGTGAAGACGGTCGGGTTCTTCTGCGGCTCCTCGCCGAAGCGGCCGGCGGCGAACTGCGCGTTCTGCTCGCGGATCGCGGCGGCGACGTCGCCGGGGGTGAGGTTGAACTGCGCGAGCTTGTCCGGCCGCAGCCAGATCCGCATCGAATAGTCGGAGGCGCCGAACAGCGAGGCGTCGCCGACGCCCGGCGTGCGGCGCAACTCGTCGATCACGTTGATCAGCGCGTAGTTGCCGATGAAGATGGTGTCGTAGCGCCCGGTCGGCGACGACATGGTCAGCACCTGCAGGATCGAGGTCGAGCGCTTCTGCACCACCACGCCCTGGCGCTGCACCTCGGCGGGCAGCAGCGGCGTGGCGCGCTGCACGCGGTTGCTGACGTTGATGGTGTTCTGGTCGGGATTGGTGCCGATGGCGAAGGTCACCGCGATGGACAGCGTGCCCGAGCCGGTCGAGGTCGAGCGCATGTAGAGCATGTTCTCGACGCCGTTGATCTGCTGCTCGAGCGGCGCGGCCACCGTCTCGGCGATGGTCTGCGCCGAGGCGCCCGGATAGGTCGCCGACACCGTGACCTCGGGCGGCACGATCGCCGGATACTGGGCGATCGGCAGCGCGCGCATGGCGATGAAGCCCGCCAGCACGATGACGATCGAGATGACGGCGGCGAACACCGGCCGGTCGATGAAGAATTTCGAGAACATCACTTCTGGTCCGGCTTGCCGGCGGCGGGCGCGGCGCCGCCCGCTTTCGCCGCGTCGTCCTTCTTCGCGTCGTTTTTGGGCACGAACGGCACCGGCTTGACGGTGGCGCCGGGCCGCACCCGCATCACGCCGTCAACGATGATCTTCTCGCCGTCGCTGACGCCGTCCTTCACCACCCAGCCGCCCTTGACCTCGCGGTCGAGCTTCACCGGGCGCACCGTGGCGGTGTTGTTGGTCGGGTTGACCGCGTAGACGAAGGCGCCCTGCGGGCCCTGCGAGATCGCCTGCTGCGGGATCACGAACACGTTCTGCAGCGAGATGCCGGTCACCAGCACGCGAACGAACTGGTTGGGCAGCAGCGCGCCGTCGTGGTTGGGGAAGATCGAGCGGATCTGGATGGTGCCGGTGCGCGCGTCCACCGTGGAGGAGGACACGTTGACCTTGCCCTTGAGGGGGTAGGTGCTGCCGTCGCCGAACTGGAGCGTGACGGTGATGTCGTCCTCGGTCAGCGGCTTCTGGCGGGCGCGGTTGATGTCGCGCAGCTCGACGAATTCCGACTCGCTGGTGGAGAAGTTGACGTAGGCCGGATCGAGCTGGGTGATGGTGGTCAGTACGGTCTGCTGGGCCAGCGCCAGCGAGCCCTCCGGCGGCGAGGTCAGGCTGGTGGGGCCGGACACCGGCGCGGTGACGGTGGTGTATTCGATGTTCAGGCGGGCGCTGTTGATGTCGGCCCTCGCTGCGAGGATCGCGGCGCGGGACTGGTCGCGCGCGGCGCGGGCGTCCTCGAGCTGCTTGGCGGTGGCGACCTGCCGCTTCGCCAGTTCGTCGATGCGGTTGAAGTTCTCCTCCGCCTGCAGCGAGGTCGCTTCCGCCTGCGCCAGTTGCGCGTTGGCGCGGTCGAGCGCGGCCTGATAGGTGCGCGGGTCGATGCGGAACAGCACGTCGCCCTGCTTGACGGTCGAGCCCTCGACATATTCGCGCTTCAGGATGGTGCCGCTGATCTGCGGGCGCACCTCGACGATG